>Ga0224495_10000638_pt1 | contig 26805 bp, 24 predicted proteins | sample SF_Jul11_sed_USG_FD_168128 | JGI IMG/M metagenome (GOLD analysis project Ga0224495, IMG submission 168128) | Sediment microbial communities from San Francisco Bay, California, United States - SF_Jul11_sed_USGS_4_1 | ecosystem: Environmental > Aquatic > Marine > Sediment | place: USA: California...
CAAGCGAGTTTATGAACGGCTTAATAAATTGTTCCAAACGTTTCAACATACCATGGATCACCTGCGGCTGAATCTCCGATTCTTCGAGAATTTCTTGTTTTCGTATTTCAAATCGTCGCTCCATGACGTTTCCTTTCCATGGGGACTATTCCCCTGGAAAGTTATTCGTATAAATGACTTACAAAACTTTAATTATGTTGGACAGTAAAACTAAAAATCCGTTGTTTTAGACAGCTTGTGCCGGTTCGTCGAATTCGTCGCCGCGGAAAGTTGAACCGAGGTAGCTCTTTTTGACCAGTTCGTTCTGGATGATATCTTTGGGGGCGCCTTCGGCGATGACTTTTCCGTGGTCGAGGATGTAGGCCTTGTCGGCGACTTCGAGCGTTCGTTCGACGTTATGGTCGGTGATCAGGATGCTGACGCCGGAAGTAACCAGCCGGCGGATTTCGGCCTGCAGTTCCTCAACGGCGATCGGGTCCACGCCGGAAAACGGCTCGTCCAATAGAATCAGCGAGGGATTGGTGACCATCGCGCGGGCGATTTCCAGCTTGCGGCGTTCGCCGCCGGACAGGAACCGGGCCTGGCTGTTGACGACCTCGGTTAAGCTGAAACGCTCGATGAGGTCGGCGGCCTTGCGTTTGCGTTCGCCGCGGGTGATGGCCATCGTCTCCAGAATGGCCAGCAGATTTTCTTTGACGGTCAGTCGCTGAAAGACGCTGGGTTCTTGGGACAGGTACCCCATGCCGAGGCGGGCGCGTTTATACATCGGCAGCTTGGTGATGTCGTGGCCCTCAAAATGAACGGTCCCGCCATCGGGCACGATCATCCCGATGCACATGCGAAACGACGTGGTCTTGCCGGCACCGTTGCGGCCCAAAAGTCCCACAATCGACCGCTGGCCCACCGTGATGTTGACCTCGTTCACGACAGTCCGGCCGGAGTATTTTTTCACGAGCCCATGCGTTTCCAGAAGCATCTTATCAACCAAAACTCAGTCTCCTATGCTATTAAATGTTTACTGAAATTCTTGAACGCGGGGGTATTATACCACCTTTTTTGGTAATGTGAAACGGGTTTTTCGTGGTCCGGCAACAGATTCCCGGCCCAAAATCAACCATTTTCCCTGATTTTGTCCAAATTTATCCGAAATTGCCATGGCCCAATACTATTTATAGAATCACTCTGTTTTCATTGAGGTTTACCTGCCTTTCGGGTAGAATAGGCGGCTGCAAAAGAACGCTTGGGGCCGTATTGGCCCGGGCACAGAAGAGGAAAGGATCTCGAATGAGACAGATGAGCTTAAAGAATATTTCCGGAATCGTTGTAATTGGTTTGTTCGCCTTTGTCGTTTCATTCGTTGCCGCGGAAACCGAAACGGACTATTTGGCCATCTTTATGCAGGGCCAGAAAGTCGGACACGCTGTTCATACCCGTATGGCGGAAACCGACAAGGTAACCACCACCGATGGTGTATCCATGACATTAGGTCGCGGCGGCCAGGCCGTCACCGTGACGACTCAGGAAACGCACATTGAGACCGCAGACGGCAAGCCCCTGGGATTCGAAATCACGATGAACCTCAGCGGGATCGAACAAAAAACGACCGGCACGGTTCAAAACGGCAAGGCGACCATTTCCCGACAGGTGATGGGGCAGCCGCAACAGTCAACCGTGGACTGGCCCGCGGATGCCTTATTGAACGAAGGGTTGCGGCTGTTACAGCTCAAGCAGGGCCTGACTGGCGGCGATGCTTACGAGGCCAGCGTTTTTCGGCCGGACCTGTTGATGGCGGCCAAAGCAAAAATCGAGGTCGGCGAAAAGAAAAAGGTTAAATTGCTGTTCGGCAAGCAGCAGGATCTGACCGAGGTTAAAACAACGATGCTGATTCAGGGTCAGCAGATTGTGATGACCAGCTATGTGGACGATCAATTAAAAGCCATCAAGACCCTTGTGCCGATGATGGGGATGACACTGGAACTGGTGGCCTGTGATGAGGAATTTGCCAAGGGCCAAAACGCGATTATCGATTTTCTCGAAAAATTCAGTATCACCAGCCCTGTCAAGCTGATGGGCCTGCATACCATCGAATCGGCCGTTTACACCCTCAAGCCCACCACAGACAATAAGCTCCAGATTCCGGTTTCCTCGACGCAGACCGTTGAGAGGATCGGCGACAAACCGGTTGTGACGGTGACACGGCTGCCGATGCCGGAGCACGTTCCGTTTCCTTACACCGGCAGCGATCCGGAAGCTCTCGACGCTCTCAAAGAGACCGATTACCTCCAACGTACGGATGAAACGGTCATCGACCTGGCCAAACGTGCGGTTGCCGATGCCAATGACATCGGCTGTGCCGCCCGTCAGATCGAGGCCTTTGTGGACGGCTATATAACCCAGAAAGATATGTCCGTGGGGCATGCGTCCGCTGCTGAGGTGGCTCAGAGCCGAAAGGGCGACTGTTCCGAACATGCGGTGCTGGCTGCGGCCATGTGCCGGTCAGTCGGCATCCCGGCGCGGATCGTCTGTGGCGTGGTCTATGCCGACTCGTTTATGGGCCAGCAGAGTATTTTCGCCGGGCACATGTGGGACGAGGTGTATATCGACGGCACATGGTACGGGCTGGATGCGACACGCTCGGAACAGGGGGGGTTCGGGCCGGGACATATTGCGCTGGCCCGCGGCAATGGCGACCCCGTTGATTTCTTCGGCCTGATTAATACGCTGGGCTGCTTCGAAATTGAAAAAATCACCCTGAATAAGAAAAAACAAACGGACAATACGATTGAGCCATAAAGAAACGGAGAATACGATGGAAAAATGCAACTGTGATAATCACGACCAGCATTTATGCAAGCTCTACGGCGAAGGGGTGCACAAAGACAGTCCCGACCAATATGCGCATCTGGTTCGGGATCCTCAGCTTGTCTGCAAAAGCTGCGGCCGCGTCGCGGCAAAAAAGGAGAATCTCTGCGCCCCGATCCCGCTGGGAACGTGGGAGGAGTAAGCTGGGAACATAAGCTCAAGGAGAAATAGATCATGTCGGATGGTACAAGGGCGAGTTGGTGTCGAGCGTATTTATCACCGGTGAAAATATCTCTGCTTGCGGTTAATGCCGTTTGTTTTGGCGGGGGCGTTTTTTTAAGAATACAGGGACACAGGGACACAAGGACACAGGTATGCAGGAATATTAGTGGGCGGGCTGCTGGTGCTGCTGACGGTCGGGACGGGGCTTTCGTTTGCCGCCGGACTGACAGGGACGATTATGGCAGCGCGACGAATGAAAAATACATCACCCCTGAAGACTGGAGACTGAGGACTAAAGACTGATAAGAGTTTTGAATGAAATTGGAAAGAAAGAGGTTAAAGGCGTCTGGTCCTTGGCCCTTTAGTTTTATCAAGGTTGGAGTAAAGGAGTATTATGTGGCTTTCAAAACAAATTTGGAAAGATCCCGAAGCAAAAGAGGCTTTAGGGGGCATTTCAAAACTTATCAAAAAGTACAAAGACCCCACGGACATCTACAAAAGTAAGTTTTTTTCTGCTGATATTGGTAGATTATTCAGACCTAAAACATCAATGTATATTGTTGCATGTTTGGTTGCTTTCATAACTGAAGTGACGTTGTTGTCATCAAAACTATGGGATATATCAATTATACATGAATATGTTAAAGTTAACTTAAGTATATCAGTTTCGATTTTAGTATTTGGGATAACATTTTCACAAATAGCTCGGAGTCTAAGTGAGTCAAGTAAATTTGCATCGCTTACGTTTTTAACTGTGATTTTCGGCATTTTAAGTACATTATTGTTCCCGGCCACAGTACACTCAACGATATCACAACTCATCTATCTTTTAACTACTCCATTCGTTATAGGGGGTGGTGTATGGTGTGTTATATCGTTGATATATATAATCTTGGAAATAATAAAATGTATGGACCCTGAAACATCTGTTGAGTATGCATCAAAATTTGCGATAAGAAGGCTAAATCATGCATTTTTGGTAAGAGTGTATCTTGATACGTGGATGAAAAAGTACTTCGAAATATTGGAGAAGTCACTTGAGAAATATGAGACTATACATGCGCCCAATTCATATTATTCACTATGCTTGAAACCTGATCAAGAAATGCATAAATATGTTATACAGCTAAAGAAAGAGGGGGACTTTTGTCTGGGTTATAGAGATTATAACCTGAATAAAATAAAAAATATTTCAGAAATGCTAGAGAAAAAAAAGCAGAGTTATATTTGACTTCTCACGGAGATAAACCAAATGAGTATGCTACTCTGTACTCAAAAATACAATGTCATGAACTTTATGACACCTTAAGCAAACAAGTGTCCACGATCTGTAAGTTTAGAAACGATGAATATATCGAAAAAGAGGAGGAGTTCTGGCAGGAGAATTATTATATATTATACAAGGCATTTTTAAAAGCTGTAGATTCCTTAAATATTAAGCAATTCAATGAATATGTTAGAATAATACAAGAGCCATATTTTATCTTAAGGAAAGCTAGGCAGTATAGAGTTGTTAGAAACTCAAATGAACGCAATTTCAATAATATCCGCTATCTATTTCTTTATACAGATACTTTAGAATGGCTATTAAAAAAGAAAGACAATATCAATGTGGGGATATTTGAAGATTTTATACATTCTTTGGAGCATTCTATATGGGAGCAAATTAAAGATGAAATCAAAAAAGGAGACTGTTACACTTCATATACATTTGGATGGTTAATCCCTTCAGCGTACCAGTTATTCATTAAACATGTTACAGATAGGAACACGAGGCAATGGGAGCTGAGAGCTTTTTGTGGTAGCAGTTTTAGTTATCTTGAAAATATATTTGATGAATGCGAATCGAAAAGTAAAGAGGAAAAAACAAAAGTTAAACTTGTACTTCATAGAGGTATAATAAAATGGTTACTAATTTCTCTGGAGAACGAAGACAACGAACTATCAGAAGCTTTGTGCGAGTCGGCAAGGAAGCTGGTGTTTGGTGACAAGGGTATTACTCTTGACGACGAAGAATTAACCACGCAACATCTAATCTTGTGTGGAAAAATGCTTGTTGATATTATTAACAATGCTACTACATCTATTAATTCAAAGCATTTCAACCTCCTGTTACATGATAAATATTCTAGTCATCGAGATGAACATCCCCAATATGACGCATTAGTTGACTATTATTCTAGGTATCGCAAAAATAGATCATTACGGGAATTTTTAAGAGAGTTTGACAAAACCAGATGGGAGCGAAACCCATTGACTCGAGGTGGTTTTAGCTCAGCAATTCATACTTTTAGCGGCGATACAGAATTTGACTACATATTTTTGTATTTAGCGTTTTTAACTATGCAACATAATCCAGGGGAAATGAAACCAGTGCCTACTGATTTTTCGTTTTATCGATTGGAAGAAAAAATTGAAACACTCAAAGATGTTGCTGGTGATATCAAATTATACACATTTAACGAAGGTACCAAGGGCAAATTTGTTCAATGGTTAAATGATTCCAACCAATTATATGAGCAGCAAGAACAACAAAAAATCATTGCGGCACCATTGGAAAATAAAAGCATCTCGGAGTTTAAAAATTCTTTTTGGGAGGGTTATAAGAATACCAAATCTTTTTTGGATATATGTTTAAAGTTGGAATGTTTCAAAATAGATGAAAATATAAATGCGAAGGGGGGGGGCAATCGCCATAAAGAGATTTTTATTAAAGAACTTAATAGTTTGAAAAGAATAGCCGAGAGTGATGGCTCAGGTGTTTCTCGTGCTTATAGTGAGGGGCTTTTAGAAGATGTCATCTGTAAAAAAGATCCTGATGAGTCAGTAGGAGATTACACTACTCAACTTGATCGAGCATGCTCTTGGTTGATAAAATATGGACTAAACAAGGAAAAATCTCTTTTATTGTATTATGGCAATGTAATCCTTGAGGGTAAATTATATAAAAATGACGATTATGTTCCTCACTGGAAAGTTAGCGAGGATGTTATATATCATGGTTATTATAAGGGCTATCCCTTAATGACAGTATATAAAAAAGAAATAGAGCCAATCTGTGTAGCATTAAAATTAGAGGAGTGGAAGGGAGTTAAAATACGACCGGAGATATTAGAAGGCAGATTTGGCACGGTAACTGTAAGAGAACGGACAGATACAGAGCTTGATGGATTTATTCGAAAAGGAGAAATAGAAAAACAGGAACGTAATGAGGTTCGAACACGTTGCCCCGTCGAATTTGAGCTTTATTGGGAACTAGATAAAGAAGATTTGCCTGTTCAGTTTACAGTCGGATTAAAGAAAACAAATTCTACTGAAAGCTCAGCCGCCGGGAAAGCTAAAAGGGGTCAAGAAACTAAAGGGGCAGACATTATTAATTGATCGGAAGCCGGACTTGGAATCGTAACACCCGTTCACAAAGGACACTACGCATGGATCAGGCATCAATGGTCACAACTTCGTTTTCGTTTGACGGATACGCAATCGCTGAATACAAGGGTATTTCGATTGAATATTGATTAATGAAGGTAATTGTTCGACCCCGTTCCGTTTTCGCTATTCTGCTTCGCATATCGGCTGGTTGAAAGTGAACCTCTTGTGAATTCAGAATCCGCATCGATATCTCCTTTTGTATTAACAGGACAATAATTGACGTTTATACTGTACAGATGACAAAGACGCAATTCTGTTTCATTTTTTTGCCCAAAGCATGCTTATTCTTGACTTTGAAGGCGGGGTCAAGTACACTCTTCGCTTTGGAAAATTGGTTCAAAAACAGGGATTTTTATGATTGTAACGCGGTTTGCTCCTTCTCCGACCGGGTATCTGCATGTTGGCGGTGCGCGGACGGCTTTGTTTAACTGGCTGCTGGCTCGCCAGGCCGGCGGCAAGTTCCTTTTGCGCATTGAAGATACGGATACCAAACGCAATACCGCCACCGCGGCCGATCAGGTGCTCAGGGACCTGCAATGGCTGGGCATCGACTGGGACGAGGGCCCGGATATCGGCGGTCCCAACGGGCCTTACAAGCAATCCGAGCGGCGGGACATCTATGACACATACATCGCCCAACTCATCGACGAGGGCAAGGCCTACTACTGCTTCGACACGCCGGAGGAACTGGCCGAAATGCGAGTAGCGGCTGAGAAGGAAAAACGCAACAATATCTACCCGCGCCCGGCGGTCTTCCCTGATGCGGCAGCGGTCGAAAAGGCCCGCGCCAAGGGGCGTCCCGTCACGGTGCGGCTGGCGATCACGCAGACCGAGCCGATTGTCATCGAAGACGAGGTCCGCGGGACCATCTCCATCGACCCGGCGGAACTGAGCGATTTTATCATCCAAAAAAGCGACGGTTTCCCGACCTACCACATGGCAGTGGTCATCGACGACGAACTCATGGGCGTCACGCACGTCATCCGCGGCCAGGAACACCTCATGAATACGCCGAACCACCAGCTTCTGCAAAAGGCGCTGGGCTTCCGCATTCCGACTTACGCCCACATGTCCGTCACCGTCAGCGAAGGCGGCGGCAAGCTCAGCAAACGCGAACGTCCCAAAACGCTGAAAAAAGCCATCAAAGCCATGCAGGACGTGGACATCGACGCGCTGGCTAACGCGGGCGGCATCACCTCCGACGAACTGGATTCATTCTTAAACGGCAAAACCTCGCCGGACATGCCCGCCGTCGATGCGATGGCCGCACTGCTGGGCGTGCATCTGCCGGAAATCAATATCGTGGACTTCTTCCGCAGCGGGTATCTGCCGGAAACACTGGTCAACTTCTTTGCCCTGCTGGGCTGGAACCCGGGCGACGGACGCGAAATCATGGATCGCGAGGAACTGATACAGGCGTTCGACCTGTCCCGCGTTACCAAGAGCAACAGCTTGTTCGACCGCCAAAAGCTGATGTCGTTCAACACCGAACATCTGAAAACAACCATGACACCGCTGGACACACTGGTGCGGCATTTTCGGGCATACTTGGAAGTAAACGATTCGCCGGTAGCGAAAGCTGACGACACCCTGCTGGAACGGATCATCCGCATCAACGAGGGCGCGCGGACGCTGGAACAGATCGAACAGAAAACCCGGTTTGCGTTTTTGCCCGATGAAGCGATTGAATATGACGAAAAGGCGGTCAAAAAAGTCCTGCTCAAAGGCGACGGACTGGCGATGCTGGCGGCCGTCGGCGAGGCACTGGCGACACTGACCAAACTGACGCCGGAAGGCATCGAAACACTGCTGCGGGGTCTGGCCGAGGAAAAACAGGTCGGTCTCGGCAAGGTGGCCCAGCCGCTGCGCGTGGCGATCTGCGGCAATACGATCAGCCCGCCCATTTTTGACGCGGTGGACATGCTCGGAATGGAAACCACGCTGAAACGGATTCAGATCACGCTGGAAAAATTTAGACAGGACAACTAAGGAGAGTGAAAATGTCATTATTGGTTACCGGCTCGGTCGGCATTGATACTGTTCGAACCCCTTACGGACTCAATCAGGATTGCATTGGCGGTTCGGCAGTGTATTTTTCAATGGCCGCCAGTTACTTCACGGAGGTCAAATTTGTCGGCGTTGTCGGTGACGATTGCCCGTTTGATCTGGCCGACCTGTTCAGGACCAAACCGGTCGATCTGGCCGGTCTGGAAATTCGCGCCGGCAGCAGAACCTTTCGCTGGCAGGGGTCCTATGAAGGCAGCATGAACGAGGCCCGCACGGATGCCGTGGAACTGAATGTATTGGCGGAACAACCGCCGGCTGTTCCGGAAGCATTTCGTGGCAGCGAATACGTTTTTCTGGCCAATACCGCCCCGTCTTTGCAGATGAAACTGCTGGACCAACTGCACAATCTCAAGATTGTCGCGGCCGATACCATGAACCTCTGGATTCAAACAGCCGGCGATGACCTGAAAAAGCTCTTGGGGCGGGTCGATCTGCTGGTGATCAATGACGGTGAAGCAAAACTGCTGACCGGGCATTACAACCTGATCTCGGCCGCCAGACAGATTATCGAAATGGGCCCGCGGTTTGTGGTTATCAAAAAAGGTGAACATGGCTCGATGATGGTTGACAGCCGGGGTAACATTTTTCTGCTGCCCGCTTATCCGACCGACGTCGTCATCGACCCCACGGGGGCGGGGGATTCCTTCGCCGGCGGGCTGATGGGGTATGCGGCTCAGGTCGGTTCGGTCGATACGATGACGCTGCAGAAAGCGATTGCACACGGCACGGTCATGGCGTCGTTTACGATCGGGGATTTCTCGATTCACGGCATCAAAAACGCGACCCAGGAAATGATCGAAGAGCGATTCGACCGGCTCCGGAAAATAACGCAATTTTAATAGTTCTTAGTTTTTAGTTCGTAGTTAAGGATTCGGCCAAAGGCCGATACTAAAAATATTAGCGTAATACGCTTTCAATGGGTTTGAGTAAGGAAATATCTCATGCGGCTGTTTGTGGCGGTTGACATAAATTCTCAGGTGCGGGATCGGATCGAACAGGTCCAGCGGCAGTTAAAGCGGGACATGGCCGGATCCGACCGCGGCGTCAAATGGGTTCGCCCCGAGCAGATCCACCTGACGCTGAAGTTTCTCGGCGAGGTTCCCGACAGGGCCATCACGCAGGTCTGCGATGTGGTCACACGAACCGCCGCACGACACGACAGATTCGAGATGCAGGTTCAGGGACTGGGCGTCTTTGGGAACCCGGCCCGTGTGGTGTGGGCGGGTGTCGAACCCTGCCCGGCGCTGATGACCCTGCAGGCGGAACTGGAAAGTGAATTTGAAACGATCGGCTGGGACAAAGAAGGCCGTGCTTTCGCCGGACATCTGACCCTGTGCCGGGTCAAAAACGCCGCCGCCGGCAGAAAAATCGCCCAAGCGGTCGAAACCGTCAAGGATGAAATTTTTGGTTCCGTCTGGGTTGATCAGGCGGTATTATATGAAAGCCGCCTGAGTTCGGACGGCCCGGAATACAGCGCTGTATGCACAGCGCCTTTGAAATAATAATAAAGCCACGAATTAACACTAATTTTCACTAATTATTTTTTAGTGTATATTCGTGTTAATTCGTGGTTCGAAATAACGTTACGGATAACAGATAAGCGAATAACGAGGAGACCTTCAATGGCCAAAACAAAGAAAGCAGCAGCGAAAAAAGCAGATACAACGACATCATCAACGACGACGAAAGGCGATGCACTGGATCGCGCGATTGCCCAGATTGAAAAGCAATATGGCAGCGGCTCCATTATGAAGATGGACGAGTCGACGCATCGCAGGATCGACGGCATTCCCACCGGGGCGCTGTCATTGGATATTGCCCTCGGCGGATACGGGATTCCGCGCGGGCGTGTCGTGGAATTTTACGGGCCGGAATCCTCCGGCAAGACCACGCTGGCCCTGCACACGCTGGCCAACGCCCAAAAACTCGGCGGCGTCGCGGCATTCATTGACGCCGAGCACGCAATGGACCCGACCTGGGCGAAAAAGCTGGGCGTCGATGTCAACAGTATGCTCATCAGCCAGCCGGATACCGGCGAGCAGGCGCTGGATATCGCCGAAATGCTGATTAAATCCAACGCCGTCGATATCATCGTGATCGACTCGGTCGCGGCACTGGTGCCCGCCGCCGAACTCAACGGCGAGATGGGCCAGTCGCACGTCGGCCTGCAGGCCCGGCTCATGAGCCAGGCCCTGCGGAAACTGACCGGCGTCATCAGCAAGAGCAAGACCTGCTTGATCTTCATCAATCAGATCCGCATGAAAATCGGCGTGATGTTCGGCAACCCGGAAACCACGTCCGGCGGCAACGCCCTGAAGTTTTACAGTTCCGTGCGGCTGGATATCCGTCGCATCTCGACGATCAAGAGCAGCGCCGATGAGGCCATCGGCAACCGTGTGCGTGCCCGCGTGGTCAAAAACAAGGTCGCCGCTCCGTTCAAGACCGCCGAATTCGATATTATGTTCAACGAAGGTATCAGCTACGAAGGCGACCTGCTGGACTTGGCTGTCGATAACAACATCGTCAACAAGAGCGGCGCGTGGTTCAATTACGGCCAGGTCAAACTCGGCCAGGGCCGCGAAAACGCCAAACAGTTCTTCCGCGACAACCCGGAACTGATCGACGAACTGAAAACCAAAGTCCTCATCGCCAAAGGCCTGATTGAGGAAGACGCATAGCAACGTCAAAGCGACTTTTTTACAACAATAAAAAAGGCTGCGGAGATTTCTCTTCGCAGCCTTTTGATGTTATACAGATCGAGTTTATTGATTACTCAGCATATCAATAATCTGCCGGGCAGTCGCAATGAGACTGTCCGCATCTTCTTCGAAAATCGCCTTGCCGCGCTGAGCATTGACAGCATTGATAAACGCTTGGAGTGAATTAATCGCCGCACCATCGTTGTTTTCGTTATCATCCTCTAGTGCTTTTAATGCACCATCAAGTTTAACCTGTAGGCCGTTTTCGATACCGGCCGGAAGTTCAAGACCATTCATATTTTCAGCCAATTCTACGACTAAATCCATGGGCCCAGGGACGATTTCCCACCAAAGGTGGGGATAGCTTACTCCCTCTTCAATAACCCATATCGGGGTACTAAAATCCCAACCAGTAAAAGTACTTTGTGCCATCATTTCGGCAGTTGTTTTGCCGATCATTCCGGTTGCCGTCCGGTCGCCAACACCAACGGTCGTTCCGGACATTTGAGTATCCCAGAAACAGGTCGAAAAACTGCCGGGATTGCTCCCCACCAATCCGCCGACATAAAGGATACCGCTAACAGTGCCACTGGCGTAACAGTTCGACACGCTGCCGTAATTGTCGCCTAGCAGCCCGCCGACAAACTTACCGCTATTTACCGATCCGCTCGCATAACAGTTTGTTACATTGCTGTTATTGCCCCCCACCAGTCCGCCGACAGTAGTACCAGCATCAGTTCCTGTTATTACCCCGCTTGCATAGCAGGCCAACACATTACCGTTGTTGTCATTGTACCCTACAAGCCCACCAATAAACCAATTGCCATTCACCGACCCGCTCGCATAGCAGCTTGAAACATTACCGTTATTATAACCCGCCAGCCCGCCGACGGTAGCAAATTGGCCCGTTCCTATAACGGCACCATTGGCAGAACAGGATGAAATCGTACCGTAGTTGATCCCCGCCAGCCCGCCAGCACCATAATCTCCCTGTACGTTGACATTGATGACATCCAGATTTTTAATATGCCCGCCGGGTACAATATAACCAAACAAACCTATAAAATCCTTCGCCGGTGCGGTAATCGTTAGATTGGTAATTGTACATCCACCGCCGTCAAAAACACCGGTAAATTGTGTCCCCTGAAAACCGTTGCTGATATCGTCGGTATCTGGTGCGATGACGGCAGTGGTGTAAGTCCGGCCAGACAGGTCGATGTCGGTCGTCAGTTTGGTATGCACACCAGCAGCCCAGTAGGCAGGATCACCGGCAAAGGTATCGAAATCCGCCAAGTCCTCGATGAGATATGGATATGCTTCTGAACCATCTGTCAAAGGTTCGGTGCCGACCCCCATATCGCCGCCCACCGCGCGCACTGTGGCCGGAAGAAATAACGACACGATAACTATTGTTGATAATACGGTAAGTTCTTGTCTTCTCATTACTTTTGCCTCCTGAAAAAGAGAGTTAATCCACCTTTTTTTCTTATTACCCACCTTGGCTTGAAAACCTAAATTGATGGGTTTAGAATAGCACATTTGGGCCCAAATTGTCAAGAATTTTCTGTTTTTAGCTAATGCCCTAACGAAATGACGAAACAGAGATATTTTCAAACACCGCAAAAATTGCGTCGCATTCACAGAATCAGGTTTTTTATGGACTTTTGGCGGCCTTATTTATAGGATATGGGCTTCATGAGTCCTATGAGGTAATTGTGGTCATAGAATAGCAGTTTTTGTTTTTAGGAAACAACATGTTGACATCAAACGAAATTCGAAGTGCGTTTATTGATTTCTTTAAGGAAAAGGATCACCGGTTTGTGCCGAGCTGGCCGGTAGTGCCGATCGGTGACGAGACCCTGCTGTTTACCAACGCCGGGATGAACCAGTTCAAGGAATACTTCCTGGGCCATCGTGAGCCCGACCACCCGCGCGCCGCCAACAGCCAAAAGTGCATCCGTGCCGGCGGCAAGCACAACGACCTGGAAGATGTCGGCACCGATACCTATCACCACACGTTCTTCGAAATGCTCGGCAGCTGGTCCTTTGGCGACTACTTCAAGGCCGAAGCCATCGACTGGGCGTGGGAGCTGCTGGTGGATGTGTTGAAACTGGACCCGTCCCGGCTGCATGCGACTTACTTTGAAGGCGATAAAGAAGAGAGGCTCGAGCCTGATGTCGAAGCCCGCGAGTTGTGGCTCAAGCATCTGCCGCCGCAGCAGGTTCACCCCGGCAGCAAGAAAGACAACTTCTGGGCCATGGGCGATACCGGGCCGTGCGGGCCATGCTCGGAACTGCATTACGACGGGACCGACGACCTGTCCGGCGCTTCACTGATCAATGCCGACAACCCCGATGTGATCGAGATTTGGAATCTCGTCTTCATCCAGTACAACCGTGACGTTAAGGGAAACCTCTCGCCGCTGCCGGACAAGCATGTTGACACCGGCATGGGCTTTGAACGGCTCGCCCGGGTGCTTCAGGGCAAGCGTTCAAACTACGATACCGATATTTTCACGCCGATCATCGCGGCGATCGAGAAGCTTTGCGGCATCAAATATACCTATTCAATGGACAGCAAGACCGACATTGCCATCCGCGTGATCGCTGACCATATCCGTACGCTGACCTTTGCGATTACCGACGGCGTCAATCCCAGTAACGAAGGCCGCGGCTATGTGCTTCGCCGGATCCTGCGCCGGGCCTGCCGGTTCGGCCGTGTGCTGGATATGAACAAACCGTTCCTGGCAAAATTGCTTCCGGCATTGATCGATCAAATGGGTGAGGCATTTCCCGAGATTAAGGACCGACAAGAGTTTGTCGCAACGGTCCTGACCAGCGAAGAAGAAAGCTTTAACCGCACGCTCGACCGCGGCATTGATCTTTTTGCCAATGCAGCCGCAAATGCAAAAGAGAATACGATTTCCGGTAAAGATGCCTTCCAGTTGTACGACACCTACGGCTTCCCGCTGGACCTGACCCAACTGATGGCTCGGGAGCAGGGGATGACCGTCGATACCGATGAATTTGATACATGTATGGCTCAGCAGAAAGCGCAATCCCAGGCAGCACAAAAAACAACGAATCTGGCCGCGGCATTGACCGGCGTGGAATTGCCGGTAACGGACGATGCCCCGAAATACAAAACAGATTCCTGCCAGGCGAAACTGCTGGGCTGGATCGATGAAAAAGGGTTTCATACCAAAGGTCAATTTGCTGACACTGAAACACAGACTGCGCTTGTGCTGGATGCGACCTGTTTCTATGCCGAGTCCGGCGGACAGGTCGGTGATTGCGGCATGATCAAAACAGAGGGTGCGGAATTTTCCGTAGAATCAACCGAGAAGATTGCCGATTGTGTTCTGCACCGGGGCAAGCTGCTTTCGGGAACATTAAATGTCGGCGATGCGGTTACGGCGACCGTTGACAAAAACCGCCAGGCCACGAAGAAAAACCATACCGCCACGCACATTTTACAATGGGCGTTGCAAACCACGCTGGGCGATTCCGTCAAGCAGCAGGGGTCGCTGGTGTGTCCGGATTACCTGCGGTTTGACTTTACATGGCCCAAGGCGCTGACCAAAGACCAACTCCGCAACATCGAAGAAGCGATCCAGCAGAAGATTGCGGAAAGCTTACCGGTGACAACTGCCGAAATGAACATCGACCAAGCTCAACAACTTGGTGCGATGGCGTTGTTTGGTGAAAAGTACGGCAATGTGGTTCGCGTGCTGGCGATTGGAGCCAGGGACAAAGGCGACATTGCAAGCGCCTTCAGCAAAGAATTCTGCGGCGGCACGCATGTCGCCAACACGAATGAGATCGGCGGCTTTGCCATACTCAAAGAAGAAAGCGTTTCGGCCGGCGTTCGACGCATTACCGCGCTGACCGGCCCGGGGCTGATACAGCATCTCATGGGCCGCAACCGCGTCGTGGACGACCTGATCGAAACGCTAAAAGCCCCCGCGGACCAACTCACGGTGCGCGTTACAAAACTGCTGGATGATAACAAGAAACTCAAGAAAGAGCTTAAATCAGGCGGCGGCAAGTCATCGGGCGATGCACTCGCCGAAGCGAACAAACTGCTGGCCGCAGCGGAAAAAATCGGCGATGCAGCCGTTATTGTCGGCCAACTGCCTCCGGTCGAGGTCGACCAGGCGCGGACGGCGATCGACAGCCTGAAAAAGAAGGCCAAATCCGCGGCCATCGTGCTGGGCGTGCCGGCCGACGACGGCAAAGTCATGCTGCTGGCCGGCGTTACAGACGACCTCATCAAACAAGGCGTTAAGGCCGGCGACATCGTCAAAGCAATCGCCCCCATCGTCGGTGGTGGTGGCGGCGGACGGCCCAACATGGCCCAGGCCGGCGGCAAAGACGCCTCCAAACTCAGCGACGCTCTTGCCAAGGCCAAAGCCCTGATTGCAGAAAAACTTGGATGAGGTTTATTTGTTAGCGTAAAACTCGATGGCGTGGCCATCGGGGTCTTCGGTAATCCGGCTTCGGTATTGGGGGTGGTCGTCCAGTTTGACGATGTCGGCATCTTCGGCAAACTCCGTTTCCACGCGATCCAATTCAGCTGCGTCCACCTCAAAGCAAAGCATCGGGATACAAATCTGCTCGGCGGTGTTGACCGGTGTCGCATTGGGATTCTCCGCCGGACGCAGGACCAGTTCTACATCCCCACGGCCGATGACCACAGACGGCGAGTTCGGGGCGTCGTCAAATTTCTTTTCAAAGCCCAGTTTCTCGCGGTACCAATCCATGCTTTTTTCAATGTCCCGTACTACTAAGCTTACCGCATTAATTCGCTTAACATGGATCATTAAATGTCTCCAAATTATAGTTGTGTCTATTCATTAAGACGCCTCTATCAGAAAATTGTTACATAATTTTCTCATTTTGTCCACAATTTCTGGCAATTCTATCGCTGCCAGAGCGTGTCGTTTTTGAAGATTCATTGACTTTGGGGGTGCATGTCGATATAGTAGGTGGGTCAATAATTGTCATTAAAGAGGGTCTGAAAAGACATGCGAAACATAGCGGCAGGGATGCAAAAGAAGGTCTGGCAGGTTCAGCCGACAAACGGCGAGGCGGCAACGCTTGCGGCGTCGCTGAAAGTGTCGCCCCTGATCGCACAGGTCCTCATCAACCGCCAGCTCCACAAACCCGACAATGCACGTTCCTTTTTATCGCCCAAGCTGACCGACCTGATCGAGCCGGAAGCGATGTACGGCATCCCGCAGGCGGCCGAACATATCCAGCGTGCCATCCAAAACGGGAAAAAAATCTCCATCTATGGCGATTACGATGTGGACGGCATCACCAGCACCGCGATCCTGTGGCACCTGCTGCAGATCCTCGGCGCCAATGTCGATTATTACATCCCGCACCGCGTCGATGAGGGCTACGGCCTGAACGCTGACGCCGTCCGGCAAATCGCCGAAAACGGTACCGAACTGATGATCACCGTCGATTGCGGCATCACGGGCCTCAACGAGATCAAGCTGGCCTACGAACTGGGCATGGAAGTCGTTGTCACCGACCATCACGAGCCGGGCGACACACTGCCCCAGGCCGAAGCCGTCGCCCATCCCCGGCTGGATGCCGACTACGGCAACCCGCACTCGGCCGGCGCGATGGTGGCGTTCAAGCTGGCGTGGGCCATCGCCAATCGCTGCAAAAAGGGCGATCAACTGCCGCCCGAACTCAAGCAATATCTGCTCAATGTAACCACACTGGCCGGCATCGGCACCATTGCCGACGTTGTGGACCTTCGCGGCGAAAACCGGGTGCTCGCCGGATACGGACTGAAGGCACTGGAAAACTCCAACCTCGTCGGCATCCGTGCACTGGTGCATGTCGCCGAGATAGAGGCCTCCGACGTGGACAGCTACGCCGTCGCGTTCCGGCTGGCCCCGATGCTCAACGCCGCCGGACGCATGGGCCACGCGCGGCTGGCCGTGGAACTGCTCACCACCGACAGCGAAGTTCGCGCCATGCAGATCTCGCAGTACCTCAAGGACCAAAACAAGCTCCGCCAGCAATGCCAGCGCGACATCTTCAAGCAGGCCAAGCAGCGCATCCTGCAGGCAGGGCTAAATCACCCCGACCGCAAGACCATCGTCCTGAGCGATGACGGCTGGCACACCGGTGTCATCGGCATCGTCGCGTCCAAAGTCATCGACACCTTCTACCGCCCGACCCTTATGATCAACACCGCAAGCGGCATCGGGCAGGGTTCGGGGCGTTCGGTTGCCGGTTTTAACCTGCACAAGGCGCTGACCGCCTGTTCGGAACATCTGCTCAGTTTCGGCGGGCACGAAATGGCCGCGGGGCTGAAGATCGAACCCGGCCGCATCGCCGCGTTTGCCGAGGCGTTCGAAGCATACGCACATGAGAACATGGACCACGGCATTCTGGAATCCACGCTGGATATTGACGCGGAAACGCGCATTGCCGACTTCAGCGAGCGCGTGATGAAAGAGTTGAATTTCCTGGAGCCGTTCGGCGAGGGCAACCCCAAGCCGCTCTTTGCGACCCGCGGCGTGAAACTGATCGCCCCGCCGCGAACCGTAGGGGCGCGAAACGACCATCTGCAAATCTCGATCTCCGACACCAGCGGGGCCGTCCGCTGCATCGGCTTCGGCATGGGCAAGCTGGAAAAGAAACTCCTCGAAGCGGACACCTTCAGCGTCGCTTTCGAACCCCAATACAACACCTACAACGGCCAAACCAACCTACAATTCGTCCTCAGCGACATCCAGTTCGAATGACAACAACCTCCAGATTTCAGTTAGATCCCCTAAAGCATATCAACATATTTATAGAAATAAGTAACGGTGCCGAATGATTTATTAAGTTAAATGAAAAGATAAACAAAGAATTCTTGTGTATATGGACCTTGAAATGCCCTATAATTTTTATCACTGAAAATAGGTTGTTAGTTTAGCCCAATTACGATAAATTATATTGCGTGGGCTATTTTGTTAATTGATTATTTGGAAAAGTCAAATGTTAAAAAATGCGAAAATTAGAAATTTGCGGGCAATAAAAGAACTAGACATAGAAGATTTCGGTCAAGTCAATTTAATCGTTGGAAAGAATGGAAGTGCAAAAACTACATTTTTAGAAGCCCTATTATATGCTTGTGGGGCCCAAAATCCCAGCCTGACTGTCAATACAAATGCAATGAGGGGGCTCAAGTATTTCTCTGATGAGTCTTGGCCTACTTTTTTTCGAAACATGGATTTCTCGAACAAAATAGAAATTAAGGTGTCTACGACTGACGATGTAAACCACCGGCTAAACATACTTCCTTATTTTCAAGCAGGACAATCCAATCGACAATCTGAAATAGACAAAATTGTATCAACAAGTGGACACTCCGTGTTACATAGCAGTTTCCCATTCTCGCAAAATGTAAATGGCTTGGAGTTTCTCTATGCATGCTCTGATAATCCCGATGCGCTTCATTCATCAAAAATATATAGAGAAGGTGAAAAACTTAAAACGCCGGATGAAAAAAAAGAACCTGTGATAAATGCTATATTTATTGGTTCTTCTGCAGAAATGGACTGGAAACAACAATTCGGACCTGTTCAGAGAAAAAAACAGGTTCAAGAAGTGGTAAATCTGTTAAAGGAAATCGACCAGCGAATTGAAGATATCGCTTTAAACGAAATAGGACTTTTGGAAGTTGATCTAGGATTACCTAATTTCATTCCAGCCAATCTCTTGGGCGGAGGCATTTCTAGGTTTCTCTCGATTGCACTTGCGATGTTGAATTTCAGGGTGGTTTTAATTGATGAAATAGAGAATGGCTTGCACCATTCTTCACAGCGAAAAATATGGAACGCAGTTTTTAGCTGGGCTCAGAAAGTAGATGTTCAAGTCTTTGCAACAACACATTCTTGGGAAGCAATTCAGGCATTTCATGCTGCTTCACAAGAAAATTTATTTACCGACAACTCAAGGCTTTTCAGAATCGAAAGAGAAAACGGCAAATGCAAATGTGTTAAATTCACTCAACAAGAACTTGATACCTCAATCAATAATAAATGGGAGATACGATAATTGAGTTCAGAAGAGGGCTTGAAGGAAATTAGAAATCGAAAGTTTTTTCTTGTAGAAGGAAAAGACGATGTTGGTTTTTTTATTAAACTTCTCAACAAGATTGGAATAACCGACTTTTTCGTTTGGGGCGTTGAGGGCAAAGGTAATTTTAATTCAGATTTGCCTGTCATTGCAAAATTACCCGGGTTTGATAACTTGACGCACCTATGTATTATTCGGGATAAGGATAACGACGATGCTTTTGAAAGCGTTGTTAATATCTTACGTGGAAAAATGAGGTTCACAAGTCTTCCCGCGAAGAACGGAGAGGTGTCTCATGGGAATCCAAACATTGGAATCTTTATTAGTCCGGGCGAATCAATTGATGGCACGTGCCTCGAAGATTTGTGTTTAGCAATAGCAAAAGGACATCCTGCTATGAAATGTGTTAGCGATTTTGCTCAATGTATTTCACGACTTAAATCACCCCCAAAAAATTTATCAAAAACCAAAACGCTTTCTTTCCTTGCTGCCCAACCAGAAATAGTTAACACAATTAGTTTAGCCGCAGAAAAAGATTATTGGGATTTTGAGTCTCCCGTTCTGGATGAGTTGATTAAATTCTTAGAGCTTTTTAAGTAAAATGGAGAACGCAGATATAATCAACCTTATGAGAGTTTAATAACTCGAGCAACTCTTTGAAGTCGTTGGGGATAGTTATCTCCATAGACCTGTCTCCGATAAAATTCCACGGCGGCGATGCGCTCTTCTGGCGGGCGGCTCAGCCAGTACGCCCGGTTCTGCTGAATCTCGTCGTGAGACTCCAAACTTTTTTTCGTAACGACTTTCTGAATCATACGCTTATTATATCAGAAAAACATAGTCTTGTAAAGATGTCAAGTCCTGTGCGTTCTGCCCGCTCCATTACTGTCGCGGCTCTGTTTTTTGGTTAGGGTGGGCATTTGGCGCAGACGCTGCGAAAGAGCATGGTGCTGAGGTAGCGGTCGCCGCGGTCGCAGATGATGGTGACGATGGTGCCGCTGTCCATGTCTTTGGCCAGTCGGACCGCTCCGGCGACGTTGGCGCCGCTGCTGATCCCGGCGAACAGGCCCTCTTCGGTCGCCAGCCGGCGGGTCATGTCGAAGGCCTCTTCGTCGCCCATGGGCAGGACGTCATCCAGTTGCGGCTGCTGGTAGATTTCCGGCACGATGGATTCGGTCATATTCTTCAGCCCCTGAATCGTATGGCCCTGTACCGGCTCGACACCGATGACCTTAACCGGCTTGGGCCGCTCTTTCATGTACCGCGACATCCCCATCAGCGTGCCGGTTGTGCCCAGCCCGGTGACAAAAATATCGATCTCGCCGCCGGTCTGCTCCCAGATCTCCGGGCCGGTCGTCTCGTAATGGGCCTGCGGGTTGGCGGGGTTGGCAAACTGGTTGGGCATGAAGTATTTGTCCGGGCAGGCCTCGAGCATCTGGTGGGCCTTGCGGATGGCGCCGTCGGTGCTTTGCTTGGGGCAGGTAATGACCACTTCGGCACCGAACGCTTCCAGAATGTGCTGGCGCTCGCTGCTGACGCAGCCGGGCAGGGTCAGCGTGACATGATAGCCCTTGGCCGCCCCGATCATCGCCAGCGCGATGCCGGTATTGCCGCTGGTCGGCTCCAGGATCGTCTTGTCCTTCGTCAGTGAGCCGTCCTGTTCGGCGGCATTGATCATATACAGGGCCGGGCGGTCCTTGATCGAGCCGCCGGGGTTATTGCCCTCCAGCTTGGCCATGATCCGCACTTTGGGATTCGGATTGACCCGTTTTAGTTCCACCAGCGGGGTATGCCCGATCGCCGACAAAATTGTATCGCAGTTGCTATATGCCATCGACTATCGCCCAATTTTCTTAACTAATAGTATTTTCTGATTTCATTTTACTTAAAGACGCTGGTAGCCATCTTAATACAAGGCAGTCTCGCTTTTCAAACGCATTTTCTAAAAGTTTGATAAGATCCTGACTCATTGATTCTTTTGGCAATATTTCCATAGATTCAACTAACATATAAATATCATTTGGAGTTTGTTCGGGTATTTCGGTAAATCGATCAATCAGCACCTTAACGTCTTGTCGTAAAATTTTTCCAAGATAAGTACAAGTGTCTGCATCATATAAATCAAATTCCTTGTCAGGAAAAGAATTAACATCGTAAGGTGGTTCTGTATCAAAAACACCCGGATACTTCTGTGCATTCTTTGTGCGTAATTTGTCCTCTGCAAGATGATATTGTCGATTCGTACGAATTTGCGAAAAGAAGCCGACGACCCATGCCGGCAATACGAAAATTATCCAAACAGGAGAATGCAAAACACACAACCCAATACAAAGTACAAAAATACTTACCGCTAACTCAGCACATAAATTCATATGCCCACCATGCACCCATCCTATTGGACGGTGGAATTTAAGAAAACGTCCAAAAACAGAATAAACAAGGAAGAGTGTCCCAATGAGGAGCAAAATATAACCCAAAATCGTATCAGCCACGTTTTTACCTCCTGTTCAGTTTTTTTCGCAGTAAAACCTACCACACCTTCGGATTGGGGTTGACCCGTTTCAGTTCCACCAGCGGGGTATTCCCGATTGCCGACAAGATTGTATCGCCATGATTGCTAAACATCATTTATGGTCCTTATTCTGGATAAAAGTTCTGTCCGGTTGCCGTCCAATATGTTAGAATACCCCTGAGTAAATGTCGAGACTTTTTTCATTTACGTTAAGGTTTATCGTCTATTATTTTAAGATATGATGCAACGATTGCTACGGCCTGAAAGGCCGGCGTAACTTAGCCCAGGGCAACGCCTTGGGAACAAAGACAACCCATCAATGCCCTGAAAGGGCAGGATAAAAAGCGGGTTTGTTTACGTTGCCCTTTCAGGGCGAAATTTGTTGGTGTGATTTTCAAACCCAGGGCGTTGCCCTGGGCTAAAATATATTGGCCCTTCAGGCCATCATCGTGTGAACGCTTAAGACTCTAATTGAGATTGTAGAAATTATGGAAAACAACAATAACGAACCAAACAACGAGCGGCTGGATTTTATTCGGCAGATTGTGGCAGATGACATCGAAAACGGCGTCAACGACTCCCGCGTGCATACGCGTTTTCCGCCGGAACCGAATGGGTATCTGCATATCGGCCACGCCAAGAGCATCTGTCTGAACTACGGCATCGCCGCCGAGTTCGGCGGCAAGTTCAACCTGCGTTTTGACGACACCAATCCCTGCAAGGAAGAGCAGGAATATGTCGATTCGATTATCGAGGACGTCCGGTGGCTGGGGGCCGACTGGCAGGGGCGTTTGCTGTTTGGCTCGGATTACTTCCAGCAGATGTACGACTGGGCCGTGGACCTGATCAAAAAAGGCAAGGCCTACGTCTGTGATTTGACGGCGGAAGAAACGCGTGCCCATCGCGGGACGCTGACCGAACCGGGCAAGAACAGCCCCTATCGCGACCGCAGTGTTGAGGAGAATCTTGACCTGTTTGAGCGGATGAAAAACGGTGAGTTCCCCGATGGTTCAAAAACGCTTAAGGCCAAGATCGACATGGCCAGCCCGAACGTGAACTTGCGCGACCCGGTCATGTACCGCATCCTGCATGCCAGTCACCACCGTACCGGCGATGCGTGGAATATCTATCCGATGTATGACTGGGCGCATGGGCTCGAGGATTCTATCGAGGGCATTACGCATTCGATCTGTACGCTGGAATTTGAGAATCACCGCCCGCTCTATGATTGGTTTATTGATGCACTGGAGATCTATCACCCGCGGCAGATTGAATTTGCCCGGCTGAACCTGACTTATACGATGATGAGCAAGCGCAAACTGTTGCAGCTTGTGAAAGACAAACATGTCAGCGGCTGGGACGATTCGCGGATGCCGACACTCAGCGGGATGCGGCGGCGCGGTTTCTCGCCGGAAGCGATCCGAAGCTTCTGCAAGACCATCGGCGTCAACAAGTTCAACAGCACGGTCGATTATGCCCTGCTGGAACATTGCCTGCGTCAGCACCTGAATGCCACCAGCCCGCGCGTCATGGCTGTACTGAATCCATTGAAGGTCGTCATTACCAACTACCCCGAGGGCGAGGTGGACGAACTGGATGCGGTGAACAATCCGGAAGACGTCTCCGCCGGCACGCGCAAAGTGCCGTTCGGCAAGGAACTCTACGTCGAACGTGACGACTTCATGGAAGAGCCGCCGCGAAAGTTCTTCCGGTTGGCACCCGGTCGCGAAGTGCGGCTGCGGTATGCGTACTTTATCACGTGTAACGAAGTCATTAAAGACGCCGACGGCAATATCACCGAGCTGCACTGCACCTACGACCCCGCCACCCGCGGCGGCGATGCACCCGACGGCCGCAAGGTCAAGGCCACACTGCACTGGGTCAGTGCCGAACATGCCCTCGATGCCGAGGTCCGGTTGTACGACCACCTGTTCACCAAGGAAAACCCCGAAGAGACAGAAGACGGCCAGGACTTTACCGCCAACCTGAATCCGGACTCGCTGAAAGTCCTTTCCGGCTGCAAAATCGAACCATCAGTAGCCAACACCAAACCGCTGGACCGCTGCCAGTTCGAACGGCTGGGCTACTTCTGCACCGACAAAGATTCAACGCCCGGAAAACTGGTCTTCAACAAAACCGTTGGCCTCAAAGATACCTGGGCCAAGATCCAAAAAAAACAGTAAATCCAACGAACTTGAACCGGGGGGCGGCGCAGGGATGAAAATGGTACCGTCTGCCCCCATCCGGTTGTCTTGCTTTTTGTTTTTTGGATTTGATTTTGTGCAAATTCCTCTATAATACATAACTTGAAGCCCTGCTTAGAGTCAGGGTGCGGATTCCTTTGAGTGCTTGGGGAAAAGCCGGATGCCGCGGGAAGAATACCCGATAGAGTAGGATGTGAAATATGGCAAAAAAGTCATTAGAGCGTTGGACGATTGATAAATCGCGGGAATTGTACGGCATCCGCAATTGGGGAAGCGGATTTTTCGGCATTTCCGACGATGGTGAGGTTCTGGTCAAGAGCCGTCCCGGTAAAGACTCCGGCAGTGTGAGCTTGATGAAGATTGTCTCAGAGCTCAAAAACCGCGGGTTGGAGGTGCCGGTCCTGCTGCGGTTTTCGAATATCCTGCGCGATCAGATCACCCGGATCAACAACTCATTTCACAAGGCGATTGACGATGCGGGCTATAAAGGCGACTATCGCGGGGTCTATCCCATCAAGGTCAACCAGCAGCAGCAGGTGCTGGAAGATGTTATCCGTTTCGGCGAGCCGTTTCATTACGGGCTGGAAGCGGGCAGCAAGCCGGAACTGATGGCGGCCATTGCGATGCTCGACGACCCCGAAGCGTGCCTGATCTGTAACGGTTACAAGGACAAGGAGTTTATTGACCTGGGGTTGTACGCGATCAAGATGGGTATGAATTGTTTTTTTGTGGTTGAGATGGCCGGGGAACTGTCGATGATTTTGGAGCGGGCCGAAAAGCTGGGGATTGAGCCGCGGTTGGGGGTGCGTTTGAAGCTGGCCTCGCAGGCGGGCGGACGCTGGTCCGAGTCCGGCGGGGACCGCAGCGTGTTCGGTCTAAACTCGGTGCAGGTACTGGAGATGGTCGATCAGCTTAAAGCGGTTGATAAACTGCACTGTTTGAAACTGCTGCATTACCACCTCGGTTCGCAGATTCCGAACATCCGGGACATTCGCGATGCGGTGACCGAGGCGTCGCGGATTTACGCGGGTCTGGTCGAGGAAGGTGCGGCGATGGGATACCTGGATGTCGGTGGTGGCATGGCGGTTGATTATGACGGATCCTCGACAAACTTTGCATCCAGCCGAAATTACTCGCTGGATGAATACTGTGCCGACGTGATTGAAATCTTGATGAATACACTGGATGAGCAGTCGGTGGCCCACCCAACGCTGATTACCGAGTGCGGCCGTGCGACGGTGGCGTATTCGTCAGTGCTGCTGTTTAACATTCTGGAAGTCAGTCAGCTGGATCCGGCAATCAAGCCGGCGATGCAAGAGGATTTTCACGATTATACCAAATCCATGGCTGAGGTAGCGAATAACCTGAGCCAGAAAAAAATTCAGGAAAGCTATCACGATGCGATGTATTACCGGGATGAGTTGCGTCAGCTTTTCAAGCATGGCAATATTTCATTACGCGAGCGGGCATACGCCGAGGCGATTTTCTGGGGAACCATGCAGCAGATTTGCGACAAGCTGGACAGTTTGAAGTATGTGCCGGACGACTTTGTCGATTTGAAATCCGCGATGGCCAGCGTCTATTACGGCAACTTCAGTCTGTTCCAATCGCTGCCGGATTCGTGGGCGATTGACCAGTTGTTCCCGATTATGCCGCTGCACCGGCTGGCCGAAGAACCTACGGAAAACGCGATTATTTCGGACATCACCTGCGACTGTGACGGCAAGATCGACAAGTTTATCGACCTGCGGGATGTCAAGCAATCTCTGCTGCTGCACCGGCTCAACAACGGCGACGAGTATTACCTGGGGGTGTTTTTGATCGGTGCTTACCAGGAAACGCTGGGCGATCTGCATAACCTGTTCGGCGATACGAATGTGGTATCGGTGGAGATTTGCGATGACGGTGAATATACGATCAACCAGGAGATCGAGGGCGACGCCGTTGAAGATGTCTTACAATATGTCGAGTATGATACCAAGGCACTCATGGCCCGGATGAAGCAAAAGGCCGAAACCGCGATCCGAAACGGCAACCTGACCGCCGGGGACCGCCGGGAAGTCATCAGCGCCTACCAGGAAGGCCTGCGGGGCTATACCTATTTTGAAGAATAACGAATGTGCGATAAGGGGCGTTAATCGTGTCAAAAACACCCCGCGTCATCTCGTCTTTAATAAGACCGTCGGCTCCGGAGAACCCCTGCAGTGCTCCTTTATTGAGCTTTTGGGGTCGATCTCAATTGGGGGTTGAATTTTTTACGCCGATGGGGTAAGGTGTGATTATGCGGTGCCATCTGTGTTTACAACTTGTTAAAATAAACTCCAATGTTATCACGAGGTTTTCATGTCCCGTTTAATTATCGTCTCAAATCGTTTGCCGGTTAGTGTCAGCCGGGGAAACAATGATGAGATTAACTATCATCAAAGCGTTGGCGGTGTTGCGACCGGCATCGCATCGCTGGCCGATACGAAAGACCGTTTGTGGTTCGGCTGGCCCGGTTTAGCCGATGATTATTTGACACCGGATAATAAGTACCATATCCAAATGGGGCTAAAGGAAAAAGGGTGCCATCCGGTCCATTTAAGCTCTAAAGACATTACGGGGTTTTATTCGGGTTTTTGTAAGATTTTAGCGGTGTGAAGCAAATTTTTTAAGATTCTTTGAAAAATCCATGTTTTAGACTTGCGCCATCGGGTATTTTGTGTATTGTTTCGTGGTATGAAACGAAACACGGCACAATTTGTACCTGACGGCTTGCCGCTTGGCCCCGGTC
>Ga0224495_10000639_pt1 | contig 26800 bp, 25 predicted proteins | sample SF_Jul11_sed_USG_FD_168128 | JGI IMG/M metagenome (GOLD analysis project Ga0224495, IMG submission 168128) | Sediment microbial communities from San Francisco Bay, California, United States - SF_Jul11_sed_USGS_4_1 | ecosystem: Environmental > Aquatic > Marine > Sediment | place: USA: California...
GTTAACGATCCTACCCACGAAGAGTTCTGGGCGCTTAAGGATGTCAGCTTCGACATCCGGCAAGGCGACCGAGTAGGCATTATCGGGCGCAATGGCGCGGGCAAATCCACCCTGCTGAAAATTTTGAGCCGCATTACAGAACCTACATCAGGAAAAATAGCGATCAAAGGCAGGGTAGCCAGCCTGCTGGAAGTAGGCACGGGATTTCATCCTGAGCTCACCGGGCGGGAAAATATCTTCCTGAACGGCGCCATCCTCGGCATGAGCAAAGTGGAAATAAAAAGAAAATTTGACGAGATCGTCGTTTTTGCCGAAGTGGAAAAATTCCTCGATACCCCTGTAAAGCGTTATTCATCCGGCATGTATGTGAGGCTGGCTTTTGCCGTGGCCGCCCATCTTGAACCCGAGATATTGATTGTGGATGAAGTACTGGCGGTGGGTGATGCACAGTTTCAGAAAAAGTGTCTGGGCAAGATGCAGGAAGTTGGGCACGATGGCAGGACAGTGTTGTTTGTCAGCCACAACATGACCGCATTGAAAAGTTTATGTGAAAAAGCCATTTGGATTAATGCAGGAAGTATCGTTGAAAATGGGCGTGCGGAAGAAGTGGTTTCACACTACCTTCAGACAGGCGCGCCAGTGAATATGCGCCAAATCTGGGACGAGCCGGAAAGTGCTCCGGGTAACAAAAGTGTGCGGCTGCATACCGTAAAAGTATCGTATGAAGGTGAAGCATCTGGAGAAAGCCTGACGGTTGCTTCGCCCTTGGATTTGGAATTTGAGTTTTGGAATTTTGAACAAAACGCTATGTTGAATTTCAGCGTTGTACTCTATGACAGTCAGGAGGCATGTATTTTTAATACGATATCGCCAGCAAAAAGTTACCCGAAAGGGATAGTAAAAGGAACTTGCTATATACCGGGGAATTTCCTGAACGATGGTGTTTACCGGGTTCGATTGCTTATTGTCAAAGACACAAGTGTTGCTTTGATTGATCTTGATAATGTGGCCATATTTGAGGTGCATGACAACGAAAGAGAGGGTGCTTGGTACGGCGAATGGTTAGGTGCTGTGCGCCCAACATTAAAGTGGGAAACGATGGCAATATCGACCTAAATGATAAATAGAATTTACAAAGAAATTATTCAAAATGTGGGTGGCAAGCGTTACTGCCCGGTGTGCAACAAGAAAGTTAGAAAATACATTCCGCTGCCAGCCAGTTATAAAGAAAGTATGGAAAAGTATGGGTTTCTGTACTCCTTAGATGATGCAGAAACATTGAACTATGGCGCATATTCCTGTCCACACTGCACTGCTAGTGATAGGGATCGGCTCTATGCGCTGTATGTCTCGCAGCGCCTAATGGAGCAGGGCGCCACGAATATAGCCCTGTTGGAAATCGCGCCATCACGACCATTAAGTGAGATGCTCAAAAAAACCGGGAAAATCACTCTACGTACTGCAGATTTGATGATGGAAGGTGTGGATGACCGTATCGATATTACAAATATGAATTGCTATGCGGAGGGTACATTTGACGTATTTATATGCTCACACGTTCTCGAGCATGTTCCGGATGATTCAAAAGCTCTGCGGGAACTTTTCAGAATATTAAAGCCAGGTGGTTGGGGAATTTTGATGGTACCTATCATTTTGACACTCGATGAGATTGATGAAGATCCGTTGCTTGTAGATATAGCAGAGCGCTGGCGTCGTTTTGGACAGAACGATCATGTGAGAATGTATTCCAAAAATGGCTTGGTTGAAAGAGCAAAAAGAGCAGGGTTTGTGGTCAGTCAATATGGACAGGAATTTTTTGGAATGGATGTATTCAAGAAGCATGGCATCTCAGATAAAAGTATTTTGTACATTGTTGAGAAGAAATAATTGTAAGCAAGCCAACTTATTGCAATTAATGACCGAGATTGGATTCTCTATGTTTGAATTGACAGGTGCCACGTGAGTGATAAAAAAGTTTATGTAACGCAACCGTCACTGCCGTCGCTGGAAGAATTTATTCCCTACTTGCAACAAATATGGGACAGTAAAATTCTTACCAATGGCGGCCCTTTTCATCAGCAGTTAGAGCAGGCACTGTGCGATTACCTCGGCGTTAAACATATCGCCTTGTTCACGAACGGTACCATTGCTTTGGTAACGGCGCTGCAAGCGTTGCGCATAACAGGCGAAGTGATTACCACGCCTTACTCATTTGTCGCCACCTCCCACTCCCTACTGTGGAACGGTATCAAACCGGTGTTCGTGGATATCGAACCAAATACTCTTAACCTTGATCCGGAGAAGATCGAGGCTGCCATCACACCCAAGACGACGGCCATCATGCCAGTACATTGCTACGGCCACCCTTGCGATGTGGAACGCATACAGAAGATAGCCGACGCCTATGGATTGAAAGTTATTTACGATGCCGCACATGCTTTTGGTGTGCAATTGCACTCCGGAAGTTTGCTTAACCACGGAGAATTGTCGGTACTCAGTTTTCATGCCACCAAAGTGTTCAATACCTTTGAAGGCGGTGCTATTGTTTGCTCCGATACAAAGACAAAATTACGTATCGACCATCTCAAGAACTTTGGCTTTGTAGACGAAGTAACTGTAGTCGCCCCAGGCATCAACGGAAAAATGAGCGAATTCAATGCTGCATTAGGCCTGCTACAACTCAAGAGCGTTGATGAGGCGCTACAAAAACGTAAAGCTATTGATACGCGCTACCGCGAAGGGTTGATTGGTGTGAAAGGTATACATTGCCTGCCGGACGCGGGAGAAAAGGTGGCGAATTATTCCTACTTTCCTATTTTGGTGAAATCTGAATATCCGCTTAGCCGCGATGCTTTATTTGAAAAGTTGCGCGGCAACGGTATCTATGCAAGACGTTACTTTTATCCGCTGATTAGTGACTTTTCGATGTACCGGGGCTTACCCTCGGCGGTACATTCGAATTTGCCTGTGGCGAGTAAGACTGCGAGTGAAGTAATTTGTTTGCCGATTTATCCTATGCTTGGAGGTGAAGTACTGGACAAGATTATTAATTTGATTGTGGATAATTCGATATGAAAATACGAAGGGTTTTGGTCTTTCCAGCTGGTACAGAAATAGGTTTGGAAATATTTCAGGCGCTTAAATACTGCAAAGAAGTCAGTTTGTTTGGGGCTGGTCAAGATATTTCAAATCATGCCAGATTCGCCTATCCGGAATATTACACACTACCCAGCATTCACGAGCACGGATGGGTGGATGCTCTCATTGGACTATGTCAGTCACTTTGCATCGACTATATTTTTCCAGCATACGATGACATTATCATTGCGTTGAGTCGAGAGGCAGATAGACTCCCCGCAAAAATCATATCTTCGCCATCTAACGCATGCAAAATCACCCGCTCGAAATCTGCTACTTATTTTGCACTGTCAGGAGATATTCGTGTGCCGCGTCTATTTTCGTCAGGCGATACATTCATTAGCTATCCCGTGTTCGTAAAGCCAGATCGCGGGCAAGGATCATACGGGACCATGAAGGCCGATAACGAAGTGGAGCTTTACAAGGCAATCCAAGGTATACAAGACCCAATCATTTGTGAGTACCTACCGGGAGAGGAATACACAGTTGATTGCTTTTCAGATCGGGAAAAAGGGGTGCTGTTTGTAGGAGCCCGTCGTCGTCGTCGTATACGCAATGGCATTTCTGTAAATACGCTTACGGAAACTTTGCCTGAGGCAAAAGGAATGGCAGAACTTATCGGCCAAAAACTTGGCCTGCGCGGTGCTTGGTTCTTTCAACTAAAACGCGCTCAAGATGGTCAGTTGGTGTTGCTAGAGGTGGCTCCGCGTATTGCTGGTGCTATGGCTGCTCATAGGGTATCAGGGATCAACTTTCCTTTGTTAAGCATCTTTGAGGAAGAACGCCTGCCTGTATCAGTGCGGCCCATTGATGGAATTATTGAGATGGATAGGGCACTGGGGAATCGCTATCGGCATTCAATCAGTTTTTCTACGCTATATATTGATCTTGATGACACGTTGCTCGTTAATGGTCGACTCAATATCTTAGCGATGAAACTTATATTTCAATGCATTAATAATAACAAGAAAATAATATTACTCTCCCGTCATCGGAGCGACCTGAAAATGACGCTTGCCAAGTATCGATTGACTGACCTGTTTGACGAGATAATTCACCTCGGCGAAGCGGAAAAGAAGTCGGCCTATATCAAGCAGAAAGATGCAATTTTTGTTGACGACAGCTTTGCTGAGCGTATGGATGTTTCTGAATGCTGCAATATTCTAACTTTTGATTGCAGTATGATAGAGCTTCTTACTGAACAAGCGGAATTTTTGAATGGAGAGGAATAATGACTGATTCAAATAAGGAAATGGAGTTTCTTGAGAGCGTGATACACACTTATGTCACGAGCGATAGCCCCCAGGATAGACTAATTAAGACTCTTGCAGTGCAAACCTTCCAGCCATATATTCGCCCTAACAAACGGGCTCTGGAATTTGGGTGTTGCGATGGCTATATGACCACACTCATTGCAAAGCACGTCGATCAGGTAACAGTCGTTGATGGCTCGAAGTCTTTCATCGAAATGGCGAAGAAGCGCGTGCCCGCCAAAGTTCAATTTGTGCATTCACTGTTTGAAGATTATTCGCCAAATCACAAATACGACTACATCTTCGCAACGTATGTGCTTGAGCATGTCAGTGATGCTATCGGTTTTCTGAAAATGGCTAGCCAATTGCTGGCCGAAGACGGTTTGCTGTTCATTGTAGTGCCCAATGCGCGTGCATTATCTCGCCAACTTGCCCGTCATATGGGGATTCTTGACGATCTTTTCGCGCTGACTCCTAACGACATTAACCATGGCCACCGCCGGGTATATGACCGCATTTCGCTGAACCGAGATATCGATACCGCGGGTCTTTTACAAGTGGGTCAGGGCGGGCTATTGCTCAAAATACTAGCGGACTTTCAGATGGACAAATTGGTTGAGACGGGAATTATAGCCGAGCCACAGATTGAAGGGTTATACAAGATGGGTCTGGAATATCCTGATTTGGCAGGCAGTTTGTTCTCCGTTTGTCGCTTGCCATAATAATGTGATGGCATAAGCACTGCGATATATTTATGTAATTATTTATTATCAGAGTACCCCGGTATGCGAATCCAATCAGCAACTAGAGTGAAAGATTATGCCTAAGGTTTCTATTCTTTTTACCTCTTTCAATCACGCGAAATACATTTGCGAAGCGGTCAATAGCGTTCTTAATCAGACTTTCACGGATTTTGAACTGATTATATTAGATGACTGCTCTTCTGATAATTCATGGGATTTAATAAACCAATATTCCGATTCAAGAATCAAGGCGTATCGTAGCGAGATTAATAAGGGCCCTATAGAAATTGTTAATAAAGCCATATTAAGAGTGGCGTCCGGTGAATATATCGCCATTCAGCATTCAGATGATGTGTGGGAACTGGAAAAGCTGGAAAAACAGGTTGCCTATATGGATGCCCATCCTGAGGCTGGTGCGGTCTTTACTTGGGTGCAAGTAATCGACGAGCATGGAATCAAATCAACATGGGATTGGTTTGATCAGAATAATAGGACCCGCTGGCAGTGGCTCAATCAACTATTTTATGAACAAAATCATCTGAATCACCCCAGTGTGCTGATACGAAAGCAGTGCTACCAGGATGTAGGTGTATACCGCTACGGACTAGCACAAACAGCTGATGCAGAAATGTGGAGCAGGGTTCTAATAAAATTCCCCATATATGTTATTCAAGAGAAACTAACAAAGCATAGGAGGTTATCCGACAAGTCCAACGCCAGTGGTAATAGGGCTGATGTTGCAATCAGGGCTAGCAATGAATGGAATGCGTTGCGGGAGAATTACCTTCTGATAAGCAGTTTTGAAGATCTAGTCGCAATATTCCCTAATCTCAATCGCTTTAGAAATCCAAAAGGTTTTGACAATAAATTCTTGCTGGCCATGGCTTGCTTATACGAATGCGAGCAGAAAAATGCTTGGCAATTGGGTTTAACTTGGTTGTTCGAGTTAATTAATGATGAAGCTCGATGCGAAAGAATAAAAGAACTTTACAACTTCACCGATTTGGATTTCATACGATTGACGGGAGAATTTGATGTTTATTATGCGGCGATGAGTAGACAGATCGCCGAGTGTGAAGCTGAACTCACCAGTATTTATAATTCGCGATCGTGGAAGTTAACTCGCCCGTTGCGCTTTCTCACACAACTTATACGATAGAGGGTTTGTGATTGAGCAGCCATGATCGAAAATTATATGAAATCAATCAAATGAAAATCACATATTGCACAATCATTACTGCAGATTATTTGCATTATGCTCTTGCCTTGCATCATTCAGTCTCCCGATACCAACCAGATGCGATATTCAACGTGCTGATTACGGATCGTTGTGATGATTTATCCCCCTTGTCTGGAGATTTTCCAAATATCAGCTTTCATTGTGTAAAGGATTTGTGCGATGAGGGTATCGCAAGGAGAATAAAGAATAAATATGCAGAAAGCGATGCGAATTGTTTTCGGTGGTCAATGAAATCTATTTACATAATTTACCTGCTTCAGCATGGATATGATCAGGTTTTTTATTTGGATGGTGACTTATTCTTTTACTCCGACATTGATTTTCTATCCAAGGAATTGAGCGGCAGTAGCGTACTTCTTACTCCACATTGGCGGGCATCGTCGCCTCAGATCGACTCGTCCAATTTCGAAATTTTACAAACTAGCGGGCTATACAACGCGGGATTTGTTGCTGCAACCAAGCATGGCATACCCGCAATGGAGTGGTGGGCGAGTGTTTGCGAAAATCAGTGCATCAAGGAACCCAAGCGTGGATTTTTTGCTGATCAGGCCTATTTGAATCTACTACCCATATATTTTGAGGATGTAAAAACACTGCGCCACCGGGGTTGTAATGTGGCCAACTGGAATCAGATCGAATCACGCAGGTCTCTGTCTTCGGATGGTCGGGTTAAGATCAATGGCGAATGGGATGTAGTATTCATACATTTTACCCGCAGTACGATAGATGGAATTCGCAATGGTGATGACGGCCTGCTACTACCCCACCTTAATGAGTATCAGTCTACCCTGGAAAAATTCAGGATTTATCTTGCCGAGAAAATGTGCCCGCTACATTCGCTGCCAGCGAACAATGTTATTGTACCCGCAGCCTGTTCAAAACCTGACCAGCCTGAAGATGATTTTCTGGCACCGCCTTGCAAGCCGGCAAATCTGGATCGCTACTTGATTCGTTCATCAATTCTCGAAGCATTAAAGCATATTCATCCGCAGTTCGAGGGCGTACTACTGGATGTTGGTTGCGGCCAATCACCATACAAACCTCTGCTGATGTCGTCACCGGGTAATGTTAAAAGTTATATTGGTCTGGATTTGGAGAATAACCCTATACATGTAAATCAACCAGACATCACTTGGCGTGAGGGCAAAATTCCCTTGGACGATAACTCCGTGAATTGCGCTATTTGCACCGAGGTTTTAGAACATTGCCCAGACCCAGATGCAGTTTTAAAAGAAATTTGCCGAGTGTTGGTGCCAAATGGTTTTATGTTTTTTACCGTACCATTCCTGTGGCCCTTGCATGAAGTGCCTAATGATGAGTACCGCTATACTCCGTTCTCTCTGCGCCGTCATCTTGCTGCCAGCGGGTTCACAGACATTGCTCTGCGACCATTGGGTGGTTGGGATGCGAGTCTTGCTCAGATGCTTGGGCTTTGGGTTCGGAGGAGGCCAATGAAAGGTTGGGCTAGATTAACGTTGTCATACCTTTTGCTGCAGCCAATTCGTTTGCTCATCTACAAGGACAATCAAAAGACGACCAGTTTTCTGGAAGGCACAATGATTACCGGCTTGAGTGGCACGGCAAGAAAAGCATTGGTGAAAGTGGAATGAATATCTATATATACGATAAATTTATACCTCACCGCGCGACGTTTGAAGTACCTATAAACATGCTTAGCAATGACTTGGCGCGAAGTGGTCTGGTCACCATCAACATCTATGTGGAATGGCATAACACGTACGGTGGGGTGATCTGTCTAGGGTTGTAAGTGTATCCAACAAAATGGCTAGACATTAAGCGGCATATAAGCACGGGTAGGAGGATTTATATCCGAGCTGCTATGGACACTACATAACCCAGCTTGTTGACATGAAGCAGAAACTAAAACTTAGTTGGAAAAATCTGGTCACATGATACTTAACATAGCACCCGACGAAAAATTTTTGCCATTCCTGCAAGGTCTTTTTGAGGAAGCGTCGCCTGGAGAAAGTTTATGGCGCGTGATTACATACAAACCCAAACTTAATTTTGCAGTGCAAAGTGACAGCATGGAAGCTGTTAGCAGCGGATATTTTCGGTCTGAAAAATTTAAGATGGACCTACAAGTAGCTAAATGTGTAATATTTCATTCACTTTTCCTGTCAAGCAGACAAAAGTTAATGGTGCTGTTACATACTCCAAAAACAACACCTATTGTTTGGCGTGGCTGGGGATATGATTATTACGACATTTTGCAGGCTAACGGCTTACGTGTGATTTTGCCAGAGACAAGCTCGTTGATAAAAACGCAGGACATATCGGTACGAGTTCCAGTCAGACAGATTCCAAAGGAAATATTAAAGGCGATTTTCTCTATTACACTCGGCCGCTTTATCAATAATAAGTTAATAGCAAGGATTAATTATTTTTCATGCTGTGTTTATGATGATTTCGAGGCGTTGCAAAGTGCTATGCCGAATTTCAAAGCACAGTTTCTACCATTGAATTACTACAGCACAGAGGATGTTTTATTGAGCGGAGATAATCTGCAAGACTTGACTGGTCACGACATTCTATTAGGTAATTCTGCGATTGCAACTAACAATCATATCGAGGCAATGCGAGTGTTGGGTAAACTTGGTATGCATGGAAGAAAAGTTGTAGTCCCGCTCAGCTACGGTGATATGAAATATCAAGAGAAGATTATACAAGAGGGACATAAACTACTCGGTGAATCCTTTATACCGTTAACAAATTACATGCCTCTGCCAGAATATAATCAGACAGTATCAAACTGTGGCAATCTCATTATGAATCATATTCGTCAGCAAGCAATGGGAAATATCAGTTCTGCGCTGATGCGGGGAGGTAAGGTATTCCTTCGGGCAGAGAACCCCATATACAAGTACTACACTCGTATGGGGGTAAAACTGTTCCCTTTCTCCGATGACATAACTATTGCAGACCTAGATGCGCAGCTTAATAAAGATGATGCCTACAGGAACAAAGAAATTTTGATGAAGATTTGGTCGCGGACGCAGGGGATAAAGCAAGTAAAAGCAATATCGCTATTGGGTAAATAAACGCAACCAAAATAACATTCAAAGTATGGCTCTGAAACAAAATATATCCTCGTCGAGAAACACACTAGCCGAAAATCATATAACGGGCGTAACTCTTAACTTATAATGCTCGCGACCGCTACTTGCAATTTCTTACGGCGCATTTCAATAGAGATTTGTTCGGTCTCGATTGCGGTGAGATACACCTCAGGTGGGGGAGTATGACGACCCTCGCCCCGATCGCTCTCTTTGTTTACAACCGACCTTCGCATACGCGACAAACAGTAGAGTCGCTGCAGAATAATGGCTTGGCAAAGGATAGCAGCCTGACCATCTATTCCGATGCGCCCAAGTCAGCCGAACACGCAGAAGCAGTGAATAAAGTACGTGAATACATCCGTCAAATTGATGGATTCAAGTCAGTCACAATCATTGAGTGGGAAATGAACTATGGTCTGGCTCGCTCCATTATTGAGGGTGTGACTAGGCTATGTGGGGAATATGGGCGGGTTATCGTGCTGGAAGATGACCTTGTCACGTCGCCTTATTTTTTGCAGTTTATGAACGATGCGCTCAACATGTATGAGCACGAAGATCAGGTAATGCAAATATCCGGTTTCACATATCCCATCGGGCACATTGAGGATGAAACTTTTTTTCTCCGGCTTCCGTTGTGTTGGGGTTGGGCTACCTGGAATCGGGCGTGGGTACATTTCAGGAAAGATAATGATGTTATGTTGAAATTCGATAAAAAAATGCGCAGGGCCTTCAGCTTTAATAACACCTATCATTTTTGGTGGCAGCTTGAGTTAAATAAAAAGGGAAAACTTAACACTTGGTTTGTCTACTGGTATGCTGCTCTGTTCTTGAGGGGCGGGTTGGCGCTATATCCGGGAAAATCGCTGGTTAAGAACATCGGGATGGATGGATCCGGCATGCATGGTGACCCAACTAATAACTACGATGTAGTGCCAGCATCCTCGGCGGTGCAGTTGGCACCCATTACATGTAGGGAATCCGAGGTTGCGGTTAAATTACATGAAGATTTTTTCCGAAAAGATTTTCAGCCTCCACCATTAATGCCAATCCGAGTTGTTAACAAGCTGCGCAGGGAATTTGGTAAGCTGCTCAGGGCTATTAGTGTGGGTGGTGCAAGGGGTAAATGACCGGTTCTCTCTGTGTCATTAGTAGCTTGGTACGCAGAGCCGGTGAAACTTGCTAATTCAAATTATGTATGTTGAAGAAGTGTTATTCGAAAATCGATAAATGAACGAATGTTAAAGAATATTCATCCGCTGGCCGATGTGCAGAGTCTTTCAATAGGCGAGGGCACGCGCATCTGGCAGTTTTGCGTGGTGTTTGCAGGCGCCAAAATTGGAGCGAATTGCAATATCTGCGCGCAGGTATTAATTGAAAGCGATGTGGTGGTTGGTAATAATGTCACTATTAAGAGCGGAGTGCAGCTTTGGGATGGGTTGCGCATCGAAGACAATGTTTTTATCGGGCCCAATGCCACGTTCACTAACGACATGTTTCCCCGTTCCAAGGTTTATCCGGCTGTATTTCCACAGACTATCGTGAAATCTGGAGCATCTATCGGTGCCAACGCAACAATATTGCCGGGAGTGACCATAGGCGAAAATGCAATGATTGGTGCGGGTGCGGTGGTAACTAAAGATGTGCCAGACGGCGCGGTTGTGATAGGTAATCCAGCCAAGATGGTGAGGAACTTATGAGTATAGAAGACTGCAAGCTTATTGAATTGCCAAAAATATCAGATCCTCGCGGAAACCTTTCGTTCATTGAAGGCGGACAACACACTCCATTCGATATCAAGCGTGTTTATTATCTATATGACGTACCCGGAGGATCAGATCGTGGGTCACATGCGCACAAGAACCTGCATCAGTTCATAGTTGCGATGTCGGGTAGTTTCGATGTGGTGCTGGATGATGGTCGCAACAAAAAGAGATTACATTTGAACCGTTCTTACCAAGGGTTGTATGTATGCCCGATGATATGGCGTGATCTGGATAATTTTTCGTCCGGCTCGGTTTGCATGGTATTGGCCTCAGCACACTATGATGCAGCTGATTACATCCGTGATTACCCGGAATTCCTGGCACTGACCAACCGCAAAGCATGAACATTCCCTTTCTAGACTTGCATGCAATGCATGCCCCATTGCAAGCCGAGCTTGACGAAGCTTATCGTCGAGTGATGGATTCAGGATGGTTTATCACTGGGCCTGAACTGGAGGCTTTCGAGCATGAATTCGCCACCTACAGCAAAGTAAAGCATTGCATTGGCGTTGCCAATGGGCTGGATGCGTTGCATTTGATTTTGCGTGGCTATGCGATTGGACCTGGAGATGAAGTGATCGTGCCAGCTAATACTTTTATAGCGACATGGTTGGCAGTGACTCAGGTAGGTGCCAAGGTCGTTCCTGTTGAACCTGATTCGGAAACTTTTAACATTGATCCAACACTTATCGAAGCAAAGATCAATGCACGTACCAAGGCTATCATCGCGGTTCATTTGTACGGGCAGATGGCGGACATGCCAGCCCTTCGGAAAATCGCCGACTTACACGGATTACACTTAATTGAAGATGCCGCGCAAGCGCATGGTGCAATGGCATATGGACACACAGCAGGCAGTGTGGGAGATGCAGCCGGATTTAGTTTTTATCCCGGAAAGAATCTGGGCGCTCTGGGTGATGGCGGCGCAGTGACTACCAACGATACAGCGCTCGCCAATAAATTGAGACAGATGCGCAACTACGGTTCGACGGTGAAATACCACCATGATCTGGTGGGGTACAATTCGCGACTGGATGAATTGCAGGCTGCTTTTCTGCGTGTCAAATTAAAGTACCTGGAACAGTGGAATGTACAACGCCGTGAGCAGGCCGCGACTTATGCACATGCGTTTTCAGGACATCCCTTATTGACAGTGCCCTTTGTGCCAAAGTGGGCTACGCCGGTCTGGCACCTTTTTGTAGTGCGCACACCACAACGCGACGCTTTGCAAAAATGGCTATTGGAAGACGACATACACACTTTGGTGCATTACCCTGTTCCGCCGCACCTGCAAGGAGCTTACCAAAATGCCGGGATTGCACGCGCCGGGGAATTGCCGATCAGCGAATCGTTACATCGGGAAGTGTTAAGCCTGCCGATCGGAGCGCACCTGACGCCAGATCAGCAATTACAGGTTATGAACAGGATTCAAGCATGGCGAAGCTGACCCGCGAATTTTTTCTCGAATGTATGGGAAGGCTTACCCGCTTATCCTCTAGGGGAATGCGGGCTGCAACGTATGGCCCAGCATAATTGGAAAAAATCACAACATAGTGTTGAACGACTGTTCGAATTCAGGAAATTACCTGTGAATTATTAGGCAGACCATAGTGCAATCTATATCTCAGGCACCTCTAGTCAGTTTTGTATTGCTTACTTTTAACCAGGAAATGTATATTGAAGAGGCGGTCAAAGCTGCGCTACAGCAAACCTATGAGCCGCTTGAGATCATCATTTCAGACGATGTGTCGACAGACCGTACCTTTGAGATAGCCAAGGCTGTGGTTGATGAATATCGCGGAGCCCACCGGGTAATTTTGCGCAGGAATGCCGCAAACATGGGCATTAATCCCCATATCAATTTTGCAGTGAAGGAAGCTAAGGGCGAGTTTGTTGTTATTGCTGCAGGTGATGATGTGTCGCTTCCAGACCGGACTGAGATACTCGTCAGACATTGGCAGTTGGGCTCATCCGGGGTGTTCTCAAATGCCTTACTAATTGATGCGCAAGGCAGCTCTAAAGGGCTATTTGTCAGGCCAGGTTACAAGCATAAGGTAGATTGGCGTGAGATGGTGCTTTCCGGGACTCATGGTGCATGGGGTTGTACGCTCTCATGGGAGAAAAGGGTTTTCGATGTTTTTGGGAGCATGCCAGAAAATATTCTTGGCGAGGATGCTGTAATTCCATTCAGATGCGCATTATTGAAAGGCGTAGCATATATCGATGAGCCACTGGTGAAGTATAGGGATCATGGAGGCAACGTGTCTTTCTGGGCAAAAGAAAAAGAAAGCAACAAAGAGGAGTTGGTGAGACTTGGTTCCAGGATTATGCAATTCAAACAGCGTATGTATGCCAACTGGCAAAATGACCTCAATCTGGCCTGTGAAAATAATTTAATTGGTGCGCAGGATCTGCAATGGGGCAGGCAAGTCTTGGAAGAGAACACTTTGCTGGCCAAAAAAATGGATTCCTTGATGCGAACGAATTTCATTGGTCTATTCATGTCATTTCCGTTTACCAGCATCTATTTTGCGGTGAGAATGTGTCGTTTGGCGCCTGTTTATAACGCCTTTAGCGATACGGTATGGAAGCTTCTGAATGGCATGCTTCACTATCGCACTCCCTGGATTCACCAAAAGATACGCCGATTGCTGGGGAGAAACACCTAAGGCTGATAAATAGATGCAAGCATGAAGAGATGGTACATTCGATCCATTAAATGGCTGGGATACCTGATGCTCATGCAGGTATTTTTCAATTCATCAGACGATGCAATTTTAAGTTGAACTTTCGATGACAAATAGCACTGACAAGTTTGAAGATTATTTTGCTCATCTAAAGAAGATCAGCTGCGCAGGACGCCTCTACAAGAGGCTCATTTCATCCCCCGTGTTGTATCTTTGCGCGCGAGGTTTCGGCAAGCGTATCACCGAGATCGGATCGGGAACCGGCAGTGGTGTATTGGGTACATTCCCGAAGCGTGTGCGCGGCCTGGAGATCAATCCCCGCGCGGTAGAATACTGCAAGGCAGCTGGGCTGGATGTGCAGTTGCTCGGGGCAGACGGTGTCTTCCCGGTGGCGGATGGCGCATGCGATGCGTGCATCCTCGATAACGTGCTTGAGCATATCGGGGACCCGCGCCTGACGCTGGACGAATGCCACCGGATCACCAAAGAAAATGGTGGTTTGGTAATTGCCGTGCCGGGGTTGCTCGGATTCGAGTCGGATCCCGACCACAAGAAGTTCTATGACGCTGAGGCGCTGAGGCTGCTTGATGAGAGGTGGGCAATGCAAAGCCTGTTCTCGATTCCTTTTCTGTTCAGCAGCGAAAGGCTTTCAAAGTCTGTAAGGCAATACTGCCTGGTTGCGACATACAGAAAGATTTAGGTTTTATCCGTAAACGGGTGATCATACAAGGGCAGTTTCGCCCGCCATGTCGGGCAAGTTTATCCGGACTTCCAGCCCGTATACCAAACCCACCAGCTTTGGCTGTTGGGTTTTAAGTTAGCGTTTGTTGTAGTTGGAATAACTGAGGTGCTCGAAGAATGAGATGCGTGATTTTTGGTGGTGGAGGGTTTATCGGCTCGGCGATTGCGGATCGCCTGCTGCTGGATGGCCATGCAGTGCGGATCTTTGAACGGCCACGGGTCGAGCCTTACCGCAAGTTCAAGGCTGGCGAACAGGTGGAATGGATTACGGGCGATTTCCTGGGCATGCACGATGTCGGAGAGGCAGTCGATGGGGCCGATGTGGTGCTGCATCTGGTCTCCACCACGCTACCAAAGAGTTCCAATGATGATCCGATCTATGATGTGCAAAGCAACGTAGTAGGCACACTACAGTTGCTGCAGGCCATGGTGTCGCACAACGTTCGCAAGATTGTCTTCATCTCGTCCGGAGGTACGGTCTATGGCATCCCGAAGTATCTGCCCATCGACGAGAGTCATCCCACCGATCCTCTGGTTTCATACGGGATCACCAAGCTGGCTGTCGAGAAATACCTGTACTTGTATGAGCATATGCACGGTATCAAGGCGATCACCCTGAGAGTCGCCAACCCCTACGGTGATCGGCAGCGTGTCGAGACGTCCCAAGGGGCTGTCGGGGTGTTTCTGCATCGCGCGCTTACCGGAACACCTATCGAAATTTGGGGAGACGGTAGTGTCACACGGGATTACATACACATCAGCGATGTGGTGGAGGCATTCGTTCGAGCGCTGGACTATTCCGGGACGAAAAGCGTGTTCAACATCAGCTCGGGGACGGGGACCAGTTTGAATGAACTTATCGGCATGCTTGAAAATGTTCTTGGAAAGCCCATCGAACACCGCTATCTTTCTGCGCGGCCATTCGATGTGCCGGTGAGCGTGCTCAGCAATGATCTGGCGCGAGCCGAACTGCAGTGGTCACCAGTGGTATCCATGCAAGACGGCCTCGCGCGCACGGCAGAGTGGATAAAGGGGGAGCTGGCGCGGGCGGCCCGTTGAGTACATATGCTGGGGCACACGTTCTCTGCGGGAATGCCATGCCAGATGGTTTGATATCACCTAGCCCATAATGGCTGACGCATGTAGTGCATGCAGGATATGTTGCAGAAAAAAATTTGAATGGCGTATCCACGAATCAAGAGGCTGCCGCAATGATTTACAACATCGTTGCTGCTTGCAACAGCAAGGCGGCATTGCAGCAATGTATCGAACGCATCGCGAATCAAACTTACGTTTGCTTCCAAAGTGCACAAGGAACTGGTTCAGGTCACATTACTGTTGAGGTACTTCAAGGAAAGCAGGACAGGGGAAGTCAAGACAGCCTACGCAGACCTGATGAACAGGGCTAAGGATTGGGGTTTCGTTTTGAAAGCGGCGAAAAGGCGATCGAAAAAGCCCATCCTGAAATTGAAGTTCGAAAAATATTGAGCGAATAGCGAGGAATTGATTGAAAGACAAGCGCAGCTGTATCGTGAACCTGGAATAATTTGGTATAATCCCTTGTCGACTACATTGCCCATGATCTCGATCTCGATCGTAAGCCACATGCAAGCTGGCATGGTTAAAGCGCTGCTGGCTGATATCGAGCGTTGCTGCAAGATCAGCCCGCTGGAAGTGTTGCTCACGCTGAATCTGCCCGAGGAATTGCCGTTTGAGATCAGCAGTTATTCCTTTCCTCTCTTGTTGCATATGAATCCGGCACCAAAAGGATTCGGCGCCAACCATGACCAAGCGTTCACAAAATCATCGGGGCAATTCTTTTGTGTGATGAATCCGGATATCAGGTTCAATAGCGATCCGTTCCGGGCATTGCTTGAGTGTCTGAAGGACTCATCTGTTGGCGTGGCGGCTCCTCTGGTTGTAAACGAGAACGGCGCGGCGGAAGATAGTGCCCGCCGTTTTCCGACCCCGTTCAGGATTTTGTGCAAGGCTCTCGGTGGTTGCCGGAGGGGTGACTATGTAGTGAAAGACCAGATCATCTTCCCCGATTGGGTGGGCGGCATGTTCATGTTGTTTCGCCGCGAGGTGTTCGAGCAATTGGGCGGTTTCGATCAGCGTTTTTTTCTGTACTACGAGGACGTGGATTTGTGCGCCAGACTGAAGTTGCGTGACTATGCAGTAGCCCTGTGTCCAGATGCCAAGGTGGTTCATCACGCGCAACGCAGCAGTCATCGCAGCATCAAGTATATGAGGTGGCATCTGACCAGCATGCTGAGGTTTTTTTGCTCCACGCCATTTCTGATGATCTGCTGGCTGCGCCTGACCAAAAAGCGGGTTTCTCCTTAACGTGACAACGGATTTCCTGCGATGAAATTCCTGATTACCGGAGCAAATGGATTTGTGGGCAAAACGCTCTGCACTGAATTGCTGCGGCAAGGACATGTTGTCCGTGCGGCTTTGCGTTCGGAGCGCGCATCGGTTGCAGGCACAGAGGTGGCGGTAACAGGTGCGATCGATGGCAAAACGGACTGGTCCGAAGCACTGCGCGATATGGAGGTGGTGATCCATCTCGCCGCACGGGTGCATGTGATGAAGGACGATGCTACCGATCCGCTGGCGGAATTCCTCAAGGTCAATCACGATGGCACAGACAATCTGGCACAGCAGGCGGTGCGCGCCGGGGTAAAGCGGCTGGTGTATGTGAGTTCGATCAAGGTGAATGGGGAAAAAACCAGTTCGACACATCCCTTTACCGAACTGGACGAACCCGTTCCACAGGATCCCTACGGTATTTCGAAATGGCGGGCCGAGCAGGCCCTGCGGCGCATAGCACAGGAAACGGGCTTGGAAGTCGTGGTGGTGCGCCCGCCGCTGGTGTATGGCCCCGGCGTAAAAGGCAATTTCATCAGCCTGATGGCGGCAATTGATAATGAGTTGGCGCTGCCGCTGGCGGGCGCACGCAATGCGCGCAGCCTGGTGTATGTCGGCAATCTGGCGGATGCACTGATCGTCTGTGCGACTCATCCCGTAGCGGCGGGACAGACCTATTTGGTAAGTGATGGCGAGGATGTCTCGACCGCGTTGTTGGTAGAGAAAATCGCCGAAGCTTTGGGGCGTAAAAACCGCTCATTCCATTTTCCGCATGGAATGTTGCGCGCCGTCTCTGCCGTGCTGGGGCGCACGGAGCAAGTAGACCGGTTGTTCGGTTCGTTGCGCGTGAGTGATGCAAAAATTCGTAGCGAGCTGGGTTGGAAGCCGCCTTACACGTTGACGCAGGGGTTGTGCGCGACGGCAGACTGGTATCGCGGCAACGCCGCAAAGCAGTAGTAGGATACGTTTTATGCGCCATCACTGCCACCGGCGCGTGAACGCACCCTGCATGACTGCACCAAAATTCAATAACATTCATTCCCGCTTTCCCGGAAATGACGAATGCCCCGAGGTGCCCTATAATCTGTGCTCCCTTTAACATCTGGCATCCAGGCGGATGCGACAGAACGACATGATCTTAGTCACTGGTAGCGCAGGTTTCATCGGTTCCAATTTCGTCCTTGATTGGTTTGCGCAACATGATGAGGGCGTGGTCAGCCTGGACAAGCTGACTTACGCCGGCAATCTGGAGAATCTCGCTTCCCTGAAAGCGGACAAGCGTCACGTCTTCATGCAGGGAGACATCGGCGATGCGGCACTGGTGGGCAAGCTGCTGGCGCAACACCGTCCGCGCGCCGTCGTCAACTTCGCTGCTGAAAGCCATGTGGACAGATCGATACACGGCCCCGGCGATTTTATCCAGACCAACATCGTTGGCACTTTCCATTTGCTTGAGGCGGTGCGCGCCTACTGGACGGGTTTGGAGCATGCGGAAAAGTCCAGTTTCCGCTTTCTGCATGTTTCCACCGATGAAGTCTATGGTTCGCTGGCCAAGGATGAACCGGCCTTCAGCGAAACTCACCGCTACGAACCAAACAGTCCGTACTCAGCCAGCAAGGCCGCCAGTGATCATCTGGTGCGCGCCTATCATCACACTTATAGATTGCCGGTGCTGACCACTAACTGTTCCAACAATTATGGTCCGTACCATTTTCCCGAAAAGTTGATTCCGCTGATGATCGTCAACGCGCTCGCGGGCAAAGCGCTGCCAGTGTATGGTGACGGGCAGCAGATTCGCGACTGGCTCTACGTCAAGGATCATTGCAGCGCGATCCGCCGTGTATTGGAAAAGGGCGGGTTGGGCGAGGTCTACAACATCGGCGGTTGGAACGAGAAAGCCAATCTCGACATTGTGCATACCGTGTGCGGGCTGCTCGATGAACTGCGCCCGCGATCGGATGGCAAATCTTACAAAGAGCAGATCACGTTTGTTGCCGACCGCCCAGGCCACGACCGCCGCTATGCGATCGATGCGCGCAAGATCGAACGCGAACTGGGCTGGAAGCCTGCCGAGACGTTCGAGACCGGCATACGCAAAACGGTAAAGTGGTATCTGGACAATCAGAATTGGGTGAGTCACGTGCAATCCGGCGATTACCGGAAGTGGGTCGAAAAGAATTATGCGGAGCGTGCATGATGAATGTCTTTGAAAATTCCAAAGCCGGGATGGCCAGATAATTGGCTGCATTCCGATGAAGATTCTGCTGTTCGGCAAAAATGGACAAGTCGGCTGGGAGCTGCAGCGCAGTTTGGCTCCGATGGGCGAGCTGATCTCACTTGATAGTGGCAGCAAGAATCGTAGTGGCGATTTTACCGATCTGGATGGTCTGGCCAAAACCGTGCGTGACGTTAAGCCGGACGTAATTGTCAATGCTGCGGCACATACAGCAGTGGATAAAGCCGAAACCGAAGCGGAGCTGGCGCGTACCATCAACGCGCTCGCACCCGGCATGCTGGCACGAGAAGCCAAAAGCGCCAATGCCTGGCTGATCCATTATTCAACCGACTATGTGTTCGACGGCAGCGGCGACCGGCCATGGCTGGAGACGGATGCTACCGGTCCGCTCAGCGTGTATGGCGCGACCAAGCTGGAGGGCGAGCAACTGATACAACAATCCGGTTGCAGGCACCTGATTTTCCGAACCAGCTGGGTGTATGGCGCGCGCGGCGGCAATTTTGCCAGGACCATGCTGCGCCTGGCCCGGGAACGCGACAGTCTGAATGTTATCGACGATCAGTTCGGCGCGCCCACCGGGGCGGACCTGTTGGCGGATGTTACCGCCCATGCGATCCGGTCGGCGGGGCAGAGAAATGAATTATCCGGGCTGTATCATCTGGTTGCAGGGGGGGTGACCTCCTGGCACGGTTATGCCACCTTTGTGCTCGACTTTGCCCAGCGTACAGGCATCCAGTTGAAAATCGCAGCGGATGCTATCAAGCCTGTGCCTACTACGGCATATCCCACGCCAGCCAGGCGGCCTCTCAATTCGCGCATGGATTCCACCAAGCTGAAACAAAGTTTCGATTTGCACCTGCCGCCATGGCAGGACGGTGTGGCGCGTATGCTGAGCGAAGTGCTGGAGAAATTGTAAGAGCGGCTATACTCGCGAATCGTTTGCTGGCAGATACAAGCAGCTCATGCACGTGCACCCGCATGTTCTGCTTCTGTATTCCTGCTGCTTCTAATTCAAACCGGAATCAGTCCTGGATTTCCTGCTCGATTTGCTCTGCGGTAATGTGACGGACGTCACGTCCCTTGACCATGTAGATGACATACTCGGACATGTTTTTCGAATGGTCGCCGATACGTTCGATCGCTTTTGCAACGAACAGTATTTCGAGTGAAGTGGAGATGGTTCGCGGGTCTTCCATCATGAAGGTGATCAGGTAACGCATGATGGCGCGAAACTCTTCGTCTACCTGGTCATCCAGCCGTACCACTTGTGCGGCCATCACTACATCCAGTCGCGCAAAAGCGTCCAGCGACTTCCGCAACATTTCCAGGGCGATTTCCGAAGCATGCTTGATTTCCTGGTAGCGGGGCAGCGCAAAGCCTTGCTTTTGCGACAGCAGCTTGGCCATGCGCGCAATCTTCTCTGCTTCGTCGCCAATGCGCTCCAGATCGGTTATGGTCTTAATCACCGCCATCACCAGACGCAAGTCGCCTGCGGCTGGCTGACGTCGCGCGATTACCTGGCTGCATGCCTCGTCAATTTTTACCTCCATCGCGTTGACGCGATGATCGTCCTCAATCACCTTGTTCATTAGTGCTACATTGCCGCTGATAAGCGATTCGACGGCATTCTTGATCTGGCTTTCCACCAATCCCCCCATCTGTAACACACTGGCGCGGATAGCTTCCAGGTCGGCATCGAACTGGCGGGAGATATGTTCACTGTTGGTCATTATCTGTTCCTTGAAAATTTGCAGACGCCAAGCATAAGCTGCGTATGTGAAAATATTATGACAGTCCTCAAACTGTCATTTTCTTGACCCCTTCAGGGGTGCCGAGCAGCAGCACATCTGCGGCGCGACGGGCAAACAAGCCGTTGGTGACTACACCGGCGATGTGATCCAGCGTGGATTCAAGTTCTACCGGGTTCATGATATTCAGGCCGTGCACATCAAGAATGATGTTGCCGTTGTCGGTGGTGAAACCTTCGCGCAGTTTGGGCTGGCCACCCAAGGCAGCCAGTTGGCGTGCCACCGAACTGCGTGCCATGGGTATGACTTCGATCGGCAATGGGAATTTGCCCAGCACGTCCACCAGCTTGCTGGCATCGCATACACAGATGAACTTCTTGCTTGCCGCCGCCACAATCTTTTCGCGGGTCAGCGCGCCGCCGCCGCCCTTGATCATGTGCAGGTGGCGCGTGATCTCGTCGGCGCCGTCCACATACACCGGCAGGTCGCCCGCGTCGTTCAGCGATAGCACTTCGATGCCGTGTCCCTGCAAGCGTTTGGCTGAAGCCTCGGAACTGGCAACCGCGCCACGTATCTTGTGCTTGATCTTGGCCAGCTCATCGATAAAAAAATTGGCTGTGGAACCTGTGCCCACGCCTACGATGCAATCGAAAGGCACGTATTCGAGAGCGGCTTTGGCGACAGTGCGCTTCAGGTCATCTTGATTCATCATGCAGCATTCCTTGTATAGTATTTCTGATTTCTAAGGGTATTTCCATAAACCCGCTTTTCATAACGACCAATGAAACTGCTAGCATTCGGCCAAGCAGTCAAACGACGACAGCCAAGCACTGGTTATGCGTGTAGCGGGTGCGCGTAAAAATTTCTTGCTTGCATATCATTCATATGCGGTGATACAAAATTACCCCCGCGCCTTGCTTTGGGGCGCCGCCTTCAAATAGGTAAAACCCAATAATCTTTATTCACCCGCGATTATTGCAGGAATTGAAAAGTTTGGGGAGTTTTGCTTGCGCAGCGAAGGGCCGGGGCAAGTACAACAGGGCGGCTTACCCCAGTCATGATCATGATGGCGCCAGAAGACGACAGCCAAATCGATGGTTATGTTGCGTTGTGGTCGAGGGTTAAGCAGTCAATCCGCGTAGCGGATACCCGCAAAAATTTCTTGCTTGCATATCAAAGCTATACGGCGCGGCGAAACTTTGTTCGCACCTTACATTTGGAGGAACTATGAATTATGGAGATACCTACCACTGATAGGAAATGCCGATCGAGGCTACCGGCCACCACTTGAAATGATTCATGTTACTTTGCAATTTAGCATTTTCTGCCGTTGCGTCTGCTTGCAGTGTCCCGGGGCAGGTGGCTATACATGTGATCGTCAGGTCAATAACGGGGCTGCCCTGAAAAAGCACGCCGAGATCGGTTACCAGACCCCAGCCCTTGTCTTTTGCCACTGGATTGCCCCAGCCTATCCCGAAATAAGGCGCAATCTTGTTGAAAGCCATCGTTACATTTACTGAAGCAATTTGTGTGGTGGTGTAGGTCACTCCGTTAATAATATAGTTGGTTCCGCCGGTGGGGTTGGCGTTCAGGTTGAACTTGTTGTTGTTGTAAAGGAGACCGGCGCTGGTGCGGAACTCGCCCGAGAACGGATACCAGTCCGCTACTGCACTGAGCGTTTGCAATTTCATGTTGAAGTCATAGTTCATAGCACTTGAATTGGCATTGTATTTATAGGTGTAAGCATTAAGGCCGGCACGGGCAGCAATGCTGTCCGAAAAACGCAAATTCAATTCGGCGCCATAACCCAGTGTGCCGATCTTGCCAGTCACTCCCATGCCGGATTTAACTTTTGAAGCCTCCTCTTCCTTGCGGGGCGCTTCCTGAGGATTGGTCACTGGTTCAGGCGCAGGTGGAGGCATCTGCTTCTCGTCTGGTTTGGTTTCTGTCTTACCTGCGATAGCGCCTGCGGCCAAACCTGGAGAAGCTCCGGGTAAAGGCGCCGCTGCGCCGGTGTCAGCCGATAAGCCTTTCGAAGCATCAAGTAAAGTTGCTGCCGCGCTTGTGCCTGCTGCTGCACCGGCCGTAGCGCCTGCGGCCGCACCGGCCGCTGCACCCGCTGCCGCTGCCGCCGCGCTGGCTGCGCTGGCGCTGGTTGCACCGACTGCCGCCGCAACACCGGCTTTTGCGCCAGCCGCCGCACCCGCTGCCGCGCCAGCGACGGCGCCAGCGACTGCCGCCGCGTCTGCTACAGCACCCGCTGCACTGCCTACCGCGCCATTTGCGGTTGCAGGAGCAGAAAATGCTGGAGGTGGTGCTGGAGGCGGCGGTGGCGGAGGAATGGCAGAGGGATGAAGCGGTATGGAAAGCAGCTCACTGAAAGCACCCGCAGGTATGGCTGAAGCGGGGAGCAATGCAGCCAAAGTGCCTTTAGATGCCACGACGCCAGTTTGCCCCGCGCCGAAAACTGTTGTGCCGGCCGAATTGGTCATGCCGATGTTGCCGGCCAGCACCTTGCTATACATCGATTTCCCCGACATGGTTACCATGAATTCGGTTCCGCGGATGCCGATGGTCGCATTCGGGGTGGCCAGCCGGAATGCCTGCTTTCTTTGCTGACCGATCAGCCCAGTGACGAAACGCATTCCGCCCTTAAGCATCGAGAAAACGACACTGCTATTATCGATTTGCCGTGCGTTATAGCGGTACTCGCGAATTAGGAAAGCGGAATTGGATTGCAGGGTGACTACCTGGCCGTCATCGAATCTCAACAGCGCAGAGCTTTTGTCGCCGGTGCTTATCAAAGTACCGGAAACGATGGATTCTTCCTTGATTACACGATGTGCAGGACTATTGCCATGTGCGGCAAAAACGCTGCCACTTACCACGTAAATACGGCCACCTGCCGTCTGGACAGAAGTTGACGTGCGAGTTGTGCCGGCGGGCGAGCCGGTAATTTGCGCAGCAGATGAAGCCGAAGGAAATATGGCAAACGCAACGATAATCGCGAAAAGTCTATTCATTTCTAAGTACCCCTTGATTAGGGATTAAGGGTTCATATCGCTACGTTAATGAATGTAATCTTGGAGGAGTGGGTCGTCAATAGGCTGAAGATAACCCAGGTCAATCAGTATAGCTAGACATTCATGGCTCGCACTGGCTAAGCCCCGGCCGAGTGGTGGTAATATACCGGTGAAATCACTTCAATTTCAAAACATCAATGCAAGTCCGTACAGTCGCAACGACTCCCTACTCCGACCAGCAGCCCGGCACTTCCGGTTTGCGCAAACGCGTCCCGGTTTTCCGGCAAGTGCATTACCTGGAAAATTTTGTGCAGTCCATCTTCGACACCGTCGGTGTTCCTCCGGGCGCGATGCTGGTGTTGGGTGGCGATGGGCGTTACTACAATCGAGAGGCGATCCAGATCATCCTTAAGATGGCCGTAGCCAACGGGTTCGAGCGGGTCCAGGTTGGCAAGGACGGGATACTTTCTACTCCTGCGGCCTCCTGCCTGATCCGCAAGTACCGGACCCATGGCGGCATCATCCTGTCTGCCAGCCATAACCCCGGTGGCCAGGATGGCGATTTTGGCATCAAGTACAACGCTGAAAACGGCGGCCCTGCGCCGGAAAAGATCACCGAAGCGATCTTTGCAGAGAGCAAAAAAATCATGCAATACCGCATCGCCGATACGGCCGATGTCGCACTGGACAGGATTGGTGATTACGAGATTGGCGGCATGACCGTGTCGGTGATTGATCCAGTCGAGGCTTACGCCGGGCTGATGGAATCACTATTCGATTTCACGGCGATTCGCGCTTTGCTGAGCGGCGGATTCCGTATCAAATTCGATGCGATGCACGCAGTCAATGGCCCATACGTGCGCGAGATTTTTTTGAACCGCCTGAATGCGCCGGCAGAAAGCGTAATGAACGCGGTGCCGCTGCCGGATTTTGGCGGCGGTCATCCCGATCCCAATCTGACCTATGCGCACGAGTTGGTTGGAATCATGTACGGAGATGATGCGCCCGGCTTCGGAGCTGCCTCGGACGGCGATGGTGACCGCAACATGATTCTCGGCAGGCATTTCTTCGTCACGCCTTCCGACAGCCTTGCGATACTCGCCGCGAACGCGCATCTGGTGCCGGGATACCGGCAAGGTTTGGCGGGCATCGCGCGCTCGATGCCGTCCAGCGGAGCGGCGGATCGCGTGGGCAAGGCCCTTGGCATTCCCTGTTACGAGACACCGACCGGCTGGAAATTTTTCGGCAATCTGATGGACGCGGGCAAGGTGACCCTGTGCGGAGAAGAAAGCTTCGGCACCGGCTCCGACCATGTGCGTGAAAAAGACGGGTTGTGGGCGGTACTGTTCTGGCTCAACATCCTCGCGGTGCGCAAACAATCCGTGGAAGAGATCACACGCGAGCACTGGGCGCATTTCGGGCGCAATGTCTATTCGCGCCATGATTACGAAGGTATTCCGGGCAAAGCGGCCAATGGCGTGATGAAGCAGCTACGCGACAGTATTAAATCGCTTCAAGGCGCCCGGTTAGGCTCTTTGCAGGTGAGGTTGTGTGACGATTTCAGTTACACCGATCCGGTGGATGGCAGCGTCAGTGCTGGGCAGGGAGTGCGCATCCTGTTCAACGATGATTCGCGCATCGTGTTCCGCCTGTCCGGCACCGGCACCGAGGGCGCGACACTGCGCATCTACCTGGAAAGTTTCGAGCCGGATGTCAGCAAGCACTACCTCGACGCACAAGTTGCGCTGTCAGAACTGATCAACATCGCGCTGGAGATTTCCGGACTCAGGCAGCGCACCGGACGCGAGCAACCTACGGTTATCACCTGAGCGGATATAATCACGGTTCTCATTCCGCCCACATCAGGCGCGGACTCACCCCGGAGAATATTATGCTTTACAAAAAAATCATTCAAACCCCCGATGCTCCCGCCGCCATAGGGACTTACTCACAAGCGATACGCGTAGGCGATACGGTATTTCTGTCCGGTCAGATCGGCCTGGATCCGATCACGATGCAACTGGTGGAGGGCATCGAGTCCCAGATACACCGCGTGTTCCGGAATCTGCGTGCGGTGGCCAGCGCCGCCGACAGCAGCTTTGACGATCTGGTGAAGCTGAACGTATATCTCACCGACCTCGGCCACTTCACCAAGGTGAACGAGATCATGGCCGAATATTTCCGCCAGCCTTATCCCGCACGCGCTGCTGTGGGTGTGGCCGCGCTGCCGCGCGGCGCGTTGATTGAGATGGATGGGGTGCTGGTCGTCCAAGACTGATTTCGCTTACACTTCCCCGGCGATCCTGCGTTGGCTTCCTTGTTCACTTCTGGTGAAACAATTGAAATGACTGCCAGACATTTGGCTAACCCGGCAAGGGGCGCTGGGCAAATCGCGGGTTATCGCCGTGCCGATCGTGCTCCATGCGCCAATCGATCAACGCCGCCTTGTATTGCCTTCGAATTGAAACCGGAATAACAGGCAGCTGTGCAACCAACAAAAATCTCTCCCTCTACGCTAAGCAAGCTTGCCAAGCTCGGCATACACCATCGCGCCGGGTTGCTGTTGCATCTGCCGTTGCGCTATGAGGATGAGACCCATCTCGAGCCTATCGCCACAGTGCAACCGGGCATGACCGTTCAGGTGCAAGGCGTCATCACGCACAGCGAAGTCGCCTTTCGCCCGCGTCGCACGCTGGTTTGCCGCATGGAGGACAATAGCGGCGAGTTATATCTGCGCTTCCTGAATTTTTATCCCAGCCAGCAAAAACAGCTTGCGAC
>Ga0224495_10000641_pt1 | contig 26714 bp, 10 predicted proteins | sample SF_Jul11_sed_USG_FD_168128 | JGI IMG/M metagenome (GOLD analysis project Ga0224495, IMG submission 168128) | Sediment microbial communities from San Francisco Bay, California, United States - SF_Jul11_sed_USGS_4_1 | ecosystem: Environmental > Aquatic > Marine > Sediment | place: USA: California...
TCCAAGTATCGAAATCAAAATAGAAGTATCCAGCTCCTCCAATGAGAGTCCCATTTAGAAACTGACCGGTGTATACTGTTCCTGAAAGTGACCAGACCACTGTGCAATCTGAGAGCCCAGTTGTATATGGATAGGACTCATTTAATGAGGGTACTAGAACATAAATCCCCAGCGTTATTGTATCTGACCAGTTGAAGGTCCGGCTGCTATATGTTGATGTCAAGGCATCAAGGTAGAGGGCCGTTTCTATCTGATTAATTCTTACGCTCAATGATGTAGATGCTGCTATATAGTTGAATCGACTCGCTTTAATTTCAATTATATAATTGCCCACAATGAAATTGTTAGTATCAATAAGGCTAGAGTAGTAACCATTCTGGCCTGGTACTGGAGCGAGAGTTATATCGAGAGTTCTTAGAGTATTTTTAGCAGTGACTGTCGCTCCTAGTAGTGGAATATTATACAATGTGTTGTTTACGTAGACGCTGATGTTCAGTAGATCTCCCTTGAATAATTCGGGGTGTACGCTTCCTATGATGGTTAATCCAAGAGGTATCCTAAGGACGTTCACTGTTACCTGTTTGGTAGACGTGGCATAGTTTTCGAATGTTGCCGTTATGGTTATGATGTATGATGTTGCAGTTGCTAGATTACCAGTGTCAAGTGTGATTGAGTAGTTGCCTGCTGGTGTACCCTCAGCCATTAATCCATTTAGTGTACCAAACTGGTAGACAACTAATGCTCCTGATATGAATCCACCATTCTGGGTGTCGTTGAATATTGCCCAAAGCGAGATATCTTCGCCCCAGTAAACATCAGGCAATGCATCTTGCATGATGATTTCAGTTGGAATTCTAAGAATCTGGATTGGAACCGATATGTCTGCAATGAAATAGTTACTTTTCTCGGCTCCAATTGAAAGAGTATGGAGTCCGGAACTCAGACCGTTCGTTGTGAGATTTATTCTATACCAGCCATTTCCTAGAGGGCTCCAAATTGGCAAGTCCGCCCCGGGCCAGCTCAAACTCAAGAGCGCATCACTAATTGGCGCATCTTCTGCATCCACATCGATAAGCTGTACATCAACATAGGTGGTTCCACCGTAGTATGTATCAGCAGGTGGTAATTCGTTCAGCTCTCCTTGTCTATCTCGAATTTGAAATGGTACTTGAATCTCTACACTCTGATAGTTTGAATATGTAATCTCGATAATAAGCGTGTTAGTCCCGATAGCTCCTGCATCTGAACAATCCACTACTAACAAGTAGCTTCCCAAGCCATAGGGAGTTATACTCCATATTCCAGGACCCGAGGTATTTGTCTTATAGGTGACAGAAAATGCTGATTCTGCCCCACTTATTGGGCTGCTGTGATCCAAGTCACTGTATGTCAAAATGACCGAAACATTGTCATTAACAGGCACGGTTGAAGGAGTAGGCTCACTACTTTCTAATAACACCTGAATCAAACGCACTGAACCTTGAAGCAGCGCCGTTGTTGAATTTGCATAATAAGGTGCAAGAGATGGATTCCATAGAAGACGGAGTGAAAACGTAAAGGTTCCTGTATTTCCAAGAAATGTCGTATCAACTAGAATAGTATAGTGTCCACCATTTCTAGTTACCCAAAAGTTCGTATTTTCGATCAATCCGCTTGGGCTAAGACAATCAAAAACAACTATCGCATTTGATATGTCTAATCCAGAGATTATATCAACATAGGTAAACGTAAGGCTCATATTATCTCCTATGGGGGTTGTTGGTACAGGATCACGTAGTAGGAGTCCCATCCTATTGACAACAGTGGCCCAAACAGACACTCGTTCATCAGTATAATAGGGTACTGTATTATCTTGCCAGTCTATGATGATTGTGATATTCCAATTGCTGACTAGACCCGAACTTAGCCTTGTTGAGTTAATAGAAATTTCATATCCAGTACCAGTAAATATCATTGAGAAGTAGCTGCTAAGTAGTGGGCTTCCCCCACTAAATATGAGCAGTTGACTCTTGCTAAGTGGAATTAACACCTCGCTTTCGCTGTCAATATATCTAAAGGTGAAACTGACATTTTCCAGAAACATTACCTGCGCTGGGGAAGTGAGTATCTCGGTAATAGCCCCTCTTTTTGTGACGCTCAATGTGAGAGTAATGATAGAATCGGTATAGTATGGTATTCCTGCACTCCACGACGCTCGCAAAGAAAGACTTGCTGATGTACCGGCCGGACCTATTGATGTCGTGCTTATAGAAATGTAGTATAGTCCTTGAGTAGTTCTCTGAAGTATGTAATCATTCCCTTCTATAAGATCTGCTCCATACAGAGACAGCGTAATAACTGCCCCTGCAATACCGTTGGAAGAATCTGTGTCCCCATAGAAGACTGTGAGATTCACATATTCCAAATATGGCGCAGGCATTGGAGCTTCTATCAGATCTAAGAATGTCGTACGCCTGCTGAGTTCGAATGACACATAGGCCTCTGCTGCTCTGTAGAATGGAGAAGCATCCGGATAGCTAATTCGCAACCACAGAACATATGTTTTGTTAATATCTAGATTCTGATTGAATGTTTCAATGGTCAGTAGATAATCCTGTGAAAGGCTTCTCCAACTTGAAGTGAACAACCACGAACTTCCGTTGAGAATCTCCATGGTTGTTGGAGTTGATTCATTACCAATCCGCAAGGAACTAAGGACATCAATGTATTCAAAGACAATTACTAATGATGAATTGTAAGAGGCTTCTCCCACAGGTTCTACAATGAGCATGGTGAGTCGATACCTTAGACTTAAGGTTCGAGTAGTAGTAGCATTAGCATAATAGAAATGGCTTGTGCTTATTTGGAGAGCCAGCTGATATGTTCCTGGTCTTCCGAAATAGGTTGTGTTTAATTCGAGTTCATACATACCATTTCCAAAATTGGATATGATGTAATTTGATGATGGGACTATTTGTGTCCCATTATAGAGCGTGATAAGTCCATCATTAATGGGACTTGAGGTCTCAAGAGTGATATCATTGAAAGTCAAGCCGATTGTTATATTGTTACCATAGGGCGTTGGACTGATAGAAGTGCAATCGAATTCAGTATCCCTAAATCGAACAGTAATAATCACTGTCCGACCAGTGACATTGGCATAGAATGGAGTACCTGTCCAACTAACACTGATTGTGAACTGTCGATTACCGATAGGCGCCCCCAATATGCTTGTGTTGAAAGAAACCTGAAATTGTCTAGTTGATGAATTGTAGATTAGTGTATAATCTGGGAGCCCAATGATGATGTTCATCTGAGGACCAAAGGCAATTCTGTCTGGAGTTTCATCCGCCACATCGTCAAATGAGAACATAAAGGTCGCATTTACTCCGTAAGGAGTGCTTTCAGGCGGATTTACGGTAACTACGGAACTTCTTGGTGTGATTCGTATTGTGACTGTATCTGTGCAGTTATCGTAGAACGGATCAACACCTTGGGACCAGTTTACAAAGACAACCATGGTATAAATCCCGGGTCTTCCAAAGATCGTACTATTAAATTCGAGAGTATATCGTCCTGGATATCCCACGACTTCTGTAATGCTTACTTGAGAGATGTCAATTAATTCCCCTGGAAACTGGATGAAGATGAAGACATTTCCGGCTGGTGGTGTTGCATTTGAGATTCCCAACCCACTATAGAATTCACTATACAGGTAGGTGTAGCTCATATTTTCCAAGAACGGTGTGGGTCCGGATGACTCCAGCAATTCAAGCTCTGAAGCCTCTCCTATTATGTTCACGAATGCTCTCACAGTACGATTATAGTATTTCTGAATAGAACCTGTCCAATTAAAATGCACAATGAGTTCATAGACGCCTGAAATGCCTAGATTTGAAGCAGCCAGCCTTATTATATAGTAGCCATTTCCTAGAGTCGTATCATTCTCAAAGATAGAAGGTATCAATCCAGTTTCGTTATACACAGAAAGGGCGACATATAACGAAACGATACCGTCATCATTGTCAAGATCTCCGCAGAAAACCGATATGTTCACCATCGCGTTATAGCTAGTAGGTTCCACAGCATTAGCAAGACGGAACTCGGTAGAGTGCGTTCTGAGAATGATGGTGAGATTGAAGTATCCAAATTGATAGTTTGAGCCCTTTGAGAAGTTGAACATGATTGAATATGTGCTTAGAACATCTGTGTCAAGACTTGGTAGCTCGATTCTGTATTGAGACCCTGTCCAAGTTATCGTTAGGGCGTGTATCCAATCATGCGCTACTGTCGCTCCAAGAATTGGTTCATTATGTGTTATATCCCAGTAATCTGCATAGAAAATCGCAGTATCTCCGACTGGAAGATCAATTGTCGAAACCGAAGATCTCGCATAAGCATACGCAATCTGAACTATTATCTGGAATGTGAGAGTCTTTTCCTGATATCCTGTTGCGTCTGCAGTGAGGTTCACCTCATGAATACCCAGATCCCATGATTTGACAATGACCAGAACTTCATATACTCCATCTGTCACGTATTGCCAAACAATCGCTGCGCCTTCACTTGTTATAATTCCTGTGCTGATATTCAGACCGTGGTCAATGTCTACATACGACAGCATGATTGTAATGTTGGTGTCATAGCTTGTAGCTACTGTGGGGTAATCTGGAGAAGACAGATAGGTCAGGATTGGTCGATATGTGAATGTGATTATTGGTGTATGAGTGTCCGTGTAGTTTTCAGATAGTAGAAAATCAACATATACAATGATTCTGTACTCTCCTTCAAGGAAGATAGCACTATCGATTGTTAATTCGTAGAGCCCATCACCCAAGTTGAGAAAACTCTTGATCGAGTATGGGACTCCTGTCTGGTTCGTTGTGCTGAAGTAGCTCTGATCAAGCCAGTCAATTGGGGCTCCATCGATGGGCATTCCGGGTTCGCTCACATTCACGTGAATATACATGACAAAATCATTGCCATTTGGGAATGGTTCCAAATGGTCCCAGCTCAGAAATACATCGAGCTTCCTGATTTCCAGTTCAATGAGGATGTAGGTGTCCATGTAGTATCTAGGAGTAGATGTAGCGATGACGGTGAGGTTTATTGTATGGCTGCCAACAGACCATCCGCTAGTGTCAAGGATGAATGAAAGACTATACACATTTTGAGAACCTGTTCCCCAGTCAACAATTATGTGACTGAGATTACCAATGCCTATTGAGGAAGAGCTCAAATCAACATCTATGAAAGACACGTTGATTGAAGTGTCTGAACCAACAAGGTTTACCGGCAAGTAATCTACATCTATGGATGTCCTATGGGCCCCAACGATAATTGTAAACGTGGCCACTGTTTGTTGATAGTTGATTCTTGATATTGTAAGGTCGAAGACATAAGTTCCTGGAGCATATGATCTTACATCAATTGTGATATTATAATAACCTCCCCCTGTTCCTATCGTTGAAGTCTGCACAAATGGATCAATAGTAATGGTACCACTATCAATGCCAATTCCTGAGTGGTCTGTGTCAAACCAGTGAATGATAGCTGAGGCATCTTGGCCCCATGGCGTTTCATTTGTATCTAAACCTATTAGATACGCATCAGTTGCTACCGGTCGATATGTGAAATGCACATCGATCTGACTACCCAATAGGTATGATGTACTTGGTGTAGCGGATATGCTGAATGCGTAGTTGCCCGTGGAGAGTCCAGCACTATCTATCGTGATAAGATAAGTACCATTTCCATAATCGACAGGAGCACCGACCAATGTGCCATTACATGCAATCGTGGCACCAGGCAAGAGAATTCCATCGAATTGGTCTCTGAAGGTCAATTTTACTGTGAAATCGTCGCCATATGGACTCGCCATCGGAGGCTCATATGTAATGAATGTCCTGTGAGACAGATCCAAATAGAAAAAGTTCGCAGTAGTAGCATAAAACGGATGTTCGGTGTCAAGATCTATCCGCCATCGTCCATAGTCACCGAGGTCCGACGTGTTGAGCGTTTTTCCGTATCTTCCATCTCCGTAGTCATTGAGCTGGACATTAGTGGGTATGCCCCCCACGCTCCAGTTCATATTTACCGTTGCTCCACTCACCAGCTCCGAATTCAATGTATCCTCCAATTCAAATTCAACTTGGAGTTGTTCACCAATTACTTTAGTCGAAATGCCATCCGATATCGCATCTCCAGGTGCGGTCAGGCTCAATGTAACTCCACGTTTCACAATAAAACTCCTGGAAAACACACCTACTCGATAAAGAACATCAGAGCTAGCATCACTATATCGCGCTGTTACTTGCCAAACACCGGCAGGAGCTGATGTATCCAGATTAATGGGGGCTGACTCCGAGTATCCCATGGACTGCTCTCCGCTTACAGAGTAGAAGCTACTTGGGTCATATTGGTTTTGAAACTGCGTCTGAATCCAACCTGGAGTGCGTGTGACATCTGATATCCGAACTTCATCAATCTGACCTACCCACTCAGAACTCCACCCTTTGTCCTTTGGCTGGTCACCATGTCCTATCCAGAAGTCTTTCTCATAAGCTGAGGGATCGATTGCATTTGTCTTCACTACAACATTAGGATCTTGAACACCATCCACAAATATTTTCATCAACGATCCATCATAAGTCGCGACTATTTGATGCCAAGTTCCACCTGTGACATCATTGTTTCCTACAAGCTGATACCCATCTTGGCTTGTGAGAGCAAAGGTTGGCTTGATTGTAGAGCCGCCTCCATAATTGATGTATAGTGCATATCCATCATACCACCCCTTGTGATTCATAATTCCATAGACATGAGTGTTTGGAGTGATATCATGCTGAACCCATGCTTCAAGAGTTATCTGATAACCATCAATTTGCCATAATGGACTATCTCCACAATCAATGAGATCATAGTATCCATCTAAATTATTGAAATCCTGCCCGGACCCAATCTTGCCAGAAACTTGAGTTGGGACATATGAGCTGTTGCCCTCACCGCCCTGGCCATGGTTCTTGTATTGACTACTGTCTAGATACTCGTCTGGTGCTCCAGTTCCGCTCTCTGATAGATGCCAGACTCCCAAATAGCCTGAATCCCATACAGGACCCGAATCATATACTATTGGAGCCAGAGGATTGCCATAATACATGCCAATCACTGTATCAGATGAACCTGATAGTAAGGGCACATTTACCCATGCTATTAGATGGGCATGGGTCAGGTTGTATGTCTGATCGAACATCTCTATTTCGTGCGAGAGTGTTTTATCGCCAATAGCGAATGCTATGTCTCTACCATCTGAGCGAACATCTGTACGGAGGTCTGTGTCATATATGTCTACTAATACCGGGAAGTCGACAAGATCTTCTGCAACATTATAGTGACTGATTGTCAAGTATTTTCTATGATAATAGGGGAGTGTGAATCTCTCTCCCTGAAATGTTGTGTGTCCTGTATACCACATAGAACCTGATGGATCTGATAGCTCGAGTGAAATTGTAGAACCTATAGTTCCAGAACTCCAAACTCTGAACTGAATATCATCACCAATTGCAAATTGATTTGTTGTGGTATAGGGTCCTCCAACAGGTCCCATTTGTGTGTCGAGAACATGATTCCTGTCAAGGAACTTTATATGCCACATTCCATATTCGTCGACTGCTGTCGAACCAACAACCAATTTGCCATCAAAACATGTCCAATTAGCTGCATATGTCATCTCTATACCTGAAGGATTTGTAACAGAAAATGGCCACCATTCACCGTCCGGATAGGTAATCTCGAATGATACTGCATCGAATTCAGAAGGTGGAGAAACCAGCACACCAGCAGTCCAGATTGGCAGGCTACCATTAACGATTGAAAATGAGGATCCGAGAGTGAAGTCATCAGCGTAACTCTGAATCGGCGTTTGAACACCAAGCGATAGTTCAGCTCCAACTGTGATGCTTGACTCAGAACTTGTGGTGAAGGTGTATCCCTCGCCACTGATTTGTTCCTCTACCCCAATAGAGTAGAACGAACTTGGATTGTATTGATTATTATATTCTGTCGATATCCAACCAGAAGGTCTGACAGCATTGGAAACGCGAATTTCGTCAAATTTTCCTAGAAAATATTGGCCAGCGGCATCAAGTTGATTTCCTCCCCATAGCCAATCACCAAGACTCGCTAGTTGTGTCCACTGTGTTGGTACATTTTCTATTGCCAGAATCATTGGGATTCCATCTAGGTACATCTTGACACTCTTTGTGTTGTAGTCTAATGTGACGACAACATGATGCCATATATTATCTGTAAATGGGTTGGTCGCTAAATTGTAGTCAATACTATTACCGCCCCAAGGATAGAAGTAGTTGTCCCCATCTGGCTGTACAGCCCATTCAAAGCCATCATCTTGAATGAGTGTAGGCGGGGGGGAGGGATTCAATATGAAACGATCACTAGTTGTCATAATACGCTGATATCCGCTGTCGGATGCATCCACCCAGTTAATCCAGATTGATAGAGTACCTGCATATTTTATTGAATCCAAGCTAGAGCTCTCGGATACATTGACCATGTCATCAGCTCCGTCCAACTCGAATCCACTTCCTACTTGACCTGGGACCAAATCCGAACCAGTCATGGATCCCAAGGTTGTACCATCATTATTGTATTGGCTACTATCATATACTATCCCTGTTGGACTGTCATCCAGATGCCACACTCCAACATAATCACCCCAAACTGCGCTCGGGTTCTCTTGAGACATTAGGTTTGGATTTCCATAATACAAAGTGATTATTGTATCGAATGACGCGGAAAGGTCGGCTTTCACCCAAGCAATAAGGTGCGCATGTGTTTCGTTGTATGCTTGGTCGAAGGATACAATCTCATGAGGACATAGGTAGTAGCCAGACTTGAATATGATGTCATCTCCATCCGCTTGTACATCAGTCCTTAGGTCTGTATCAAAGATGTCAACTAGCATCGGGAAATCAATAAGATCCGTATCGACTTTTGTATGGTCGACCACTATGTCTTTCTTGTGCGCAAATTCAGTTGGTTGATTGAGTGTTTCCATTGATATCAAGTAGAAAGTAGATGGGTTATACTGATTGTTGAACTCAGTCGAAATCCATCCTGAGCTCCGATATGCGCCTGAAACCCGCACTTCATCTATTTGGCCATCCCATTCCTGTATGAACCCAGTCGAGCCAGGATTATTACCAATTTGTAGAACTGAAGTACCAGTTTGGGTTGAGCCACTATAAAGGGCATTACCCCTCTCAATTCCGTCGATGTAAAGAAGCAAATTGCCACTAATGGAATTCGCTACTCCAACAACATGATGCCAACTACCATCATTTACAAGGCTAAATGATGCAGTCACACTCTGAGTGTTGTCGACATAAAATGCCAGAGTTGAACTATCCAATTTACCCAACCAGTAATTTCGATGTCCCACGTCTCCCCATTTTGCAATTATCGTATCTGATGTAGGATCCGTGTTATTTGTCCGAATCCATACTTCCACTAGAATGTCTGATTGAAGCGAAAGTGAAGAAGAGTGAGGAGTTTCGATTCTTTCGTTGGTAGCCTCACCATTGAATTCAGAGCATCTGTATATTTTGCCTGATTGAAGTGATGGTTCAGAACCGATAGGTAAGCCCAGGCCATGGTTGTTATTTGCTGTGCTATCATAAATAGTACCAGATGGATCCTCACTAAGATGCCAAACAGCAGCATATGAAGTATCCCAGACACCTGACGGATTCTCATAACTTGCTGAACTAGAATCACCGTAGTACATTGAAAATACAGTATCAGCAGAAGAAGAGAGGTCCAAACGTACCCACGCGATTAGATGTGCGTGTGAGGAATTGTACATTTGCTCAAATAGCTCAATCTCATGAGGGAGTATCCATCCATCTCGCACAAATACAATGTCATCGCCGTCTGCTTGAACATCAAAACGGAGGTCTTTATCGTAGAGCTCGATGAGAACTGGAAATCCGTTGAGGTCTGAAACTACCTTTGTGTGGTCGATGCTGATGTCTTTCTTGTATATAAAATCAAATGGAATTTCTTTTGGAATGATGACCTCCTGTTCAATTCCCAAGGAGTAGAAGCTAGATGGGTCAAACTGATTATTATACTCTGTAAGTATCCATTGTGAGGTGATTGGATCACTAAGAACTCGAACTTCGTCGAGTTGCGCTCTTGCAAAAAGATTGGGTGCTCCAGCATTATCGTAGTTGTCGCATGCTGCAATTAGAAACGGCTCCACAGAGTTGATACTTCCGTATCCCGTAATGTCAACAGGCGAAGTTGGCACCTCGGAACCATCGATGTATAGATGAAGCCAGCTTCCACTTCTTACCATGACTGCGTAATGCCACAGGCCATTATTCAACGTTGATGCTGAATATATAGTGATTTTCCCGGGCGTGACTGAATTATCATCAATTTCAGCTTTTACTGTTCCTGAGCTCGTGACTGATAGCATGTATCTGTATGCATCAGTCCCGATAGCACCTTTGATAGCTAGTGGTATATCCAAATCTGTCGTGGCGAACCACAAGCTCATTGCTAAATCATTGTAGCCAACTGCAAGCGAAATAGTATCTCCGCAGTCCACATAGTCATTCGAACCATCAAAGTCGAGGGCATTGCCTATATGACCAATCACTCGGTCACTCTGGGTCATGGATCCAAATGTGGTCCCATCATTGCTATTGTAAGTACTATCCGTGACTTGTGGGGCTGGTAATGCACCTGAAGGATCGTTCCCTAGGTGCCATACGCCTTGATACTGATTTCGCCAGACTTCCAAAGGATCCTCTTGGCTTCCCATAGTGGGATTCGCGTAATACATAGTGACTATCGTATCAAAACTAGAGGAGAGGTCTGTTCTCACCCAAGCGATCAAGTGTGCGTGTGTTGCGTTATATTGCTGATCAAATAGCTCTATCTCATGTGGAACACTCCTACCGTTCGAGGTGAACATTATGTCGTCACCGTCTGGCTGGACATTTGTCTTTAAATCAGAATCATAGATATCAATCAAGACCGGGAAACCTGTAAGATCGGATGCCACTTTGGTGTGATCGATTGTTATGTCCTTCATATATCGAAAGTTAGCTATGCCTTCACCAACAGTCAAGAAAAGATCTGGATTTCTTTGATTGTTGTATTCTGTCTTAATCCAAGCATCAGATCTAGCAACACTTGAGATTCGAACCTCATCAACAATTGCATCGAGATACGATGTTCCGCCTGAATCATCCGACCTGCGACCAATTCTGACAGGTCGACTTGGGCTATTCATGGATGCTGGAATCCCTGTTGTTACCTCTTCAACTAACTCGCCATTCAGGTAGAATCTTGCATAAGATGACGGACAGAAAACCCCCACTACTTGATACCATTGACCCGTGTCAACACGCTCATAACCTGCGATGTTGGTGTTTATGCCATCCGGACTATATCGAAACATGACCCATCCAGCAGGGCTAATTGAGGGGTCGTCGTCAAAACTGAGATCCCATCCACGATAGTTTGCTTCGCCAGATTTTACTACAAGATAGTCGTTATCAATGAAATCCGCCTTGAACCACGCTTCGACTGTGAAGGCGCCTGTCATTTGCAATGCTGAAGGATTACCAAAATCGACATAGTCATTTATCCCATCTAGGTCAATCGCACCACCGAACATACCGCCTACAAGATCAGTCGATGTCATACTTCCAGAGGTATAACCATGAGTTGTACTGCCAAAGGTTGTTGTATGAATTGTTTCTGGAATCACGCTATCCTTAATCCGTGGACGAGGAGCATTGTATCCAGGTGATAACGGAAGGTGCGGCAGGAAATCTGCATAAGTAGAGCTCCATGTGCTCTCAGGATTATCATTGAGGTGCCAGACTGCAGAATATCCGGTGTCCCAAACACCAACTGCATTTTGTTGATTTCCCAGGTTGTCATCGCCATAAACCATGACAATAGTCGTGTCTACTGTTGATGAAAGTTCAGGTACTTGGACCCATGCAACTAAATGGGCATGGGTTCCATTGCCTGCTTTATCGAAGAGCTCTATTTCGTGATTAAGCACTTCACCTTTGTACACAAATGCTATATCATCACCATCGGATTGAGCATTCCAATGAAGGTCATCATCCCATATATCTACAAGAAGGGGAAAGTCCTGCAGGTTTGAAAAAACCTTTGTATGGTCAATTACTATGTTCTTATTGTAACGAAAACTAGGAATCACATCACTAGGATCTGGTACAATGAAGTCTACGAATAGCTGTGCAAGATCTGCCTGTGGATAATTTGATGAACCTTTGATCTGGTTATAGGCATACTGTTGGTTTGAATATGCATAGCCAATCATTATGCAGATATAATTTCCACTTTGCCATCCCGGTCTTGAAACGACATCTTGTATGAGAGCTGAGATATCTGGTGTGACAGGCCTGCTACCTGCTCCCCATGATGTTGGATGCCAGTAGACGCTAGTATTCACCCAGTCATATCTGTCTGGAAGTAATGGATATCCACTAGTAAAGGCGGCCACATTGTCTTCATCAGCAACATAGACACGCATATCGGGTAGGTTGGTGGTGGAAACTGCTTCAACTTCCAGAAATGCAGACTCTATCACAGCTCCCTGAGGGACATTCAAAGGAAACTGGAGCCCTACCTGATATGCATTTGCAGTTGTCCAATCAGGGTAAAGAGGAACATCCGCGCCGACCTCTAGGGCACCATTGTCGTTATATCCATTCAGATCTACTCCGCCAGGACCTGGTGTGCCTGCTGGGACTCCATTGGAAGTGATTCCGCTGTAGCAGTCCCTATTGGCCCCAACGGGGACATAGGGGGAAACACTTCCCCTTGTTGAGCCAGTCACAAAAGCTCCATTGGCTCGGAGGTCAATCTTTTCCGGAAACGGTCGCACAAGAAGCCTTAGCTCGACATCATCAATGTAGACTTCATGGACCGAGGAACCAGGTTGGCCGCTTATATCTGTTCCAAGACCAATATCGAATATCAATGAGTCCAGATTATCTACTGACTGGAAATAAGATGATGGGACTGTGGCTGAGGCTTGAAACCAAGTATCCATGGGTGTACCACTAACAAACACATGATGTTTTGAAGTGTAGTTTTCAAGTCTTGTGAAAATATACACATCATCGTCTAGGATAGAAGTGCTAGATACATAATAACGAAATGTGATCTCAGCTGAATAGACACTTCTCCATGGCTTTGATATTTGCTGGCTGAAATACATCATGTTGGTTGGCTCGAATGTTGTACCACTATCAGGATTAGCATCAAACCTCCATCCTATTGAGCCATCGTATCCATTTCCAGAATATCTATTCATTTCAAAGGTTCCATGCTGAGGATGCTGTGTTCCATCAGAAGAATCGAACTTGACTATTGTCCATCCATCAGGAACATAGAATGGATCATAATTATACTGTGAATCAGAACCACTGAAGAACCAATGCTCTTCATGTTCAGCATTAAGTGTTGGATTAACAAGCCCCGAATCCACCCAGTATGACAGATGATCAAGCTCTCCCTCAAGATACTCAGAACTCCATCCCAGAGGTGAGTCGGTACCTATGTATCCTGCACGGGTCCGATCTACTACAGCGGTACCATAGGATGATTTAGAACCAAGAATTGTTCCAGAAAGCGGAGTTCCTGTTCCTGTGTTAGGGTTATTCCAGTCAGAGAGAGAGTAATTATTTGACGTTGATAGGCTTTCTTCGGCAGCAAAGTCCACATCATTACTAAGCGGTTCACCGACTATGGTTACTAAGAATACGAGTATCACAAGCAACGCGACATATGCTCTTCTCATTTGACTGACTTCCAATTCTAACCACTGAACTTCAACTACGAACATTCTATACAACATAAGATAAGATAATTTAGTATATTCAAGTCTTGAAGTTGAATCAGTTTTATTCGCTTACAAACTCAATACGGTTAGCGTCAATCAAATCATTTAGTGCTGGAGGATTTAAAATCTCAATTTTCTGCCTTTCTCTTGATGTCAATCGTGCGCCTTCTGGTAAGATGAGAGAAAAGAGTGAAGCACACATGAAAAGAGGTGTCAAGTCGAGGCGCTTGATTGGATTACCTAGAAGGTTTAGCTCCTCAAGTCTAGAACATCTGGAAATTGGTTTCAGGTCTAGAACCATAAGCCGGTTTTCCATCAGATTAAATGACGTGAGGCTCTTGCAGTTAGATAATGGATTAAGTTCAATCCTAAGTATCTGATTGAAACTCAGATCCAACACCTCAAGATTGGGGCAGTAACTTATCGGATTTAAATCTAGAATTCTCATGTTATTATGATCAAGCTTTAGTTTACGTATTGAGGGACAAAATGCTAACACACTTAAATCAATCAACATGAATTCGTTTCCACTCAAATCTAGTTCTTCTAGGCCCTCAACACTATCTAGCACACTAAGGTCAATAGCAACAATCGATTTGTTTGACAAATCCACCACAGTCGAACCAGAATCTATCGGCAATTTTTCTGATCTTCCATTTGATAGAGTTGCTTGAAGTTCTATCAAGCTCAAAGGACTCACCTACAATATGCTTTCTTTTAGTCAGTTAGTAGTACTGTATCTCTAAACACTTCAATATTTAGCACTTCTCTGAATACAGTGGGCAAATATTCTTTTGCGAATCATTCTGCACCATTTTCTATACTATATTGTACTGCTATTTCACTTTGTATGCCCTCAACCAAGCAAAAAATCTCATTTTATTACCCCGAAATATGTATACGAATGTTTAATATGCAAATATATTCATTAATAATATGTTATATCTTTCGAGAAAAGAGGCGTGGTTGTCAAGAAAATGCAAATCCCAGGAACAAACTTGGAGCTTACCTCCAAGGTTGACCGAGTGTATATTGCACATGAAGGCGTAATCAAGAAAGTAAAGTACACCGGTAGGTCTTTCAAAGACGTCATGGAGGAAGTTCAACGATTTGCCTATCTTAGAGGATTTAATGTTCCGATCACCATTCTCAAGTTCATTCTGAAGAGAATAGGTCTTCCGGAAGTCGATCGAATTCCCGGAGAAGACCAGTTAACGAAGGAAGACTTACTGGAGCTCTCAAGAGCACTTACGGCTCTTGACTCCCTGAAGGATGAGTTTCTATCACCCTTCCGTACAACTGTTGTACCTGATGAAATCAAGAAGGGCTTGATTGCTGAATCACTTGGCATGGAAGACCTCACACCAGAGATTCATGTCAAGGAGAAACAGAATATTTGGGACCTACCCCTAAGCGAAGAGGTCACTGAGCTAATATACTCGTTCCACGCAGAGAATATTCCTGTGAGTACTCCAACACCAAGGACCCAATCAGAATCTGAGCCTGCATCAAGCTCAGTGAAGTTCATTTGGGATGACGCTGATGCGGTTGAGCAAATAGCGAATCTCAATCCAGATGAACAAGCTCCTGCTGAGCTAGACTCTGAACTCCTCGAACTGAAAGTTCTCTTCCTTGGAGAACGTGGAGTTGGGATAAGCAGTATTCTCTTTGAATGTAATCTGAAGTCAGCCAATGAAATAGCTGCTCAGAGTTCATCAGAAATCCAGACATCAGCTCATAACAATACAGTCAAATTCGATGACAAGAATGTAAGACTTGATGCATGGACCTTTCCACAGGGTCTAGAAACTAAAAAACCAAAAACAGAGTTCTATACAGGTTCTGGAATTGTTGTACTTGTCTATTCAGTAGCTGACAGATGGAGTTATGATAGTCTTGACTTCTGGGTACGTGAAGTCTCTAATACGTTCCTAATACCTCCGCCTATCATAGTCGTTGGAAATAAGACCGATTTGCGGGATCATCCTGTCTTCGATGATGAGGATGAACTAGATACCCCTGTTACCACCGAAGAAGCTCAGGAGTTCTGCGATCAGATTGGAAAGAGGATTGGAGGAAACGGTCAATCACATCCGGTCTTTTTCATGGAAACTTCAAGTGTTACTGGTCAAGGTATCTCAAATCTGCTTGAAAAGATCATTGAGTTCTGGTTGACAAACGAGAGACCCAGCATGCCCGCAGTCGAGGAGCATGTTCCTCTCCCATAGATTTTCTATACCCATCATTGGATTCCCAGCTTGAATGTCAATATTTATCAGTCAAAATGCATTCTGAATCTCAAACAAAACGGAGGTATCGAATCCATGGCAATAATTTATAGGTGGGATCACGTTTGCCAGACGCTCGTTCTTGTCACTACCTCCTTCTGCAAAGTTCCTCTATGTGCTTCTTAAGAGCAGGCGCCGGATGACTCGGCAGGACCTGATAAGCACAACATATCTGCCTCCTCGCACAGTGAACTATGGTCTTAGTCGGCTGAAGGCTCTAGGGCTCATTCAAGAGGCAGAACATCAAGAGGATGCGCGGGAGAGGGTCTACGAGTTGGTGCAGGCGCCCATGTAGTAGGTCAAGGAATCAGAAGATGGTCGATAGACCCATCAGACCATCTTCACCTTCCCATAATGAGTCTCTCCAAAAGCCTCATAATCTACCACGCTCCGATTGATAGTAATCAGATTGAGGCGTATCAAATGGACTACTATAAAGCAGCAGGTGTTGTACCAATTGGCAAAGACCGCCGTACTCACTTTAGCAATCAAATAACACCAGAACTTGCAGACACTCCAGTCGTACTTATGGGCTGGGCTCACATCCTGCGTGATAAGGGAAAGATCAAGTTTCTTATTTTACGAGATGAACACGGGACTGTTCAAATTACTATGCCGCAGAAGAAGGTCTCTGAGGAGGTTTTCGATGTAGCTGGTCAGCTAAAACCTGAGTGTGCGGTAGCTGTGCATGGAAAAGTTGTTGCTTCAGAACAGGCACCTAATGGAGTCGAAGTGATACCAACGAGAATTAGCATTTTGAATACTGCTGATCGCCTTCCCATCGATGTTGTTGAGGGTAAGGTTGACATTGATTTGGATACACGCCTTAATCATCGTATACTCGATCTCAGAAAACCAACAATTAACGCAATCTTCAGGGTTCAGCATAGTCTAGTACGTTATGCCAGAGAGTTTCTTGAAAAGAACGATTTTGTTGAGATACACACCCCAAAGCTTGTCGCGGAAGCCACTGAAGGTGGTGCCAACCTCTTTGAGGTGAAGTATTTTGAGAGAAAGGCATACCTTGCTCAGAGTCCACAGTTCTACAAGCAACTGATGCTTCTAGCGGGATTTGGTAGGGTCTTTGAGATTGCTCCTGTCTTCAGAGCCGAGAAACACAACACACGCCGCCATGTCAATGAGTATACCTCATTTGATTTTGAAATGGCTTGGATAAGTGGAGTAGAGGATGTCATGAAAATGGAAGAAAAAATGCTCAACTACTCCTTCGAAAAGACAAAGAAAGCTGCTGCCCAAGAGCTTGAGCTTCTTAATGTGGACCTTATAGTTCCCAAAGTGCCTTTCAAGAGGGTAAAGTATGTTGAAGCGATTGATCTCCTAAATAGTGCAGGGAAAGAGTTGAAAATCACTGATGATCTTGATCCGGAGTGCGAACAGCTTCTAGGTGGGCTGTTTCCTGAGAAATTTGGAACAGATATGGTCTTTATCACACATTATCCTTTGGAACTTCGACCAGCTTATACTATGCCAAGTATGACCGATGAAGGTATGACTGAGAGTTTTGACCTCACTTACAAAGGAATGGAGATCACGACAGGCAGTCAAAGAATACATCTCTATGACCTTCTAGTAGAACGCTTCAAAGCGAAAGGCTTCAATCCGTTGGATTTCAGTTTCTATTTGGATCCCTTCAAGTATGGAGCACCTCCACACGGAGGATTAGGTCTTGGTGTTGAACGATTAACAATGCAAATACTTGGTATTGAGAACATACGAGAGGCTACATTACTCCCACGAGACAGAGACCGGCTTACGCCCTAGTAGTAGCAAGATAATACTCTCTCTTAAAGCACGAATATTAGAATGAGTCTTGTCAGCTATACGCAGACATTCAGAATAGAGAAGGAACTATCATCAATGCAGGAGCGACTTGAAACAGAACTGTATGCCTCCATTGCGACTCTTGACCAGTTGAAGAAACTATATGACCTTGGCTCAGTCGATATAGGGTCATTTCAGCGAGAATCACAAGCTCTCCTACAGGAGGTACGTAACCATATTGATGATTTGAAACGCATTGGATTAGATATAGGTGGATTCTTTGCTGGAGAACGGATTTCGGAATGTTTCCCAGATGCATCTGAGCTTCTCAGACTTCGTGATTATACTCCTGCAAGAACATACCAGGGTATGAATGCTGACCAATACTATGATTACATAGGACTCGCAATACTTGATGTTGCGACAGAGCACGCCTCAAAAGGTCTAATGGGCCTTGCAGAGCTTATTGTTGAAGTTGTGCGCCGTCTACCTGAAATCAAATCTGTGACTTACAACGACGTGATAGAAGCAGTAAATCGAGTAGCAGATAATGGACTTATACCAGGCATTCGTACGCTTCGTGGCGGAGTTAAAGTTGTGGAATTGAGACCGCTTGAACTTCGACGTGACCAAGCTGATGTCGTCAATCTTGCTGCGTCTAAAGGTCACGTATCAATTGAAGATGTAATGATGCAACTCAAATGGTCTGAAGATCATGCACGTCAAGTACTCACAAGTCTTGTAGAAACCGGAATGGCTGTTGCAGACATTCGCTTCTCAACAGGAGGAAGATACTACTTTCCCGGTCTTAGGTCTCGAGATAGATCCGAACCGTCGAATCTGGGAATCTACTGAGTATCTATCAAAATTGCGCCTTTCTTCTTGTCTATCCATTCAGCAAATCCTTTCTCAACCATCAATGCCATCACGATATACAGATCATTTTCTGGAAGCTTAGCAAAACTCTCTCTTGATTCTTGTATCACAATGGATTTGACATCAAGTCTGAGTTTTCCTGTTCTTAATGACCAATCATATATTTTGTCTGCCCAGTCTTCAAGAGGTTTCCAATAGATTCTAAGTTGACGCTTTCTCTTGTCACTCCATTCTGCAACTTCCTTATCGATCAAAACCTGTGCAATCATCTTGAAGGAATCGACCTTGTTCCTGAGGTTTTTGAAGGGAGGTTCACTGATGAATACTGCAAGTGATAAAACATGAACCTCATTCTGTTCTGCCCACTGAAGTAAATAATCCGACCATTCCTCTGCCCAGAGTGTTTTGTCTTCCTCTCGTGGAGGAATACCATACATCCATTCACTTTCCTCCGGACCACCCCAAGCTGGTGTTAATACTATAAATGTCTCAACTTGCTCTTCTGCTTCTGTTTCATTTGCGAGAACTTCTGCACCTTGAACTGCTTTAGATGTGGCTGGCTTAGTGTCCTCGACAACAACTTCCGGGGTATGGCTTTGTGGTTCAGCTACTAGTGTAGCTTCATCTTGTTGGCTTGCTGCCACAATTTCAGCACTCTCAGGTTCTTGTGAAGCCTTTTCTCTAGGTTTCTCTTTTCTTTTTTCCTTCATCCCCAATATTTAGGAACCCTCCGCCCAGTCAATATATCTCCTGACATCCTCTGGGGGAGTTGCTGGTCTGATGTTCTCGATAGCACTCAAGAAGTCATCCCGAGAAACAGGTCGGATGTCTAAGATTTCTCTCTCATCGTCCATTCTTCCTGTGCGTTGAAGGTCCCGTATTGGCTCCATCGCTGCTTCTCGACAGACGATACTAATGTCTCTCCCACTGTACCCCTCAGTTAGATCTGCCATTTCTTCATAATCGACCGTTGGAGAGACCTCAATATCCTCCATATGAGTTTCAAAGATTACTTTTCTTGCCTCTCTTCCGGGAAGTGGCACATGTATCTTCTTCTCAAATCTCGATCGAAGCGCAAAGTCCAGTTCCCATGGCAGGTTCGTAGCACCAATAAGAGTAATTCGATCTTCTGGATTACTCCCAAGACCCTGAAGTTCTGTCAAGAGCTGTGTCTTGAGGCGTCGTTCTCCTCCTACATCATCTCCAGAGCGAGATACTCCAATTGAATCGAGCTCATCAACAAAAATGATAGCAGGTTGACTCTTTCTAGCTAGTTCAAAGAGACTCATGACAAGACGCTCTGACTCTCCCAACCACTTGCTGACTATGTTTGCTGCAGAGACATTAAAGAATGTAGCATTAACCTCTGATGCAACCGCCTTAGCTATCAGCGTCTTTCCACAGCCCGCTGGTCCATAGAACAGTATTCCTCTCCAGGGCTGTCGTGCCTTTCCTTTGAAAAGCTCAGGATGCTTCATGGGTGTAACTATTGCATCATTTATCGCTTGCTTGGCATCTTCAAGCCCAGCAACCTCAGAAAGCTTGATTTTTGGTCGCTCAGAGATGATTGTATCTGATATCATCTCGTGTAATCTCTTGGTATCTTCATCAACATCTTGCTCCACCTTGGAAGTCTGGCGAACTGATATAGGCTGCGGAGAACCAACGTCTGATTTTGGCGGCACAACGAGACCATCTACTGGTCCAGCTGTCCTCTTCTTAATGCCAGAAAGAAATCTCACCCTGTCCACGCATTCCTGAGCGCGGTCGAAGTAATGTTTTCTTATGCTAGGGAGTGAAGCCGAGTTTGAAAGTTTGATGAGTATTTTGCTCGCCTTGAGGTAGAGCTGACAAGCTTCATTCTTCATCCCTCTCTGATCAAGTTCTATCGCTCTGTCTAGAAGACTCTTGAGCCCTTGGTCCAGTCTATCACTATCCGATCCGGCCATGCGCGTTCATGTGTACATTGTCTGTAGGATGTTAAGACTTTCTGTGTTGATTACCTGATACTCTCTTAGAGCGCGTTCTTGAGATTGAGGAGCTGCGAAGGTTTAAACGAATAGTCCGTAATCAAAGACCTGAGCTGGTACTTAAGAAAAAGGGTGAAATCTTTGGCTTCAATTAGAAAGGCATTTGCGTGGGGAAAGAAGAAACCTGATGTTGGCGAGATTTCTAGTCGCCTGAGGATACTAAGCAAACAGCTTGCTCGACAGAGAAATAAACTTGAGAAAGAGGAACGTGACACAAGAGCTCGGGCTGTACGAGCACGGAAAGCTGGGCAAGCAGATGCATACCAAACATATGCGACTGAGATGATTCGTTTCAGACGCTACGCGCTCTCTGTTGACAAGTCCCGGCTTCAAATATTGAAGATACTTGCACATCTAAACCGAGCACAGACATCTGCTAAGACCTCACTAGCACTTCAAGAAGTAGCCAAAATTCTAGGTATGCTGGGCGATTCTACTGATGCTTCCAAGGTTGTAGCTAATGTTGATGAGATTGCTCGAAGACTTGAGGAATTCGAGATTGAAGCGAGTATATCTGATGAAGCGCTTGATTCCACGATGGAAATTTCTTCTGATGATCTTTCAGCTGCAATGCAGGAAATAGACATAGAAGCTGGTCTTGCAGATGCCTCCTCGGTTAAGAGACCCTTGGGCGAGATTGAGTCTTTGGAAGACGATATCAAGTCATTAGAGCGGGAACTGGGCATTTAGATTACTGCCAAAGGTGCCCTCTAGATTCTGTTGAACGGCGCTGGATTTCTCTCCTATTCAGGTACGAATTTCTCATGAGATCTTTGTACCTACGAATGAAATCTTCAGTCACTAGACGACCATCCCTTAGTAGATGCACAGTATCTCTTATGGCACCATAGATTGATTCTGCATCTCTCTGAAGAACATCAATTGATGCGTTTGGTCGATACTGAGTTTCATATCCGTAACTAGGTTCAGTACGTCCGACCGTCCTTTCTAAATCCCTTCTGAAGTACTCTGGGGATGAATAACCTGATCCGTATGGAATTCCCTTTGGTTGAACCTGGGGATTGGACCACGGTTGATTATTGTATCCAAGATCCGGTTTCAGTGATGGTATTGTTTCATCTTGTCTCTTGTTTGGTGATAGAAGCGAGTAAACCATCCCCTCAATTTTCAATCTTACATCACTGATACTGACCTCATCCTGTTCGATTTTTCGCACTCTTTGCATATCCGTCTGAACGTATCTCTCAAACTTTCTAGCTATTTCTACATAGTCGGGTAGGACCTTCTTTGTTTGGTCTGTACAGGATATTCTTACCTCGCCCTGTTTTAACTTCAGAACTAGCCTTTTCCTGAACCTCCCATCCTCTTCAATCGATTTCAAGTATAGAAGTGGAAAATCAAAGACTGCTTCAATCTTTTTTCTAACTCTTCCAGTTTCTGCTAAAAATAATAGTCTCTTATTTGTCAAGTATAATGTTCCCAATGCTTTGTCATTCTTTAGGAAATCACTTCCTGCTACCTTCACATCTGGAAGTGCACAGACAGGTAGCTCCCCGACAGAGAGCTGGTTGTGTTCATAGAAGTTCGTGAATTGATTCTTGTAGTAATCAAGCCCATCTAACTGTCTCTTGACCTCCTTTAGTGTGATTCTGAGGGGCTCAAGTGCCTCGTCAACATTTTGCTTATAATAGATACCGAGTTCGGTGATTCTATTAGTTATTCCTTCAATAAATGGAAACTGTGAGGGACTCCATAGAGCGTAGTCGACGAAATTCTTTGTTTCAGCAGCCATTCTTCTTGCCACAATCTCTGCTTGACTGCCAATTCGGTTTTTGATTGCTGGCAGCTCCTCTTGGATCGCCTCAATCTTTTCTTCCAGCCATTTATAATGGAGGAAATTCGCCATTCTCAATGAAACTAGTAATCGTTTTGTGATACTAAGTTTATTGCTAAACTCGCGAAGTTTTGTATGTCCATATTGAATTGTCATTATAGCATGTCGCATCTCAAGAGCTAGAGTTCTTCTCTTATCCTCTAAAACAACAACGCGCACTGAATGGCATCTTGTGCAAATATCAACAGTACGCCTACCTTTGGTTAGATTCTCGGATTTGCACTCAGGACAGCTCTCAAACTTCTCGCCAGGGATGGGTTCTCCCAAAGAGTGATGACAGTCACCACATACAACATACTCATTCGATCTGTTATCAAGGCAATCTGAGCAGAGTGCCGCTCCGCAGTCTTCACACATGTGAGTCGCCCTATTGTTCTGGCAGGATTGGCATCGTTCAGATGTAGGCTCTTCTGTCAACTGAGTACCTCCGGTCATCATGTCTTTACGAGGCATTACCTAAGAATAAGTTGTGTATTACTCATGCAACATTCCTGACATTAGTCGAATATCACAAATGATTGTCCAAGCCATAGAAGTTAAAACACACAATGAATCGATTTAGCTAAGCAAAGGAGATACCCATGGAAGACCTTGCACAGATCGCCATTGAAGCAGCCTTGAAGACTGGTGCACGATTTGCGGACGTGAGAATTGAAAATTCCGCTACAACAATCATCGAGCTCAATGATGGTGTTTCCAAACAATCTCTTTCATCTCGACTCAAGGGTGCTGGAATTCGAGCATTTATTGATGGTGCATGGGCATTTGCCCATACAACAGACTTGACCAAGAGTGGGATGCGAGCAACTGGGGCGTCTGTAGCAAAAATGGCCATCGCTACCAGAAAGAGAGTTTCTGAGAAATTTGAGATTGAAGGCCCATCAGTTCAAGCGCGATCCTATTACAATGTCAAGAAACCTTTCAGTAAAACTACAATCGAAGAGAAGATGGCATTTGTTAAAGCAATAGATGACCAGGCACGGGACTATGATGCTCGGGTATCTTCCACACGTACCATCTATGGAGATCTCTGGACTGAGCTCTATCTTGCTAATTCTCTTGGTACAAATGTTTACACTCAGAACTCAATTCCACGAATCATCTCTGCTCCAACAGCAAAAGAAGGAACAAACCGACAACGCGTACTCAAATCGCTAGGTGTTCGCGGCGGATACGAAATCATGGATAGCGATGAGGCACAGAATATAGGGACAGCTGCTGCTGAACTTGTAATTGAATTACTCTCTTCAGTTTCTGTCAAAGGTGGAGTGTATAATGTTGTAATGGATCCAATCCTTAATGGTGTGATGATCCATGAAGCTTTTGGTCATGCAGTCGAGGCTGATAATTGGCCAGCACACGCTACAGTTTTAGAAGATAAAGTTGGAACCCAAGTTGGTCCGGAGAATCTAAGCATCATCGATGATCCTACGCTTGACGGTATGCGGGGGTCCTATGAGTATGATTGGGAAGGGACAAAAGCGAAAAAGCGTCTTTTAGTCAAAGAGGGCATCCTAACAGATCTATTACATAGCCTAGAAACTGCGAGCAGACTTAATCTAGAGGCAAACGGCGCATCAAGGAGCCAATCTTTCATGTATGAGCCACTTCCAAGGATGAGTAATACTTTCATGGAACCTGGGGACTGGGAGGTTGATGAACTAATCCAAGATACCAAGAGTGGAATCCTCCTTTGTAGCTTCAACTATGGCTACACTCAAACAGCGAAAGGGCAATTTATGTTTCAAGCAAGTCATGGATATCTGATAGAAAATGGAGAGAAGGGCCAGATGATAAGAGATGTTTCACTTGCTGGGAATATTCTCGAGGTACTTGCAAAGGTTGATGCGATTGGTAATGACTTCATGCTTGATGCAGGAACCTGTGGAAAGAATGGTCAGGCTGTACCTACAATGACTGGCGGCCCCCACGCAAGAATTAGAGAAGTGCCTGTGGGAGGAATGTGAATGGTTGATTCTCTTCTTGCTATTGGTGAGAAAGCAGTAAAATTAGCTGAGAAGTTGGGAGCTGACCAAGCTGAGGCCTATTTAGCTCAAAGTAGATCTTTCGAAATAGAGGCTGAGAACAATGCTATCAAGGCCGCAAGCGAATCTAGAGATGTTGGCATTGGTATCCGTACAATAATTGACAAGAAGATTGGATTTGCATATGTTACAACTCTCCAAAGATCTGATGTTGAAGAGGCGGTTGAACATTCAATAAGTCTGGCTAGGGCTTCTATTCCAGATCCTGCGTTTCATTCACTCCCCGACTCGCTCTCAAAGTATCATAATGCCATGGGACTCTTTGATAAACAAATCCACGATCTGACTGCAGAGGCGACTGCCGAACTAGTAATCCGAGTTATCGATGCTACTAAAGAAGTATTAGATGGTCAAGACTATGCTATTGAAGCCGGAGTTCAGAGTTCGTCTAGTGTAAATGCTATAATAAATTCGCTTGGAATAGCCAAAACAGAGCCTAGAACATCTATCTCGCTTTACTCCTATCCTATACTGAAACATGATGATGATCAAACTGCGAGTTACGAGTATCAAATATCACGCAGATTGGATGAGATTGATCCAGAATGGGTTGGCAAGAGTGCAGGGGAACTTACTATAGGATTCCTCCATCCAAAGATAATTGAAGGTGGAGAAATGCCAGTAATATTTGCGCCACTCGGTGCAAGTGCTATTCTTGGTCGCGGATTTGCAGATGCAGTAAATGCGGAGGAGGTCCAGATGGGTAGGTCCTACATAGCTGATGCATTTGGAGAAAGGATTGCATCAGAAAATCTTGAGATTGTAGATGATGGTCTTCTTCCTAGCGGGATTGGATCGCGTTCTTTTGATGCAGAAGGTTATCCCTCTCACCAAACTTCGGTAATTGAAGGAGGTGTATTGAAAAGTCTCCTTCACAATTCCTATACCGCTAACAAGGATTGCGTTGATAACACAGGCAATGCAAGTAGGCCCTCCTATTCAGGATTACCAAGTATCTCGACAACGAACTTTATTGTTTCACCAAGGAATGGTGATATGAACACTTTCATCTCGGAACTTGATAAAGGCGTGGTGTGTAGGAACACAGGTGATCGACCCAATATGACAACAGGGGACCTTAGTGCGATGATAATCGAAGGTTATTATGTCGAGAATGGTGAAATTAAACACCCTCTCAAGAACACATTGATAGGCATAAACATGCGGGATCTTTTGAAGAGAATCAGTCATATTGGAAATGATAGTCGAACTACCTATTCAATGGTTACACCTTCTATCGTTATTGAACACGCAAATATCACATCTGGATAGACTACATTCGTTTGATTACCGGAATCCCTAGAAGACTCAGGCAGTTGGTCATGGTGATGATAAATGTCTTAACTAGTGCTATTCTAGCCTCCTTAACTCCAGGTTCTGCTCTCAGAACTGGGCATGAATCATAGAACTTGCTGAATACAGTAGCAAGTCCATATCCATAGCTAGTAAGTCTATTGGATGCAAAACTTGTTCCCCACACATCTTTCTTCATTGACTTTGCGACATCAATGATTTCTTCAGGGAATTTCGAAATTGTCTTCATTAGCTCGAACTCAATGTCAGAGTTTAGGATATGATAGTCTAGTTTCTCCTCTGGATAGTTATCGACCTTTTCGATGATTCTATGTGCTCTTGCGAGTGAATACTGAAGATATGGTGCTGCATCACCTTGGAAATCAAGTACCTCATTCCATCTAAATGTTATTTTCCTATCTGGTGAAGCATTGAGCATAAAATAGCGTATAGCACCTACTGCGACTTGGTTTGCAATCTCCCTCTTTGTAGCATCATCTTCATCTGGGTTGCGTTTGTGGACCTCAATCTCAGCCAGTTCAGTCGTCTTGTTTAAGACATCATCAGTAGAAAATCCAATCCACGTTCCAAGTCGTCCTGAGAAGTCTTCATCCTCCAAGCCCACAAATTCATATGCTATATGATGCG
>Ga0224495_10000642_pt1 | contig 26710 bp, 23 predicted proteins | sample SF_Jul11_sed_USG_FD_168128 | JGI IMG/M metagenome (GOLD analysis project Ga0224495, IMG submission 168128) | Sediment microbial communities from San Francisco Bay, California, United States - SF_Jul11_sed_USGS_4_1 | ecosystem: Environmental > Aquatic > Marine > Sediment | place: USA: California...
ACGAGTTTCGTGAGTTGTCTCGCTGCGTCCAGGCCATTGAGCAGCGGCATGGAAATGTCCAAGAGAATAAGGTCCGGCCTCAGCTTTTTCGCCTCCTCGACCAAGGCTCGGCCATCTTCGACCGTGCCGACCACCTCCCCTTCCTCCTCAACCAGTCTTCGAAGACCGGCCAGCACGAGCGAATGGTCGTCTGCCATGAGGATGCGAGGGCGAGTCACAGTGTCTGCTCCTGGAATGGAATCCAGGCACAGACCTTGGTCCCGTCCGCCGGCCTGGAATGGATGTTGCGGAATCCGTTGAGCAACCGCAGCCGCTCCTGCATGCTGATCAAGCCCAGTCCCTTCTGATGACCGCTCTTGTCGTGCTTGTCGAATCCCTTGCCGTTATCGATCACGGACAGGCCGACCCCTTTCGACGACCCGCTCAGCTTGACCCACACCTCTGTGGCCTGCGCATGCTTCACAATATTCTGCAGACTCTCCTGGAACACGCGAAAGAGGCAGAGGGACCACTCCAGTGGGATCGCACGGGGAACGTCGTTGGCCTTCAAACTGATACGAAGCCCCGTCCGCTCCATCGCCTTGTGAATATGGTCCTCGATAGCCGCTTGCAGCCCCGCATGTCGCAACAGAGGCGGGTGCAGCCGGTAGGCTAAGTCGTGAAGATCGCTGGTCAGCTGCTCCAGTTCTTTGCAAACCGGCTCCAAGGCTTTGCCGAGCAACTCGGGCAGGCGCGGCGGATGCTTTGCGAGTGACGCCACATCGAGCACCAGGGCCGTCAGCCGCTGGCTGAAGTCATCGTGCAGGTCGCGCGCGATCCGCTGGCGTTCGCTCTCTTGAGCCTCCAAGAGCTGTGATGCCAGGCCTTGTAATTGTGCTTGTGAACTCTGTAAATCAAATTGTTTCTGATGAAGTGCCTTCTCCCCCTGCTTCAGCTTCGTAATGTCTGTAGCGATACCGCAAATTGCGTACGGCGTATCGTCTTGTTGCCGAAGCGGAAATTTCCAGACGATGCTGGTCTGGAGACCGTCAACGTGAACTGCCACTTCTTCGAACTGGATGGACCGCCCAGTCTTCAATACTTCAAGATCGTTGGCTCGATAGGCGGCAGCCTGCTCCGGCGGGAAGATATCCTGATCCGATTTGCCGATGATGTCCTGCCGCGTGAGCTGAAAGGTCTGCTCGAATTGTTTATTGACGTCCACATAGTGGCCCTGCAGGTCCTTTATAAAGATCACGTTCGGGCTGTGATCCAGCATGCCTTGAAGCCGCGCATCGCTTTCGTGAAGCGAGAGTTCCGTGGCGTTGCGCTCAGCAATCTCAGCGCGCAACCGTTCGTTCGACCCGTCCAACTCTGCCGTCCGTTCCGCTACGCGATGCTCCAGTTCATCGTGGCTCCGGTGTAGCGCCTCCTCCGCCCGTTTGCGTTCGGTGATGTCGGTCGAAACGCCAAGCACCTGGTTCGCCCGTCCGTCCATACCGATGATCGGGCGTTTGATGGTTTGGAGCCATCGCTTCTTCCCTGCCGCGTCAGTAATGACTTCCTCCGGGATGAACCGCTCCCTCTTCGAGTCCATCACCTCACGGTCCATCTGAAGGAAAAATTCAACCTCGGTCCTGTTTGGGTTGAAATCCGCATCGGTCTTTCCGATGAGGTCCTCGATTGTGGTGCCATAGGCGTCGGCGACGGCTTGGTTTACCAGCGTAAATCGTCCGTCCCGATCCTTGGCAAAGATAAAGCTGGGATTGATGTCGATCACCTGCCGGAGAAAATCGCGCGCGCTTCGGACCGCCTCCTCAGCCTGTTTTTGTGTTGTGCGAGCGCTGCTCGGACGGCGGGGTGTCTTTCTCTTGAGTGAAGATTTCTTCTTGATCGTTTTCGGTGGCATAGCAGAGGACGCAATTGTAGGCCTCATCATGGAGACCAAACAAGAGCACCAAGCTGCCGAACGGCTGGATTAGTAAGGATTCAGTAGTACTTATACACATGGCTAGGAAAACGCCTAGCGTCGGAAGGTCCACGGCGGTGCTCATCCCGGCTCACCGGTCTATCGCCCGGTGCCGCAGTGTGTTGTGCTCGTTGGAGGACACCAGGGAAATCCCTGCTGCGTCTTGCACCAGTTGCACAGTTTCCGTTGTTGCAAAAGGCTTCAGCTTCGCCTCTCTGTGAGTAAATCCTTTTGCACCTTGAACCACAGAAACTCTCACGACTTCTCATCAAGCATGGCATGCACCACGGTTCGGCATGGCCATTGCTCACACTGCTGCCAGTAGCAACTCAAACTGCGTCGGGGTCAGCCAATGGACAAACACTACCCGCCCACAACCGATCAAACGCGGCGCCGGCGGGAACGTTGGACTTCCGGAGAGGAGACGCACATGACTAGTCAATCACATCCTTGCCGTCGCTGTGGCGGACTGATGATCGAGACCTATTCGGATCTGCTCAGCCCAAGCGAGAAGGGCAAAGACGAGTTCGGTTGGCGCTGTATCAACTGTGGGGACTATATCGATCGGCAGGTCCTCACAAATCGTGCCCATGAGCTCTACGGTAAACCGGCTTATCGGCCTGGACACGCGCTGACGACTGGCGGGAGGCAGAGCGGGAGATTCTGAGCCGCGCTCAGCCATGACTGATGACAGCCTCTGGAACCAGGCGGTGCAACCCCGCTACCCCTTGACCCACACGAGCAGTTCCATCGTGGTCAACTTCGCCTCATCCACCGCCTAGTTTCTACTGCCCTATTCCGCCACAGTGATTCACTAACCGGGCTGATCCAGACGGGTCAGCTGCATCTGTTGATTTTTCACGAAGGACGGTTATCTTAATAGTGAGCGGAGGCCTCGGTGAGAGGAACACTTCAAAGAATCGAGGTCGAGCGCTGGGGTGGTGAGCAGACCTACCGCATGGTGGGAAGCCTAAAACCCTCCAAGACCTGCACACAAGTGAGAAAGAGCTCTCTAGACCCGCCTCCGCTCTCGTTTTATTTTTCTCATTTGACCCTCCCCAAACAAATTAGACCACAACAGTATGTTCGCACAGAACACCCCGACTGCTCTTACGAGGGCTCGGGCTCTTTCGCGAACTTGAGATTCCTGATCGCCCGTCTTATCCGGATACCGCTCCTTCGTGCAGCCTGCAAAATATCCCTACGAGCCGTAGCCGGCAACGCCTCGGGAACATAGACGCCCGAAAGTTCGTGTGGCATGTACCTCACGAACAGGGCTGTCAGGTGGGCAGTCCCCCAGGCGATCGGTGACGACGGAATTCTTCGTCGTCGCAACTCGAACATCGTGGGAAACAGTGCATCCCAGCAGATGAGGCACGACCGTCCCTGCTTGTCCCCATACACCAAGACCGCCAGGGCAAACCGCTCATTGTGCAGAATCCCTTGCTGCACCAACGTGGTCATCGCGACTGGGGTCGGGGTCGGAGGAAATCGTACCGGGCTGATCCCTCGAGACTGTCGCAATTTCCCCTGGCGATACCACCGCCGGAGACGATCAATATCCATCCCTCCGATTTTCGCATCCATCTGTTTCAGGCTGATGGTTCGCGGAATCGTCACGACTTCATCTTGTGCCGCCAGCACAACCCCGACTCGTCCTATCGGCGCGGGAAAGCGGAAGAGTTCACGTTCTCCAAATCGAGGGCCAAAGCGGAACCGACCGTCACGATAGATACGGGGACGTGAGACCGCTTCGTCAAACGAGGACTCCGCTGACCATTGTGACACCGGTGCGTCGCTCGCCGTCTCCTCAAAGATCCGCACCTCCGCCTTATCCACTCGATCAAGCTGAGCGGCGGCCTGCGCAGTCAAGAGATTCGTGAGGCCAGGCGCAGCACCCGCGTGAATGAGCGCCCATCGATTATTCTCTCGAAACTGTTTATCGAAGCGGAACTGCTCCGGTCGAAACGGGTTGGCTCGCAAGTGTGAGGCCGTGTCGAGGTAGTGCGCCCGCAACCTCAGGGCTGCGCGCATCACGATGTTGTTGAAGACGGCAGGACAGGCATTGATGAGCAGCTGGCACCCTGCGGCTGCCTTGACGATACTGCGGAAATTTCTCGCATTGACCTGCTGAACTATGATGACGGATTTCGCGCCGAGAAAGTCACGCGCACGAACCGGATCACGGTCGCCACAGGAGACGTGATGCCCCTGACGAGCGAGTAACTTCACCAGGAGTGAGCCGGTCGCTCCGACGCCGAGCACAAAGACCTTCATAGGGTCGCCACTGTACCATAACTTCCCTTCCGCATCGTGGATGCGTTTCCAATAACCAATACCAGTGTCGCGAACCTAGCCGCCTCTTGCGTGCCAGGGAATACCGCCGTCTTCTGATTTACGGAGTGGAGAGAATTGCCGACTTCCCACTACCCTTCGATATTGCGAAGGTGAAGACCATGGCCAGCGCGGCTCCGCCGAAGGCCGACGTCATATCCTTCTGCGCATCCCACTCGTCGCCCTGCGTGCCAAGATACGCGTTGCCGAGTTCTGGGCTCACGAAAGCCGCCACGACGGATTCGATGATTTCGAACAGGCTGCTTTGAGCGAGTATCAAGCTGGCCGGCAGATAGTAGGACCATACTCCTCGCACACCGGCCAGGCGTATGAGTGCCTCTCGCACCGGATAGGCCAATAACGCGCCGTAGGCGAAGTGGACAATTCGATCGAAGGGGTTTCGACTCAATGAAAACAGGTCCTTGAGCCAAAAGCCGAAGGGCACCTCGGCATAGGTATAGTGCGCGCCCACGGCATGGAGCGTCATAAAGCATGCAATAAGGCCGTAGGACACATCTGAAAACTGAAACCGCCGGTAGGTCAGAACCAGCAGAACCACCAAGGCGAAAGCCAGCAGATTCTCAAGGAGCCAATCCCTTCGATTCACCGGCGCGATAGCCAGCCAGATCCAGAGCAGTCCATAGCAGAGGAGGAGTGCGGAGGCCAGGTGAGAGTTTCTCGACTCTGCCTGAGCAAGGCTTGGGAGTCCAGCCTTCATTTATGTGGATGAGTCGGCGATAGCCGGCCGAGCCTGGGATGGCAGGAGTGTTCCTCGAACCGCGCGGACGGCTGCAAGGATTGTCACACAAAGCAAGGCTCCGTAGAGCGCGGCGGCAATGTCCTTCTGAGCATCCCAGATATCCCCTTGCGATCCCAAATAGGTGATGCCCAGCTCGGGATGGACGGCACTCGCCACCCATGATTCGATAATCTCCCAGAGTCCGCTCAATCCCAAGACCGTCATAACCGGTAGATAGTACAGCAACCAGCCTCGCACCCCTGCGCCGAGGCGGAACAGTTCCTCCATCGGATAGGCCAGCAAGAAGCCGAAGCTGAAGTGGACAATCCGGTCGAAATGGTTCCGGCCGAGATGGAACACCTGGTCTATCCACTGGCCGACCGGGGTTTGGGCATACGTGTAGTGGGCGCCAATCGCATGGAGAGTCAGAAAGAGGGTGATGAGCGTGTAAGAGGCATGGGACAGAGGAAACACACGGTGCGTTGCGATCAACCCCACCACGAAGGCAGCCGGTAAAATACTCGAGATGAGCCAGAACTGAGGGTCGGTCGGCGACTGCGCCGTCCAGATGGAGAGAGCAACGTACCACAGCAGCAATCCCATCAACAGAAACTTGTCACGAGACCACATCGGTTCTCCCTAGAAATGGATCAAAGAAGCGTCACGATGGGAACGAGAAGTCCCTGATACTCTACCGAACGGTCGGTGCGCCTGCAAGCCGGTCAGAGAGTGCCCCTCAGCCTCCCCTCGTATTAGCCCGGACCATGCGCTTCGGCTAATCGGATGTTCCCTTCCGCCAAAAGATCCACACCAGCACCGAGACGGCGATGGCCGCAAGAATTGCTTCGAACGAGTGCTCGGACATTGAGCCACGTCATGAAGTGTGAGCCCTTGGTTTCTCCGTGATTTCTGAGTGCCTGAGCTCGCACTAACGGTCACGCGTCGAGAAGTTGGTGAGCGGATCATCCAGGTCCGTGATCTGGGTGATCTGCTCAGCCTGGCCAGAGGCGATGAGAATGTCCTTTGCCTCAGCGTTGTTGACCGCCTGGAATGGCGGTACTTCGACTCGTGCGGTCCTGGGTGTCGGAGGTTGACAAAGCGTCAAACTCAATACCCCGACGATAATGGTGCACAGCCCAATCGCTAATCGAAAACCCATGCGCTTCGCCCTCCAATAGCCACTAGTCGATCTTCACTGCAAACGCATCTGCACTACATCTCTCATGAGAGCAATGGCAATGCCATGCGCATGAATATCGCAAAGTCATTGATGGTTCAGGCGTAGGTATAACGGCCCGTCATGCTGAGAAGTTTCAGAACAGCGAAACAATGGGGACTAATTCCCCACCGGATTCTGCTTCTATGCCGCAGAACGCTACGGCTCCATTGACTGACTCGTAGAAGAAGCAACCAGCTAAATCAGCGCCGCTTCATGGCACACATGATGCACAACGATTGAAGAGGGGTGATATGCAACCGTGATTCTTCCTCTCTTAGACATTCGCGATCTTACCTTCGCGGCGGGCAATCAGAAGATTCTCGACCGACTCGACCTCACGATCCATCCCAGAGAAATCCATGCGCTCCTCGGAGCGAACGGCTCCGGCAAAACCACCCTGGCCTATCTCCTCATGGGCTGCGAGGGGTATGCGTCGACGTCGGGAACCGTGCTGTTCAAAGGCGCGGACCTTCTCTCGCTCAAGATGCATGAACGGGCAAAACTAGGCTTGACCCTGGCCTGGCAAGAGCCCGCTCGGTTCGAAGGCATCACAGTCCGCGAGTACCTGACACTAGGCCGTTCAGAGTCCGATCCGAAACCAGTACTCGTACAAGTCGGATTAGACCCGGACCGGTACTTGAATCGCCGGGTCGATAAAGCCCTCAGCGGAGGGGAACGTCATCGCATTGAGCTGGCATCCGTGCTGTCGATGAAGCCGACGCTCGCGATTCTCGATGAGCCTGCCGCCGGTATCGACATGCTCTCAATGAACCACATCATCGACATCATTCGCGCGCTGAAAGCAGCGGGGGGATCGGTCCTCTTGATCACTCACCAGGAAGAGGTTGCACTCATTGCCGACCGGGCCTCGCAACTCTGCGCCGGACACATCATCTTCTCCGGCAGTCCACGGGAAGCCGTCGCTCATTTCCGCGGACGAACTTGCGTTCGTTGCGACGGGGAGGTGTGTAACTATGTCCGACCTTGACGACCTGAGACGCACTCTCCCGATGGTCGGAGCTGAACCCTCGATTCTTGATGATACGAGCATTGCGCATGTCGTGGCGCATGGGCATCACATCCTGAGCCGGCGGACAGTACCCGGTCTCCGCGTCGAGATGGAAGAAACGCCGGACGCCATCGTCGGAAAACTGATTGTCGAAGCGGGAGTACAGATCGCTCAGCCTATCCACATGTGTTTCGGGCTCGCCCACCCGACCGGGGTCCAGCAGATCACAATCGACGTACAGATCTGCGAAGGGGCGCAGGCGCGAGTGCTGTCGCATTGCCTCTTTCCTCTCGCGCAAGCAGCGGAACATCGGATGCAGGCCGTCATGGAGATCGGACCAGGCGCATCGCTGATCTATACCGAAGGCCACTACCACGGCCCCCATGGGGGCATGCAGGTTCTGCCCCATGCGACGATCAAGATCGGCAAAGGCGCCCGTTACTTTTCCGACTTCTCGTTACTGTCAGGCTCAGTGGGGAACCTCGACATCGACTATCTTGTGGAAGTGGAGGAAGAGGGCATCGCCGAACTCAGCGCGAAGATCTTCGCGCACAAGACCGATCACATCACGCTCAAAGAAGCGGTGATGCTCCGCGGGGAGCGATCGCGGGGACTGATCAAGACACGCGTGGTGCTCGATGGCGAAGCCCGCGCGGAAATCACCGGGATCACCGAAGCCCACGCAAAAGGAGCCCGCGGCCACGTGGATTGTATGGAAATCGTGCAAGGCCAGGCCCAGGCCAGCGCGATCCCTATCGTCAGGGTGTTTCATCCGGAAGCAAAAGTCACCCATGAGGCAGCGATCGGCAGCGTGGACAAGAAAGAATTGGAAACCTTGATGGCGCGGGGACTCACGCCGGAGCAAGCAGTCGAGATGATCGTGAGTGGAATTTTGCGGTGACCGGGCCTCTAGGTCAACGCCATGATCCCACAGCCTACGCAGGACTCTTAAGTCGTGTCTAACTAGCTGTTGAAAAATATTCTTGGGCTCTCGAACTCTCGGGAGGTCACGGACAGAGCCAGATAATCCCGCAGGATGTTCAAAAAGGCCTTCAGCAAGACCGCAGCGAGCGAAGAGGCGAAGCGTAGACTGTTTTCACCCACACCCACCCATCGCCTGTATGAACAGGCGTTTGCCCTGGCCGTACGTTGAGCCTCTGAGCGAGGCGAGAACGACGCTGGAGGCCATTTTCAACATCCTGCAATCACGAATCGGTGCGCACGCGGAATCGCGGTTCCAGTGCCTTCAAGTTTTCCATGATGCCGGTATACTCCAGTTCCGCCATGGGCAGCATGGCAGCACCGAAGAACCCTTGGCGTCGCATGCCGATGGCTTTGTCGGAGACGGTGTCCCGTACTCGGTTCCAGAACGGATGGGCGAACGCGTCCGCTGGTTCGGTAAACCGTCCTTCGTGCATGGCGAAGGCGGCACAGGTGATCACCGGAGGACCATCGAAGTAGCTGATACCCGATTGCAGCGGGACCGGCATCAAGGGCATTTGGTGAGAGCCTCGCATGCCACCAGCCACATACGAACCGATTGCATAGGGCGCTAAGATCTCGCCCGTCGCCGGAAAATCCTTTTGTACCCTCACTAACATCACCGGGTCGTCCTTGCCGGTATACTTCCCGGCAATGTTATGCAACCGTGAGGTGGATGCCGCCACGGCTTGCTCACCACTGGCAACGGACCACACCGATTCCACGACGTAACGTTCGGTGTCTCGGAGCAGCGAAGCGATTTCGTAGAGTTCTTTCGGAGCAGTGAGTTCGATAATCCGGTCCCCTTCCGTATGATTCACGTCCATGATGACGAAGCGAAAGCCTTGCGCCATGTTGGGCGCCAGGATTAAACCCGGGGTATTCATGGGGTCGGCGAAGGCCAGGTACAGCGGGAGATTAAAGGCGCCGGGATCAGTCTTGTCAGCCGCAAAGAACAGAAACGGCTCATTCGGCCGCTCGTTGAATTCCATCTCCGCCACGGCCGGTCCCATCCCGCGCACATTGCCTGAAAAGGCGTCTTTCAACAAATCCTGACCGGCACCGTACAGCCCCTGCTGTTTCGCCACCGCCGTCCCGGCGAGGAAGGCATCCCAAGCCAGTTTATGGACGGCTTCGTGCCCTGCGCTATGCCGGTGGCTCATCAAGATCGCAATATCGTCACCGGTACTGCTGATGTAATGGTCGATCAACAGCGAGGCGCCATGCTGGGCAATATGATTCCGAACGGTTTCCAGCAATTGCCGAGAGGGACAGATATGGCCGCCGATAGAACCGATATCGGCTTTGATGATGCTGAGTGTGACTTTCATGGTGATACTCCTCCTCTACGACAATGGAATAGAGTTCCTGCCTCCGTCTATGTTGAGCAATCTCAATGCCACAGCGCTCATGGACGGATCTTTCATAAATTCCGGTGATTCCGCCCATGGATACAGGAGGCATGACACCGGAATCTGGCAATCCGTTGGGGTAGGCGGCTACAGGGAGGTGAGGCTTAATGAGGCAAGATGCGACAGAAGACGAGTCCCTCCACAGGCCAAACACGGGATGTACGCATGCCTCCAACATGCACACACCTCATAGAATTGGATCGACGTTCGCTGCCCCTTCTTGTTGTACCGCAGACGGCGTCCACAACATCCAACCGGCCAACCGCGCCATCTCAACCCTCCTCTTCTGGCAGGATGCGGAAAAAGACCGCCAGCGGCGTTCTCGCTTCGCTCAGAGGCTCACCGCACGGCACAGAGTACGATTCACCTCTTCGCTCACTGCGGCCTTGCTGCCAACCTTTTTTCGCATCCTGCATGGCTGTTCTGCGTTCACTCACACTTGGATATTCGTGACGGCTACAGAAGTAACCATAAGTTCTTCCGCAACCTGCTGGTTCCCATTTGCCCAAGGCTGAGGCACTTCGTTTGCATTGCAGACGGACCGTCACGGGACTATTGAAGAAACGGACGAGCGAACGGATGCATTCACATGACCAATGGGGTATTCCCGCAAAGGGAGGATTTCTGTGCTGATGTATGTTTTGTTTCGGCGAGTATTGATTATGTTACTTCTTCAGCTCCAACTGTTGGTAGGACCGTCGTTCTTTCTGGGGTTGCTCCCGTTGTCGGAAGCGGCCGAGAAGGTGGAGGAGCGGTCGCGTTTTTGCCAGGGTTTTCTCTATTGCAGAGAAACCAAGGGGGACGCGACGTATACCCAAGCGTTTCTCTATCTCTATTCAACGGAAGAACGCGGAAGCTATTCTCGACTCACGCTCATCCCCTTTTACTCCCGCGAAATGAATCCGGCTGAAAACTATCTTCGGCAGAGCGTGCTGTGGCCTCTCGGGATTTCTGAGCAGAAGGGCGATGCCTCGTACTTCCAACTGCTTCCGTTGTATTGGCATGCGGAGGATCCGTCACGACGCTACACCGTCTTCCTCCCCGCCTATTTCGAGTACGCTGCGGAAGACCGGAGCTACACGTACCTGGTCCCGTTCTATGGACATCATCAGCGCGGCGACTATTACCATCGGTATTACGTGCTCGGTCCGGTTGCGATCGCCACCTATGACAAAGAGACCGACCTCAAGGAGTGGGATATCCTCTTTCCGCTGTTCCATTATGGTTCAGACCGGAATGGGTATGAGACCAGGGTCTTACCGCTCTACCTCTCAGGCAAGAATAACAAAGAGGGAACCTGGTACCGCTATCTGCTTCCTTTCTACGGCCAGTCCGTTACACCCGAGACAAGCCTGAGCTATCTCTTCCCGCTCTACGGCTCGCTGACCGATACCTCCACTCAGGAATCACGCACTTCAATCCTCGGACTGCCGCCGCTACCACAAACAACCGCTCCGGCACTGGCCTTCTATGAACATACCTCGAGACCGGCCTTCTACTCGGACCGGCTGTTTCCGATCTATCGCTACTCGTATTCAACGACAGACGATCTCAGTCAGCTGGACCTCATTGCGCTCTTTCACATGCGAACAAGTCCCACCCTCACCGCCCATCGCCTGTTCCCGTTGTATTCCTATGAACATGACCGCCAAGAGAACCTCCTCGGATGGTCTCTGCTGGGTATCGATCGCTTTTCTCTGGCCGGATACGGTCATGACTCCAAAACAATGTGGCATCAGGTGGTGCCACTGTACCGAGTGTCCGAAGATTTTACGACGCAGACGCACAGCACTGACGTCCTCGGCTTCGGCCCGCTCTCGTTCTTCCGGTATTGGAAGAGTCCAGAAGGCCTCGGTCACCGATTGTTCCCACTCTATCAGTATGATCATCCTGAGGCCGAGGAGTGGCACTGGTCTGCATTGCCCTCCGGCCCACTCTCGCTCTATCGCCATGATGCTAAGGGCGCCTCCATTCACGACCGCTTCATTCCACTGTACGATTGGAAGCGCAATGGGGACTGGCGGGAGTGGTCGGTCCTCGGGGTGTCGGACTTTGCCATGTTCTATCAAGAAAGTGGCCCCACGCTATTCGCCAACCGCCTCTTTCCTTTGTATCGCTACCGCCACGATCTTGCCGCAGACGACGTTACAATGGAGACGCTCTTTGTACACCGGCACCACTCTACACTGGAAAAGGGCGACGATCGATTCCTGCTGCTCTGGGATGCATCGTGGCAGCGACAACAGCCGGGGTGGGAATTGGATCTGCTGGGTATCAAGCCGGTCACATGGTTCCACCATGAGTCGAGTCCGGTTGGTACCGCCAACCGTCTCTTCCCGCTCTACGGGTATCAGCGTGTTCCCACAGGCGAGTGGCGGCTATCCTTAGTAGGATTCCCGCCGCGCGAGCGGGCCTTCGCCTGGTCGCTCTACGAACAGGGCCTCTCACCGACGTACTTCTTGACCCGCCTGTTCCCGTTGTATCGATTTGAGCAGAACGACGAAACGAAGGAAGTGAATTGGTCCGCCTTACTCCTATACCGGCATGTGAAAAAGGGATCTCATCTGCTCGATACACTCCCCCCTCTGCATGAATACGAACGCGATGACGAGACTGGCACGATGGAGCTGAACTTGGCCGGGCTCAAGCCGATCACCCTGTTCAACTATGGCAGGGGCCCGGATGCGAGCCACTCCACCCTCTTCCCGCTGTACGACTATGACCGGGCAGGAGATACCAGCAGGTTCTCGCTGATCGGTTGGCCCAAGATCGGCACACTCCCAACTCTGTCCCTATTCGAACGGGTGGACACACCATCCCTGACAGCGCACCGGTTGTTTCCCATCTACCGGTATCGGCGAGACGATGAGGCCAAAACACGTGACTGGGACGCCCTCCTTCTCTGGTGGCATCGGGAAACAGAGCAATGGATGCGGGATGTCTTTCTCCCGATTGTGGATATCGAGCATGACCGGCAACGGGACGAGCGTGAGGTCGGTGTGTTGGGCATCCGCCCGCTGACGTTGTTCCAGTATCAGTCCTCGCCGATCGGGTACTCGCATTATGTCGCCCTGCTCTACAAATACAGCATGGAGGTAGAACATCAACGCCTCTCCGTCCTCGGTCTGCCACACGTCGGTCCCGGTCCGGCCCTCTCGCTGTTTGCTCTGGATCGGACCCCATCCGCGATCGCGCATCGCTTCTTTCCGCTCTATCAATATTCCAGTGACGATCAAGCCAAGACGCTGGATTGGCACGCCCTATTTCTGTGGTGGCATTGGCACACGGAGTCACACGCACGGACCATTATCCTGCCGCTGGCCGATATGGAACGGGACAGTCAGGCGGAGTCCAGCCGCGTGTCGTTGGTGGGGCTTCCCCGGATCGGCGTGATGCCCGCGCTCACCCTGTTCAACTGGGAACACACCCCGCTGCTCAGCACGCATCGCTTATTCCCTCTGTATCACTATGCCTACGACCAGACGCAAGACGCCACGACATGGAATGCGCTGTGGCTCTATTGGCACCAGGCGGATCCGCAACAGACCAGGGACACGTTCTTCCCATTGGGGAGCATCTGGCGCGACCAGAGTACGCAAGCCTGGAGCCTGTCTGCCTTGGGAGTGCATCCCGTGAGCCTAGCCCATTTTTCCGGCAGCCCGACCAGCGCGCGCAACCGGTTCTCTCCCCTCTGGGACTATGAGCAAGAAGGGAGTACTTGGAGGCTCTCATTTGTCGGCGTTCGAAAACTGTCCTTGTTCTCCCATGAACAGACCGTGACCGGCACGACCAACCACCTGTTTCCGCTCTGGTGGCATGTGGACTCGGCGACGGAATCGATGAATGTCATCGTCCCGCTGTGGAGCGACTTCCAGAATCATGAAACCCAGGAACGGACACTTGGCCTGTTGGGCATCGGCCCACTCTCTTTCTACTACAAAGCCTGGACTCCTACCGGTACGAAGGCTCGTCTCTTTCCCATCTGGAGCCATGAGTATGAGGCGAGCACACAGGAGAGCCGCACGGGTGCAATCGGGATTGCTCCACTGTCCTTGTACTACGGCTCTACGAGTCCAACGTTTACGGAAAACCGACTCTTCCCCTTCTTCCGCTACACAAGCGATCATATCAAGGATGAGTCGGAGTTCTGGTTCTTGTGGCCGCTCTTCGATCACAAGGCCGCTCAAGGTAGGACGACGGAAACCAGCTTTCTCTGGTGGCTGTTTGATTACCGAAGCCCAAAGAAAGACGAGTGGGAGTATTGGGTGCTCGGCCACCCTCCCATCGCCCTGTACATGCGGACCGTGTCTCCGCAAAAAACGCTTGTAGAGGTGAATCCCATCATTCCAGGATGGAGGCGGGAATACGTGGAGGGGGTGGGCACATCATGGGCACTCTTTGGCGGGCTGATCGGGATGGATGCCCAGCCGGATGGCAGACACAAACTCCGACTGCTCTGGGCGTTTCAGCTCTAGGTTGGACGTATCCCCTCATTGACCCGCTTCCAACTGAGTCAGCGAATGACTTGGTCGTAAAGGCGCACGAACACATGCGCCAGGATCGGCCAAGCCATCCACGCGATCAATGCCCGAGCGAAGCGAGATAGGGCTGGATTGCGGCCGCATTGATCCGGCGATCTGTGGGAGGGAGCTTCCGGCGATGAGACTTCTGGGCGTCCTGCCGCTGCTGCTCTTCCTCATCCTGCTGGCGATGCTCCCGTTCGCCTTCGGCCAGGTATTTACTGCGGCTCTGATCAAACTCAAACTGGAACCGACCACCGCCCTGCTCGTGGTGGTCGGTATCTTCATGGGCTTTTGGCTGGCAAAACCCATCGAGGGGATTGGTATTGCGATGCCCGGTCTCTTTCCTGCTTTGCTTGCCGCCCTGAGCGCGCTGCTGCGCGTCCCGGACCAAGCCCCTCCCGTCGCCTTCGTCGCCGGTGTGCTCGGTCCCCTCATCGGTGCCGACCTGCTCCATCTTCGCGATATCGAAAAGATCACCACGGGCATTGCCAGCATCGGCGGCGCCGGCACCTTCGATGGGATCGTGCTCTCCGGAATTGTGGCAGCGTATCTGGCGTGAATCGTTTACAAACTTCGGGGAACCCTGCGCCTTCTTCGAACGAACCTCCCAGTACGTTCAAGCCGCCCCCGCTTGTTCTGATGCAATAGGCAGCAGTTCATTCATCAGCTTTGGGGAGTTACGCCGCACGTACGGAGGTAGGCATGTATTGGTTAGTTCAGACCATTCTTCTATCCCCATGATGTAGAAGCATTTCGTGCGAATCCACTTGCCCCACGCTCGGAGGTACAAGTGTTGCTCTACCTTCCACCCGCGACGGCAAATGTGTTTCCTGAATTCACATTCTGAACCATCGCTGTCCAAGGCCATAGACAACGTTTCGCTGGATCGAAGCGAGAGACCTGCTCGATCAGCGGATACCCATGCAGCCATCTGAGGAACACAACATGATGACAGAGGCGAGGAAGGTTTGGACTATTGCGGCGACGCTCAGCTTTACGCTCACACTGGCCGCCTGCGGCGGAGACGATGGAGGGAGCCCACCGCCGCCTCCTTCACCAGCCCAGATAATCGTATCGGGAACCGTGCAGGCTCCGGCTGGCCAAGTGGCACTATTTACTAAGCCAAGTCTACGGGAGCGAATAGGCGCTTTGGTGTTCCCGGAGGCCGTGGCGGCACTCTCTGGTGTCAGCCCTGTACTGGACGGCACACCGGTTCAACTGGTCCGAATCGATGACGCCGGCAATGTGGCTGCAGCTCTCGCCTCAACAGCCGTGTCGGCTGGCAGGTACTCTTTTAATCTCACCAGCCTTGGTCTCAACCCATCGAGCAATCTACTCGTGCACGTCGTCAATTCAGTGACCCGTGCTCAAATGCGCGCCTTTGTCACCGGGCCCACCGTGGATCTCGATCCGATCTCCGAAACCGCAGTCCGTCTTGTCCTTGAGCGAATCGTTCTCACGTCGGGAACGACGTTGACTGGGTTCACAGTCACGGAACTTCGTGATATCACGGGTGCTGTCAATCAACTCGCGGTCGTCAAGCGACTCAGCGCTGGTCTCAACATTGAATCGACTGTTTCAGCAATTAAGACCGAAGTTGCGAGTGAGTCGGTACTGACAGGATTTATCGTGGCAGCGGCTGGTCCTGGCGAAACCACGGAAGGACCTGGTGACATCGGGAATTACTTCCCCCTGACCCAAGGCAATACCTGGCAGTTCCAAGGAACCCATTCAGAAACGGGTCGACCACCCATACAATACTCCAACACGGTCACGGTCAATGGAACAAAATCCGTGGGGTCAGTAACCACCACCATCTTAACGGAAAATAATCCGCTCAACTCTCGCGCTGCAGAAGAGCTCTACTATCTCAAGGACTCACGAGGAATCTGGAATTATGGCAATAACGATTCGTCCAATACTCTCTCTCCAAATTTGATTCCCTATCGCGAGCTTCTGTTTCCGCTGAATGTCGGTGTGACCTCTGAGGTCGTGAACAAGAAGGGGGTGAATTTTGGGCAAGACTTGGATTCGGACGGCAAGAATGAGACTGCCGACGTACTTTCCCAGGTCACGGTCGAGACATTTGAAGACGTAACAGTACCAAAGGGTACTTTCTCGAATGCCGCCAAAGTGGTCCACAAGACGACCATCACGGTGTTTTCTTCTGCAGGGCTGAGACCAATAACGGTTGTTGGAACACAAACCGTGTGGTTCGCACCCGACCTAGGGCCTGTGAAACGTACAATGGTTCTCCAGGCTGACGAGCAGGCAACGGAAAGTGTTACTGAGGAATTAGTCAATGCAACGATAGCCAACTAGTTTTCCTACCAACACAAGGAGAGTACGATGAGACCTAGACTCAGTCTTGCCCTATCGTTCCTCACACTCATTTTGGTTCCGGCGCTTGCGTTCGCGCAAGTCAACTTTCCAAAGAAAAGCTACTACGTCGGCATGGGTGACAGCGTCGCTGCCGGAGAAGGCGCAATGCCCGTCACGAATGGCTACGTGTATCGGTTGTACGACCAGAGCGCGTTCGGCAAAAAGCAGGAAATGGATTTCGCCAATATTGGAATCCGAGGCGGTAGAAGCTGGGACCTGCGCGATCACCAGGCGTCACAAGTGCTCTGTGCCGAGCCAGAGCAGCGGCCGACCGTGGTCACCATCACCGCCGGAGCCAACGACTTCTTCAGGAATGATTTCGATGTGGTCAGCAGCGCGAAACGCGTTGCCCAGGCCGTTGACTTACTGCTCAATAATGACGGAGTTCTAAGTCCGAATCTTGGAGCCACCTCCGTTCTCGACCCTGTCACGAATCAGAAGTGCCGCGCGCTCCAGAATGTCACCATCCTGGTATCGAACTACTACATCATTCCGCACCCCGTGCCCGAGGTCTTCCAGTTGCTTAATACGGCGGTACAGGGATTCAATGAGGCGCTCGGTTTCTTGGTGCTGCAGCAAGTTGTGGTACCGACGGGGTCAAGAATCGCAGTTGTGGATCTGTACACACCATCCCTGGGGCGGCAGGGGCTCGTGACGATCGATCGGAGGCTTGGGTATACCGGGCCTTTCGATTTCGATATCCATCCGACCAACCTGGGTCACACCTTTATCGCCGGCGAGTTCAAGAAGGTCTGGAATAGTCTGCCGTAGGGCTCCCGATCCGTCAGTGCGTTGCTCATTCGGCACGTCGGCGGTATTGAAGATACGGTTTCTCCAACGATGGGGTTCGGGGAGCCATGGTCTGCTGGTTCACTCGAACCTCAGTTCGCCACGCGCCGCTCACTCGCTTCGCTAGCCAGTCCCTCGACCGGTGCAAGCCTCTTTTGCCACAGGCCCCTGCCTCGCCTTGTAGCAGAGTTCCCCAATCTTATCGTCCGCCATTCCTCTCATCCCTGCTAACCCCCTGAGATATGGCTCAAATGCCAAGCTGCCAGCTGAACGCGTCCTGGCGTCGACCTTGCTGAACACTCGATCATGAATCGAAGTCATCCTGATGAGAGAGTGGTGGGCTATCAACCGCGCACAGGCGCATGACAGGAAGGGAGGAGTTCTATGTCCGTTGCCAAAATCATCGAGATTAGTGCCGAATCGCCTAAGAGTTTCGAGGAAACAAAAGGGCCGGACCCCTTAATGGCACGCTCACCGTTCCATCACAGCACCGGATGTTGCCGAGGTGAAAACCATGAGACGCGTTTTGATTACCTTCATCGGTGTTTCCTTCCTAGCAGATCTTCTTACCGGGCTGCCTGCCTTGGCTCAACAAATGGATGAAGCCATACAGCGCGGGCAGAATGTCTTCAAGAGAAACAAATGCAGCGTGTGTCATTCGATTGAAGGGAAAGGCGGCAGAATCGGACCAGACCTCAGCCAGGTTGGCTCACGCCGAGAAGCGGCATGGCTACAGACGTTCCTCAAAGATCCCCGTTCTGTCATTCCGCAGGGCAAGCAGCCGCCATTTAAGGGAACAGACGAGGAGCGAGAGGAACTGGTGACGTACCTCTCTTCGCTACGATGAGTTTCGAAGCAGTAAGGAGCCTACTCGTGCGAGATGCAACAGGCTGGCAGCGACGCCTATGGATCCGGCTCGTCGGATTGTTCAGCATTCTGCTGGCTTCCACCTTGTGGCAATGCTCGCTTGACCAGCGACGAAACGAAGCGGTTTCTCCTCCCACCATCGCGGATGCCGCCTACGTGGGTTCTCAAACCTGCCTGGAATGCCATGCCGACCAGCGAGAGAAGATGGAGTCGAGCCTGCATGGGAAGATTCTGCTCACATCGGTGGCTCGCACGGATCTCCAGAGGCAGGGGTGCGAAGCCTGCCACGGCCCGGGGAGCCGACACCAGCAGGATTACTCCGACCGTTCTGCAATTATCACCTTCGGACCAAGCTCCCTACAACCGGCTGTCAGCCAGAACGCCGTCTGTCTCCAATGCCATATGAAAGGCCGCCGACTCTTCTGGCAGGGGAGCGCTCATGAAATGCGGGATGTTTCCTGCGTTGCGTGCCATTCGGTCCATAGCGCGCAAACGCGCCAGGCCAATCTGAAAGCGCCCTCTCAGCTCCAGTTGTGCGGGCAGTGTCATGCGATCAAGGCCGCCATGGCGTTCAATTGGGCGCACATGCCGATCCGTGAGGGCAAGATGCAATGCGCCGATTGCCACAATGTCCACGGATCACTGACGGAATCACTGATTCAGGAAAACAGTGTGAACGAGAACTGCTATCGCTGCCATGCGGACCGGAGAGGGCCGTTTTTGCACGAACACCCGCCGGTCCGTGAAAATTGCATCACGTGTCACGTGGCTCACGGCAGCAACAATCCCCAACTCCTGCGCATACGGCCTCCGCGGCTCTGTCAGCAATGCCACAATGAAGCCGGTCATCCCTCTACGGCATTCGGGTTACCGGGCGGCTTGGCTGATCGGCGGATGCTCGGACGCTCATGTCTGTCGTGCCATACCAATATCCATGGCTCCAACCATCCCTCGGGCTTCGCCTTCACACGCTGATGCCTATGCGGAGACTGGAATATGATGACCCCCCACCACCATCGAGTTAACGCTCTCGCCGTTGGAATGGCCGGTGTCATTGCATTCACGGCCTTGTGCGGGGCAGGACAGGTCCGCGGTGAGGAAATCGGGCCGGCACCTCGCTGGAAGGAGGCCCTGCCGTTCCGGCTGGAAGGAGAAGTTGAAGCGGGATTTCAGACGTTGAGCGGGAACACCGGTTCGCCGACCTTCTTTGAATATCGAGATCTCGCAGGGAAGCCCACCATTCCAAACCTATGGTTGAAGGCAGAAGACTCAGTGGGAACCAGGTTTCTCGAACTGGGCGGGAGAAACATGACCAGAACCGATGGGTCCTTTTTTCTGCGTGCGGGAGAGTACAACGCGCTTCAATTCGACTTCGGCTATGACAGGCTCCCCCATATCATCGGCTTGAATCGTACAACGATCTACGGTGATCAGGGAGGCGGCAAATTCGTTCTCCCCGGCGGGCCCCTCGATCCGGTCACCGAGGGAGCGTTCAATGCCGGTCAACGGAATGCGATCGCCTCGTCCGTGAACAGCCTGCTTCATCCCACCAGCCTCGGTTTTCAAACCGATACGGCTCATATGGCGTTCCAATACCTGCCCACCCCTGACCTCACATTGACCGCAAACTATTCTCGCAAAGAGAAATCGGGCACGCGCCCATTCGGGGGTGTGATCGGCACCCCCGGCGGATCGGTCGTGGAATTCGCCGCTCCACGCGACGAGCGCATTCACGAAATGGGAGCCACCGCCGAATACGCCAAGGATTGGTATCAGCTCCGCATGAATTACACCGCGTCGCTCTTTGAGAACGGAATCAATCAGGTTGAGTGGGACAACGTGTGCGGGAACGGGGCCACCTGCGGAAACACTTCAGGATTCGGCCGTGCCGCCATGATGCCGAACAACCTGGCCCATACTTTTTCCGGCGCCGGTGGCGCCAGCCTGCCATGGTGGTACACCCGCCTCACGGGAAGCGTTTCCTACTCACTCTGGCGGCAAGACCAGACGTTTATGCCGGTATCGACCCTCTCCTCGCGCACTTTTTCCGATGCGGGAGCGACGAGTCCGAAGGCCGCCATGGACGTCCTGCTCGCCAACTTCGGTCTGACCAGTCGACCTACCTCCAGCGTCACACTGACGGCACGGTACCGCTACTACCATCTCGATAACAACACGCCCACACACACGTTCACAAACGCACTCTTTCCCGGCGATATTCCCGGCAATACAGGAACGGGCGGAACGGGAAGGACCATGCCGATGAGCTTTCGCAGACAGAATGTGAGTACCGATGCTGCCTGGCGAATGACGAACCGCCTGACCGCCAAGATCGGCTACGAATGGGAACGCTGGGGCCGTTCGTTCCGGGAAGCCGCGGAATCAGACGAGCATATCGGCAAGGCCGCGCTCGATTATCGGCCCACCGGCTGGGCGATCAGTCGGCTTACCTATAGCCATGCCGTTCGCACGATCGGCGCGGACGGCTATGTGCAAGTCAGTCCGAGAACCGCCCTGGTGCTACCCCAGTTCAGAAAATTCGACCAGGCCGACCGTACACGCGACAAGGTCGAGTGGTTTCTTCACGCCACCCCGCTTGACCCGATCTCGTTCTCGTTGCAGGTCTATGCCCAGCAGGACCATTTTTTCAATACCAGCTATGGGTTGCAGCAGTCCCGAGCCTATGGCTATTCAGGCGACGCGACTTGGACACCATTCCACTGGCTCAGTTTCATCGGGGGCTATGCCCACGACGACTACCAGTCGCGCCAGCAAAGTTGTCATGTAGCGTTCGGCTCCGTGGCCTGCGATCCGACGAACACCTATTTCAGTCACCCGCGCGACATATTGGATACGTGGCACGTGGGGATGCACACCATCGCCATCCCTCAGCGCCTGGATGTCAGCCTGGACTACCGCTACACATTCGGACGAAGTAAATACGGTATGAGTGGGACGCCAGGGGGGGCCGTCGCCGGTGATCCGGTCCCTATGCCGGATATCAAGAATGTGTTCCACGTCGTCCAGGCTTCAGCGCGCTACCGCGTGACGCTCCACTGGACGCTCAAGGTGGTCTATCTCTACGAACGCTACCGCGAATCCGACTTTACCGTGGACAATGTAACTCCATCACTGGCCAACGTGATCGTGGACGGCTTCACAACGGCGTCTGCCGCGGATGTACGATCGGTCCTCATCCCGATCCAGCACGGAGCCTATGAAGCCCATTTCACGGGGTTCAGCGTGGCCTACCAATTCTAACGACGGTGGGCCCTCATCGATTCTTTCTTCACGACCTCAGGATGAGCATCCCCTGCCCGTGACTTGCGCATTTCGCTACAGCCTGCGGTTTCACCCTGTAGCAGAGTTCCCCAATCAGCTCAGCTCTCATTTCCATCTTCCTTTGTAACCCTCTGAGATATCGCTCAAATACTGAACTGCTGATCAAACGCGTCCTGGCGTCAACCTTGCTGAAGACTCGATCATGGATTCGAATCGGAGTTTGATGGGCCATCAACCGCGCATATGCGCATGAGAGGAAGGGAGAAGTTCTATGTCCGTTGCCAAAATCATCGAGATCAGTGCTGACTCGCCTAAGAGTTTCGAGGATGCCATCGTGCAAGGAATAGCCAAAGCATCCAAGTCCGTCCACGGCATCAAATCGGCCTGGGTGAAGGAGCAACATGTCGTGGTCGAAAACGACAAGGTCGCCTTGTATCGGGTGGATCTGAAAATAACGTTTGTGTTGGATTGAAGAATAGCGCAAAGAGCACGTCCCCGTGCCAGGGGGTGGGAGGGTGAGTTTGCGAACTGCCGTGAGTCGGCGACGGCTCCTTTACGATGCCGTAGGGCTCATGCTGATATGGTCGGTCGCCTTCGCGGCATCATTGCAAGGCTCCGAGTCGCCTACCGAAGCAGTCCGCGGAACAGTGAGCCGGGTTCTCAGTATCCTCGAAGACCCTGTCTTGAAGGACCCGGCGAAACTCAAGTCTCGCCGCCGCATGCTTGAAGAAGTAATCGCGACGCGCTTCGACTATGCTGAAATGTCGAAACGCACGTTGGCAGCCTATTGGCCTCCGCTCACCGAGGCCCAGCGTACGGAGTTCGTCGAGCTCTTCAAACGGTTTCTCTCAGACCGGTACGCCGAAAAGATCGAAGGCTATAGCGGAGAACAAGTGGTGTACCTCTCGGAACGGATCGAAGGGACCTATGCTGAAGTCCGAACCGAGCTCCGTTCAGATAAGACGACCATTCCTATGGACTACCGCCTCTTATTAAAGGAAGGTCGGTGGCATGCCTATGATATCGTCGTAGACGGGGTGAGTCTGGTGAAGAACTACCGGAGTCAGTTCCAGAAGATCATTCGCGAGACTTCCTACGAGGAGTTGGTCAAGAAATTACGAGAACGAACTCTGACCGAGGCGAGAACAACAAAGCCCTGACCAGTCCCCACCCAGTGTCTCCCGGACGCACGGCATGTTCAGGGCAAGTCCGCAAGCTATGACCACCGACTTTGTCAGAAGGTCGTGGCAGAACGCCGCAGCAGGCTGAATCGAACTGCCCCGAATTGCGACAACACCTGTCGGCTCCCCTTGTCTTCACGCCATGCCAGAGTGCAGTCATGCTTACCTATTCGAAAAACAATGAGGCACGATCATTGCTCACCTTCCACATACATCTTCATCCGGGTTCCCTTCCGTCTATATCGACAATTTCTCTAAGGAGGATCACAGAGCCATGAACCTAGAACCTTCACGCCAGACCAAGAAGACAAAACACCGAGCACCGACGAGCACACCCGCCCTGCCAGCGACTCCCACTGCCGCACGCACGAGTCAGGCGGTATCGCCCTGCGATGATCCTCATATTCTGATCGCGAAGCGGGCCTACGAGCTCTACAGCGAGCGCGGCTATCGGCATGGGAATGCGCTCGATGATTGGCTGGACGCGGAGCGGGAGATTCTGAGCCAGATTCCTCCGGTCTGATGGACATCTTTCACACGCTGTCGAGTGTCAGTCGACTTACCCGGTTTCGAGAGGGGCTCTATGTCGTACGTCGGCGTGAACATCGGCGCCCTCACGGTGAAAGTGGCCTCCCTTCGGAGTGATACACGAAGCGCCACCGTGCTGGCCCATCAAGGCCGGCCGCTCGAAATCCTCAACGAGATACTTGCCCGCCAGGAGTATAACGATGCGGAGCATTTCGGTGTGTCCGGTCAACTCGGTCATATTTCCGAGGTAGCCGCAGTACAGCGGGCGCTCCGTGAGATGGGCGGGACGTTTGACGCGGTCGCGTCGCTCGGTGGGGAATCCTTCCTCGTCTACTTTTTGATAGATGGCCGGATCACCAATGTCGTGTCCCACAACAAGTGCGCGGCGGGTAGCGGCGAATTCTTCGTGCAGCAGATCGGCCGGATGGGGCTGGACATGGAGGAAGCGATCCAGCGGTCCTTCAGCGGCAAGGTCGTGCCCCTGGCGTCACGCTGCTCGGTTCATTGCAAATCGGACATCACACACAAGCTGAACCGCAACGAGGCCACACCCGAAGATATTCTCCACACGCTGCACGACAGCATGTCCAACAAAGTGATTGCGTTGCTAGAGAAGGGCACACGCGAGCTGAGGCGAGTCCTCTTGATCGGCGGCGTCACGCGTAACGACGCGATGCTGCAGGCATTGCGCGCCAAGCTGCCCGCCACGGAGTTCGTGGTGCTGCCTGAAAGCCCCTGGTTCGAAGCCTGGGGGACCGCCCTGCTTGTGCAGGACTCACCCAGCGAGACAGCTCTGAAGATTGCCGCACAACCAGGCCTGGGCCGTCTCCCGCCTCTCCATCTCTATGGCGAACGGGTGCAAGTAATCGCCGAACCACCTCGACAGATTCCTTCCGATGGACCGTTGATTCTGGGAGTGGATGCGGGGTCGACAACGACCAAGGCCATTTTGATCGATCCCACGACGCAGGCTGTGGTGGCGTCGCATTACGGACGGACGAAAGGGAATCCCGTCTCGGCAACCCGTGAGTGTCTTCAGGCACTGATCAACCTAGTAGGCAATCGCCCGATCGGCTTGATCGGCACAACCGGATCGGCGCGTGAACTCGCCGGCGCCTACCTGGGCACCGAACATGTCTATAACGAGATCTCGGCCCATGCGGCAGGCGCCACACATTACGATCCGGATGTGGACACGATTTTTGAGATCGGCGGACAGGACTCTAAATACATCTATTTGCGCAACGGCGTGCCCATCGACTATGCGATGAACAACGCCTGTTCGGCAGGGACGGGCTCCTTTCTGGAAGAGAGCGCCCACAGTGATCTCGGCATCACGGTCTCAGACATCGGCGACCTGGCACTGACCGCTCCGTCACCGGTGCACTTCAAGGCGACCTGCGCAGCCTTCATCAATTCCGACATTCGTCTCGCCCAGCAACAGGGCCACCCCCGGGACAACATCATCGCCGGACTGGTGTATGCCATTGCCGGCAATTATCTGAATCGTGTCAAAGGCCCGCGCTACATGGGAAAGAAAATCTTCCTGCAAGGAGGCGTCGCGCTGAACCGAGCCGTCGGGTACGCGTTCGCCCACAGCGTCGGTCGGCAGGTCGTAATCCCGCCCAACCCGGAATTGCTCGGCGCGCTGGGGGTCGGGCTCCTGGCGCTGAAGCGGTCCGAGGCAATGCCGAGCCACACGGTCGATTTGCTCACGCTCGGCGCCCCGGAGATGAAGCAAGTCGGCCGGTTCACCTGCGGCGCCTGCAAGATGTACTGCAGCATCGACCGGTTCGAGGTCGCCGGACGCCGATTTCCGTTCGGAGGCCGTTGCAGCCTCTATGAGAATGTCTGGAAGCGCAAGGCCCGGACCGCAGCGGCTCAGGACCTAGTTGAGAAGCGGGCCGAGGTGCTCTTTCAGGTCACCCCCGCTCCACCATCCGCCACCCCAAAGCACGAACGTGTCGAGCGCACCTCGTGGGGCGTGGGACCAGCCTACGAAAGCGCGAAGGCGTTTGTCCGCGAATCTCTGGGTCGTTCACCTGCGGCCCCGATGGCGAGCGGCACGCGCATCGGCATTCCCAGAGCCCTGACGACGCACTCATTGTTTCCGCTGTACTCTACGTTCTTTTCCCGTATCGGCATGGACGTCATGCTCTCGGATGTCGACCCCCGGGGCGATCTGAGTTCACAGTCTGGATTTTGCTTCCCCGCGCAGATTGCGCACGGTGCTGTCTTGGACCTAGTCAAGAAAGACGTAGGTCTGATCTTCATCCCGCACGTCGTCCGCATGCCCCACCCAAATCAGTGCAAAGATTCGTATCTCTGTCCGATCACACAGGCCGGACCTTATTTTTTGGCCAAGGCATTTCCCGATCGCCGCTTACTCTCGCCCGTGCTGGAGTTCATCGACGGCTACGAGACCTGCTCTGCCTTGGTCGACATGGCGGTGGCGGAGTTGGGAGTCGGGCGCGAGGTGGCCGTCAGCGCGTGGGAAGCCGCTGTGCAAGCACAGACTGATGCGGAGCGGACGCTCCGCGAATTTGGGAAACGGGCGCTCGATGCGGCCATCGCCGCTGGCAAGCCAGCCATTCTACTCGCCGGCCACAGCTACAATGCCTTTACCCCGGAGGCGTCACAATCGGTTGGCAAGAAACTCTCCAGCATGGGAGTGGCCGTCATTCCGGCCGACTGTCTCATGCCGGGCGAAGAAGGACCTACCTCCTGGCACTTTGCCAACCAGATCTTGAATGCCGTCGGCATCGCGAAACAACATCCCAACTTGTTCCTGTTGAGCGTCAGCAATTTCAGCTGTACCATCGACGCGTTCACCCACTCCATGCTCGCCTCGGAGTTGGGCTCGAAACCCTACCTCGTCCTCGAGATCGACGCGCACACCGCCGATGCCGGAGTCCAAACGAGGCTGGAAGCCTTCCTGGACATCATCCATAATTATCGGGACGTGCAGACTGCCGCTGCCAGACCCTTTGTTCCCTGCCGTCTCGTCTCGGGTGGCCGCATTGTTCGATCGAACGGCGAATCGGTACCGCTCATCGACCCGCGGGTGAAGGTCTACTTTCCGAACTTCTCTCCCTACCACACCAGGGCCTTTGCCATGGGAGCCGGTTGGCTCGGGCTCAACCCCGGCCAAGTCATCCCGTTGGACCGCGCCCAACTCGACAAGGGGCTGCAACATACCTCCGGCCGCGAATGCCTCCCCCTACCGATCTGCATCGGCCAGCTGCTTCAGATCCACGAGCAACGCCAACCAGGAGAGATCGCGGGCTTCTATATGCTCCAGGGTGGCGCACCCTGCGTCAGCGACGCCTATATGGGATATTTTGAACGATTCCTCGCCGAGCAACGGCTGACCGATCTGTTCCTCTTCAACCCGCAGCTGGAGAACGACTTTCTGGGCTTCGATAAAGATGTGCTGGCGCAACATATGTCGCCGGCCATTATCCTTGCCGACATTCTCGTGGAGATCGACCATGTGCTCCGCGTCGTCGGAGAAAA
>Ga0224495_10000643_pt1 | contig 26666 bp, 24 predicted proteins | sample SF_Jul11_sed_USG_FD_168128 | JGI IMG/M metagenome (GOLD analysis project Ga0224495, IMG submission 168128) | Sediment microbial communities from San Francisco Bay, California, United States - SF_Jul11_sed_USGS_4_1 | ecosystem: Environmental > Aquatic > Marine > Sediment | place: USA: California...
ACGCCGCTGCAGAAGCGGCTGGCGAGCTTCGGCCAGCGGCTGGCCATCGCCGCACTGGCAATTTGCGCACTGGTGTTCATCGTCGGCGTGATGCGCGGCGAGCCGATGCTGCTGATGTTCATGACCGCAGTGAGCCTCGCGGTGGCGGCGATTCCCGAGGCGTTGCCGGCGGTGGTGACGATCTCGCTGGCACTGGGCGCACGCAAGATGGTGAAGCAGCACGCGCTGATCCGCCGCCTGCCTGCGGTGGAGACGCTGGGCTCGGTGAGTTTCATCTGCTCGGACAAGACCGGCACGCTGACGCAGAACAAAATGCATGTCACCGCGCTGTTTGCCGACGACGTGCTGCACAAGATGTGGCCGACCAGCGGTGATCCGTGGGAGATGCTGCTGAGCGCATTGGCGCTTAACAACGACGCGCACATCGACCGCCACGGCAAGGCGCGCGGCGAGCCGACCGAGGCGGCGCTGCTGCATGCCGCGCAACTGGCCGGATATGACAAGACTGCACTGGAGAAGACCGCACCGCGCCTGCTGGAGTTGCCCTTCGATGCCGAGCGCAAGCGCATGACCACGCTGCATACCGAAGTCGATGAGGTCATCGCCTACACCAAGGGCTCGCCCGAAGCGGTGCTCCCGCTGTGTACGCACAAGTTGCTGGGCGGCGGTGAATCAAGCATCGAGCGCGATGTACTGCTGAAACAGGCCGAGGCTATGGCGGCGGATGGCTTGAGAGTGCTCGCCTTCGCCTACCGGCGCTGGCCGACATTGCCGGACGGCATGCCGCACGTCACTGTCGAGAAGGAGCTGGTGTTCCTCGGTTTTGCCGGGCTGATCGATCCGCCGCGCAGTGAGGTGAAGGAAGCGGTGGCGCAATGTCGTTCGGCTGGGATCACGCCGGTGATGATCACCGGTGACCATCCTGCCACCGCGCGCGCGATTGCGCGCGAGCTCGGTATCCTCAATGATGGCGACGGGCGCGTGCTGACCGGCGTCGAACTGGCGCAGCTTGACCAGGCGGCGTTTGAAGAGGTGGTCGAGCATATAAGGGTGTATGCACGGGTCGATCCGGCGCAGAAGATCAAGATCGTGAAGGCGCTGCAGGACAAGGACGAGGTGGTGGCGATGACCGGCGACGGGGTGAACGATGCGCCGGCGCTGAAGGCGGCGGATATCGGTGTGGCGATGGGCAAGGGCGGCACGGACGTGGCGCGCGAGGCCTCGCACATGGTGCTGCTCGACGACAATTTCGCGACCATCGTGCATGCGGTGAAGCAGGGGCGGCGCATCTTCGACAACATCCGCAAGTTCATCAAGTACACGATGACCAGCAACGCGGGCGAGATATGGACCATCTTCCTCGCGCCGTTCATGGGCCTGCCGATCCCGCTGCTGCCCATCCATATTCTGTGGATCAACCTGGTCACCGACGGCTTGCCTGGCCTGGCCTTGACTGCGGAACCGTCCGAGCGCGGCATCATGCGCCGCCCGCCGCGACCGCTGCACGAGAGCATCTTTGCGCACGGCATGTGGCAGCACATGGTCTGGGTCGGTCTGCTGATGGGCGGCGTGTGCCTGCTGACCCAGGCTTGGGCGCTACACACGGGCACCTCGCACTGGCAGACGATGGTGTTCACGGTGCTGACGCTGTCGCAGATGGGCCATGTGCTCGCGATCCGTACCGAAACGGATTCGCTGTTCAGCGTTGGTATCTTCTCCAACAACATGCTGTTGTCGGCCGTGTTGCTGACCTTCGCATTGCAGATGGCGACGATCTATGTGCCGGTACTCAACCCGATCTTCAAGACCGAGCCATTGAGCATGGATGAACTGGTGCTGTGCCTGGTGTTGTCCAGCGTGGTGTTCTTTGCGGTGGAGGTGGAAAAATATCTGGTGCGGCGCGGATTGCTTTATGCTGCGAGTTGACATGGTTTCTTGTAATTGTCCCGGCTAAGCGGATGCAACTATGCGATTGGTTAACCACTTTGTTGCGTATGGGGGACTCAGTAGCAATTAATACCTATTGATATTATTTAAGCCTCAATCATGGCAGGATTAATGCGCCAAATACCCAAAGGTGAAATTTTCTACGGCATGTATAATCCGCTGCCTGAAAATCGAAAAAATGTGAAATGTCCACGACAATATTAATTATCGGCTTGTTGGTGTTCTTTGCACACTTTCTGTCCCTGCAATTTCAGAGAACCAACATCCCGGATGTTCTGGTGTTGGTGATTCTGGGCATTCTGCTCGGACCGGTGCTGGGGGTTATTTCGCAGGGTGATTTCGGCAGAGTCGGTTCTCTGTTTGCCACTATTGCGCTAGTAGTGATCCTGTTCGAAGGCGGTACCACGCTGGATATGAATGTTTTGGGAAAATCATTGGCGACGACGGGTAAGCTGGCTTTAGGCAGCTTTATTCTGACTACGTTAATTGTGACGCTGATAGGAATGTATGCGCTCGGTATGGCACTATTACCTGCTGCCATGCTGGGTCTTATCTTGGGCAATACCTCTCCAGCTGTCGTTATCCCCATTGTGAATAGCCTGAAATTGCCCGATAAGCCGGCAACTGTACTGGTATTGGAATCGGCGCTGACGGATGTGTTGTCTATCATCGGTGTATTTGCCTTGCTGCAGATACACCTTCATGGTGAAGTGGAACCAGGCAAGTTGGTCGGTGAGGTGCTTGCTGCCATGATTTTTGCGGCTGCCATCGGTGTGCTTGGAGGCGTTGGCTGGTTGCTGGTGCTGGGAAGGATACGCGATTTTCCCAATACCATTTCATCTACACTGGCCTATGTGTTCATTGTATATGGTCTAACCGAGTTACTCGGTTTCTCTGGTCCGATAGCGGCGCTGGCATTAGGCTTTACACTGACCAACTTCGAGAAGTTAAGCTTGAAACGAATCCCGACCATCGATCAGAGCATTGTTCCCCTGAATGAAATAGACAAGGTATTTTTTGGCGAGGCGGTATTTCTGTTGAAAACCTACTTCTTTCTTTATCTGGGCATATCGATTCATTTCAGCGAGGTAAACCTGGCTATTGTTTCCATCTCCATGGTGTTGATGGTGTATGCCATGCGTCTGTTGCTTACCCGATTTATTTTCAGTGATGCCAGCTACAGTTTACGCGACGCTTCCGTCATTTCGATGATGGGTCCCAAAGGGCTGGCATCCGCCGTTCTGGCCACCTTGCCGTTCAGATATAGCGTGCCCGGTGGCGATGTGATCCGGGATGTGGCCTATATGGTGGTATTGTTCAGTATCACGCTCACTGCACTGCTGGTGATAATCTATCCCGGGAAATATTCACAACGCATTTATTCCAGAACCTTGAGAAAGCAGTTGCCGGATGAATCGGCAGATGCATAAGTGGCATCAAATATTATTGGAGATACTTAATGCGATGTATGGTTGCGCTGATAGCGCTGATTTTTACCCCGCTTGCGGCAATTGCTTCCGAGGGTGGTGAACGCCTGGATTTGACCGGCAACTGGGTTGGTATTAGTTCGGTAGTATTGTTTTTCGTTGCCTATCTGGTGGTGATGGCGGAGGAGTTTACCCACCTGCGTAAATCCAAGCCGGTGATGCTGGCAGCGGGCCTCATCTGGGCGCTGATCGCATGGCATTACCAGTCCCAAGAGATACCCCATGTTGTCGAGACTGCGCTACGCCACAATCTCGAAGAGTATGCCGAGTTGATGCTCTTCCTGCTGGTGGCGATGACCTTCATCAACGCGATGGATGAACGCAATGTGTTTGAAGCGCTGCGTTCATGGCTGATACGCAGGGGTTTTAGTTATCGTGTACTGTTCTGGGTGACCGGCTTGCTGGCATTCTTTATTTCTCCTGTTGCGGACAACCTCACCACTGCGCTGCTGATGGCAGCAGTAGTTATGGCGGTGGGTGCCGGAAACAGTCAGTTCATCATGCTTTCTTGCATCAATCTGGTCGTTGCTGCGAATGCCGGCGGCGCCTTTAGCCCGTTCGGTGACATTACTACGCTGATGGTTTGGCAGAAAAATATCCAGGCCAGTAATGGCGCGGTAGATTTCTGGACATTCTTTGCATTGTTTGTGCCGTCGCTGGTCAACTGGCTGGTGCTGGCAGCGGTAATGCATTTCTTTGTGCCTAGCGCAAAACCGGAGGGTGGGGGCGAGATGGTGCCGATGAAGCGCGGTGCGTTGGCCGTTGTAACTCTTTTCCTTATTACGATCGCGATGGCGGTGGCATTCCATAGTGTGCTAGGACTACCTCCTGTGATCGGCATGCTTACCGGCCTGAGTCTGCTCAAATTTTATGCTTACTTCCTGAAAATCAGTGGTGAGAAATCCAGCTTTCGTAACGGGGAATCAGAAGACATGGGCAGCCCGGTTCCGTTCGACATCTATCGCAAAGTGGCGCGTGCCGAATGGGATACGCTGTTTTTTTTCTACGGTGTGGTGATGTGCGTAGGTGGATTGGGTTTTATCGGATATCTGGCATCGATCTCGCAAACGATTTACGGCGGTTGGGGCGCAACCAACGCCAACATTGCCATCGGTGTGATCTCCGCGATCGTCGATAATATTCCGGTGATGTTCGCAGTGCTAACGATGATGCCGGACATGTCGGTTGGTCAGTGGCTGCTGGTGACAATGACGGCGGGGGTGGGAGGATCTTTACTTTCGATTGGCTCTGCTGCAGGTGTCGCATTGATGGGGCAGGCGCGCGGTGTTTACACCTTCTTCGGCCATCTGAGATGGACACCGGTGATTGCGCTCGGCTATGCTGCCAGTATTGGCACTCACATGCTAATCAATCGCGAATTGTTTTGACTGTTTTTCAATTTCAAAAAAGTTATATATTGACTTGACGTACAGATATACACAGGCATAAAATTCCCGACAGTTTAATTAAGGTAATGTAGATTATGAGTAAAGATATCCAGACAGTTATTCGCGAACAAGTCACCACGCATCCGGTGGTGTTGTATATGAAGGGTAACCCGCAATTTCCTCAGTGCGGATTCTCTGCCAACGCGGTAGGCATACTCAATGCCTTGGGAGTGAAAGATTTTTTTACCGTGGATGTGTTGCAGGATCCCGAGATTCGCCAAGGCATCAAGGATTACGCCAACTGGCCGACGATTCCGCAGTTATACATAAAAGGTGAGTTCGTCGGGGGATCCGACATCATGACTGAAATGTATCAGAGCGGGGAATTGAAGCAGTTGTTGGCGGGCTGAAGTTCGTCTAACTGGCAATCCTGCGTACAAATCGTACGTGAGTTATTTGTGTGTTACATCAGGTGCTGTTTTTTGCGGCAATAGCAATTACGAGCAGCTGGATTTCGAATCGAGTGCCAGTCCAACTTTAGGAATTAAACCCAATCTTTCGGAATCAGAAACTTTTCATAGAGTTCCGCTTCCGGCGTACCCGGCTCTGGCTTCCAGTCATAGCGCCATTTTACCAGCGGCGGCATCGACATCAGGATGGATTCGGTGCGCCCGTTGGTTTGCAGGCCGAAGATGGTGCCCCGGTCGGCCACCAGATTGAATTCAACATAGCGTCCGCGACGATAAAGCTGGAAGTCGCGTTCGCGTTCGCCGTAGGGCATGTCGATGCGTTTTTCCAGAATGGGAATGTAGGCCAGCAGGAAGTGGTCACTGACGCTTTGCTGAATGGCAAATGCCGTGTAGAAATCCGGTGTGCTCAGGTCATCATAGAAAAGGCCACCGATGCCGCGTGCTTCGTTGCGGTGCTTGAGAAAGAAATATTCGTCGCACCATTTTTTATATTCTGGATGAAGGTTGGCGCCAAAAGGTGCCAACGAGTTTTTGCAGGTCTGGTGGAAATGCACGGCATCTTCCTCGAAACCGTAATAGGGGGTCAGGTCCATGCTGCCGCCAAACCAGAACACCGGGATTTCGCCCTCCTTTGTCGCCACGAATAGGCGCGCGCTACTATGGGTGCTGGGCGCATATGGGTTGCGTGGATGCATTACGACCGACACGCCCATCGCTTCCCACCGGCGCCCCGCAAGTTCGGGCCGATGTGAGGTGGCAGAGGGGGGCATCCTGTCACCCATCACGTGGGAAAAGGATACGCCGCCGCGTTCCAGCACGCTACCCTCCTCAATGATGCAGCTTAGCCCGTGGCCTCCCTCCGGACGTTTCCAGTTGTCACGCAGAAATCTTTTTCCATCGATTTGCTCCAGTCGTTCGACAATGAACGTTTGTAGGTCGAGCAGATATTCCTTGACGGCTGTGGAATTGAAATTGCCCATGCTTTTTTCCATGTCGGGTTTAACTGCGCAGGATCTTGCCATCTGTCCACGTACGTATGGTCGAAGGTTTTTTGCGTTTACCCACGCGCCCCGGTAGTACCCACACCTTGCGCCCGAACAAACGCTGGCATTCGGCATAAGTTTTCGCGGGACGACGCCCACTGAGATTGGCGCTGGTAGAGACCAGTGCACGATCTATGACACGACAAAGCTGCCGTGCGAGAGGGTGTGCAGTGCAACGTATCGCTAGTGTGCCGTGTGAGCCACGAAGCCAGCGCGGGCACGAGGGTTTGGCAGGCATTAGATAAGTGATCGCCTGAACGCCATCTATTTCTAACTTTGCCTGTTCGGTGGGCGTTAACGGCGTCAGATAGCGGGCCACTTGATGATAGCTTGATGCTATCAGGATCAACCCTTTGCGCTGTGGGCGCTGTTTGAGTTTGAGCAAACGTTGCACCGCGATACGATTGTTTGGGTCGCAACCCAATCCGTAGCAGGACTCGGTGGGGTAAGCGATTAGGCCGCCGCGTTTCAGGTGTGCGACGATATGGTGCGTTGGATACGGGATAGGATGCAATGCTGAAAGCACTATTTTTTTCGGGCAATCAATGCGCGCCAACCAATGTCGCGGCGTATCTGACTACCTTCGAAATGTATACTGTCGGCGATTTCGTAGGCACGCTGTTGCGCCTTTTTTACCATGTCACCCAGTGCAGTAACGCAAAGTACCCGGCCACCGCTGGTTACGATCGTGCCGTCCTTTAATGTCGATCCTGCATGAAATACATATGCATCTTCCAGTTTTTCTGGCAAGCCGGTGATCACATCGCCTTTGCGCGGCGTGTCGGGATAGTTGGCGGCTGCCATCACCACACCCAACGCGGTACGTCGATCCCATTCAATTTCTACCTTATCCAAGGTACCGTTAATCGCGTGTTCCATTAGTATCGACAGGTTACTCTTCAGGCGAAGCATGATGGGCTGCGTTTCAGGGTCACCCATGCGACAGTTGAACTCCAGTACTTTGATGTTGCCGTCTGGAGAAATCATCAGCCCCGCGTACAGGAAACCGGTGAATGTATTCCCTTCTGCATCCATGCCGCGAACAACTGGCTGAATGATTTCGCGCAATATTTTTGCGTGGATAGTGGGTGTGACAACCGGAGCGGGTGAATATGCCCCCATGCCGCCGGTGTTGGGGCCTTTGTCACCATCCAGCAGGCGTTTGTGATCTTGGCTGGTCGCCATCGGTAGCACATGTTTGCCATCCACCATCACGATAAAACTTGCTTCCTCACCTTCGAGGAATTCCTCGATCACCACGCGTGCTCCGGCATCGCCAAGTTTATTGCCGGAAAGCATCATGTCGATCGCGGCAAAGGCTTCATCATTGCTCATGGCAACTACCACTCCCTTTCCTGCTGCGAGGCCGTCGGCCTTGATTACGATGGGAGCACCAATTTTTTCTACGTATGCTTTTGCGGCTTTGGTGTCGCTGAATGTTTCGAAGAACGCGGTAGGTATTTTGTGGCGCGTCATGAAGCACTTGGCAAAATCCTTAGAAGATTCCAGTTGCGCGGCAGCCTTGGTCGGCCCAAAAATCTTTAACTGGGCGGCACGAAAAGCATCAACGATACCAGCTGCCAGCGGAGCTTCGGGACCTACCACAGTCATGTAAATGCCTTCGTGTTTTGCGAATTCGATCAACTCGGGAATTGCTGTGATCGCAATGTTCTCCATGCCGTCTTCCAATGCCGTGCCCGCATTGCCTGGTGCGACATAAACTTTTTGTACTTTGGGTCCCTGTGCCAGTCGCCATGCCAGTGCATGCTCGCGACCGCCGCCACCTATAACGAGAATTTTCATAGCTTCACCTTGTGTGAACTGCGTCTGGCTTAATGTTTGAAGTGACGGAAGCCGGTAAATACCATTGCCAGCCCATGTTCGTCTGCTGCAGCGATGACTTCTTCGTCACGCATTGAGCCGCCCGGTTGGATAACGGCTTTTGCACCTGCCTGTGCCAGTACGTCGATGCCGTCGCGAAACGGGAAGAATGCATCAGACGACACTACGGAGTCGGCCAGGCTCAGGCCGGCGTTTTGAGCTTTGATGTTGGCGATGCGTGTGCTGTCCACGCGGCTCATTTGGCCTGCGCCAATGCCCAAGGTATGGCCATTTTTGCAAAATACAATAGCGTTGGATTTTACGTATTTCGCAACGCGCCATGCAAACAACAGGTCTTGCAGTTGTTCCTTGCTTGGCTGCACCTTGCTCACTACCTTGAGTTGAGCTACCTGCACGTTGAGCGTGTCCGGAATTTGAACCAGCAGGCCGCCGCTCACACGCTTGAAATCATACTGGTTGTGTGCGTTGGATAATGGCACAGTCAGCACGCGCACGTTCTGTTTAGCTGCGGTGACTTTCAGCGCAGCCTCGGTCGCGCTTGGTGCGATGATGACCTCAACGAACTGGTTGGTGGTGATCTGTGTCGCGCTTTCGGCATCCAGTTCACGGTTGAAGGCGATGATGCCGCCAAATGCAGAGGTAGTGTCGGTCGCGTAAGCCAGTTTGTAGGCGTTAAGCGGAGTATCGGCGACGGCGACGCCGCAGGGATTAGCGTGCTTGACGATCACGCAAGCGGGCTGATCAAAGGTCTTGGCCAGTTCCCATGCGGCGTCGGCATCGCCGATGTTGTTGTAGGAGAGATCCTTGCCTTGCAGCTGAGTGTAGTCAGCGATGCCGCCCGGCACGGCAACGAGGTCACGGTAGAATGCGGCACTCTGATGCGGATTTTCGCCATAGCGCATATCTTGCACCTTGGCGAAGTTGAAATTGATCTGCGCCGGAAAAGCACTCCTGCTTCCGTCACTGTTGATTGCAGTGAGATAGTTGCTGATCGCTGCATCGTAGGCGGCAGTGTGCGAGTAAGCTTTCCTCGCCAGGTCGAAACGCGTTTTGTCGCTGACCGTGCCTTTGTTGGTTTGCATCTCGGCCAGTATGTCGGCGTAGTCCATCGGGTCGGTGACAATGGTGACATGCGCGTGGTTTTTTGCCGCCGCACGTACCATGGTTGGCCCGCCGATGTCGATGTTTTCGATGGCATCTTCCAAAGTACAACCGGGCTTTGCAACCGTAGCTGCAAACGGGTACAGATTAACTATTACCAGGTCGATAGTCGGGATGTCGTGCATTTTCAGAGTGGCAACGTGCTCCGGCAGATCGCGCCGTGCCAAAATGCCCGCGTGAACTTTGGGTTGCAGCGTTTTTACTCGCCCGTCCAGCATCTCTGGAAAGCCGGTGTAGTCGGCGACTTCAGTGCAGGCTATACCATTGTCGGAAAGTAGTTTGGCAGTACCGCCTGTAGACAGTATTTTAATACCTAGTTGAGTTAAGCCTTGCACGAATTCCAGAATGCCGGATTTATCTGATACGCTGACGAGTGCTTGTTTTATTGCCGACATGATATTCCCGTTTGAAAAGAATTCGAGGTTTGGAACGTATTTATAAAATGCCGTGCAACTGCATTTTCTTGCGCAAGGTATTACGGTTGATCCCCAGTATTTCTGCCGCGCGTGTCTGGTTTTCACCAGAGTATTCCAGCACCATTTCTAGCAGGGGTTTTTCCACGCAGTAGACGACCATGTCATACATCCCGCAGCAGGGCTCCTCGCCTTCGAGATCTTTGAAATATTCCCTAAGTGCTTTGCGCACATATCGCGCCATATCGTTCTCGTTGATTACCTCTTCACTCATGTTGCCAGCTCCTCCAGATATCGCAGTTGTGTTCCCTGCTGTGCTTGTTGTGTGAAAAATTCATCTACTATGGCCAATTGCTGGTCAACAGTCTCAAGTTGATTCATTCGGTGTCTGAAGTGTGCAGAACCGGTCAGGCCCCTGGTGTACCAGGAGATATGTTTGCGAGCCACACGCAATCCGGTATGCTCTCCATAAAAATCATATAGCTCGTAGACATGGGCTTTCAATATGCGATGAATTTCGTTGACCTCTGGGGCAGGCAGGTGTGTACCTGTATCAATAAAATGTTTTATTTCACGGAACAGCCACGGACGCCCCTGTGCGGCTCGACCTATCATGACAGCATCCGCGCCTGTGTGTTTTAGCACGAATCTGGCTTTTTCGGGTGAGGTGATGTCTCCGTTTGCAATGATGGGGATACTCACTTCGGTCTTTACTGCTGCGATAGTATCGTATTCGGCGTCGCCAGTGTATGCGCAGGCGCGCGTGCGTCCATGTATCGCGAGAGCTTGAATGCCACTGGACTCGGCTATCTTTGCGATGCGAATCGCATTGCGGTTGGATTTGTCCCATCCAGTGCGTATTTTAAGTGTGACTGGCACATTCACTGCGTCAACAACAGCTTTCAACAGGATCGCCACCAGGGGTTCATTCTGCAATAAGGCAGAACCTGCCATTACATTGCAAATTTTCTTTGCCGGACATCCCATGTTGATGTCGATGATCTGTGCGCCACGGTCAACATTATACTGAGCAGCTTGAGCTAGCATTTTCGGATTGGCACCGACAATCTGTACCGAGATCGGATCGACTTCACCTTCGTGGTTTGCACGGCGCATGGTTTTTTCCGAGCCATACAGGAGTGAATTGGATGCCACCATTTCGCTGACTGCCATGCCTGCACCCAAGCGTTTACATAGCATGCGGAAAGGCCTGTCTGTCACCCCGGCCATGGGCGCAACGATGAGATTATTTTTTAATTGGTATGGGCCGATGCGCATTCTTGTTTTTTGAGGACTGTATTTTGCGAGGGGAGGCGATTATAAATTAATCAGTCGCGCCGTGCTATTATTTGACCATGAATTTTGATGTTGCAATCATAGGTGGGGGATTGGTGGGTGCCAGTCTGGCCGCGTCACTCAAGCACAGCGGGTTATCGCTGGTGTTGGTGGAAAGTCAGCCCTTGCCAGCACAAAATGTGGCTGAGATGGAAGACTGGGATAGCCGAATTTATGCGATTAGCCCCGGCAGCCGTGCCTTCCTTGAGAAATCTGGCGCATGGGGTTTGCTGGAAAAGGGACGCATCACTCCTGTGGAAGCAATGAGAGTGTTTGGTGATTCCGAGGGTGAGCTGGAGTTCAATGCCTACCAGATGGGTGTCGCTGAGTTGGCCTGTATTATAGAAAATCGTGCGCTCCAGAGTGCATTGTGGAGTGTGCTGCTACGCCAGGAAAATCTCACTCTGTTTAATCCTGCACAATGTGCATCCATGAAGGTGGGCGCGGATGTTGCCACGCTGACTATGGAGGATGGGCAGATAGTGAATGCCAAGCTGGTCGTTGGTGCCGATGGGCGGGATTCATGGGTACGCAACCGGTCAGGAATAGGTGCTTCACCTGTGGATTACTGCCAGCATGGAGTGGTTGCCAACTTCACCTGTGAAGTGGCGCATAGAGGAATAGCTTACCAATGGTTTCAATCAGGCGGGATACTCGCATTACTCCCTTTGCCGGGCAATAGGGTGTCGATGGTGTGGTCGACCAGCCCGGAACATGCGGAGGAACTATTGGCACTTACACATGATGCATTTTGCCAGGAAGTGGCTACTGCAGCTCAGTACATGCTGGGAAAAATGCAGGTCATCACGCCACCCGTTGCATTTCCTTTGCGCATGCTGCTGTTGCCGCAGATCATTGCACCACGCGTGGCATTGATCGGAGATGCAGCACACAATATGCATCCGCTGGCCGGACAGGGAGTAAATACCGGTTTTCGCGATGCGCGTCAGTTGGCGCAGATTTTGATTGGGCGAGGAGAACAAGACGACTGTGGTGAAGTACAATTGCTTAGGCGTTATGAACGAAAACGCAAAGAAAACATCTATACGATGCAATCGGTAACCTATGGATTGAAGCATTTGTTCAATAATAACCTTCCGGTATTGCGTTCCATGGGTAATCTGGGGTTGAATGCCGTCAACCGCCTTACATTGCTTAAAAAGATGTTGGTGCGGCATGCCTTTAATTAATTAACATGAGATACATAATCTGAAATGAAAAAATCATCCACTCCAGTTTTGACAATATGGTCTACTTTTCTGTTGTTTACAGTTTCGTTATCAGCATATGCTGGTGAAAAAGAAATCCGGCAATCCTTGCAAGCAAACTTTCCCGGCATGGGCAAAATCGAGCATGTAATCAAGACATCTTACTCGGGGCTATATGAGGTGCTGGTTGACGGACAGCTCTTGTATACTGATGCGAAAGGTCAGTACGTTTTTAGCGGAGATGTGATTGACTCGAAAAATCGCCGCAACCTCAGTGAGGAGCGTAGGCGGATGTTGTTTGCGATCGAATTTGACCAGCTTCCGTTGGAGCTCGCAGTGAAGAAAGTGAAGGGTAACGGCAAGCGCAAGTTGGCCTACTTTACCGACCCGAATTGTTCGTTCTGTAAGCGTCTAGAGAAAGAATTGGCCAAGGTCAGCGATGTTACGCTATACCTATTCATGTACCCCATCTTTCCGAATTCGGATGTGATCGTACGCAATGTGCGCTGCTCTGCAGAACCGGTTAAGGCCTGGGACAACCTGATGCTAAATGATATTGCACCGGCGGAAGCAACTTGCGATACATCTACTGATAAGGTGATGGCACTCGGCCAAAAGCTTCGAGTTAATGGTACGCCGAATTTGATCTTTGGAAACGGCATACAGAACCCCGGCTATTTGCCGGCGGAAGAACTGGAAAAGAACCTGGATCGCCCAGGCAAAGCCCCGGCTAAATAACAGGCTGGCGCGGTGAATATCTCCCAGGAATTATTGGTCAAGGCACTGAACGAATCGCGTGACGGCATCACCATCGCCGATGCGCGCCAGCAGGGATTTCCGCTGGTATATGTTAATCAGGGTTTCGAAAGTCTGACCGGATATGCTGCGGATGAAGTTGTAGGCAAAAATTATCACATGCTGCAGGGTGATGATACAGACCAGCCGGAAATAGCCGTGATTCGTGCGGCAATTGCCAAAGGCCAAGGTTGCGTCGTTACCCTGCGTAATTATCGCAAAGACGGGACAATGTTCTGGAACCAGTTGAGCATCTCTCCTGTGCATGACGCGGAAGGTGTATTGACGCATTTCATCGGTATCCAGAAAGACGCGACCGATAAAGTTCAGCTTGAGCAGCAACTGAATGAATTAATCTATACTGATCCTTTGGTCGGGATTGCCAATCGAAGACGTTTTGACGAGCGGTTCAGGGATTTGCTCCATGTTGCACAGCGCATCCATAGCGGGATGTCTGTACTGATGATTGATCTGGATAATTTTCGGCAATTTAATGAACGCTATGGGCAGGCGGCAGGTGACGAATGCCTGCGAATGGTAGGCAGTTGCATCGCAAAATCTTTCTCCCGCACGTCGGATTGTGTGGCGAGATACGGCGGGGAAGAATTTGCCATCGTATCATTTTCGTCCGGTACCGAAGCACTACGTGCACATGCATACAAGCTTTGTGAGCAGGTGCGTGAGTTGGGTATCCCGCACGGTGATTCTCCCCATGGCCTGGTCACCATCAGTATTGGAGGTGTTCACCGCTTGCCGAATCGTGAGACTACGGAAGAACAACTTATCGAGCTTGCCAGCCGGGAATTGCTTGTTGCCAAACAGGGTGGGCGGAATTGCGTGCAAATTGCCGGCTAACTGATCAATTGATCTGGCACGAACAGGGTATGATTCCGTACCTGTCGAGTTTGTTGAAACACGAATGGCTTCAAGGTCTTGCAGGCTAAGGCCGAACGAAATGTATTGACTCTCGCACCAGATCAAAAAGCGCGCAGAACCACCTCTATGGGCTAAGGGCCGGTTCCGCCCCTTTGGGGAATAGCACCCACATTTGTCCGGTTTGTTTCATACGTCCCGCCTGGGTTCCAGCCTGATCGCCAAATCCCCAGAAAAAATCACCGCGCACCGCTCCCCTGATCGCGCCACCGGTATCTTGCGCTAACATCAGGCGATTCAGCGGCTCGGTGGTATTGGGGTAGGTGGTGGAGAGAAATACCGGTGCGCCTAGCGGGATGGTTCGTGTGTCGACTGCCAGACTATATTCATTGGTCAACGGTACGCCTAAAGCTCCCAGTGGGGCACTAAGGTTCGCAGGAAGCTCACGGAAAAAAACATAGCTCGGGTTCTGTTCCAGCAGGCTGTCCAGTTTGTCGGGATTTTTTTGTGCCCACAGTTTGATGTTTTGCATTGAAGACTCTTCAATGGTGAAAGCACCCATATCGACCAATATTTTACCGATGGAGGTGTAAGGATGTCCGTTTTGATTGGCATAACCGACTTTTACCAAGCTGCCATCCGGTAATTCGATGCGACCGGAACCCTGTATTTGCAGGAAAAACAATTCGACTGCATTATCGACCCAGAATAACTCGCGACCCTGTAAAGGTGCTTTGCCGTGATCAATATCGCCGCGATTGTAATAAGGTATAACGCGATTCCCTTCAATGCGGCCACGCAAACGCAAATCTTTCAGTTGCGGATACACTTCGCTCAAGTCAATGGTCAGCAAATCATCCGGTACGCCATACAAAGGGTAGCGAAAGCGCTTGGTTTTGACACGGCTACCGTAAAGCTTAGGCTCGTAGTAACCGGTGATCAGCCCTTGCGAAGTACCGTCCGGGTTGAACACTTGATAAGGGGTGAAACCTTCCTCAAAAAAAGCACGTAAAGAAGTATTGTCCGATTGAGCTAAGTTGTTGGCGCGGGTGCATATGGATTGCCAATCCGGCTTATTCTTGAGCGCATTACAGCTTTGCCCGAAAGCTACCAATGCCTGCTGTAAATCTATCGTCTGCCAATCCGGCAGCATTTCCCATTTGCTTACGGTAAATGGCGGGTAGGGCGCATCTCCGGCTGGCGTCGGGACCGACGGTTTGGGTGCGGTTGAACATGCAGCAAGGAGAGCCAGCGCCAGTAACGCGGCGAGACGTCCGAATGAATGATGGTTAATGTAATACACGTGGTACGCTCAGGACAAACTGTGGAATATCAACATCGAATTGCGAGCCGTCTTCGGCCAGCATCTGGTAGCTGCCGCGCATGGTGCCGACCTGTGTGGTCAGTACCGTGCCGCTGGTATATTCAAAACTCTGGCTGTGCTTTAGCAGTGGCTGCTCACCAACCACACCCTGCCCGCGTACTTCCTGTACGTGGTTGTCTGCGTCGGTGATGATCCAGTGGCGGCTGACGAGTTTAACGGTGTCGTTGCCGAGATTGGTAATGGTGATTGTGTACGAGAAAACGAAACGGTTGGCTGTTTCATCGGATTGCTCCGGTAGATAACTAACCCTCGTTTGTATATCAATGCCATGGGGAATATTTTTTTTCATACGCGGCATTTGACCCGATTTTTCCTTGTATCGCAAGGGGTTCTCCGTGTTTTTATGATAATCTTCGCGGGTATTTTTTAGTCGGGTTGAATCATGAATGGATATTTGAAACGCATCCTCAATGCGCAAGTTTACGACGTGGCGGTCGAGACGCCGCTGGAGACGGCGCCCAATCTGTCCTCTCGCATTGGCAATAATGTATTGCTCAAACGTGAAGACGTGCAGTCGGTGTTCTCCTTCAAGTTGCGAGGAGCTTACAACAAAATGGCGCACCTTTCCTCTGCTCAACTGAAGCGCGGTGTAATCGCCGCTTCGGCGGGGAATCATGCCCAAGGAGTGGCGCTTGCTGCGCAAAAGTTGGGTTGTAAAGCGGTAATCGTGATGCCCACTACCACGCCGCAAATCAAGATCAAAGCAGTGGCCGGTCGGGGCGCGAAAGTAGTGTTGCATGGCGATTCATACTCTGATGCCTATCAACACGCGCTGAAACTGGAGCGTCAAGGCAAGATGACTTTCGTGCATCCATACGATGATCCTGATGTGATTGCGGGGCAGGGCACGATCGGTATGGAGATTCTGCGCCAGCACCCCCAACCTATCTATGCAATTTTCATCCCTGTTGGCGGGGGTGGCCTGATCGCGGGGGTGGCGGCTTACGTTAAACAAGTGCGTCCCGACATCAGGATCATCGGCGTACAGCCGGTTGATTCAGATGCCATGCATCGCTCTTTGAAGGCTAGGAAGCGTGTCACGCTCGAACATGTCGGCCTGTTTGCTGATGGAGTGGCGGTTAAGCAGGTCGGAACTGAAACTTTTCGTTTGTGCCGCAAACTGATCGACGAAATCATTCTGGTGGATACCGACACTGTCTGCGCAGCGCTCAAGGATGTGTTTGAAGACACGCGCTCTATCCTGGAGCCGGCGGGCGCACTCGCTATTGCCGCTGCCAAGTTGTACGCGATCCGGGAAAATCTCAGGAATGAAACGTTGGTTGCTATCGCCAGCGGCGCGAACATGAATTTCGACCGGCTGCGTTTTGTAGCGGAGAGAGCCGAGATCGGCGAACAGCGTGAGGCGATCCTTGCGGTGACGATTCCCGAAACGCCCGGCAGTTTCCGAAAATTTTGTTCACTGCTCGGCAAGCGCAATATTACCGAATTCAACTACCGTTATGGCGACCCAAAGGCGGCACAGGTGTTCGTCGGCATTCAGGTGCGAGACCAACAGGAGACCGGGGAACTGGTCAGCAAGTTGCTGGCCAACAAACTGGCCACGCTGGACTTGAGCAATAATGAAATGGCCAAGCTGCATTTGCGCCATCTGGTTGGAGGCCATGCACCGGAGGCCAAGGATGAGATACTGTTTCGCTTCGAGTTTCCAGAACGACCCGGAGCGTTGATGCTGTTCCTGAATAGCATGAGCCATAGCTGGAACATTAGCCTGTTCCATTACCGAAATCACGGTGCGGATTACGGTCGTGTGCTGGTCGGTATGCAAGTGCCGCATCACGACAAAAAAGCGCTCAAAGTATTCCTTGATAAGCTCGGCTACCGCTATTGGGACGAAAGCAGTAATCCTGCGTACCGACTTTTTCTGGGTTAGCGCAGTTATGCCGGGTTCGCTGCAAATAACAAAGTCCGGAATAAGGAAGAATATTATTGCCCTGCGTGAGCAAATGTCACCGGATATGCGAGTTTTGCACAGTGCATCCATTGTCGAGCGTTTGCTTGAAATGCCAACCTGTCGGCAAGCGGATGTTGTGCTGGGCTACATGAATTTCGGTGCGGAGTTTGCCAGCGATGTGTGGGTCGCCCGTGTGTTGGCTGACGGCAAACGTTTGGTATTGCCCAGAGTGAATCGGCATACCAACCAGCTCGACCTTTACTGGGTGGATGATTTGGAGAACCAATTGACACAGGGGTTGTGGGGAATACGTGAGCCGATAGTCGAACGCTGTGAGCGGCTTATCAACCTAAATGAGGTAGAATTCGCACTTTTGCCGGGTGTTGCTTTTGCCCGTAATGGCGCCAGACTGGGTTATGGCGGCGGTTATTACGACAAATTGCTGGCGCGGTCGGGTTATTTGAATGGAATCTCCCGACCTGTGTTGGCCTCAGCGGCATTTGCGCTGCAAATCGTAGAGCAGATTCCGCAGGAAGAAACGGATATAAAGGTCGAGTGGATTGTCACCGAACAAGGAACTATTGCCTGCCAGAGATCTGGAGATGAAGAATAACCTTAGAAACAATACAAAGATTAGAGAGATGGAGATGGAAAATATACCCGATTACGATCCGCAGGAAACACAAGAGTGGCTGGAAGCAATAGATTCCGTGCTGAAGCAGGAGGGAGCTGAACGGGCGCATTTCCTTATTAGTCGGTTAATCGATCAGGCGCGCAAGGCCGGTGACGATATGCCGATCAGCGCTACCACGCCATACCTCAATACTATCCCGCTCGATAAGGAAGAGCGCTCCAGCGGCAACCATGAACTTGAGCACCGAATTCGTGCTCTGATGCGCTGGAACGCGATGGCTATCATCCTGAATGCCAACAGGGAGTCATCCGAACTGGGCGGCCATATTGCCAGTTTTGCGTCGGCAGCGACCTTATATGATGTCGGTTTCAACCATTTTTTCCACGGTAAAACAGAAAACCATGGCGGTGACCTGGTATATTTTCAAGGTCATTCGTCGCCCGGAATGTATTCTCGTGCTTTTCTCGAAGGACGGCTATCCGAAGGGCAACTCTATAAGTTCCGTCAGGAAGTGGATGGCGACGGGCTATCGTCTTATCCGCATCCCTGGTTGATGCCTAATTTTTGGCAATTTCCAACTGTATCGATGGGCTTGGGTCCGTTGATGGCGATCTATCAAGCACGCTTTATGCGCTATCTGGAACATCGCGGCATGGCCAAGACTGCGGAACGAAAGGTTTGGGCTTTCCTTGGAGACGGCGAAACGGATGAGCCGGAATCGCTGGGTGCAGTGTCAATGGCGGGTCGCGAGAAACTGGATAACCTGATCTTTGTCATTAACTGTAATTTGCAGCGTCTTGATGGACCTGTTCGCGGTAACGGCAAGATCATTCAGGAGCTGGAAAGTGTGTTCCGCGGTGCTGGCTGGAATGTTATCAAGGTCGTATGGGGCGGGAAGTGGGATCGTCTGCTCGCCAAGGATAAAACCGGCTTGTTGCTGAAGCGCATGGAAGAAGCGGTGGATGGCGATTATCAGACCTACAAATCGAAGGATGGGGCCTATGTGCGTCAGCATTTTTTCGGCAAGTATCCTGAGCTGCTGGAACTGGTTGCCGATATGTCGGATGACGAGATATGGCGCTTGAATCGCGGTGGGCACGATCCGCACAAAGTATTTGCAGCTTATTCTGCGGCCAGCAAGCACAAGGGACAGCCGACAGTCATTCTCGCCAAAACGGTGAAGGGTTATGGCATGGGCGAGGCAGGCGAAGGCCAGAATATAACTCATCAGCAAAAGAAAGTCGGGGAAGATGCATTGCGCAAGTTTCGCGACCGCTTCAACATTCCAATCTCCGACGGGCAAATAACCCAATTGCCTTTCGTGCGCCCAGCCGAGGATAGTTTGGAAATGAAATATTTGCATGAGCGCAGCAAGGCGATGGGAGCAATCCCGGCTCGGATTCCGGTTACGGAGCCATTGCAGATACCAGGCCTGGACGCTTTCGACGCACTACTGAAAGGTACGGAGGAGCGCGAGATATCAACCACCATGGCCTTTGTGCGTTTGCTCGGTGTATTGGTTAAAGATAAGAGCATCGGTAAGCGTGTAGTGCCCATCGTGCCGGATGAGTCGCGTACATTTGGCATGGAAGGTATGTTCCGCCAGTTGGGTATCTTTTCGCAAGTAGGCCAGTTGTATACTCCGCAAGATGCCGACCAACTGATGTTCTACAAAGAATCGGTGACTGGGCAAATATTGCAGGAAGGAATCAATGAGGCGGGAGGTATGGCCGACTGGATCGCTGCCGCAACTTCATACGCTAACCACGGTACGGCAATGATCCCGTTTTATATATACTATTCAATGTTCGGGTTCCAGCGTATCGGTGATCTGGCCTGGGCGGCGGGTGATCTGCGCGCCCGCGGTTTTTTGCTTGGGGGAACTGCAGGGCGAACCACGCTGAACGGTGAAGGTTTGCAACATCAGGATGGGCATAGTCACCTTATGGCAGCGACCATCCCGAATTGTGTTTCCTATGACCCGACTTTTGCTTATGAGCTGGTGGTGATTGTGCAGGATGGTATGCGCCGCATGTACCAGAACCAGGAAGATGTGTTCTATTACCTCACAGTGATGAACGAAAACTACAGCCATCCGGCGATGCCAAGAGGTGCAGAAGTCGGCATCATCAAGGGTATGTACCGCTTTAGCGCAGGGAACGCCAAGGCGAAGACCAGAGTGCAGCTGCTCGGCAGCGGCACGATACTGCGCGAGGTGATTGCCGCAGCAGAAATGCTGGACAAGGATTTCGGCATTGCGGCAGACGTATGGAGCGTGACCAGTTTCAACGAATTGCGCCGAGAGGGCATTGATTGCGAACGATGGAACATGTTGCATCCAGAGGCCAAACCGCGTGTGAGTTATGTAGAACAATGTCTGGATGAAAACATTCCAGTGATTTCTGCAACCGATTACATCCGTTCCTATTCGGATCAAATACGCCCCTTCGTCAGGGCACGTTACAAGACCTTGGGTACTGACGGATTCGGTCGTTCGGACACCCGAAAGAAACTGCGCGGTTTTTTCGAGGTGGATCGCCACTATGTCGCTATTGCTGCATTGAAGGCTTTGGCGGACGAAGGCACGATAGCTGCCAGTGAGGTCAGCAAGGCGATCAAACAATACAAGATCAATCCGGACAAGCCGAATCCTGTGACGGTTTGATGAGAGGAATTTTGCAGGTCGGGTTTTAGCCCGATTTATCGGGCTAAAACCCGACCTGCATTTAAGTTGAGGCAAAAGGAACAGCATGGCTGAAATCAAAAAAATATTTGTGCCAGATATCGGTGACTACAAGGACGTAGCAGTTATCGAGGTGGCGATCAAAGTGGGCGATGTGGTGAAGGCAGATCAGACGCTAATCACGCTTGAGACTGACAAGGCTGCGATGGATGTGCCTGCGCCATTCGAAGGTATGGTGATGGAAGTGAACGTCAAGGTTGGCGACAAGGTATCGGAGGGCAGTTTGATATCGCTGGTGCAGGTTAGTGGCAATGTTGCACAGGCGGCGACTGCATCTGCTCTGGCGGCTTCCCCCAGTTCTTCTCGGCTGCCCAGCCCCTCCCCAGCTCTTCCTTCCAAGGTGGGGGTGCAGATAGATACTGCTGTATCTACTCGGGCAGTTGCAGAATCCACTTCTTCCCTGACAATGGGAGGTCAGGGGGTGGCTCATGCCAGTCCCTCCATTCGGCGCTTTGCGCGTGAGTTGGGGGTAAATCTGGCACAGGTGAAAGGCAGCGGTGCGAAGGGTCGAGTTACCAAAGATGATGTGCAGAACTTCGTCAGGCAGTCGCTGGCGCAGCCGCGTGGTACATCCGGCGGTAATGGCCTGCAAGTGCTGGCATCTCCAGTGGTGGACTTTGCCAAGTTCGGTGCGATAGAGACAAAACCCCTGTCCCGCATCAAGAAAATCTCAGGTGCAAACTTGCACCGCAACTGGGTGACCATCCCGCATGTCACACAATTCGACGAGGCTGATATTACTGAAATGGAAGCGTTCCGCAAGGAACTCAATAGCGAATATGCCAAGCAGAAAATCAAGATCACGCCGCTGGCCTTCATGATCAAGGCGGTCGTGGTTGCACTGCAGGAGTTCCCGGAATTCAACGCCTCACTGGATGCGAGCGGCGAGAACCTGGTGCTGAAAAAATATTTTCATATCGGCGTGGCTGTTGATACGCCAAACGGGTTGATGGTACCGGTGCTGCGCGATGCGGACAAAAAAGGTGTTGTTCAACTGGCGAAGGAGCTGGGCGAAATCAGCGCGAGGGCGCGCGACCTGAAAATCACTGCGGCCGATATGCAGGGGGGCTGTTTTTCTATTTCCAGCCTTGGAGGGATCGGTGGCACGGCATTTACTCCCATCATCAATGCGCCGGAAGTGGCGATCCTCGGTGTGTCCAGAGCGGCGATCAAGCCGATGCACCAGGGCGAGACTTTCGTGGCCAAGCTGATGTTGCCGCTGTCGCTGTCGTATGACCATCGCGTGATCGATGGCGCAGCTGCCGCACGCTTCATTGTATTCCTGTCGCAAACGCTGGCGGATGTTCGTCGGCTGGCCTTGTAATTTCTGGCTGTGTAACCGGTGAGCGAAACAGCGATCGGCACACCTGTTGGTATTCTGGGCGGTACATTCGACCCGATTCATTATGGCCATCTGCGCCTGGCCGAGGAGATGCTGGAGCAGGCGGGTCTTGGCAAGATATTTTTCATTCCTGCCGGTATACCGCCGCACCGAAATTCGCCGCTGGTATCGGCGCGGCACCGTAGCGAGATGGTGAGGCTGGCCATTGCAGACCGTCCGGATTTTGAGCTCGACGAGCGTGAGGTAAGGCGCACGGGAAAATGCTACACGGTGGATACGCTGCGCGAATTGCGCGTCGAATTTGGCGAAGCACAATCACTATGCCTGCTGATGGGCGGCGATGCCTTTCTCGAACTGCACACCTGGCACGAATGGGAGCTGCTGTTTGAAATGGCACACATTGTCGTGGGTTATCGTCCGGGGTTCACGCTGGACGAGCGCATACATAAGGCAACACTGGAATTGCGCACACATTATCGGAAGCGGCTGTGTACCGTGGAAGCTTTGAAGAAGCAGCCGTGCGGTGGCATAGTCGAACTGGCAATTCCCAAGCTGGAAATCTCTGCAACGCTGATCCGCAATCGAGTTGCGGAAAATCGTAGTATCCGTTATTTGCTTCCCAATGAGGTGGCTGATTACATTCATCAACAACAACTATACCAATCATGCTAACTACCGAAGAAAAAACACAAGCTGTCATCGCCGCGCTTGAAGACGTCAAGGCACAAAATATAACCGTGATCGATACCAGTAAACTCAGCACGATGTTCGAATGTATGGTTATTGCCAGCGCCCAATCCACACGCCAGACAAAAGCGCTGGCCGATAACGTAGTGGTCAAACTCAAGGAGCGTGGTGAAAAAGTGTATGGTCGCGAAGGTGAAGACAGTGGCGAATGGATACTGGTCGACTTGGGGGAGGTGCTGGTTCACGTCATGCAACCAGCTATCCGTGAATATTACAATCTCGAAGAGTTATGGAGCAGGGCTCAGGCAGGACGACCCAAGTTAGCAGCGAAAGCCCCAACAGAGTAGAGCTACTCTTTGTTTTCCTGCGGTCATTCTGAATGAAACTTATTGTTGTATCCGTTGGTAGCAGGATGCCTAACTGGATCACGGCGGGATTTAACGAATATGCCAAGCGCATGCCGCGTGAGGCACAGATAGTTCTTTTGGAAATCAAGCCAGAATCCCGCACTATTGGAAAAACCATGCCTCAAATCATGGAGGCGGAAGCGCAGCGTATTTTCTCTGCATTGCCGCAAAATTGCCTGAGAATTGCGCTGGACGAACGCGGCACGCAATTGACCACCCGACAACTTGCCACACAAATGCAGGGGTGGATGGGCGAAGGGTGCGATGTCGCTTTCATCATCGGCGGAGCAGACGGTTTGCATGACTCTGTCAAACGCGGAGCTCAGCAACTGATGGCATTATCGGCGCTGACCCTGCCGCATGCTTTTGTTCGAGTGATATTAGCAGAGCAGTTGTACAGAGCCTATAGCCTGATGCACAATCACCCCTATCATCGTGAATAAAAATGCTGATCGGTAGACAGTCGAGATTTATACGGATCGGTAATGTTTTATTTTTAATTTCGGCCAATCCGTGTAACCTGCGGTTAATTGATCAATAGCAGGTAAAGTTATGAAAATTATCCAGCCCCGCATCTATCTGGCATCGCGCAGCCCGCGCCGACGCGAACTATTAAAGCAGATAGGCATCAATTTCGAGATGTTGCTGTTGCGTTCCGATCCGCGCCGCAGTATTGATGTGGACGAAACGCCGGTCGCTGATGAGCAGCCGGTAGATTACGTACAACGGGTTTGCAGGGAAAAAGCGGAAATGGGCTATGGCGTGCTCAGGTTGCGCAATTTGCCTCCCTTCCCTGTATTGGCTGCCGATACGACTGTTACGCTGGGCGGAAAAATTTTCGGAAAGCCCGACAATGCCGAGCAGGCGGCAGAAATGCTGCATCATCTTTCCGGATGCGAACATCAGGTGTTAAGCGCGGTCGCGATTGCGATGGAGGAGCGCGTCGAGGTTGCGCTTTCTACTTCGACAGTTCGATTTGTCACGCTTAGCGAAGAAAGAATCCGCCGTTATTTGCATACCCGGGAATTTTCTGACAAGGCAGGCGGCTATGGAATTCAGGGGTATGCGGCAGCATTTATCGAACATCTTTCGGGAAGTTATTCGGGTGTGATGGGATTGCCGCTGTGCGAAACCGTGCAATTGCTCCAGCGCTTTGATTATCCAACACCGTGACAACATGAGCATGAGCGAAGAGATACTAATCAACGTTACGCCTCAGGAGACCCGTGTTGCGGTGATGCAGCTGGGCGCGGTGCAGGATCTGCACATCGAGCGCGGCAGCAACCGTGGTATCGTCAGCAACGTATATTTGGGCAAGGTGATGCGCGTGCTGCCGGGAATGCAATCTGCTTTCATTGACATCGGGCTGGAACGGTCGGCATTTTTGCATGTGGCAGATATTTGGGAAAACAGCCGAAACGGCGATCCGGAAAAACCGATCGAGAAAGTCCTGTTCGAGGGGCAATCCCTGTTGGTGCAAGTCATCAAGGAGCCGCTGGGTAGCAAGGGTGCCAGGCTGTCGACACAACTGAGTATGGCTGGTCGTCTGCTGGTATACCTGCCCCAGGAATCACATATTGGCGTGTCGCAACGCATCGAGAGTGAAGAGCAGCGAGAGGCTTTGCGTGCCAAACTACAAGCCGCATTGCCACCAGAGCATAGCGGGGGGTACATTATTCGCACCGTGGCCGAAGCTTCGGCGGAACTGGATTTTGCTGCCGATATCGCCTATCTGGATAAGTTGTGGGGCAAGCTGGAAGCGGCTTCCAGGACAGCCAGTGCACCGCAACTGTTATATGAGGAATTGCCCATCAGTTTGCGTGTATTGCGCGATTTTGTCGGCCATGAAACCACGCGCATTCTGGTGGATTCGCGGGAAACTTTTCAGCGCATGCTGTCCTTCGCGCAAGACTATAACCCCGGTGCGACCAGTCATCTTGAGCATTACCCCGGAGAACGTCCGCTGTTCGATCTGTACGGTGTTGAAGAAGAGATTGAGCGTGCTCTGTCCAAGCGAGTCGACTTGAAATCCGGCGGTTACCTGATCATCGACCAGACTGAGGCAATGACAACTGTAGATGTCAATACCGGCGGCTTTGTCGGGTTGCGTAATTTCGACGACACGATATTCAAGACCAACCTTGAGGCTACACAAGTCATTGCACGGCAATTGCGCCTGCGCAACCTGGGAGGCATCATAATTTGCGATTTTATCGACATGGATACGCAGGAACATCGTGACGCAGTGTTGGAAGAATTTAATAAAGCGCTGTCGCGCGACCACACGCGCATCACCGTGAGCGAATTCTCAGCACTCGGGCTGGTAGAGATGACTCGCAAGCGCACCCGCGAAAGCCTGGCGCATGTGCTGTGCGAACCCTGCCCGACCTGCCAGGGGCGAGGCGAGGTAAAGACGGCGCAGACCGTGTGTTACGAGATACTGCGCGAGATCGTGCGCGAGGCACGCCAGTTCAACGCGCGGGAGTATCGCATCCTCGGCTCGCAACAGGTGATCGATCTGTTCCTGGACGAGGAATCGCAGGCGCTGGCGATGCTGTCGGATTTCATCGCCAAACCGATCTCGCTGCAGGTCGAGACGCTCTACAGCCAGGAGCAGTACGACGTTATCCTGATGTAAGGCTTATATTTTCCGGCCGGCCCAGATCACCCAGGCGACGCGGCCGAGAATTGAAATATTGCTGCCATTCAGGTCGGACTGGTTGATCGTGTAGGATTCATAGGCAGGGTTTTCGCTGACGATTTTGATGGTTTCACCCGGCAGGATCTGCAGCCGCTTCATCAGGGCAATTCCGTTCAAGCGCACTACGTAAACACCCTCACGATCGGGTTTGGCGATGCGCCGATCCAGCAGGACGATGTCCCCGGGGCGCAGGGTGGGTGTCATGCTGTCGTCATTGACGGGGACCATGCAAAGATCAGCGGGGGTGGCATTCAGTTCCCGCTCCAGCCACGCGCTACTGAATTGCGGAAGCTCGTCTGTACCGTGAATGTGACCCGGAACAGCGCCAGGGTTGGCGACCTCATTAAGGTCGTAAAGCGGCAGCGAGACAAAGGATAGCCCCGCCTGAACGATTGGGGAACCCATGGCTTTATCCAGCATAGCCTTGGCCTGACCGGTCAGGGCGGATTTGCTCTCTGCGACCCGTAATCCCAGCCAGTACAGGAAATCCTTATCGCAGACTCCTGCGAAATCAATCAGAAAGTCAATATCGGGCAAACGCTTGCCAGTTTCATAATTAACAATCGTTGTCGTGCTAACCTTGAGTTTGGCCGCCATTTCCTGCAGCGTCATGCGCATATGATTGCGGCATTTCTTCAGTTCCTCGCCAATAGTTAACATCTTTAACCCTCGTAGCAAGTAAATACAGTCGGTATTTAAACATGACACTCAAGAATACACAACAAAAGTAATGGTATTTGCAGAAAATAAGAAAAAACGACCACAAAAGTGGTTGACAGAAGACGCGATTGTGGTAATCTCCATGCGTAATGCATAAGTAGTTTTGTCGGTAATTAGGAAGGTAACATTTAATTGGGGGTGATCACCATGCAAACAAATCAGGAACAGAAAACC
>Ga0224495_10000645_pt1 | contig 26615 bp, 24 predicted proteins | sample SF_Jul11_sed_USG_FD_168128 | JGI IMG/M metagenome (GOLD analysis project Ga0224495, IMG submission 168128) | Sediment microbial communities from San Francisco Bay, California, United States - SF_Jul11_sed_USGS_4_1 | ecosystem: Environmental > Aquatic > Marine > Sediment | place: USA: California...
CGATAATGAGGAAAAACTGGACATTGCAGGCAAAGAAATTGCTATGGATTCTCAGGAGAAATTATATATAGTCATTGAAAAATTAAAGGCATGGGCTGTATTTAACCGGCAGGCTGCAGATGATTTGCGAGACAGATTGACCCAAAGCAATGATGTTTATTTATGGAATGACAAGCCGATTCGGTTAATTAAAAAAATCCCGTGGTTTTTCGGTTAATTCAAGACAAATTAATTACAGTAATGACACAATCGCAGAGTTTGATGAAAAACATGGTTAATAAATTTTTCTTAAAACCTTATTTAACTTTTAGAATCTTGATATCAAACAATTAAGAGTTTTACTATGGAAAAAAAATATACAGATTTTAGAAACAACATTTATCAAAAAATTTCAGGCTATGTTCCAGGAGAACAACCTGAAAGTAACGACTGGATAAAAATCAATACAAATGAAAACCCCTACCCGCCGTCGCCTTCGGTAGTACGCGTTCTTCAAGAGTTAGCAAAAAATCCTTCTCTGCTTCGAAAATACCCAAACCCAAACGGCGAACCGCTTCGCAGCTCTCTTGCAAATATGTACAATTTAAAACCAGAAAACTTTATTGTTACAAATGGTTCAGACGAAGCTTTATCCTTAATCGTCAGAATTTTTCTTGACCAGACCAGAACCGCAGCTGCACCGGAAATCACCTACAGTCTTTATCAGACACTGGTCATGTCTGTTGGCGCAAAGTATATTCATGCGCCGATGAAAAACTACACAATATTAAACGTATCGCCAGAAGCGCTTGAGGAATCCGGCGCCGATGTTGTATTTTTATCAAATCCCAATGCACAAACAGGCGAATTTATTCCTTTAAATATTTTAGAAAAGTTGATTTCAAAATCCAAAAAACTCTGGGTAATCGATGAAGCTTACAACGACTTTGTTGACATAAAGCCTTCTTCATTTTTACATATTCTAAAAGAGCATGAAAATGTAATTGTTGTAAGAACTTTTTCAAAAAGCCACTCCATGGCTGGAATGCGTATTGGCTATGCTGCGAGCGTAAATCCCGTTATCATGCAAGGCTTTTTAACCGGCAAAGATTCGTACAACGAAGATGTGGTTTCCATCTTGACAGGAAAAGCATCTTTGGAAGATGGTGAATATTTACACAAAGTAATTCAATCCGTACAACTAGAACGAACCCGAATGATGACCGAATTTTTAGACAGAAATTTTCTTGTATTACCCTCTGAAGCAAATTTCTTACTTATACAACCGCCAGAATCAAAAAAAGCGCATGATATTTTATTAAAATTAAAAGAGCAAAAAATTCTTGTCCGGCACTTTAACAGTCCCCTTTTAGCAAAATATCTGAGAATTTCGATTGGTACAAAAGAAGAAAACAACGAATTGCTAAAAGCGATTGATTTCATTGTAAGTTCTTAGAGGCAAGATTACCAAAGTTATATTTTACGTTGATATTCGTCGAGAGATAATTTCCAGACTTTAACGCCGCAGTATTTATCGCCTTCAGGGCAGACGGGTTTTATTGTTTTGCGAAGATAACATGGCGCGCCGATATATTTTTTAAAAAACGAAAACCTGTCGGCCAATTGTTTCACTTCATCTAAAGAACTGTAAAATATTTCTTCCTGCGATGTATAACAAAGGCGGGCCTTCCACTTATGAAAAAAATTAAGGTAATCTCCCGATTCATAAAAACGTACGGGAAAAGCATTCGGCAATAAATAAGAAAGCCTCTCAAGTGTTTCGCCGTTTTTATAAAGTTTATTTAACAAAACAAAATTTTCTTCCATAAATCGATTATAAATATCTTTTGCCGCGGAAACTTCATTGATAAAAAACGGCGTTATAAAATCATCATGTAACGATATTTGATTGTATAATTTAGGTCTTGCGCCGGCCAAAGTTCGATGGCGCTGTTCCTGAGAGTCGGCGGTATGTGAAAGCTTTTTTTGAAACGTAAACTGCAGATGATTTAAAATTCGCGCCTGAACATCCAGCGTTACCGGATACAACGTATCGGATAAAGAAGAATTCATCTCTGCATTAAAAATTTTATCGAGAATATTTTCATCACAATAACCCAATGCGCTTTCGGCAATTTCTTTTATTATCTTTTCTGGATTTTCTGTGGCTGAAACCAATCGGGAAATAACTCCGCTTTTTTTTAATTTCTCATCAAAACCTGAATTTAACTTTAGCGCTGATAAAGGATCATTTTCTTCTAAATTCGCTGAAAAATCCTCAGGCTGTGGAATTTCATTTACCAAAAGAGGATCTACCCTGTTAACCGCCTGCAACATTTTTAACACCAGCACAATGATTTCATCGTGTTTAAAATAATGCATCATACGAACATATCGATAAAGAGTAAGCGCATTGATGGTATGGTACATATACGCTGTGGTAGAAAGCGGCATGACATAGCGGGCAATTTCCATACATCTTTTGTGAATCTGTGTTTCGTATTTTTCTTTTGAATTTTTACGAGCGCGAAAAACTGAAAAATATTCTTCTTCAATATAAGGTTTAAGAGCCTTGATTAAATTATTGTAACTTGTTATCGCATTTTTATGAAAATCAACAATTTCTGTTGTTTTTAAGGATTCAGGCAATGTAAACCAGTCATCGCCTCGAATAGAAACATATCGCTGAGACACCTGTTCTGAATTATAATAGGGGTGAGCATGAAGAAATTGCCAAATCACATTTCGACTGACCCCGCTTATACCAAATACAAAGTGTGCGTGTTGTCGGGTGGTTAAATGACCTGCGTTCATGGTTGAAACAGCGATCTTGTCGCGCAATTCCATATTTTTTTCCATATCTTCCGGCAGTAAAATACCTTTCGAGCTGTAACAGGTTCGGGCGCTGGCTATACCTAAATTAAAGGGCGACGCAGCATGATCAATGAGTTCGACTTTAAGATGATTAAAGTTCTCTAAAAGCGCATTATACTTTTCAAGATAACTTTGCAGCACAAATGACATCAGGCAAAGTTCTTAAGCAAATGTGCCCGACAAGAAAAAAGAAAGCTTCTGTTTTCTTCATCATTGGTTTTTATAAAAAAACGATTGGACACTCAATCATTGTTTTTAAAGTTACATTTATTTAAAAAATACTGGAGATAATAATATTTATGGAAAAAGAAAAAAAAGCAATGTTCAGTAAAAAAAAGTTACCCGAATTGGCAGCCGTAGTCGTTGTCGGTATCATATTTTCTTATATGATTTATCACAAATTCCCCGAGCACAAAAAATACACGAACAAATACCCTAAACTTATATCTTCTCAATCAGGAATTTTTGTCAATAATACACCTACAAGAGAAGGAAGTAAAGTACGGCCTGGAGATATACTCGAAAGTGACGGCGAAAGTTATCGAATTATGCTTTCAGAATCCATTGTTCTTGATGTACAATTTAAAAGCAGACTTCGATTTTACGAAGAAAAGGGAATTACCTATGTAGACTTGCAAGAAGGAGCCCTGGCCGCAGTTATTAACTCCGAAAAAAAAACTAACCCGTTGATATTTAAAACACCGACAGGAAACATCATCGATAAAGGAACTGTATTTTTTGTAAAAGTTATATCTCCAAATGAAACGTATTTTTGTATTTGTCATGGAGAAGTTGAACTTTTAACGAAAAGCGCCTCTAAAACAGTTAAAGCTGATCATCATAGCGGATATTCAATGATCAGGACAAATACTATTGAAAATATTGTTCCTGATAAAATGAAGTATCATCAAGATCCCCTGTTAGAAGAAATGGCTAAAAACGTAAAATACCATATTTCGTGGGAATAACGCTTAATGGGGTGCTGAAAAAGTTCTGACCTGAGCCTGTCGAAGGACAGAAATTTGCAGGCAGGGGCATTTGTTTAAATCAATCCAGAAATCAAGCTTTATGCCCCTTTTTTTTCTCTTAAATTATGCTTAATTTTCATTTTTAATTAAAATTACATAGTATAATAATATTTTATAAATAAATAATAACGACAAAATATCGATATTATGGCTTGACATGTGAGGCAATCCTACCGATAATTTTATATGGTTTCTGTGCATGATAAAGAAGAATTAAAAATTTTTTTAGACGAACTTAATGAAAATCTCAATTTTCTGGATGATTCCATCATTTCTCTTGAAAAAAATCCAGGCGATCCTGAAACTTTGGAAGATATTTTCAGGGTAGCTCATACGATCAAAGGCAGTGCAGGATTCCTTGATCTTAAAAATCTTGTCTCACTTGGGCATGCGATGGAAAATGTCTTCCAGGAATTTAAATCTGGAGGCGTTCAGGTAGATAAAGAAGTTATCGATACCCTTCTTGAATGTAAAGATGCCATCGCCCAAATAGGTAACCTTTTAGGTAAAGGCGAAGACTCAGGCCGTATCAATACAGAAAATTTAATAACAAAAGTAAATCTTTTTCTTCAAAAAAGTAAATCATCCGGTAAAGATAATGAAACAGCAGAAATAAAACCAAACACTAATTACAATCACATTGCCAACGATGAAAAATTATTACCCGAAGATTGCATTCCTGGCGCTTTACTGGTAAGGGTCTTTATATCACAATCGGAACTTGCACCTTCTATCAGGGCATTCCTTGTTCAAAAACGCTTATCCGAACATGGCGAAATTGTACAACAAAAACCATCTGAAGACGAAATGGATGCAGAAGATTTCGAACTGCCTCAAAACAGGGAAATTCGATACTGGATAAAAACTGAAAGCCCGATCGAAGAAATAGAAAGCGCGGCAAAAGCCGACCTGATTGACAAAGTCAGCGTATTACCCGAAGAAATATTAAAAGCAATGATCAGCTTTTCTGGTAAAGAAGGGCCCGAAACTGATCAAGGTCAAAAAATGGAAGTTGAAACTTCCGATTCAGTAAGAATCCCCGTACAAAGCCTGGATTTTCTTTTAAATCTAGTGGGAGAGCTTGTTATTGCCAATAGCGGTTTCACTCAAATTCAAGATACTTTGCGGAATTTTCCGGATTTACAAAACGTTCTAAAAGATGTTAGAGATCGTTCTAAAGATTTAGTTCGCATTTCTTCTGAAATTCAAGGTCTTGTGATGAATTCTCGGCTTGTACCCATAAGTCAGGTGTTTAACCGATTTCGCAGATTTGTAAGAGACTACTCGTCTAAAAGTGGAAAAAAAATAAATCTGGCTATGGTTGGCGAATCAACAGAGCTTGATAAAAAAATTACCGATGAAATTATAAAGCCCCTGACCCACCTGGTTCGAAACTCACTGGACCATGGTCTTGAAACAGTTGAAGAACGTCTTGCTGCCGGTAAAACAGACACGGGTACATTACATCTTGAAGCATATCAGGAAGGCAACTACATCAACATTATTATTAAAGATGACGGCCGCGGTTTAAATACTGAAAAAATAATACAAAAGGCTATTGAAAAAAATATCATTACTGCGGAAGAAGCCTTACGATTAAGTGAAAATGATGTTAAAAATTTAATTTTTAATTCTGGATTCTCAACCAAAGAAGAAGTCGATGAGATGTCCGGACGCGGCGTTGGCATGGATGTTGTAAAAAGCTCCGTTGAAGAACTAAATGGAACCATCATTGTTGACAGTATTCGAAATCAGGGAACAGCCATAACGATTAAACTGCCGCTTACACTGGCCATTTTAAATGCGTTGATTGTTCAGGTCGGAAAAGAAAAATACTGTATTCCCATGTCGGTGATTCTTGAAACACAAAAGGTTAATATTAAAAACTTTCTTACTGTAGATAACAATGAAATGGTAAGATTAAGAGATAAATTAATTCCGGTAATTCGTCTTGATAAGGTTTTTCCATCTTTAAGCAATGAAAACATTGTAGACGAGAACACAAAAATAAATGAATTAAATAAATCCAGATTAAGGGTCGATGATGATATTCCCGTCATCGTGGTTGACTATCATAATTCCCATATTGGTATTTTGGTAGATAAATTCCTCTCCAGACAGGAAGTCGTTATAAAATCTCTTGCAGAACATTACAGAACCATTGACGGTATTTCCGGAGCGTCCATTCTTGGTGATGGAAGTATTATTTTAATCATCGATGTGCATGGAGTCATTCAACTATTTAAAACTCAAAGGTCAAAAGCGTTCGGCGAGGTAAACGTAATTTCGCCAATGACAAAACAAAGCGTTAAAACGCTTACGCAGGAAAAACCATCTGAAAAACCGGTTGTTCAACCTGAAAAAAAGATTACCGTAAAAAAAGAAGAAAAACCTCAGACCAAACCGGAGGTTAAACCATCAATTAAACCCGTTGTTAAAGAAAAAGAAACCGTAAAAAAGAAATTTGAGTTAACAGATATTTCATCTATAAGCCCTGAAGAATTTGAAAAGCTTGAAGATCTAGATATAGAAAATTTACCAAAGGAAAACGAAGAAATTGCTCAGCTTCCGGAACAAGTTGAAAACATAAAAACAGAAGATCAATTTGACCAAGATATGGTCATTTATCCGGATTCACCGAAAGAAGAACAACCCTCCTTTGAACCAGAGGAGACTGAATTAAGTCAAAAAACTCCTGAAATTCAAGATACAGAAGTCACCGAAAAAGCCGTAGCAGATGTGGAACAAGATGATACAGAAGATGAATCATTTTCTGATATGGACATAGGAATTTTTGAAGATGAAACAACTGATGTAGTAGTAGCTAATGAAACAGGCACGACAGAAACAATTTCAACTGAACCGGATTCTGAAATTAAATTTGTAGATGAAAAAGAATCTACACCGGTTGACGAAGAAATTGAAATTTACGATGAACCTTCAAATGTTGATTTATCAAATAGCATTTTAAATGATGCCGATGAAAATATTGTAGAAGATAAAAAGATGGAAATTCTTACCCCAGAAGATGATATCATCACACTGGAAAAAGTAAATGAACCTGTTATAGATTTTCACGAGAAAGATTTTAATGAACACATTATTGAAGGAATTGATCTTCATGACACCGATGAAGAACTTTTAAGAGAAAAATCAAAAATTGATCATTTTGATGCTGAGTCACATGGTGAAGAAAATATCAGAGATCTGGATAAATCAGATGACATTAGCATTAGCATTGTAGATGATTCAGAAAATATTAATCCTGAAATAAATGATGAGGCTGACAGCTATGAGTTTTCCGTTTCAGAGGATGATTCTGTCATCATTAAAAATAAAGATGGTATCATAGAAGGAAGTACAGAACAAAGACTAATGGATCAAGTCCCTGAAGAGGTGTCCGTTTATGACGAACAACCAGAAAGACTGGCTACATCGCCAAGTCAAGAAATCACAATTGAAGAAATTGAAAAGGAAATGATCGAAATGGAAAATATTGAGTCCAATCAAAATGTCGAACCTGTTCCTGAAGAAAAACCTGAAACAACGTCAGAAAATGCTCCAAATGAAATATCTGAATTTGAACGTATGAAAATGATGATTGAATCCGGAGAAATGGATGAAAACAGCAATTTATATCAATCCATTGCTTTAAATCATTTTAATCGAGATGACTATCAAATGGATAAACTCTATGATTTACTCGATGGCAAAAATCCAGAAATGGTAAAAACATGGCTAAAAACAGGAAACGAGAGAGCAATTGAGGGTATAAAAAGTTTAACCGGACGCACAAATATATTCCCCGGTCAGACCAGAGCTAAAAAATATTCAAGAGACAAATTAAATTCATTCATAGATCGTTTTAGAGGCGATGACTTACCCGTTGTTGGTCTTGCCCTGCCCATTATGCCAATCTATGGAATGATTTATTTTATCCTTACTCATAGAAATGCGCAAAATATGGCCGCCATGCTGTATCAAACCGCACAGATGCAGGCTCCCGAAGTTATTGATTTTGAGCCATTAATGGAGGTTACCAATATTTTAGGTAGCGCCTTTACAAACAGCCTTACGCAAATTACGGATATTCCTATTGAACCTGGAATTCCTGAAATTCTTGAAAATAACGAACTCCTGGTCGAATCAATGAATGAACATTTGAAAAAAACTGAGGAAAAAAGTATATTGTATATTGAAAATGAATTTTTATGGGGAGAAAAAGAAGTTCTAGCTGAACTTATAATGATGATTCCTAAAGTAATTTAAAAAATACATCTTCTTTAAAATAACAAAAGTTAAAGAATTTGCCCTACACAGATGCGCATGATGTATTAAATATTTTACAAATCAACTTACTATATGAAACTATCCTAATTATGTCCAATGATGCGGTTCAAGGTACTAAAGTTTTAATCGTCGATGATTCAGGATATATGCGTCAGGTTATACGAAAATATCTGGAACCAAAAGGTTTTGTAATCATCGGGGAAGCTCAGGACGGATGGGAAGCCATTCAATTGTACGATAAATTAAGACCAGATGTTGTGACCATGGACATTTCCATGAAAAAGCTTGGCGGGATTGAGGCGACGAAAAAAATCAAAGCAATTGAACCCAATGTAAAAATAATCATGGTATCAGCGCTTGGTGAAGCTCGATTTATTAAAGAAGCTATCAAAGCCGGAGCAAATGATTTTATTATTAAACCATTTGCTGAAGAAAGGCTGGTTTCATCAATTACTAACGCAGTACTAAAAGGCTAAACAGGTATAAAATATGGCAATAACTTCGATCTTAATTGTAGATGATGCAACATTTATAAGGAATATGGTTAAAAAATCTTTACTACCGCCCGACTTTAAGGTTGTAGGAGAAGCTGCCAATGGACTGGAAGCCATAAAACTATATAATGAATTGAAACCAGACATCATCACGATGGATATAACCATGCGTGGTATGGATGGTTTAACAGCTCTTGAGGAAATTCTAAAAACAAATCCAGAAGCCAAGATAATAATGTTAAGCTCGCTTGGTGAAGAAAAGTTTATTAAAAAAGCAATTACAATCGGCGCTAAAGATTTTATTACAAAACCTTTTAAACCAGAACGACTGATTTCAGCAATTCGTACAATTGTTGACGGTTGATAATTTAAACGATCGCCGTTTATGTGAATTTCATCAATATTCTTTTTTATTTAGCTTGATTTTCCACATTAAATCCGTGGTTTTAATGGTATACAATATAATACCAAATAAAAATAATAAAATATTTCCAAACCATGCCGCGACAAACGGCGTCATAAATGTTTTTTGAGTCGCTAAAGCATCTGCTGATAAAAAAAATGAAAAGTAAATAAATATAATTATAATTGCCTGGCCAAAACCAACCCCTTTTCCGCTTCTTCGATTAACAATCCCGAGAGGGAAACCTGAAATGATAAAGATAATCGTTGCAAAAGGCAAAGAAGTTCTTTTGTACAATTCTACTTTTAATTTTTTAAAGTAAGTATCCTGAGTATTTCCTGATTTTTCCAATTTATTGATAAGTTGTAACAATTCGCCCATGCCGACTTCAATAATCGATTTATTTGAGTTGGATTCCATGTGAGTAAAATTATCGCGCATATTAATATCCATAAACCCATTTTTACTAAAATCAAGTTTTTCAAAACTACCCTTTTTTTCATTATCAACAAATACAAATCCATCATATAATCTCAACGCTTTAACTTGTTCTTTATTTGATAATACTTTTATAACCTTTTCACCCTTTTTAGCATACACAAGTTCGGTCATGATGTTAATACCATTGATGCGCTCTACTTTTCGAATCTGTATACCTTTTAAAATCATTTTCTGATTTTCCGCATCAATAGAAATAGATTCTACATAGATATTTCTGCTCATCAGGGCATTTTCATCAAGAAGAGTAAACTGCCCAGGTTCGATAAGCGCAGTTGGATTATAATTTGCGATTTTACTGATCACAACGTTTACCATTCTCATACAGTAAGGCACTGCATTCATTTGATACCAGAGCATACCCGAGGCAATTAAAGCTCCAAACATTAAATAAGGCCTGAAAATACGAAAATAGTGAATACCACTTGCGCGCATTACAATGATTTCCTGGTCAGCATTTAATGCGCCAATGGTCATAATGATGGCCAATAAGGCAGACATGGGTACAGTCATGCCTAGCGTCCAGCCCATAGAAAATAAAGAAAGTTTAACTAAAAGAATAATATCAACATTTTTTTCCAATATTGCCTGGATGGCAACCCGCATATTGAATAAAAGAATTACAAAAGAGAAAAAAAGCTCGCCAATAATAAAAGGACCTAAAAATGATTTTAGTAAATGACGGGTCAGGATGGTTGGTTTAAAGTAAAATCTTAAAATTTCCATTATCCGCCTGATTTCATATAATACACCATTGATTTATTGCCCAACTTGTAAATCTCAAGCGTCATACCCTGTATTCTTACAGAAAAATTTTTGTCGAATTCATAAATTTTGTCTTCTTTAAAATCAGGTTTAAGTTTGACAAAATCAAAATGTTCTTCGTATGTAAGGGTGATGGATTTATCGTCGGATTTTTCAAATTTCCAGTATTTATAAACCAGCCTTTGCTTGTCATTTTCATATTTATAATCTGTTGTACTATACACGACATCGCCAATATGTGCAGAAGCAAAATTATTATCTGGAGGCTGCCTTCTAATAAATTCTTTCTCGGATTGGCATTGAGATAAACCAAATATTACAATTAAAAATAAATGAACATACAATCTTCGAAAATAAATAAATACATGCATGATGAATATACAGATCAGACACCGAGTTATATGATCAACTACTAATTTTAAATCAATCCAGGAAATTTCCGCTATCGGCTACTTTTTTGACAAGAGGTACAATCCCCGTCTGGCGAAAGCTGCATTTAATTTGATCGCATTATGTCAGATCACACAAAGTTTAAATGATACAATTCCATTAAACCGCGAAGAGTCAGATTTGGGTCGACAATGTCAAAAACATCGTGCGTATACCCAAGATCAGACGAAATCCCCCCCGTAGCCAATACCCTGTAATCAGGAACAAAAGAAAGGTTACCCTTTTCTTTTTTAAGCTCATAAATGATTTCTTTAAATAACCCCCGCCATCCAAAATATAAACCATTTTCTAGAGACTCTCTTGTCGATTGCGCCAAAGCCTTCTTTTTTTTTCGATACGAAACATCAAACAAACGTGCCGCTTTACGAGCCAGACTGTCAAGACTGACATGAATACCGGGAGCTATAACGCCGCCCATATATTCGCCGCCTGAAATCAAACAAAACGTAATTGCCGTACCGATATCTACAATGATTAAATCTTTTCCATAATATAATACCCCCGCTGCGGCATTTACAAGACGATCAGCGCCGATGGTTGGAAAATTTAATGCGTTAAATTTGTATGGGAATTCAAGCTGAGAGGTAACCTTATATGTTTTTTCGACCTTCATTTGAGCAAACATTCCGCATATCGAATCTTCCGCTGCGGGAACAACACTGGAAATGACAGCGGCATCTACACTCACGGAAGAAAGAGTTTTTTCTATCCATGAGCCAAGTATCCGGAACCACTCATAGGACGTTCTGTCGCTGTTAGTGGAAATCCGGATACTGTCAATGTACGATCTGCCGTTCCAGAGACCAAATACGGAATGTGTGTTTCCAATATCGGCGGTAGCTAAAATCATTTATCTTTGCCGGTTATATAGATCATTGTTGTTCACGGGAAGGCATTTCTTCTATTTTTACTTTTACAGACTCGGTTTTACCTGCCCTGATATATTTAACATCAATCTCGCCACCTGAGCCTTTTCGCATTACCGCAGATTTTAAAACAGAAAACTTGTCGGCAGCAACGCCGTCGACTTCAATAATAAAATCATACTGACGCAGACCAGCCTTCATCGCGGGAGAATTAAAAGTCACATCTCTGACCAATAACCCTTTCTTGTCTTTTATGCCCAGCTCGTTCATCATACGATCAATACCCATTTCAGAAGGATCAACAACTGAAACGCCGATATACCCGGGTTTTATTTTTTTGCCCTTTTTCAAGTTTTCAACAACCACTTTTACGTGATTGATGGGAATTGCAAAACCAATGCCGACAGAGCCTCCGGATTGCGAATAAATCATCTGGTTTATACCGATAACTTCCCCCTTTATATTTAACAAAGGTCCTCCTGAATTTCCAGGATTGATGGCAGCGTCAGTTTGAATTCTCGAAATACCGTCGGGAGTCTCAATATCCTGCCCTGTTGAAGAAATTACGCCAAATGTAAATGTAGATTCCAGACCAAACGGATTACCGATGGCAATGCCAAAATCGCCCACCCTGATAGAGTCGGAATCGCCCAGAAATACCGGTTTTAAATTGTTTTCGCCATCAATTTTTATAAGCGCTAAATCCGATATTTCATCAGAACCGATTATTTTAGCATTGTACGATTTACCGCCATGAACTTTTACAGTAATTTTATCGACTTTTTCAACCACATGATTGTTGGTTACAATGTAGCCGTCTTTACTGATGATAAATCCGGAACCAAGACCATGTCTGTTGCCCTGCTGGGGAATTCCAAAAAAGAAGGGGTCGGCATTATTACGCATCCGAACAGTTTGTTCTGTTTCAATTCGAACTACCGACGGGCTTGCCTGTTTGTAAATTTCACGCAGCGCCTGTTGAATATCAACCGCACTTGCAATTGCCTTTGATTTTAAAAGAGGATTTTCTTCTTGAGCAAAAACAATGTCTTTGGCGTCTCTACAGCTTCCCGCAAAGGGAGAAAAAATAACTCCAATAATAAACGATAATAAAATAAAGTTGGTAAACACGGCCGGAGTAATTTTCCATTTTTTTAACTTCATAAATGAACCTTCCTTGAACGATATAATGGTCAATAAAGAAAAAGGCTAACTTATGATCAAATATTTTTTATTAAAAATAGTAAAAAATCTGGCTTCCTCAATAATCATGTGTACTACAGAATCGTGAAGGACATCTATCAGGATGGAAAAGATTCAAAGGAAAAACAATGAGTTTATTGAACTGCATGAATTAACCGAATATTAAATCATTGGCAGGACTTATTGCAAACTAAAAGACGAGCATGTTATCGTTTATTTCGTAAAACAGCTACATTTAAATCGATCATTAAAAAAATTACTTTTCTTTTTGTTTTTCTTCGGCTTTAATTCGCGTTTTGTAAGAATCTATTCCCGATTTACATTTTTTACCAAGTTCAGCATCGCCCGTCATGGTGGCAATTTTTCGAAGATCCTGAAGCAGCTTCATGGCATAGACCAGGTCATTGCTTGATTTTGTTGAAATTTCAAATTTATCGCGGTACATTGACGAGGCATTGAACAACGCTTCTTTAACAATGTTTAGCATTTCCTGACGGTCGTAAAAAAATTCTTCACGCGGATCACGTTTAGCCTGGATTTCGCGAAAATCAGTGATGTTTTTTCCAATGATCGCAAGTTTTGCCCACAATTCAGGAAACGACCATTTCCATTTTGTATTGTCGCCATAGCCGGCAATCAGCCTGCGAATGCTTTGTTCTACATATTTATAAAAATTAAGCTTCATTCTTGGATTAAACGGCTTGATTTGATCGAGCATTTCTTTGTTATGGGTTAATGTTGTATCCACATTTAACGTCACAACTTTTTCCATTTCAAGAAACAAATTGTTTAACATTCTCTTGGCGGTATCCAGATTGGCATTATTTTTTGTACCCATCATTCTTTCAGAAAGATGGTTCATTTCAATATAAATATTAATTTGTTTAAGAATTTTTGAGGCAATACCAATATGAAAAAAAGGAGAAAGTTTTTCATTCTGGCTCATAGATTTTTTCAGCGCAGCTATATCTTTGTCAAACTCCGCCAGGGTTTTTTTTTGTTCCGATATTTTTGAGTTAAACTCTTTTTTTGTCGCCGCATCTACAGCCATAATAAACCCACAACGTTCTCTCTAAGCATAAGTATCGACACAGCTACAGGAGCTACTTGAACCGTCTTTTAGCCGATCTGCAGGCAACTCTGATTCAATTTCATGCTTGTTTTCATCAGGAATTGGCTGAGGCTCAACAGGCAAATAAACCTGCGCCGGCATTACATTCTGCATACTCAAGTTTAAATCGCTGATTTCTGACATACTTCTTTATTTCCTGTAAACCTGGCTGTTTTGTGACCCTTCGTTCATATCATGTTGCTAAAACGTTTCTTTATGAGAACGGATTTTTGCGTTCGGCAACACAAGCACGCTACGCCCCTTTACCCTTTGTTTTTGTAAATATTTCTTTGCTTTTATAAATGTAGTAAAAAACTGCGCCGCAAACCATCAAAATCGAAATAAATTGCGCCTGTGAAACCCCAAAAACGTCTCGCGGGTTTAAACGAATGAACTCGACTAAAAATCGAAAGGTGCTGTGAAAAAAAACAAACGTTGCAAATTTAAGACCGGCAGCAGGCCAATCTTTCTTGCGGATTACATAAAAAACACTAAACAAGGTTAGCGACAATAAAGCCTCAAATAAAGGGGTATTGTAAACGCGGACATTTACGTCATTGTACATTTTAATGATGTCTTCCCACGGTGCGGCGCCGTTTGGAAAAGCCATCGCAAAAGGAAAAGGCCAACTTGCGGGAGCGGCAATTCCATAGCAACCGTCGCCAGAGACAAGACAGCCCATACGGCCAAAAACATAGCCCATGGCCATCAAGGGGGTTCCCACATCGAGCATTTTTACAAATGGAATTTTTTTTATTTTTAAATATACATAGGAAAATGCCATGGCCATTATAAAGCCGCCATACCATGTTAAACCGCCACGATCAAACAATGCATGGCTAAAACCGTCCCAACCCTGCCATTGAGCGGAAGATTCCCAAACAAAAAACACTTTAGCGCCAACAATGCCGCCAATGGCAATAATGATGATCAGGTTGTCGGCAATTTTTACATCATAATTTAAACGTTTAAATTCAGGTTGAAGCAGAAAACTCGCAGTGATAAAACCAAGAGCCATCATAATGCCGTAGGTAGATATTTTTGAAAAAAACAAATTCTGGGGTAAAAAATCAGCCGCCAGAAAACCGTGATCGTAACGGCAGGATTCGTTAAACAAGACAAGTAACAATAGTGGCAATAATCGTACAAAATGATTGTCAACCGCAAATTCTTTTATATTTTTAAAGGATATTTTCATAAACATGATGAAGTCTTGAGAAGGTTTATGAGTGGTCAAGGATAATATGAATTATAAACAAGGTTGGTTTACAGAAAGCGTAAAAATTGGCACACGCAGCATTTTAAAATCGGGGGCTGTCAAAAAGTCGCTTCGATACAATTTTTGCCCCGTTTATTGAGTGAAAATGGCCTCTTTTTGCATAAAGAGGCCATTTGTATCGAAATAAGGAACAAAAACCACTCAGCGACCTCTTTTTAGACAGCCCCCGATTCTGGCAAAATCAAGAAAAATGGTGATTAATAAATTCTGGTATTATTACCCATAGCTGTTGTAGTTGCGCCTGTATGACAACTATTACAATCACTGTTGCCACCAGTAATTGGAGCAGTCATTACAGCACCTGTTGACGAAGTTACAGTGCCACTGTGTGTTGCTGTACTATAAAAATTACCACATGTATCAACCGGTATTGCTCCACCAGTCACGTACGAAACTGAAGTTGTTGTAGCAACAGTTGAACTACTGGCACTGGTGTACATTGTACCAGCAACAGTAAATGTCAGCGCTTTTGAACCATTATGGCAACCTAAACAGGCCTCTCCTGCCCTGTGGCTTACATCCGTTGCTGCTGAATTTGTTACTGCTCTTGAGCTGGGTTGATCAATACAAGGTCCAGTTGCGGCGGCTGTACTCTTTCCACCAGTACCAGTGCTGCAGTTGACGGAGAACACCATTAAAAAGGCAGAAATCACTGCCGTAATTAACTTACTTTTCATTTGATTTTTCATTTATTTTACTCCTGACTTCTTGAGTCTATTCATATGAGCCTTATAAATTCAGGGGCATCCCTGTTTTTATAAATTTACTCAAATTTTTAAATCTTGTATAACCGAAATTCACAAGATAAACATCCGGTAGACATTTTTTTCAATATTTTAACCTCTTTTTTAGTCTGCCATGAGAATCTACTTAAAATACATTTTCTTTGCCTCTTGCAGCATTTATTTTAAATTACCATTTCACGCTATGGCAGCTCGTACAGCAAGGCGGCGTTGTTCCCGTAATATCAGCGCCAGTACTTGAATTTAATGCAGCTAAAGTATAGTTTGTATTACCTTCCAAGCTGGCTCCGTGACATCCCGAGCAGTTTGCTACATTGCCTGAAGCCGCATGTTGTTTACCGCCATGAGTTGCTGTTAGACTATGGTCAGGCGACAAAACATTCAGAGCATTGTTTACCGTGCCTACAGATGTCACCACGCAACTTGCTGATGTGCCGCTGCCATCCTTATCTTCTTTTTCACCGCTGCCGCTGCAGTTTACGGCAAAAACCATGATAAATGCAAAAATCACTGCCATGAACAGGTTAAATTTTGTTTGAATTTTCATTTTAATCACCTCCAACTTATAAGTTATACCTTCAGAGCCTCTTAAAAAGTTTGAGGAGTAGATTACCTCTACTAATAAATTACTCACAATTGAATGATTAGACCTCTAATCTTTTAAATTTTCCAGTATACTTTTTTATTTTTTGTAAGACAATTCCTGGTATCAATACACAAATGGTTTTGAGACAGTACCATCATGGCAGCCGCCAGAATTACAACTTCCTGGATTACTTGCCCCTGCCCATGAACCGGCGAGCATTCCACCTGATGCGCTTGACGCTGTTGTCAACGGTCTACTCGTTGTTAAACTTGTCACTGCTGTTGAAGAATAAAAATTTCCGCATTGATCTACAATTAAAGTTAAGGGGTTTGTATCAACCTGGGTTATTGTACTGCCAGCTGTTGCAACTGTGGTAGAACCATTGCCGTTGACCATCGTTCCGGCGACGGTAAATACATTGGCGCCATAGCTGTTTGCCGAAGCATGACAGCTTTGAAGGCAATCTGATTTTGCATTGTGGCTTACCGTACCGGAACTAGAAACCGTTACACTTTTAGTGTAAGGTGTGCTTACACATGGCGTACTTGTGGTCGTTGTAGTACCAGCCGAAGTGGCCGATGTCGTGGTACTGCCGCTGCAATTTGCCATGAAAACTGCATATAAAGAAAAAATCAAAAATACAATTACTTTGTTTTTCATTTCGTCTCCAGAAGATTCAATTTTGTTAAATCACATACTGAATCTTTGATCATATTTGACGACCAATGATGTAAAAATCAACCTGTTGATAATATAATTATTGAATAAATGTCATAATTTTGTATTTTAAGCCCTTTAATTAATGATTTTCTCAATGGCTACTTTAAGGATATTTGCATCGTCTTTACTTCTTTTATCAGGATCACGTATCACTAAAATTTTATCAAAGGCACGATCTTTCTCAGTAACAGACTCCATATGAATAATGTCAAAGAAAAATCGATACAATATCTGGGTTATTTCAAAAATCAAGCCAGGCCGATCTTCGGTTTCAATCACCAATGAGTAACGGTTATAAGAAAGCTCAGACACTGCGACTTTACCAGTTTCAAGTCGTTTGCTGTCGTGTATTTTTTTCCATTTATTCGGGTATTTTGAAATGTAACTCATAGCTGATATGTCTGAATTTAATAATTTTTTTATTGCTGAAAGCAATGTATGTTCCTGAAAGTAAGATAATTTTTCTTCAATAGGCTCAATGAGAAAAGAATCTTCCACAACGCCGTCTTCTCTGGTATCAGCATTTAGTTCAATTATATTCCAGTTTTGTACATAAAGGGCTGCTGAGATTTTATATAAAATACCAAGTCTGTTTTTACCTGTATTGAAATGTAGTCTGTACCGATTTTTTTCTTTTTTTAATTTTATATCGTATTCGTCTTTGTTCATAAAAAATTCTATCTTTTCTAACATGTTTGCCCCCATTTTCTACAATCAGGCAAAACAAATGCCAACGATGTAAAAACAATCCAATGCACAAGCAACCTATATTTTATGCAATTTGCTTATATTGTGTACACATGAATCTAGTCCTCATTTAGAAATGTATATTTTTATAAATTTTTTTATCGCATACCTTTTTAATTCTGTTAAATTTTTTTATTTTTAATAAAGATCTGTCTAAACCGTTACTTCGTTTATTAAACTTAAAAAGAAAATGATTCGAACATAAGTCGCCCTTACAAAAAATATCCTTATGTTATGGAGCCTTTTAAAGTTTTTCTCAATGATTATGGGAATTCTAACGGGAATTCACGCCCTGATTTATATTTCAGTTGTTAAATTTATTCCATTTTTTGGAACATTTGAAAATCGAAAGTTTTTGCTGACAGGAATTATTTTACTTGCGTCAAGTTTTCCTGTTTTTCTATTCTTGAATCATCTGAAAGGAAATGTAATCACCCGTTTTTTAAACGGTGTCGGCGGTTTCTGGTTTACCCTGTCGATTTATCTGGTCATGAGTTTTCTTATTGTATGGTTTTTACGCATGATTTTATGGTTTTTACAAACTCCCGAAGAGTCGGTATTTTCTATCATCCATTTTTGCACGATTGGATTTATAAGCGCGGCCGTACTGCTTAATACCTGGGGCTTGATCAAAGCGCTAACCGTTCAAACCACCGTCGTCGAAGTTAAAATAAAAAATCTGCCGGCGTCATGGGAAGCTAAAACCATTTTACAAATTTCAGACGTTCACCTCGGAGGAACCTGGGGGCCAAACCGTGTTGATCAACTGACAAAAATTGCCGTCAGCACAAAACCCGAGGTCATCGTTATCACGGGCGATTTATTTGACGGCGCATCAGGGGTTCACAGAGAATTTATTGAAAGCCTCTCGAAACTTGCGGCAACAAAACCCCCAGGCGGAATTTATTTTACCAGCGGAAACCATGAGCGCTATACCGACTACAAAGATTCCATCGAGACAATAAAAAAGTCAAATATAACCATACTTGAAAACGAAGTCATTAACGTTCACGGTCTTCAATTTGTCGGCATACAATACCCTGATTTGAGAAATTTTCACAAAACTGCTGTTGATTTTAACATTCAAAAACACCCTGAATATAAAAAAGAAAGACCGACTGTTTTACTGTATCACACGCCAACCGATTTTAACGACGGTAATTTAAACTTAAGCGACATTCAAAAAAAGGCATATATCAACCCCGATACAAACTTTGAACACGCAAAATCAATTGGTATTGATCTTCAGTTGTCCGGGCATACCCATGCAGGTCAGTTTTTCCCTTTTATCGGCATCACTAAAAAAATTTACAACGGTTTTCACTATGGGCTGCACAGTTCTGGTGATTTTCAAATCTACATCAGCTCAGGCGCCGGAACCTGGGGGCCGCCCATTCGGCATAGCATTCCCTGCGAAGCTGTTTTATTGAAACTGTATAAAAAATAAAAGACTTTGTTAGCTATAATTAACTAGACGTCCGGCTTTGATTTTTAAATTATTCCTCATGGCTAAAATAAAAGTTGGAATTAACGGATTTGGTAGAATTGGAAGAAACGTATATAAAGCAGCATTTGATCATCCTGATTTGGAAGTCGTGGTTGTAAACGATCTTACCGATAGCAAAACACTTGCACACCTTTTAAAATACGACTCCATATATGGAATCTGGAAAAACAACATTAGCGCAGAAGGCGACACCATATTAATTGATGATAGAAAGCTAAAGGTAAGCAGTTGCACTGATCTTGAAAAAATCAAGTGGAGCGATTACGGCGTTGACATTGTTGTTGAATCTACGGGGATTTTTACCGATGCCACAAAAGCCCGCAAACACATCGATTTTGGCGGCGCAAAAAAAGTGCTCATTTCTGCGCCTGCCAGCAATGAAGACATCACCATTTGCATGGGAGTCAACGATGACAAATATGACGGAGATGTGCATAACATTGTATCGAACGCTTCGTGCACAACCAATTGTCTGGCGCCCATTGCTAAAATTTTACATAACCATTTAACCATAAAACGCGGTTTAATGACTACCATCCACAGTTTTACAAATGATCAACGCATTCTTGATTTACCGCACAAAGATCTTCGACGTTCCCGTGCGGCTTCTGTATCGATGATACCTACCACTACAGGCGCTGCAAAAGCCGTAGGTTTGGTTTTGCCGGAACTTAAAGGAAAACTTGACGGTATGGCAATTCGCGTTCCAACCCCCAATGTCTCGGTAATTGATTTGGTTGTTGAAACCGAAAAATCTACCAGTAAAGAAGAAGTAAACAACCTGCTAAAAGAAAATTCACTGGGTAAAATGAAAGGTATTCTAGGGTTCTCCGATGAAGAACTTGTATCTCATGATTTTAACGGTAATTCGAATTCATCCATCGTTGACAGCCTTTGCACCACTGTAATGCAGGGGAACATGGTGAAAGTCCTCTCATGGTATGACAACGAATGGGGTTATTCAAGCCGAATCGTAGATGCCATTAAACTTCTTGGAAAATAAGAAATACCCAGCGAAAATAAAACAGGATGGGAAAGATTTACAGGATATAATATTTAATCCTTTTGATCATTTCCCATATTGAAAATTACCCTGTTTTAAAATACGCCGGCGATAAAAATATCCCATATATCCAGAAAAATAACGTAGATACCCAGCATCATGAGCAAGACAACCCCGATGCGCATTGAACCTGCTATAATTTTTGTTGGTATTGGCTTATAAATGGCTTCAATTAGATACATCAAAATATGCCCTCCATCTAAAACAGGAATCGGCAACAGGTTCATAATTCCCAATACGATTGTGATTTGTGCAAATAACATCCAGTAAACGTCCCAACCATATTTTATGGAGTCTGCGGTCAGCTTCATAATTTTCACCGGACCAGAGATACTTTTTCGAAAAGATAATTTTCCCTCTACAATTCTATAAAGCCCAAGCAATGTACTTTGAGTCGCGACTACGGAATAATCAAATGTCAGAGCCATTATGTTAAAAAAATTAGCTGGTAAGTTCATCTTTTCAGAACTTAAACCGGAATCAAGACTGATTCCCATTAATCCTCTTGTATGAAATTCAAGATTGCTTTCTACATCAACAGGACCAATGCTGAAAGTTAATTTATTTTTTCCACTTTTTCCAGTATTTTTTACGGCAGCACTAAAGTCAGACCAGTTGCTATAACTTCTACCTTTTATAACGATACTCTGCATTGTAGTTGGATCCCACTGACCAATTTCAATTTCAGGAATAATCTTTTCTGTTTGCAGATCTTTAATGTTCGTTAACTTGATATACTCAAAACTTTGAACAGGGACTGCCACCGTCATCGTCTCTTTTCTGTTTGGATCAATTAAAGAACTTTTTTCTCGTTCAACAACGATATTTATTTTTTTACCCTTGTTTTTATCCAGTATTTCACGAAGCTCTTCAATTTCTTCAATTTTTTTCCCGTCAACAGAAACTATTTTATCATTTTCTTTCAGATAGGCATTTTCAATACGTTTGCTCTTTTTTACAATCAGGAATTTTTCACCTTTAGGGCGAATACCTATGTGTAAAGGGCCGCCTGCCTCAAAGGATACTGCATTTACATTTGTATCAAATATTTTTCCTTCTCGGTCAATTTTCAGTTTAATTTGATTTTTAGCTGCCAGAGCAATGTATAAATTTACCTTTTCAAAATAATCGGTTTTAACGCCGTCTACTTCAATTACTTTATCGCCATTTTTAAGACCCGCTTGATGTGCCGGTGTATTGGGAGTTTCATCAAATAATCGTATCTCGTTGGTTGCTGGACGCCAGCCGCCGGAAATCAATATAAATATTAACATGACACCGAATAAAAGCGAAAAAAGTGGCCCACCGAAAGCCAATGCCATTCGTCTCCAGGGGCCAACAGAGAAAAAATCGCCCTTTTTAACATTCTCATGGCTTTTTGTGATATCGTCACCATAAAATTGAACATAACCTCCTAAAGGGATAGCTGTAATTTGATAAATGGTTTTACCTTTTTTCTTAAAAAATATTCCCCGACCATAGCCAATTGAAAATACTCTGGGTTGAACCCCTACCCATTTACCGATTAAAAAGTGACCGAGCTCGTGAACAAAGATGCAAATACCCAGTAAAAAAGCGATTGCGAGAATAGTTGTAATCATACTGCCTTAATATATTATTTTTTAAGCTCGACAACCTATATTTTATTAAAGCGCCTGTCTAAATGGATTTTTCAGGAATATATCAGATAGATCACAGCAAAAAAAAAGGTAAATTCATTGTTTTTTTCAGAAAATATTTTTTGCCTTTTTTTCTTATTTTTGTTGCGGCATTTATAATTCAGCTTTTATTAAGAAATCTTCTTTTTTTTCCCGTAAAATTAAATACCAATTCAATGGAACCTTCCCTAAAGCAGGGTGATCGTATTTTTTTAATTTATCCGCACATGACCACTATATTAAAAGGCGATTTAATCCACGTCAAACATGAGGGTCTGCAAATGTTGTGCAAGGTAGTTGCTACAGAAGGAGACATCGCACAAATTTTAAATAAATCCTTGTTTATCAACCATGCTCTTGTTAAAAGTTATGAAAGTATCTCAAAAGATAAGTCAACTTTTCCAGACAATATTAGTCATCGCGACAATACTGGAGAATTCTTGATAGGACCAAGACAATACTTTTGTTTAAACGATAACTGGGAAAACACACAAGACAGTAGAGTTTTTGGAGCATTCTCGTTTAACGAAATATCAGGCAAGGTTGTCTATGGAAAGTACGTTGGTTTCACTTTCCACCGTTAATAATCTTTGTGCTGACAAAAGCCTTAAAAAACATTTTATCAACCTCCGACATAAAAACACAATTACGCATATCGCGTCAATTTATCCCTTCTACCAAAGAACTTAAACCTGCCAAGGGTTTTACTGATGATCCGATGCATGAAAAAAATATTTCAATTGGTCATGCAAATGAATTTATACACAAGTATCCGGATAAAATTCTGGTAATTTCGTCAAATCAATGCGCCGTTCTTTGCAGATTTTGTACGCGAAAACGAGTTACATACCAAAATATATCACAAAATGATTTAGAATCACCTTCTACTGATTTTATAAAAGTTGTAGAGTATATCCAAAAACACAAAGATATCCAAGAGGTGATTTTTTCTGGAGGCGATCCGTTTATGTTATCTAATAAAAATATTCAAAAACTTCTGGATATTTTTTTAAGGATACCACAAATAAAAAAAATAAGATTTCACAGCAGGGCTTTAACTGTTTTACCGGAAAGATTTAACACAAGTTTATTTACCATATTTACTGACAGCTTCAAAAAATACCCTGATAAACAAGCCCTGCTTGTACTGCACATTAACCACCCGGAAGAAATTTCAAAAAAAGCCCTGGATGTTATTCACAAGTTTATGAAATGTGGATTTTCTATTTTATGTCAAACCGTCTTATTAAGACATGTTAATGACGATGTTCAACTTCTTCAAGATCTTTTTAAAAAACTAATTTATCATGGAATCAAACCTTACTACTTACATCAACTCGATAAAGTAACCGGCAGTTCTCACTTTGAAGTGAGCATTGAAAATGGAATTAAATTAATCGAAAGTTTACGAAATACGCTTCCTCTGTGTATAATTCCGCCTTATGTAATAGACGGTTCCCAGGGTAAAAAACGAATTATTTAATTTATAACTTTGCTGGTTTTTTTAAATCTTAAATTCAAGACAGCAATTACAATCAATTTTAAATAGACAGCTCAATTGTGATTTTGTTGAATTTCTTCTTTATTATCTGGTAATACCGTTTCTTCTAAAGGTTTTGTATCCTCTTTTTGAGGAGGATTTTCATCAATACCCATCAAGTTTTTTATATCAGAGTTCAACTTCTCGTGAGGTATATTTTGAACTTCCTTTTCTATAGCCAGGAAGTTTTTCATCTGATCTTTTGCTTCGGGGTGTTTTTTTAAAAAATCGATAATCTCATTTTGAAAATCATTAATAGCTGATGATTGAAGATACGTTTTTAAATATCCTGTTTCCTGATTAAAATTTCTATCTTTAATTTGTCTGTATGCATTTTGCGACTCCTCGTTTAAACCGAGATGAAAAGCCGCTTCGGCAAGTTCTTCGTAATATAAAACGGGATTATTTTGAAATAAATATTTTTTATAAATGAGCAACATCAGATACAATTCCTTGTTTGCATTCATTTCTTGTAAATAAGACGCTACATGCTCAAGCCTTACCATGCACCATAAGGGAAGTGATGCCCACTTTTCATTTTCATAACCTTCAGATATCTCGTTTATCTTAACCCCCTTTAAAGAAATTTCACGCAACTCAGGAGGTATTAATGCTCTTGAAAAATTTTCAACATTATTATGCAATTTATTTTTGTAATTCGGGCGGGACTTATCCAAAATAACCATGTTAACTTCGCCAAGCATGTAATGGTATAATGTAATGAACCTGATATCTTTTTTTATTAAAACAGATTTACTGATAAAATTCGTACATTTACTGTTTAATTCAGAAATATACGATTCTTTTTTACTGCCGCTTAAGTGGAGACAATAGATAAGATTATCATATAAAATATCTTCATTTTTTCTATTTTCCTTTGCTTCTCCCGAATAACGAATTCCATTTTCATAATCAGCAAGAGCATACAGTACCTGGGATAAATTTACCAGAAGATAATACCTGATTGAGTCATTTTCGTCAAGATTTTTCATGGCTGTCAAAAAATGCTCTCGTGCTTTTTCAAAATTTCCATTTTTTTTAGCAATAACGCCAATTTTATAATGCGCTTTTGGGGCTTGATTCCTGGCTATGATTTTTTCATAAATTTGAACGGCTTTGTTGTTATTTGACATTTTTTCATAATATCCGGCAATTTCCCAGTACATTTCAGACAAGGAATCGTCCATCGAAACTGCCTGGGTATATTTTTCGAGCACTTCATTTTGCAGATCATAGTTATTTTTTACCAGCCAAAAGTCTTCATTTTCATGATCGGCTTCCCAGTGCGAGATTAACTTAAATGCTTCGTTGATGAGTTCTCTGGCTTTAATTTTTTCCGGAGAAAGGTTTATTTCAGCTTCTTCTCTGAATTTATCTAAATTTGCATGTTTAATTCCAAGATCCTCAAGCTGGTCAATGTAGGTGATCATATCTGCATAACTTTTTTGTTTCCGAAGCAATATGATCAATTTCCATAGAGTGGCTTCTCGAAATTCCGGTAAAAGCTCACGCCTGATGGCCTCTTGAAAATAGGGTATTGATTCTTCATAGTGATGTCTTGACTCATGAATTGCTCCAATATAATAATGTGGCTCCCCTCTTGTTTCACCTTTTTTAATTGCTTCATTGAACATGGCGATAGCATCATCATATTTACCTTGAGAATATAATTTTTCACCTTCAATTGTCTCTTTAAATTTATTAACTTTGTGATAAGAATGTGATTGCGAAAAAATATTTTGCGAAAAAAAAGCGGAAATAAATATACTGACAGCAACAATTAATTCTAAATTATAAAAAAGTGACTTTGAAAATGTATTTTGTATCTGCATTATTTTTTATCTAAACAATACTCATTAAATATTTCAAGAGCTTGCCGCTTCAAGTTTCTCATATTTTTCTTTTAAGCGTTTTAATAAATATGGAAAACCTTTTGTACTTATTATGCCATAAAACTGGTTTTGATAATCCATCAATACAGAAGCGCCGTCAATATGCACATCATATAATTTAAATTTTCCTTCAACTGAATGTAAATAAAAATCAACATAATAAATTATACTTTCATCGATCACTCTCATGTGTATTATATTTGCATTTTCATTAAACATCTCATCTTTTTTAAACTCTTCATTAATAAATTCAACATTAACATCCTGGTCAACCACATTATTAATCGGGATATAGGTTTTAACCAGATTATGCGCCATGATCTCATGAAAGATGAGAATAAATTCATTTTTATCGTTATCTGATAAAGTGTTGAAATATTTGCCAAGGGATTTTTTCGCGACATATTCTGTATCTATAAAGGTAAGTAATCTCTTTCGAACTTTCGTCAGCAACTTTTGCTTTTTTTCTTCAGACTTATTGCTTTGCATTTCATGTTTAATCGCATTTGTGTATTGAAAGAAATTGTTGATTTCCTGCGCACCTGGGCTGCAAGACTCCATGAAAGCAATTATTGCGAAAATTAATACCGATAATCTTAATTTATAAATCATTTTTAACATATAAATCTATTTTATGAAACAAGCGAAATACCTTACAGGAGATGGTCAAAATCACTTTATCATTTAAACAGTCAAGATAAAGCATAGTATGAAAGTTGCAACTCGGCAAATTCAAGTTCCAAAAAATACAGCCTTTAGCAATATTTATTTAATGCCTGTAAACTGATTTTCTTGGGAGCGGCTACTTTTTAGTAAGAAAATAGTGCGTTATATACAGTCGAAGAATTTGATATTGGTCGCATGAAACCCTTAAAAGAAGAATCAAAACTTCCCAAAGACATAATGGACAGAATTAACG
>Ga0224495_10000646_pt1 | contig 26600 bp, 25 predicted proteins | sample SF_Jul11_sed_USG_FD_168128 | JGI IMG/M metagenome (GOLD analysis project Ga0224495, IMG submission 168128) | Sediment microbial communities from San Francisco Bay, California, United States - SF_Jul11_sed_USGS_4_1 | ecosystem: Environmental > Aquatic > Marine > Sediment | place: USA: California...
GCCCGCAAAAGCAATGCCCAGGAATAACATTATTGCCGTTGCTTTTCGCACAAACACAACAATCTCGCCGGGAATGAACTGTCAATTACAATATTGGGTTATATTACGATTCGGCTGATTCATGAGCTTGGGCATGAACTCGATATTCAGTCAGAATGGTTTAGACTGATGCGTTTTACTGCATTCTGACGTGAATATGGAATTTTTTGCCCAAACTCTCACCATGCTTCGTATATCGGAAAATACATTGACCGCCTGTTTACAGGACAAGAAAAAACCATCATTAAAGATTTTGTTTCTAATAGAGCGTATTCCGAAAACCAGAATGCGTTTTGAAGTGTGGTCTTGACAAATTTCGGAGATAACGATGCAAAAAAATGAAATGGCATTTGGCCGAATACCGGCATATTGCAAATACGAACTATTTATGGAGCGCTATCGAAGCGCAGCAGAAATAATTCGAGGCCAGCTTAAATTATCCAAAACAACAAAATTTCTGGATATCGGGGCAGGAGAAGGCTATATGAAGTACTTTTTTGACGCGGGGGAAGGCAAATGGTTTGGAGTCGAGTGCTGGAAGGAAAGAATCCTGAAATGCAAAAGTCTCGGATATCAAATTGCTGATATTGATATCAATACAACCCCATTGCCCTATCCAGACGGAAATTTTGATGTAGTAATTGCATCGCATGTTATTGAACATTTATCCAATATTGACTTTTGCCTGAAAGAAATGGATAGAGTGCTGAAAAAGGGTGGCATCCTGTTAATTGCTACGCCCACAAAACCCCCTTTGATTGCAGAGTTGATCAATCTTCTTCACAAGTTGCAGCCAAAAGATCTTGGCGAAACGCAAAATGCCTTTTCCGTCCTTTCATTAAAAAGTTTTATAGCCAAAAGACTTTCCAATTACACCCTGATTGACAGCCGGGGTTTTAGAATTGTTTCAGCCAGAAAAAGATTAAAGCTTGAAAATCTGCATAGTTTTTATAAAATTAGTACGTTTCTTGGCAAATATTTGACTTTTCTGGTTCCCGAAGTAAACAATATTTACAAAAAAACAGCCTGATGGACAAAAGCGCCTGTCAGGTAATATAAATTATTCTGACTGAATATCGGGTTTCGCCCCGAGCCGTTATTTGCGAAATGCAAAAGCCTTAGAAATATATTGATTTTTGTATCATTATTCCGCCGTCGGCGGTGGATTGAATTTGAATCCAGGGTTTGCGCCATGCATAAAATAGATATCCCATCCCTGCTCCAAGCGCGGCTCCTGAAAGTACGTCAGTAAAGTAGTGCTGATCGCCAGCCATACGGAAGTAAGCAGTTGCTCCAGCGGCTAAAAAGGACAATGTATAAATAAGAATTTTTAGCTCCGGGAATTGATCGGCCAGAAGAAGCGAGCCGGTGGTTGCCATGGCAAAGGCCATAGATGCATGGCCGCTGATAAAAGAGTAATTGTCATCGACGCCTTTTGATGCCATTGTTCCATAGTAAGAATATGGCCGCTGCCTTCCGGAAACCATTTTTATTACATCCGAAATCAGGAATGTATAGATGAGGGATTCGGACAACACAAATACTCCGTTCAAATAAGGGGCTTTCATAAAAAGAGGAATCCAGGCAACCTGACTTGCCAATAGCAAAATGGTCACATCGCTGACCGTCGTTGCTGTTTTTAAAGAGTTACTATTCCATACAATCATCTCCCTCATTGAAACATCCAGTACATTTTGTCCTGTCCAGTAGGGGTGAAAAGGTCCAATATAGTTTTTTCCCAGTTCAATGGCGAGGGCAGAAATTCCTGCCCCGGCCAGCATGCCGATATCCAGTACAGAAGGTTTGTCATTGATAGGGATTTTTTCTTCGGAATATACGCGTATACTGGAAAACAGCATAATACATATAACCAGGGTTAACAAGAGTTTTCGCATACATGTAAAAAAATATTTTTAACGGATAGTCAATTGTTTTTCTTGCGCATCGGGGCGGCAGGAATTCTAAAAAAAATTGACAGGATGAACGAAAAAATTTTTGTGCAAAGCAACATGGAACCGCGAGCACTACTAACTGGATTGGTCGTTTCGCTGATGGCATATTCTATAAACAGAAAAGTGTCCGGCAAAAAAACAGGCCAATTCAGTATTTGGAATGGGTGGGTTGCCGCGCTTTCTGTCCGGTTTTTTGGGATTATATTTTCGGCATTTTATCTTTTAATTGCTACCGTTGTATTTAAAGAATCCATAAATGAATCAGCATTTATGCTGAATGTACTTATTATGGTAATGGCTGGCATGATTGTTGATTTTGTTTCATCTTTATCGATAGTCCGGGCGGTCGTTCGGGTAGAAGTTTCCAGGGCTGATAAACGGGCGGATCATTAATGTTGTCTGTTATGAATAGCTTGGCCCTTGTTTTTGCTTTAACTCTTGCCCAGGCTCCGGCAAATAATCAGGGTCAGATTGTTCCTCTCCAAAAAGTCGAAAGCGGCGTTTCTGCGAAAGAAACCTCTGTGAAAGAAGACGGGGCTGAGGCTGCGTCTGCGGATGTTCACGAATCTGCCGAAAGTTTTGATTTAAACGAAGTGATCAATCATCATCTGGGCGACGTGCGCCTCCGGGATTTCTACATTATGGGGTATAATTTCCCGATTACCAAGCGTGTAGCCATGATGTGGGTTGCGATGACTCTGTTGCTTGTAATTTTGATTCCAGCCGCAAGATCTATTTCGCGTAACGCGGCAAAACGTCCGGGGCGCTTTACCAGTATGATTGAAGTTTTTGTAACTTTTATACGCCAGGATGTTGGTGAAAACACCATGGGGCATCATTCCAGGTCGTACGAACCATTTTTATTAACTTTATTTTTCTTTATTCTTTTCTGCAATCTTATTGGTTTGATTCCCCCCATGGGAGAGATTGCCGTAAAAGCAGGAGAGCTTTTTGGTTACCAGTTTCATCTGGAGCCCGGCGATATTCCTCTTCCTCTTAAAATCTGGTCCGGAATTACGCCTACGGGCGACTTGAGCGTAACTGCCACGCTCGCCATTACCAGCTTTTTTATTATTCAAATATCCGGCCTTGTTTATCAGGGTATTGCTTATATAAAAAATATTGTTCCGGCTGGAATTCCATGGATCATGTGGCCGATATTATGGCCCATTGAGGTTCTTGGTCAATTTACCAAGCCATTTGCCCTTGCCATTCGTCTTTTAGCGAACATGACAGCCGGTCATATGATTATTCTTGTATTTCTCGGTTTTATATTCCAGTTTCAGCAGCTTGCCATTATTCCTTTGAGCATTTCCATTTCGGTGGCTATTTATTTGCTTGAAATTTTTGTTGCGCTGTTGCAAGCGTATATTTTTGTTTTTTTAACGGCTCTGTTTATTGCGGGATCGCAGCACAGACATTAACGGATAGTATTGTATTGATATTTAAATTTTGTAATTAGGAGATGAACATGGAAATAGGTCAAGGTTTAGCATTAATGGGCGCAGTAATTGGAGCAGGACTGGCGGTAGTTGGAGTGGGCGTAGGTATCGGTAATATCGGACGCGGCGCGACTGAAGGTATCAGCAGACAGCCTGAAGCAATGGGAAAAATTCAGACAGCTATGCTTATTGCTGCGGTACTAATCGAAGGGGTTGGTCTTTTCGGTTTGGTAATTGCAATACTTGTACTTTTTAAGGTAAAGTAAGAAAAGGTTAAATAATGCCTTTATTAGCAGAAGGATCATTCAATTTACTAAGCGTCGATCCAGGTCTGGTGTTCTGGACTGTTGTAACGTTTACGCTTGTTTTACTTGTTCTTTGGAGGTATGCATGGAAACCAATCATTGAAGCGCTGGATGCACGCAATGATAAAATTGAAGGCGACCTGAAGAAAAGCGAAGATTTGCGTAAAGAAGCGGAAGATTTGCTGAAGTCATATTCAGATAAAATTGACTCCGCAAAACATGAAGTAAATGGCATGCTTGAAAAAGCGCGAAAAGATGCTGAAGATTTGCGCAATAAAATTTTACAGACCGCTCAGGAAGATGCAACAATTGTCAAAGATCGCTCGAAAAATGATATTGAACAGGCAAAAGTAAAGGCCATCAGGGAGATCCAGGAATTGTCTGTGGATATTTCTTTAAAACTGCTGGGCAATGTTCTAAATCAGGATGTGAATGATGAAGAGCATCGCAAAATAGTTTTAAGAGAACTGGAAAAACTGAAAAGTAGTAACTGATGACAGACGGCGGCGCGTATACATATGCAATGGCTTTATCCTCCGTGGATGGGGTCGATTTAAAGAAAACCGAAGAGGAGCTTTTACTCGTATCCGGGGTGTTGAAAAATGAGGATATAAAGAAATACTTTTTATATCCCAAAATCTCTCAAGCAGAAAAAAAAGAAAAATTAAAAAACGCCTTTGCAGCCCTTGTATCAAAGACCGTTATGAATTTTCTTTATTTACTTATAGACAAGAACAGGGAAAATCATATACAGCAAATCAGTCATGCATTTACGCAAATCGTAGATCAAGAATATGACAGGGTAAGGCCGCATGTGAGTTTAAGCCGCAACTATCCTGAAGCAGAGCTCCAAAAAATATTGACCATGGTAGAAGGACTGGTTTCTGCCAAAAGAGATGCCTTTGGAATATCGAGCCCGGCAAAGCTGGAATTCCTGCCAGAAACTGAAGTAAAACCGGAAATGCTCGGCGGTATATATTTGCGACTGGGCGATTACATGTGGGATTCTTCCATCAGCAGGTTTTTAAGGGATTGGAAAGTAAAGGTGCTTTCGGGAACAATTGAAAAAGATGCAGTCATATCTGCAGATATTGCAGAATAAAAATAAGTTGAGCTTTGGACAGCTAACACACAAGCCGCGCTTCATGCGCGAGCATGAAGGTTGATTGTCCCTGGCCATAATTAACGAGGTTTAAAGTGAAAGTAAATACAGACGAAATAATATCGGTACTGAAAAAGGAAATTACAAGTTACGGAAACGAGCTTAACGTCGAAGAAGTCGGCACAGTTCTGGAAGTAGGCGATGGTATTGCCCGAATATACGGACTGACCGGCGTTATGGCCAACGAGATGGTTGAATTTGAAAATGGAGTAATGGGCATTGCTTTTAACCTCGAAGAAAATTCCGTTGGGGTTGTGGTGCTTGGAGATTACCTGAAAATTCGGGAAGGATTTATTGCAAAAAGGACTAAACGAATTCTTGAGGTTCCCACCGGGGATGCTCTCATCGGGCGGGTTGTTAATCCGCTTGGGGAACCAATGGATGGTAAAGGTCCTGTGAATACGAAGAAAACACGCCCTATAGAAATTATTGCTCCTGGAATTGCAAAAAGACATCCTGTGCTTGAGCCTATGCAAACCGGAATTAAAGCCATTGACTCCATGATACCCATTGGCCGCGGCCAGCGCGAATTAATCATTGGCGACAGGGGTACTGGAAAAACTGCCATTGCAATTGATACGATTATTAATCAAAAAGGAAATGACGTTATTTGTGTATACGTCGCCATCGGTCAGAAGGCCTCTACCGTGGCCAATGTGGTTGAACGCCTGTATAAAGCAGGCGCTATGGATTATACGATTGTTGTATGTGCCAATGCATCAGACCCGGCTTCATTGCAGTACATTGCCCCATATGCGGGAACTGCCATGGCGGAAGAATTTATGTACAATGACGGAAAAGCCACTCTATGTGTTTATGACGATCTTTCCAAGCAGGCCAATGCATACAGACAGATGTCCTTGCTATTGAGACGTCCGCCGGGAAGAGAGGCTTATCCGGGAGATGTTTTTTATTTGCATTCCCGTTTGCTGGAGCGAGCTGTTAAAATGAATGAAAAATACGGCAATGGATCGCTAACAGCATTACCTATTATTGAAACACAGGCTGGCGAGGTGTCGGCGTATATTCCGACAAACGTAATTTCGATTACCGATGGTCAAATTTATCTTCAGCCCAATCTTTTTGCAGCCGGAGTAAGACCTGCGGTTGACGTGGGTATATCTGTATCGCGTGTGGGCGGTAATGCTCAAATCAAGGCCATGAAAAAAGTGGCGGGTACGTTGAGGCTGGATCTTGCGCAATTTCGATCGCTCGAGGCATTTGCCCAGCTTGGTACGGAACTCGACGCAGCCACACAAAAGCAGATTGACCGGGGTTTACGTCTTGTCGAATTATTAAAACAAAACCAGTATCAGCCGCTTTCTGTTGAAAAGCAGGTAGTTGGAATTTATGCCGGTACGAAGGGTTATCTCGACGGCATTCCTGTACATTTGGTTCAAAAGTACGAAGAAGAGCTTTATAAATGGATTGAAGCATCCCATAAAGATGTTTTTGATCACATCCACAACAAAAAAGAATTGCCGGAAGAGAGCAAACTAAAGCAGCTTCTGGTTGATTTTACAGATCAATTTAAAAAAGAACATAAATAAGCGAATTTATAAATGGCGACATTAAGAGAAATAAAAGGCAGAATTCAATCCGTTAGTAATACTAAAAAAATTACTAAAACGATGGAAATGATCTCTGCCGCAAAAGCAAAGCGGGCAATCGACAAGGTGCATGCCGCCCAGCCGTATGCAAGAAAAATCAGCGATTTGATTTCCTCTATCGGATCTCTTAACACCGGCGTGTTTCACCCATTGCTTCGAAAACCGGATCAAGTGAAAAGGGTAGGTATTCTCGTTTTAACGGCAAACCGGGGTCTTTGCGGCGGGTTTAATAATAACGTAATCAAGCTGGCTCTTGCCAAAGTAAAGGAATATAAACAATCCGGGATTGAAACGGAAGTTTATCTGGTGGGCAAAAAGGCCATGAGCGTTTTTAAATACCAAAAGGTTGCTTTTGAAAAAAGTTTTAGCCATATTGACGACAAACCTGTCTTTAACGACGCTGCCGAATTAGCCAACATATTCATGGAAAAATTTGAAACGGGACATTTTGATGCCGCAGAGATTTTCTTTACAAAATATTTCAGCTCTTCAAGGCAGTCTGCATTTATTGAACGTGTTCTGCCATTATCGATTAAAGTGCTGGATAAAGCTCTTGGTAAACCCTCAGATAGCAATAGCCCAAAAAATGTTGTATCAAATTCTGCAGTTTTTGAACCCGATGAAGAAACCATTATTTCAGAGCTTCTTCCCAGAGCGATACGTATGGCATATTTTCAGGCATTGCTTGAATCTATTGCCGGAGAGCAAATTGCGCGTCGTATTGCCATGAAGAGCGCTACAGATTCTGCTACCGATATGATAAAAGATATGACAAGATTATACAACAGAGCCCGACAGGCAAAAATTACTCAGGAAATTTCCGAGATCGTAGCCGGCGCGGATTCTGTAAGTTGATGAAATAAATAAATTGGAGAATAACATGGGAAAAAAACAGAATATTGGAAAAGTTGTACAGGTAATTGGTTCCGTAATGGACGTAAAATTTAATCAGGAAGATTTGCCTGAAATTTATAATGCTCTTGAGTTAACCGTAAGCGGCCAGAAATTGGTTTGTGAAGTACAGCAGCATATGGGCGGCGGCGTTGTAAGAGCCGTTTCTCTTGGCAGTACAGATGGCGTACAAAGACAACAAGATGTAATAGATACAGGAGCGCCAATTTCCGTTCCGGTGGGCTTGAATACGCTTGGACGTATTTTTAATGTTCTGGGCGATGTTATTGACGAAGCCGGACCATTTGAAGTGAAAGAAAGAAGAGCGATACATCAACCATCGCCTGAATTTCAGGAAATTGAACCCAAAGCGGAAATATTTGAAACGGGAATCAAGGTCATCGACCTTCTTGAACCATATATCAAGGGCGGTAAAACCGGATTGTTTGGCGGCGCCGGTGTGGGTAAAACAGTTATTATTATGGAACTTATCAATAATATTGCAAAAGAACATGGCGGTTATTCTGTATTTGCCGGGGTTGGGGAAAGAACCCGTGAAGGAACTGACCTCTGGATTGAGATGAAAGAATCGGGAGTTATCGATAAAACATGTCTGGTATACGGCCAGATGAATGAGCCGCCAGGAGCAAGGTTGCGTGTTGCCCTGACAGCTCTTACCGAGGCGGAATGGCTGAGAGATCAATCTGGTTCAGATGTGCTATTGTTTGTGGATAACATTTTTAGATTTTCCCAGGCTGGTTCCGAGGTAAGCGCCCTTCTTGGACGTATGCCTTCTGCTGTGGGCTACCAGCCAACGCTGGCAACCGAGATGGGCGCTCTTCAAGAGCGTATCACGTCCACCCGTAATGGTTCGATTACATCGGTACAGGCGGTATATGTGCCTGCTGACGACCTGACAGACCCGGCGCCGGCAACAGCATTTACACATCTTGACGCAACAACTGTATTATCCAGAAAAATCGCAGAAAAGGGAATTTATCCTGCGGTGGATCCGCTGGATTCCAGCAGCCGGGCATTATCGCCGCAAATCGTGGGCGAGAGACATTACAATGTGGCTCGCGCCGTACAAAAAATCCTTCAAAGATACAAAGACCTTCAGGATATTATTGCCATTCTCGGTATGGAAGAACTTTCCGAAGAAGACAAGGTAATTGTTGGCCGGGCAAGAAGAATGGAAAGGTTTCTTTCTCAGCCATTTCATGTTGCCGCCCAGTTTACGGGTATGGATGGAAAATATGTCAAACTCGAGGATACTATTCATTCATTTGAGGAAATATTATCAGGAAAGTACGACGATCTGCCTGAACAGGCCTTTGCCTATGTAGGCGGAATTCAGGAAGTTGTTGAAAAAGCTGAGAAAATGAAAAAAGAGGACTGATGTCATGGATGAAAAGTTTATTCATGTAAGCGTAATTTCTCCTGAAAAATCTTATTTTGACGGAGAAGCCTCCAGCGTTATGCTGCCCGGAAATGGAGGGCTGTTTACAATACTTCCAGGCCATGTGAATATTATCAGCGCCCTGGATCCTGGTATGCTTACCGTAAAAACAAAATCAGGAGATACGAGCCTATATATTCAGGGCGGTTTTATTGAAGCCAGCCAGGACAGCGTAAATGCTCTTATTGAAGGAACAATCAATGTTGCGGAGATTGATGTTGAAGAAGAAAAAAAAGAATTAAACGCTCTGTTGTCTCAAATAATACCCCACGAAAAAAGAACTTCGATTGAAAATAAATTAGCCAATCACAGACTGCGCATTACCCTGTCCCAGAAAAAATAATGTACGTGTCGAGGTAGAAACTGTCCTTGTTTTACTGATTAAAATTGCCATTACCGATGGTACGGGATAATTTCTATTTTGAACACAATGATTACAAATTTATTGCTCGTTGAGGATAATCCCGTTAATGTTGAATATATTCGGGCTCTACTTTTAAATATTGAAAATGATTCTCTGGAACAAAACAGGTTTATCGGCAATATTTTTGTTGCTCTGACCTTGAAAGAAGGCATTGAAACCCTGAATAGCAAAAACATAGACATCGTTTTGTTGGATCTGACGCTTCCTGATTCTCATGGTTTAAAAACATTTCAGGTAGTTCAAAATGTAAATGACCGGGTTCCCATAATTGTTCTAACGGGAGATGACGATACAGCCCTGGCTTTTGACGCAATACATCAGGGAGCGCAGGATTACCTTGTCAAAGGTAAAATTAACAAAACTCTGCTTCAAAGATCTATACATTATGCAGTAGAGCGAATGAATATCCTGAAAGCCCTCCTGGATTCGCAGGAGCGATATTCTATTGCATTGAAGGCCACAAATGATGGAATATGGGAGTGGAATTTACGCGAAAAAAAAATGTATTTTTCTCCAAGATGGAAGGAAATTATTGGATACGCAGAAAATGAACTTGGTTCTGAACCTTTGGAATGGTTTGATCGCATTCATCCCGAAGATGTCCCCGAAGTGGAAGGAATTATTGCTGACCATATTTCTGGTCAAACCCGTAATCTCGTATCGGAACACCGTTTGCTTCACAGGAACGGTACATACTTGTGGGTCAGAGTCCATGGGTTGGCGGTACTGGACAAAGAAGGATCTGTAAAAAAAATTGCAGGAGCTCTTTCTGATATTACCGGAGAGAAACTTATTGACTCACTAACCGGTCTACCCAACATCTCTCTTTTTTCTGACAGACTTCAATCTGCCATTCAGCGGAGAATCGATGAGAAAGATTTTGGATTTGTTCTCATAAAACTTGAGTTTGAACAAGTAAAGATTATTACTACTACGTATGGCGCCGCCGCTACGAACGAGGCTATATACAGCGTTGTAACGCGTATTAAAACCTGTTTAAAAGCCTCTGATACAATTGGTCGCTTTGAAGGCGCCAGCTTTGGAATCATATTGGCGGGTGTTCACGATATATTAAACTTAAATCATATTCTTGATAATATACAAATCCATGCATCCAAGCCTTTTTTGTTGAACGGGAATTCCATATCGATTTCAACAAGTATGGGTATTGTATTCAGCGGAGACCAGTACAAAATATCCGAAGAAATGATCCGGGATGCAGATGCCGCCCTGCAAAAAGCAATGAGCAATGGTCGTTCGAACCGGGAAGTCTTTGAATCTGAAATGCGAGACAGGTCTTTAAGAATTCTCAAAATGGAAGCTGACATGCGTCATGCTATTGAGCGCGATGAGTTTTTTCTCTTGTATCAACCTGTTTTAAACGTTGAGAAAAAGAAAATAGACTCCCTGGAAGCCTTAATCCGGTGGAAAAAAAAAGATGGCTCTGTTCTCGGTCCGGGCGGATTTATTCCCATTGCCGAGCAAAGCGACATGATAATAAGAATCGGCGCTTGGGTTATAGAGGAATCCATTCTTCAGTTGCAACGATGGAAAAAACAGGGTCTCGATGATATTTCTGTCGCCATCAATCTTTCGGCTCGTCAATTTTTAAACCGGGATATCGTAGGTTATATCAAGAAAACATTGAGTATTTCCGGTATACACCCCGATAGGTTTCAGGTGGAAGTTACCGAAAGCGTGGCCATGAGAGATATTGAATTAACGAAAAAAATTTTGCAAGATCTTCATGAGTCCGGAGTTTCTGTATCCCTGGATGATTTTGGTACCGGGCATTCTTCTTTGAGCTACCTGAAACAATTTCCCATATCAAAACTGAAAATTGATCAGAGTTTTATTCGCGAACTTCCAGATGATCTGGAAAGCGCTGCAATTACATCGGCCATGATAACCCTTGGCCAGGCTATCCATTTGAAAATTGTCGTTGAGGGTGTTGAGACAATGGAGCAGTTAAAATTTGTTGAGAAGGAAAATGCTGATTATGTGCAGGGTTATTTGATTAGCCGCCCAATGGAATCCGAAAAAATTTCTGAATTTATTCAGAAATTTGATTATGCCTGTTATTCCAAAGACTGAAATGATTTATGGTTGATAAAAATATCTTTTCTGAAAAAAACATAGACCCATATCCAGTTCTTGAAATTAACAGTTCGGCTCTTGATTCAAATGTTCGACTTCTGAAAAAAATAACAGGTTCCCGGGTTAAACTCCTTGTCCCTGTAAAAGCCAATGCTTATGGCTGTGGTTTTGGAGAAATAATAAAATATTTTAATGCAAATCCGCCGGATTACCTTGGCGTTGCAAATCCTTTTGAAGGAATAGAAGCAAGAGAAAATGGGTGGAAGGGAAATATATTAAATCTGGGCGGTTTTTTCCCGGAGACGGCAGAAATATTCTTTAAATATAATATTATGCCCGCTATTACAGATTTCTGGCAGATTGAATTGCTCAATACCCGGGCTCAACAAACCAATTCCATTTTAAATGTTCACTTAAAACTGGATCTGGGTATGGGACGCATTGGCCTGATGGTGCAGGATATGGACGACTGCATTGACAGTCTTCATTTTGCAAAAAATATTCATATAGCGGGAATTTTTACCCATTTCCCGAGTTCCGATCAACCGGATTTTATTTCGAATAATCTTGTTTTAAAGAAATTTTATGAACAATCCGGGATAATCATGGACAAATTACATCTTCCACGCCATGAAGTAATTTTACATGCGGCAAATTCATATGCAGTCATGTTAAATCCGGATTCCCGTCTGGATATGATTAGACCGGGACTTTGCTTTTACGGGTATTTTGCAAACAACGCAGATCGCGAAAAACTTTCCAGAGAATTTCCGTTCAAGCCGTCATTAAAGTTGAAAGTATTTCCCGTAAGCATTAGAAATTATCCAAAGGGAAGTACCATATCCTATGGCGAGACCTATACCGTTGTGGACGATTTGATCGCGGGCGTAATTCCTCTTGGTTATGCCGATGGAATACCGAGAGCCTTGTCCAATAAAATATCCTTTGGCAAATATCCTCTGCTGGGACGCGTTACGATGGATCAAACTGTCATTGGCGGTTTAACCACCCTGAATGAGGAGCTGGAGTTGTTGGGCGATCATTCGCCTCCTCTGGAATTATGGGCAGATCTAAACGCAACAACTTCCTACGAAATTATGGTAAGACTTGGCGAACGTATACAGAGGAAGTTAGTCTGAAGATTTCCCGTCCTTTAATATTTTTTCGCCAATAATGTTGCTCCCGGATATAGTGACTTTCAGAATTCCCCCGGATTTCAAGAATTGATCCATCGATAAAAACTTTTTGAATGCATTTTCATATGATCCAAAACGGTAATGCAGCGGATATGCCTGCGATTTAAAATTATAAGGAGATTCCGGGATCACAAGAAGCGTTACAAGATAACCGTCGGCAACAGTTTCCATTACCAGATGGGAAACTTTTTTTTGCCATAAAACTCTTTCAAACATGGTATCATTGTATTGCGTCTTGAGAGATGGCTGAAAAAAGGAATCGTAAAAATTATTCTCTGCAAAAAGAGATGTCATGGAAAAAGTAACAATAGAAAACAATCTGCATAATTTTAGGTTACAAAAAAATTGAAATTTGGTTTTAGACATGGAACAAGTACTCCCCAAAAACTTTGCACCGGGAAGGAATTGGCAAATTATTCCTGTTTGTCGGAAATTTCCCAATTTTTTGTGTGCGTTGAGCCCAATAAATGCTTATCCTCAATATGCATGAATATTGCAGTTTGTTTCCAAACCTTTCCATTGTGATTATTATCGGACAAAAATATATAATTTGTATTGATAAAGTAAAAGGTTTCTGACTATTGGTCATTTTATTCGAAGCCTGTAAAAAATAAATATGGAAGAATATATGAAAGCAACTTTACGGAACGGTGCAATAGAAATTTCAATCATTGGTAAATTGGATATGGCTACTGCAAGAAGATTTGAGGCTGATTTTTTTGAAAAATATTTACCTGCGCCCGAAAATGTAATAGGGCTGAATATGTCGGAATTAAAGTTTCTGGATTCATCGGGTCTCAGTATTTTGATGAAAATTACAAATGCGGCCATGTCCAATGGCAAACTTGTTTATTATATTGCTCTGAGCTCAACAATTTTAAGTGTAATAAAAGTAGCTCGGCTGGATAATTTATTGCATTTTATGTCCGAAGAAGAATTTAATCAAAAGTATCCCGCTATTCCATAAGCCATCCCCAAAAAACCGGAAAATGCTCGTACCATTTCACAGAGGGTTAGATTGGGATCTGGATAATGAAACTGGAAAAGCAGGCGTACGCTGGTTTCTGATTCTACTTGTCGCAATTTATCTTGGGCATTTATTAGATCAGGATATTCATTCAAGCGCTGTTGCAGGCACCTTGAATCATTATTATGTCTGGGGACTAATTGGATTTTATTCTATCTTAAATCTCGGGTTTCATATATATTTACATGAAAAAAGAAAATTATCCCGGGGTATTTCAGGTCAGGTTAAATATTTCAGCATGACGCTGGATCTTGCCATGGTAACCGCTCTATTGTTTCCGACAGGAGGTCGGAGCAGTATGTTTTACTTGTTGTATTTTGTGGTGATACTTTCCAATGGAATTCGTTATGGAATGAAGTTGTCCTTGATTGGGCTTATTATTTTTAATTGCCTGTATGTATTTTTGCTCTTTTATCAGTTTTATCCAAACCTCAATATTCCTGATTTCCAGACAGAAGTTCTAAAGGTTATCGGCGCATGGTTTGTGGGAATCTATACAGGATATCTTTCAGCACGGTTTGAAATTTTACATAAAGAAGTAGAGAAATACAGGCAAATTATTGCACAAATGGTATCGGACAGGAAAAATGACTGATTCAAAAGTTCCTGATACAAATAACATTTCGGGCGAGGTAAGTTTTCAAAAGGGAAATATAAATTTTGATTTGTTGGAACCAGAATATCCTTCTGAAAAAGAGGCCAGACAGGACAATAAGGACTTAAAAGAAAGTATACCTAACAAGCGTGGAATCTTTGACGCTGGCCTTAAAATAAAGCCGGTTGGCCGAATCCAAATATTTTTTTGGCTTTGTATCTTTGCAGGATCAGCATCGCTGCTTCTTCATATTGTATTTATTGCCCAATCCCTGTTCTGGGTTCTGATTCTCCCATTGATTTTAATATCTCTTTTATGGTCATTTATTATGCTTATTTTGTTTAAGGTTCGTCCCCGTTGAGAATATTGTTCGCTTTAAAACACAGCATATCCAGTCTATTTTCCAATATCAACGAAAATTCCTTTAATTTTGTAGAATCCTGCGGCGCATCGAGAGGCTCTCCAACCATTACAATTATTTTTGAGAAGGGAAGAGGAAGAGAAAAATCATCCCAGTTTGGTCCCTGTATTTTTCGTGAAAAGGCAAATCCAAGAGGTATTATTGGGCTGCCGGTTTTTCCTCCAATAAATACAGATCCAGGTTTTGCCTTGTAGATTGGGCCATGAGGTCCGTCGGGGGCAATTAAAGCTGCGTTTCCATCTTTTATTTTTTTAATAAAATGGATGATTGCCGAGGATTGTTTTCCCAGCGATGCATCCAGCACCTGAAATCCCCTGTTATGCAATGTTTTGATTCCGACTTCTCTAAAAAAGTGGGCCATACTCTTTTCATATCTGAGTGTTCTTGGATGATCCGAATAAATTAATATATTTTTCGAATGAAATACAAATGCAGCGGCATCAACAAATGAATGCCAGACAGTAAGTATGTACCTGTTGTCCAGCGCGGAAGCCATGAGTAGATGCTCTTCACCTTGAATTTCAATATTTAATGTGGCTTCATACATCCCAAGAATAATGGAACTTATGGAAGCAAATAGCCCGGTTGTAAAACTATAGAGCCCTCTTTTTACCGGGTTTGATGGCAGACTCATATTTCACTCAGGCGGCAGCCTTGACCTGGTTTTTGCCTTCCCGTTTGGCTTCATAGAGGGCAAGATCTGCAAGGTGTAGCGCCCGATCAACAGACTTGTGCTCAGCCCGAATCTCCGAAACGCCTATACTGACAGTAAAATGATAATTCATTCGGGCGGTCTGGTCGTGTATGTTTTTGCATAACCGATTTGCAATTTCAAGCGTTTGTTCTTTATTGCTTTCAACACATAATATGGCAAACTCTTCGCCGCCCATTCGGCCAACTACGTCGCCTGTGCGCAAAGTGTTTTTACAAATCTGGATTAATTTTCTTAGAGCTCGATCCCCGACCGCATGTCCATATGTATCATTTATGACTTTAAAATCATCAATGTCCAGGAGCATGATTGACAGCGGAGTTCCCTGGCGCAAAGTCTTTCTTTTCTCATGTTCGGCGATATCCAGAAAAAAACCGCGATTATAACAATTTGTCAAAGAGTCCCTGCATGCCATTTCGGTTAATTTTTTTTCCAGCTCGACTCTCTTGATTATTTCTTTGTGCAAAACGCGAATATATTTTTGTTCTTTAGCCAGTTCCCTGAATTTTAATCGTCGTACAATTTGAGTTTTGCGGGCAAATTGGGAGAAAAAAATATTATATGTGGCAAAAGCAAAACCAATAATAAAAATATTGGAATAAATCAGAGGGTCTCTGGCAATGTCGACATAAAAGAAAACAACACTGGAAACAATGGAGATGGCCATGGAGTAAGCAAATGAGTTGGGAATTAAAAGTGTTACACCCATAATAAAAATCAATTGCGTTAAGGCCATTTCAGCAGGATCAGCATATCCTGTTTGAAAAAAGAAAAAAGCTTCACCCACAAAAATAAATAAATTAAAGAGTATGAACAGGTAAAAGAGATTGTAATTTTTTATTCTTTTAAGCAAATTGATTAATAATAACGATGAAATTGTGGGTATAATTTTTAAAAGCAAAAGTAGATATGGTTTCTCTGCGGAAGGTAAAATAAAATCAAGAATTGAATACAACCAATAGATGCCCAGCCCGATAAAGATCGATTTTTTTATTTCCGGAATTATTTCTTCCTTGATCGATTCAAAATATCGTGCCTCCGTTACCCGGCTTTTAAAAATCCCCTGATATTTATCTATTTCATATTTAGGCATTTTATTTCAATCTCTGTTTTGACGGAAGCATACAAAAGCACTTCATTTTTGCGAGTAAAAAATTTGCCTTTTTACGGCAAGCAGGGAAAACAAAGTCAAAAGAACAATATTTGCGCCAAGCAATATATGTTTGATTAATGTCAAATAACCGGTGCTAAAATAAAGAAAATTTTCTATCGGATACAATATTATCATGCTCAATATACTGCTATTTTCGGCATAATCGGTTAAAAAAACAAGAAGCGGCAAAAATAATGCCGCTATAACCGGTTTTGGAGATTTAAATGCCTTTTGACCAAGATATATGGTTAATAAAAGCAAAGCTGTGGCATATGCAAAGGGATATATCAGATCGATAATTTCATTATAGAGATATGCATCCCGCCCCGCTTTTCCGAGTTCCGTAAGGTATTTTGATATATCCCCGGATGTGTAATACATTCTCAGATCAAAAATCTTCTCACTTGAATATAATCCTGCTTTTGGAATCAAAACAAGTACCAATAATATTTGGAGCAACGTTTGCGCCAAAATAGCATAAAATATGTTCGCAGTAGTTGCCAGTTGAAGCAGCTTGTTATAAATATTCGAAATCATTGGCCATAGTTTACAGGCAGTTCCGGAGTTAAACCAAAATAAAGTATATTTATGGTTGACATCGGCTTATGCAATTTTTCATACTTTCCATATGAAAATGACGAGAAGACCCAGAAGAAACAGAAAGAACTCTATTATTCGATCCATGGTTCAGGAAACGGATGTTTCCGTCAGCAAGCTTATTTACCCTCTTTTCCTTATGGATGGGGTTAAAAAAAAGGAAGAAATCAATTCCATGCCGGGTATATTCAGGTATTCGATAGATCATATTTTGGCAGAAATCGAGACATGTTGTAAATTAAATTTAAAATCTTTCATATTATTCCCCGCAGTCGAAGAGCAATTAAAAAACAGCGATGCTACTTACAGCTATGATCCCTCAAATTTTTATCTTCGCGCCATCCGGGAAATTAAACAAAAATTTCCGGAGGTCGTTATTGTTACGGATGTAGCCATGGATCCGTATAACTCCGATGGTCACGACGGGTTGGTAAAAAATGGCAAAATATTAAACGATGAAACTTTACCCATTCTGGGTAAAATGGCCATGGCGCAGGCAGAGTCCGGGGCTGACATTGTGGGACCATCTGACATGATGGATGGCCGAATTGGTTACCTTCGGGAATGTCTGGATGAGGCCGGATTTGCCGAAACGGGGATCATGTCATATACTGCAAAATATGCAAGTAATTTTTATGGACCATTTAGAGACGCGCTTGAGTCGGCGCCAAAATATGGCGACAAAAAAACATACCAGATGGACTATGCAAATAGTAGAGAAGCATTAATTGAAGCCGAGCTGGATATTTATGAAGGAGCAGACTTTTTGATGGTTAAGCCTGCGCTGGCTTATCTGGATATTATACAAAGCTTAAAACAAAACTTTGATATTCCCATCGTTGCATACAACGTTAGCGGCGAATACTCCATGGTAAAAGCTGCCGCCGAAAAAGGTTGGCTTAATGGCGAAAAAACCATGATTGAAATTTTATACAGCATTAAAAGAGCCGGGGCTGATATTATAATCAGCTACTTCGCAAAGGAATTTGCGCAAATAGCTGAATCTCGCTAAAAACAATGCCGCTCCCGATTATTATTGCACTTTTAGCGTATAACCTGTACTTACAACGCCTGTAACCTTTATGGAAAGCGATGTACTTGAAGCGGGAATCGCCACAAGGCAGGTCTCGGTTGCATTGCCTGCCGTAGCGCTGGTACATTGCTGATCTACCGGCAGAAAAACGCTGTTTGATGTGCTGTTATTGGCGCCGGTCGATGTCAACCCATTTGGACCGCTGTAAATATCCAGAGAAACATCGCCAGTTCCGACATCAGGGATTACTGTAATTGTATGCATGGAACCGGCAACGAGGCCAGATACTGTATAATAGTCGGCATTGGGAGCTGTAACGAACTTGTTATAGCTACCCGTTGTTATATTCCATGGCGCTGGATTATAGCTGATGGTATAAAAACCGCCGCCTGCTCCCCAGGGATCCACGATTACCCAGAGAGAAGTACCAGTAGGTACGGCTTGTACGCTTTCTGGAAAAACACCAGTAATCCATGAAGCGCTCGTCAGTGTTACAAAGGCATCTGAGTAAGTATATATATCTATGTCATTTGAAACATTCGTTAACTGAATATTGTACGAAGTACCAGCAGTTAATCCATTAATAACATAATAACTACATGGCGGCGGTGCTGTCACTACAAAACAGCTTTTGTTTGCACCGGCGTTTAATGCTGTTCCAAGATATCCTGTTGTTAACGGGGGCGCGCCTATAGGTGCAAGCGCTGTCCCCTGTGCCGCCAGCGCCGGTCCTGCGGTAACAAGCCATGCGACGCCGGTTGAAACATTATTAGCTTCATTTAGCTCTGGAATTATATTGGTTGAATCTACCGATACGTATGCTGTTCCGCCTGTCATAGTCGATACTGGAATAATCCTGGAACCGACTAATGTTGCCCCGGCTGCAAGACCAGGATGTGTATTGCGAGTTGTACCACAACATAAGGCAGGCGCAGTAGCAGAATTTGTCCAGACCTCTGCCACGAAAGGTCCTACGGCATAAGCTCCGGTATTGGTAACTGTATAGTTTACCGTAATAGTTTGCTGCGATGTTCCGGTGATACCGCCAACTGCATTTATAGCGATTGTTAAATCTGGCAATGTCCAGGCTACACCCAGTGATGCGTTGTTCGTTTCCAGAGCTTCCATAAAATCGCCGTTGGCTGTACCATTGTAATCTATATAGGCATATACAGTTCCCGCTGTCAAGGCTCCGATAGCCAAATTTTGCGTTCCCGATACGACTGCATTGGTAGGTATTATACCATAAATCGGTATAGTAATGGTTGGCGCCGCAGTTACGTCTGTTGGCGCAGCCGCCAGATTTACCCAAAAAGCAACTTTGGGGTTAACGGCAGTCTTTGCGCCGATATTATTCACTGTATAAGAAACAGTTAAACCGCCTCCGCCAATGCTCACGCTATTTATAGTTACCGTAAAATCAGGTTTGGCTGGGTTAGCGCAGTCTATTACCACAGAATTACCAGCAGAAGTCATGGTTCCGCTGGCGCTGCCAGAAACAAAAACACAGATTTGTGTAGCTGGTTGAGTTAATGTCAAGGCAAAAGTAGAACCAACTGCTTGTGCGGTCATGGCAAAAGCAATTTTATTATTGGCGGTTGTCAATGGAGCAGTTTGAATGCCGGGTACGTTTGTTGTATTGGTGACATTCAGAGTGTTTGATCCGGTTAAATTTAAAACTGTTACATAGACAGGCGCATTTGCCACGGCCGTGCATGCAATATCCTGTGTTACAGTAGTTCCCCATACTGTTGATTTCAAGTTGTCTGTCCCATTGGAAAAAACACATGTTTTTCCAGGGGGGGATTGCATGATTTTTATACTGATATCAGAACCATCATTTGTAACTGGTAATGAGTATGTATCCGTGCCAAATCCATTGGCGATTACTAATTGTGCAATATTGGTTGTATTATTATAAACCACGGATTGATCGCCTGAAACAAGACCAATGACCTTTCCAGTAATTGCATAGGCAACCGGGGAACACGTTGCCGTAATTGTCCCAACCACAGGGATGACCCCTGATGCATTGGGTGAAAGATAGCATTGCTGATCAATACTGTTCAAGTTTAAACGATCAGGTTGCTGGAAAATACTTACAGAATAATTGTTTCCCGTATTTAAAACGGGAGTGGTAAACGTAAAAACGCCGTTGGCGCCAGCCAGAATATTGCTGGCTGTACTGCCGTTTAATCTCAAGCCGAGACTTCCTCCTGCGCCGGTAAATCCGGATACTGTAACGGAAACCGTTGGGCCGACGGCGCATGTAATGGCAACATTGGCTGCTCCGCTTAAAACACCCGAAACCGGAGCTCCGCAGGTTTTACCCGCAGGGCTAAACGAAGTTACCGTAACGGTATAGGCCGAACCGTCGGTAATGGGTGTGGCAAATGTAAATGGCATTGAAACGCCCGTTGCCGCCGCTGTCGTAAAAGTTTGCGCAGCATTGGCTACGCCGTTTGTTGTACTATTTAATTGAAGTCCAACAGTATCTCCAAGGGTAAGTCCGGATACCGTTCCTGCCACAGTATATGTATTCGTTGTACAGGTAATGAGCGGTAAATTTACATTAACCGCCCCTACGGCTATTGCCCCGGTAGTCAAAGCCGCAGCGGGGAATGTGCATGTTTGATGCGGGCTGACGGGTTGACTTGCAATGGAAACAGTCACGGACGCCCCGGTTGCAAATGTATTTAAAAAACTATATATTTGATTTGTTGATGCAACAGTAAGCCCGTTTGTGACAGACAGGTTTTCGGTAATGCCAACCGAAGAAGTCAAGTTTAGACCAATAGTTGCATTTGGCGCAAGCCCGGAAATTCCGGTGGTAGCGTTTCCACCTGCTGCAAGCAATCCCCCTCCGGAACAGGTAATAAATACATTGATTGCGTTGCTTCCCGTTAGGGTTCCCGCGCCATTGGTAACAGCGCAGGTTTTACCCGCTGGCGGAGTAGTGACAGTAATATTATATGCCGTTTTGTCTGCTTTTGCGGGAAAATTAAAGGACTGAATGCTGCCGGCGACCAGCGGCGCGCCCGGCCCTAAAGTCAAGCTTCCTGAAACAGGTAAGATGCCATCCGATAAAGTAATAGATTCTGTCGATAGCAGACCGCTGATTGTGCCGCCAGTTGTGTATGTGTTGGTAGTACAATTAATATTAACTCCCGTAACATTTGTATTTGCCATTGTTCCGCTGGGAGCGCTTACGGTACAATTTTGGGAAGGATTTGCAGGCTGGCTGAAAACAGTTACATTATAGGTATTTGTCGTTGTCAAAGATGAAGGAAAAGTATAATTTACGGCTCCGGGATTTGGGCTGAAAAAATCGGCGGTAACGCCGTTGATGGTATTTTTGAGCGTCAGTCCTGTTCCCGACAAATTGCTGATGGATCCTCCAACCGTATGGATCGTTACGTTGGAGCATGTTACCTGTATGCTCGATATATTCATGTTAGCTACGGTTCCCAGGTTTCCCCCGGCAACGCATGTTTTGGTTAGAGGAGCAGAAAACACGCTAATATTATAGGATTCTCCCGATAACAGTTTTGTCGGGAAAGTAAAGGGGTCGTTTCCGGTTCCGCCTCCTGTGATGGCGGCGCTATCCGATAAATTGTTTTGTAAAACAATTCCATCTCCGGCAGATAAACCCAAAACAACACCTCCTACCTGATATTGGGTACTAACGTTTATATTTGCATTTGCCGTTACTTTTGCTGTAATATTACACCCCATTAAAATTAATGAGAACAATACACCTCCCGCCTTTAATAATCTGTTTACTTTCTTCATATCATGCCCGACAATTGAATATATATGTAAATTTTTTGTTTCGTCCATAAAAAATCCTTTTTTCAAAACCAGCACACTCCGTTTCCTGGAGTTGCAATGTGATTTTGAGCCGATGTGACATAAAAACTGTTTGGGTATGCCAATATAAATGCATTCATGGCCGGTATTTCATTTGTACAATCATGCTCATCCGAATAGGTTCGGGCATGATGATACATGGCGTTGTCTGCTGATAATGAAGCCGGATAATTTTTATAAACAAATGCGTAGTCAGCCCGCGCCGTCGAAAATTCAATCGGCAAAGATGTCGCACTTGCTGGCGCGGTTGCGGGTAAATTCACCGTTCCCTGGCTTTCATAGCTTCTTCCCCTGTAATAATAAGCGCTTGTCAGTTGTGTACTTGCAGGATAACCGGAAATTACTTTTCCCAGTTCGATAGTTGCATTTGCATAATCGGCGATATAATAATAAGATAAGCCTTTGTGAAACTGGCTGTTGTCTCTAAAGTTGCTTGTGGTAAAGTGCGTCAACAGATAGTTAAAATCGCTTAGCGCAAGGAGCAGCTCGGCATTGGCTGTTGTTGTATTGAGCGATGCTGGAGTCATGGCAATTTTTTCAAGATTCATATGAGAAGAACCCCGGTAATAATAGGAATTATCAATGTAGTCACTTTGCGGCTCGGAGGTTATTATTTTCTCAAAATCGGATTTTGCGTTTGTAAAATCAACCGCGCTTTTGGAAACTTTTCCGGTATTATACCATGACAGGCCACGGTAGTAGTAGGCTCCATCGAGATTATTGCCGGAAGCGTACTTTGATATAAAATCTGAAAATGCAGTTATGGCGGAGCTATACTGAGCATTTTGATAATAGTTGTAGGCAGTATTATAGTCCTTTATTTCTTCCTGGGAGCTGTTTGGAGTGATACTTTTGCAATTCCAAATAGAAATTGCAATTATCGCAATGATTATTTTTTTCATAATATTAATCCATTTTTTAAAGTTCTACTTTTGAGTTGATTTCGGTTCTATATTTTTTGCTGTCCCGAAAATCCGGAGAAAGCTTATTTAATATTTCATACTGGCGGTTGGCCTCATCATAAGCTTTCAGGTTAAACAAATCAACAAGATATAGATATCTTCCTTCAGGGCTTTTGGGCTGCAAAAGTAAATATTTTTCCACAAATTTTGTAGACTCTTTAAAGTCTTTCAACACGCCATGTATTTCGGCAGTTACAAACAATGCGTCCTCATTTTCCGGGTCAGTTTGCAAAACTTTTTCGAGGGTAGAGAGAGCATTCTTGAATTCTCCTTTGTTCTTTTGTTCGTACGCGAGGCGAATCATCAGTTTGCTGTCTCCCGTTTGTTTTATGCCATGACTAATGGTCTCCATGGCTTTATCGATCAGATCTTTTTTTTCATAGAGTAGCGCCAGGTTATAATAGGCACTGGAGTATTTTGAATTCAAGTGAATAGCTTCAATGTATGATTTTTCGGCGTCGTCAAAGGCATTCATTTTTGAATAAACTATCGCAAGATTAAACCAGGCTTCAGGATAGTTTTTTTTCAAAAATATAGCCCTTTTATAGGAATCGATGGAATTTGCAAAAAGATTTTCCTTGCTGTAAAGCACCCCGAGGTTGTAATATACGATTGAATCTTCTGATTTCATTGCAATTGCCCTGTTGTAATATTGAATGGCCGCATCAATACTATTTAGTTTAGAGTAGACTATTCCAAGATTAATAAGCGCCTCATAATAAAGCGGGCGCAACTCAAGAGCTTTGTTGTATTGCTCAACAGCCAATTTATAATCGTTTAACCCATAATATGCACGGGCAAGATTGAAGTGATACAGTTCTTCTTTTGGAAATTGGGCAATGAGCTCCAGCAATAAATCTTTTGCTTTTTCATCTTCATTGATATTCAGATATAAAGATGCTGCATTTGATTTTAGAAGCCTTGAGTTGGGAATCTGCTGAATACCTTTGCGCATCCACTTCAATGCCTTGTCATTTTCATTTTTCCCTGTATAATGACTTGAGATGATGTAATATAACTCTGCATTGTCCGGATATATTTTTGCAAGATGTTCAAGCTCAAGGATGGCCTTTTCCGGATGATCTTTCAGGGAAAGCCTGGCGCGCCGCACTCTGGCGGGAATAAATTCCGGGTCTAATTTTATGGCCAGATTCAGATATTTTAAAGCCTGATCTTTGTCTTTAAGTTTTTCGAGAGCTGCGGCTGTCCAGTAACAGGCTTTTGCCTTGCGCCCAAGACTGGAAATCTCCGCCGATTTTAGATAAAACTTTACAGCTTCTTTGTATTCATTTTGCCGATAATATAAAAGGGCTATATTCATCATGGCCTCATAGGACTTGTTTTTGAACGTTAAAAATTTTTGAAAATATTCGATAGCTTCCTTACCGTTATGGGTTTGGCGACTGAGTAAAAGTCCCATGTTATAATAATATCGGGGATTGTTGGCGTATTCTACAGACTTAAGCAATTCAAGACCGGTTTTCCAGGAAGGCGTTTTATAATATAAATATGCCAAGGTAAGATTTAATTCAGGATTTCGCAATTGCGGGTTTTTTCCATCTGCGATAATCTTTTTAACAGCTTCTTCCCATGATTTATTCTCGATCAGAGCATTTACCTCGTTGTACCATTCGATTTTTTGTGGCGGAATATTTCTGGTTTCAAGCTTCTGGGTAATACTCAGAGATTCATCGGATTCTTCCTGTTCCCGATTCAGGTTTATAACTGTAATGTCATCCCGGTTTTCAATGTATTTATCAAGAGCCAGCAAGCTGACGATTAAAGCCGCCAATAAAAAAAGAAAAGGGATAAAGCTTTCGGTGAACAAAATTTTCCAGTCTGTTTTTTTCATTTATAATACCTCCAGAAGACCTTTTTTATTTGCCTTTTGAATTTCCAGTCCGGGCCGGGCATTTATTTCAAGCAGCATGGGACCATTTTTTTGATCGAGGGTAAAATCAAAGCCAATGTATTTCAGGGGTACTATCTTGCAGACATCGGAACAATATGCCAGCATTTCCTTTAGATATGGTACGGGTTTTTTAGCCAACGGTATATTGGTATCCGGATGCTTTTCTATATATTTTCCTCTGTAAATAGCGGATATTGTCTTGCCAGTTTCAAGATCAATTCCCACCCCGATTCCCCCCTGATGCAGATTTGCTTTTCCATGGGATCGCGAAGTGGGTATTCTCAGCATGGCCATTACGGGCTGTTTTTCAAAATAGATAAATCTGAAGTCTGCAAGACCCCGATTATAGATATCTTTAAGAAAAGTATGGGGGAACAATCTTTTTTCAACAATGGCCATATCGCTACTTCCGGTAGAATAGACGCCCATAAGAATGTCCGATATATGCTTGCGAATTTTCTTGTAGGAAAGAAAGCTCCCGTCAATGTCGTATACTCCATTTTCCCCTTTTTTTCCGAGCACCATTATTCCGTATCCGCCGCGGCCTTTATTGGGTTTGATTACTGTATTTTCAAGCTGATCCATATTTGCTTTTAGATTATAGATATCTTTATATTCTTTAAATTCAAGAACAGTTTCCGGATGTGGAACCCCGGAGGATTGAAACAGTTGTTTTGCCAGAGACTTCTCATCGGCCATTTTAAAAAATTGCCTGTTTTCAGACGGATAAACAAGGCGAATGTTGCGTTTGTTGATTCCGAGAATCTGACCATTGTCTGCCGATAGCATTTTTTTTATCATTTTGCCTCCCGGATTAGCTCTGCAAAACGAAAATATTCCATCAGGCGAAAACCAGCCCATCTTCCTACAATAATGTTAAATCCAATCAGCATTAAAATGACTTCGGGAAAAGACAGCATAACCAGTTGTAAAAAAGTAGAATGGATAAAGTAATAAACAGTAATAATGACAATGACTGTATTTGCAGAAACACTCAAAAGTCTTTTAAAGCTGCCTTCTTCAATCAAAAGAATAACGCGGTGTATTGTAATGGCTACAATGGCCACGGGAAAAAATACTACATATACAAGGCTATATATTTTGTAAGATAATCCAAGGCTAAAAACGCCGAGAAGGCATAAAATTACAAAAGACAACAATATGGCCATTTTCGGATGATAAAGAAGATCCAGTCGCGATATAAAGAGGTTAATAAAATAAACCGTCAAGATAATCCCGAAAAAAACGCCCAGACCGGTAAACACCCCGATATTATGCAGTACCGATGCAATCAATATAGGGAGAAATGTTCCAAAAGTTTCAAGCCCAACAATATTTTTCAAAATTACTGAAATCAGGGCAGCAAAGGGAAGCATTACCAGATACACAAAAATATCCAGAGAAAGATTAAATTTTTCGAATTGACTGACAAGATTGTTGATATTCAGGGGAATGTCCTGATAGTTATCGTTCATGCTTTCCCGCGGCAACACCGTGCTCTCAAAGGAGTAACTGTAATCAAAATCAATACCGGCGGTATGCTTAAACAAGACCATGTCGTCATAGTATAAAGAAATATATGTTCGGGGGAGTTCGGCAAAGTGATCGTTTGTTGGACAAAATGGAACCCATTGACCGTTTATGTAAATTTCCACCCACTGGTGTATCATTTTTTTTGGGCTTTTGTTTAATATGATTCCCCCAACAACCCTTGCCGGAAGGCCCAGGTTTTGCGCCATCG
>Ga0224495_10000647_pt1 | contig 26579 bp, 20 predicted proteins | sample SF_Jul11_sed_USG_FD_168128 | JGI IMG/M metagenome (GOLD analysis project Ga0224495, IMG submission 168128) | Sediment microbial communities from San Francisco Bay, California, United States - SF_Jul11_sed_USGS_4_1 | ecosystem: Environmental > Aquatic > Marine > Sediment | place: USA: California...
CAAACTGAAGTCATCCGCACCGCAATCGAAAATGGAGATGTCGGAAAGTTTGTGGAGGTATTGCAGATCATCCGCACAACCGGCGCGCTGGATTTCACGCGTCAACAGGCTATACATGAAGCCGAATTGGCATGCACCGCAATTGAGGTTTTGCCAGATTCTAAATACAAACAGTCTCTGCTAGAATTGGCTGACTTCGCAGCAACGCGGCAATTTTAATTTCAATACCATTGTTCAAGTTCGGGGTGTAGCTCAGCCTGGTAGAGTACTGCGTTCGGGACGCAGGAGTCGGAGGTTCGAATCCTCTCACCCCGACCAGAAAAATACTCGCTTTAAACCATTTCAGCGACTACCGCTTCTGACTTCGATTCTAGATCCCTCAACGGACTTTGTTTCATTCATCGCCCATCGCAATCCAGTTGCCGAAGCCACAATCGGCAAGCGCTTGTAAAAACTGCCATTTAATTGCGAATAGCCAACCAGATAAGCGTAGAACAATCGCAATAATTTTGGATTCGGCTTCGCATGCTGTGATTCTCGCCAAAAGCGGCCCAACGAATGATGGAATGTCAGTCCCTTCATGTCGTAAAGCGCCTTCCCGCAAACTTTTACCGGAGCACCGTGGATCATGGCTGACAGCCCCACCGTGCTATTGATAACAACCACCCCGCACGTGTGATCCAGAAGCGTGGGGAGGTGTTGATCATGGATATAGAAGCATCTCCCCTGCAAACCCAACAACTCGATTTTTTCAGCGATAAAATCTGCGTAATCACAATACCCCCGATCCATGGGGTGATGCTTGATTACCAGTATCCTGCGGCGTGGCGCATTTCTCGCAAAAGAGGTCATCACCTCGTCAATAAACTGCTTGATCGTATCAAAGCTCGAGTGGCTCACCAACTGTGCGTCATTGTGCACCTGCAATGGAACCAGAAAATACCGGCCTGCATACTTACCTGTTAACCGTGCAAGTACACCCCGTTCTTTGGCCGCGTAACGCCACTTGCGCCAAACCGATTTCAACCAGGGGAGAGATTCCAGCCATGTAAGCGGTCGATGATGCTGATAATGGAGGAAAGTCGGCTTCAGAAAACCCGCACACAAATAATACAAAATAGACCAGCGTACTGCATGCCAGTAAGTGTTCCCCAATGGCATCGGCGCGTCCATATCTGGGAGAGTATTATTCAAATAAAATATCGGCGAACGCGGAAGCGGGGAATTTCCATTTACACCGAATTGCTCCAAAGTAATGTAATCCGGCCTGATGTAACCCTCTTCGAAAACGCCAATTTCCAATCCATGACGTTGTGATATCTCATGTGCTACGCGATGAATGGGGCGGCAGTCACCAAATAACATCACTACATCAACATGCAATTGAGCGAGCAAGTTTTCGAAATACGCAGGCCATTCTTCCATTTTCCCGCGATAATTAAACGCCCTGCCCGAGTAAAACAGCCAGTCACCACCATTAAAATTGACTTTAAATACTTGCGCTCCGGCCTGCGCCATGTCTTGCGACAGGCGATGAAAGAACGGCCCCACAGGACCTTGCAGTAACAAAATTCTCTTACCTTTGAATTTTGATAGTCCGCTCCTGACCATCGTTTACCTTTTCATGAATTCAATGTCTCGCGCATGCAGTTACATCCAGTGGAATGCTAACGTACGCTCCATGCACTAATTAATCATGCCAATACTGGACAACCTCGATATCACATTCAGTATAACTTTGTATTGCCCCTAACGCTTTCGTAATATCCATTTTACAACCAACCTGTAAATCAATCCCCACCAAGGCAATTGAGCACTGGATCCCTCCCTCCAAGTCAACAACTCATCGAGTATCCGCTCAGGTGTCGTGAATCGCCCGGAGATTCTGCTAATGTAAACGGGATAGAGAATTAATACAGCAGCCACCAACTCATCCAGCAACAAGCTGCGAGTCCGTCTCGGAATCGGCAATCTATCCTCGGTCAGTCCCCAGCCGGCATAAAAGGGCTGGCCATAGCAAACCACTCTTTTTCCGCGCAGCAATGCCTCAAACCCAGCGAGAGATGTAAGCGTGTGCACTTCATCTACCAGCTGCAGCATTTCACCCATATCAGCATCCTGAAGCACTTCGTCACAAAAAAGTGATGCCGCACCCTCGCCGACTCCGGTACTGCGCAAACCAGCCACCACATCCGGATGCGGCTTGTAAATCACATAAGCATCAGGATTTTGCTCTCGCACGACCCGCAGCAACTCGATATTGCCGACTATCTCTGGCGCACCATATTCCAGTGATGCATCTGATTCCACCTGACCCGGCACAAGGATAATTTTTCGGGGCACTTCCTCGAAATTATCAGCGCCAAAATAAATATTACCCGGGGGCTGCCAAACGTGTACTCCCACGTTGTATTTTGTCAAACCGTCTTTAATCAGGCGTTGCCGTATTATTTTTGCTCTCTCGGTCAAAGCCGAATCAAAATTCGTATTTTGTAGAATATTCTCCAAGTCTGACGGCACAGTCGCATCGTAATAGATACCCTGCCTGTCCATAACCCATGACAATGGTCGAACCAAGTCAGCACCAAGACCGACCGAGCGAATAAACCCATCTTCCAGCCTGACTACTCTTGCTTTATCAATTCCCTTGTCGAATGGCTGACGACCCCACAAAGCCACCATTCCATTTTCAGGGACGTCACTTAATTTCCGCACAAAATGAACCTGGCTCCCCTGAAAAAATCTTCTGACGACAGGTCGCTTGTACAGTGAAAACCCCTGCGCATAAACTATCGCTGGAAATCGATTGCGCATGTATCGTTGCAACCCCATCCACTCAATTAAACGCTCGGGCTCACAGCTCTTCCCAGTCTCTGGGTCAATGTAGCGGGAGTAATCCACAAGTGCCGCATGCACCAGATCCTCAAGCTGCACCGGTTTTCGCCGACTTGGTGCAGTCATTGCGTCTTCAGTCAAGCCCCATCCGGCATAGAACGGCATGCCGAAAGTGCGCACACGTTTACCCCACAGCAAACCCTCGAATCCGATTTGAGAGGTAGCCGCATAAATCACCTCGGCATTTTCTATCAAGGATACAGGGTGAACATCATCGGCCAATAGCATTACGCGTGGATTTTTGGTTATTTCTCCAAGAATAAAATACCCTCGCTTTTTTCCCGCCAGTACATCGGGATGCGTTTTGAGCAGTACAGTGCACTCGGGATTCTCCTTCAAGGCGGCTGTCAACATATCCTGAAACGTTGCACTCTCTGCAAGGCCGAAATGTATCGATGCATCGCCCATCGTCTGGTCCGCCACCAGCACATAACGCTCAGGCAATACACCCTCGTAATTACGTGCGTGGTTGTACTTGGAAATATAAGCAGAACGCCATGCGGAAATGAGTGCCCGGGCTCGATGTGACTGTGCGTCGGTATGACCGGTTGAAATCAAAACTTCCAGCCGGGAGGCTGTGGTGGCATCGTAATAAATACCGAGATCATCCACCACGATTGACAGCGGCGGCTCCTGACTGCCCAGCCCAACCGAACGAAGGAATCCATCTTCCAGTTGTATCAAACTCAGGGAATGCCGATCCGCAAAATTAGAGGCTACTTTTGCACTGGGTTTACGTCCCCACGCAATGACACCATCATACGACTCAAGATTGTTTGACTCCCATCGGTGCACCACAGGAACCCCAAGCAGGCCGGGTAATCCCTTCAAGTTAGCCACCGGACGTGAAGTCGCTACCAGTGGCGCCTTGAATCTCCCGTCAAACAATGTTTGCCTATCCAAAATTCATCATCCACAAAGCGGCACTATCGCCCAATTTGAGTTTAGGGAGTAGCGTGATCTGAGGGGTTTTCATACAAAAACTCTTATTCCAACTTTAACAACGGTGCATAACTTTGTTGCGCAATATGCTCAAGTTCAGCACATTTATTTTCCGCATTGAGCAGCATTGTCCGATGCCAATTTTCGTCTTTGGCCAGATTCAAGATAGCTTCTGCCCATGCCTTTTGTTCCAGCACCACGATCAGTCCATTGTGACCGTGAGTGACGACTTCAGCGTAAGCACTGTTAGGCGAATAGATGCCCACTGCACCGCTTCGAGTGATATCAAAATATTTCGTGTAGGAACGCGCCTTATTAAAGATTGTGTCCAGCAAAGGTGCCAACCCGATATGTCGCCCACGGAGCGACTGAAATGCACCATACGATGTCCACTTCATTGGATGAACCACAGTCACCCGTGGAATTCCACGGTACATTCGATGCACATCTCGCCCGCCTATTATCTCAAAAGATATGTGCTCATCTCTACTCAAGACCTCGTCCATAACCGGACGCAACCAGCGTATTTCGGCATCATGCGATGCCGAGCCGTGATAGAAAACACGGCAATATTCCCGAACCAACGGCAAAGGTGAAGGTAATACCAGCTTCGGATTCCATGAGGCATATTTTTTCAGCAAATACTCATTGGAAACCCACAAGTCAGCTTTTTGATTTTTCAGCCATGCAGCCTGCCTCGAACCGAGGCGGGCAAGCTTGTATCGGTAACGCAGTGGCAAACCGGCTGTCGCTCCCGTATCAAGCACGTCATCGTCAATGAAAAAAATCAGCGAATGCAAATTTGCACGCACTCCTTCGATCAATTTAGACCATGCTTTGGGTAAATAGCGAACGAATATCACGCATGCCCCCTCTAAATCTGCAGGTGAGGGCATATCCTCAAAGCCGCAATGCACAGCACGCAAACCCAAGGAGGAAATAGCAGGCAAAATAAAATAATCGGTAGAGGGGTTAGATTGCTCCTCTACCAAATAAATAACGGGATCTTTGCTCATTTGTTTCAAGGAAGCCGTGTTAATCAGTTCCGCCATGGGTTGTCCACCAACGGCGCATGACTCAGGGAAAAATCCGGGCGCTCATAACTCAGATTCGGATTGTAAAATGGATCGCTGCTCAACTCATTTTTCCATCGCTTACGCATATAAGCTGCCTCGCGAGCAGCACGGCGTTTTTTTTCGGGTGTCAAATCCTTACCACGCGAAACAGATTCGTGGTGATATAACTCCGCATGAGGAGTCCACACCACCCGATAACCCGCCGCCCTCACTCTCAGGCAGTAATCAACATCATTAAACGACACTGGCAAACTCAATTCCCCCAGACCACCCAAGCGCTGAAACAGCTTCCGCCAGGTCACCATGCATGCGGCAGTCACCGCCGATAGTTCCTGCGCAACCACTGCGCGATTACAGTAGCCTGGGTCATTTTGATCGAGATAAGCATGCGCGTGATTTGCGACCCCACCCACACCGACCAAGTCACCGCCATGCTGGATCGTGCCATTGGGAAAATATAACTTAGCCCCGACAATTCCAACGCCTGGTTGCATCAGATGCCCGATCATCTCGTCAAGCCAATCGGGCGTTATCACCTCTGTATCATTGTTAAGAAGGCAGATGGCTTCACCAAGCGACTCCCGCACCGCCATATTATTTATTGCAGAATAATTGAATGGGTAATCGTAACGCAGCACACGTACCCGCTGATTTTTTCCTATTTCCTCCAAGTATGACAATGCTTCACAATCGGCGCTCTGGTTGTCAACGATCAGAATTTCAAAATTCTTATAGGTGGTTTTTTCAAGCAAACTACCAACACATCGTCTGGTCAACTCTACTGCATCCCTTGTCGGCACAATTATACTTACCAACGGCGGTTCATCCGGCATCCGGTAACGCACCCGCCGACACCCCGGCTGCGTCTCTATCACTTCAGCCTCAGCGCCGTTGCGTGCCAGATGACTACGCAACACTGCCATATTCCAAATTCTCTCTTCCAACTCGTGAAGGTTTTTACCTGCCGTACTTAGCCTCTCGTTACGATGCAACAATACTGAAGGGATATGCACCAACTTGCCGCAATCTGTATTTCCTGCCAGATCTGCAGTCCTAAGCAGCAAGTCATAGCTTCCATGCCTGCAGCACTCAGACCTGACCCCTCCCGCTTTGGAAAGCTCGGTGCCGCGAACCACCACCGCATTACCAACAAAATTTGTTGCCCGAATATGCGACAAGGACCAATCGGGCTTGAATCTGAATCTACCTCGCAGTTTATTCTCGTCAACCTCGTCATCGTCCGAATACAAAACTGCTGCCTCCGGTATAGTTAATGCCTCGCAAGCAAATCTGAACAATGCATGAGGCGCTAACACATCGCCAGCTCTAAGCAACATTACCCAGTCATCGGCATATTCAGTAGAAAGAGCATGATTGAATTGCACCAGCCAATCGTTCCAAAGCGGGGATATCACATACTGGATATCTCGCTGAATGCTTCCAGCCTGCCCATCGCCAAATCCGGCACCACCTTCCGTAGCATCCATCACCGCACAGGAATAATGACTGTACAGCTGGCTGTTGAGTGAATCAAGTGTTCGCTGAACCAGATGGGCATTGGTGGCATCAGACAAAATCAGCAGATGAAATTGGGGCGACCTTTCGAATCGAGAGATACATGCATGGATCCGTGATCGATCTTCGACGGTCAATGGGTCAAATTGCCGGATCCAGTTGAAATATTTTGGCGCGGCAGCATGCGCCCGTAATTTACCCGCGACTTTGTATGTCACCTGTAAATCAACCACCATCTGGAAAAAATTCAACTTGATAAGTTTCCGCTTCTTGGCAGCATGTCGAAATATCATCGGCAAGATTCGCCGTAACATACGCCAAACACTCTCAAATGTTGTGATCTTATTGACTTTTAGTTCGACAAGTTCAAACTCGCCTGGCTCGCCCATAAGCAATAATTTCATCTGCCGGATATCGGGCGGCAAGTAAATCACCTCGTTGATAATGCCCTTCCCCGACGCGGGTATCTCAACAAATTTATCCTCAATCAGGCCTTCACCCAAGTCGTAATATAGGCGTGCGTCATAATCACCACCGCGCTGTATCAGCATCCCTTGGAGTAATGCCCACCCGCCGGCTGAGCATTCTGCTGGTAGCACAATGTCAAAACCAGCGCTTGCGGACGCAACTTCTCTGCGCGCTAAATTTCCGGTCGTATCACTCTCTTCGACGCGAAGCATCATTGATGTATTGAAATCAATGCTACTTTAATTACTTGGATAAATTTCATAGCATCACTATACTTACACTGCAGATTTATCAGAATTACCCACCCTGTTTCATACAACGCATCTCAGCATTCCCATAGCAACAAGGGAAAAATGCTGGATACTTGGCAAACAAGCTTGCACGGCAACAACTCTTTCAAAAGTCACTGGCCCATTCAATCAATGGGACAAATCGTCCATAACCCCAACAATATGTCTCATCTGGACTAACGCATTGTCAAAGGTGTAGTGCTTGCCGGCATAGGCCAGCGCCTCACCTGAAGCCGCGTCCCAAGCTGATTTGTCATTATAAAGACGAACGATTGCATCTACCCATTCTTGCGGCGATTCCGCAATGGCTGCAAACAGGTCATCCCCGGTGGTAATGCCCTCTGCCGCCACCGGAGACAGCACGCAAGGCACGCCACTGCATAGCGCACCCACAACCTTACCCTTCAGGCCAGCACCAAACCTGAGTGGTGCAACGAACACCCTGCAGCGATCATAAACAGAGGATAGATTTTCCACGAATCCTTCGATCAGCACATCACCCCCAATGCTGCCTTGAACCTCTGAGGCCATACCTGCACCATAGACACGAAAGCAAACACCCGGCAACGCATTTCTCAATAGCGGCATAACAGTATTTGCAAACCAGATGACAGCATCCGGATTCGGGGCATGCAAATAACTGCCAAGAAATGCCACATCACGCCTGGCCTCATATGGTGCAACCGTTTCCTTTATCTCATCGACCCACGGGCACTTGTACGCCAATACTCGATCGCCCAGTTCTGCCTTGATAAGGGCGATTTCCGTCTCTGTATAGCTCAACACCATATCAACCTGAGACAACACCTCCAACTCCCGTTGGCGAATTTTTTCAGCCATCTGCAACGGGTAACCCAAGGTTTCTGAAAGTCGACCTTGGCGTAAGTAATGCAGATCGGCCACATTAAGAACGATTTTCGCTTGCGCAGCCCGCTCGCGCGCGACCCCGAGCAGGGGCTCAGCAACGTTAAAACGGGTAATGTATACAAGATCAAACTCCCCTCCTCTTGTATTAAGCACAGTCAAGGCATCCGGAAATTCAGGCAAGGTACACACCTCAACATGTCGTTTGCGATATTCGCTGAGTTCCTCTGCACTCAGATCGCAGCCATCTTGCGGAACAAAAGTTACCGAATAGCCCAGATCACGAAACATGGCCATTTCCTGCCAGGCAGCATGCCCCCCGGCACTCGCCGTAGCATTTGGCACACTGGCATCCACAAACAAAACCTTCTTCTTTGATGAAGACTTGTCTCCCAAGCACAGCCGATTACCTGCCTTGGCATCCTCATGACTTAAAACATGGCTAAAAAAATCAGCCAAGGGACGGAACAGGGAACGACGATATTCAAGGTTGGGCCGCCCAGCCTTAAACCTTATCGTACCGTAGCGTTTTAACTCACTTGCAAGAGATTTGTCGTCGCTAAACACACGAACGTAGGAACACAGAACTTCAGCCTCTCGGGAAAGCCATGATTCCCCGATAATAGCAACGGGGGCATCTATACTGCATGCCTGCCATAAAAATCCGGAAGTCTTATTTGCATAAGTCGTCGGACTGTAATTAAACACAACGACCGAGGACTCGGCAATTATCCCCATCAACTCCGGATCCGATAAAAACTGATGCTGCAACTTTACCCGGCTTTCAGTACGCGCCAATTCCTGCAGTTCATTTGCGGTACGCACCAATGCTTCGGACGTGAGCAGGTCGTTCAAGACATAATGAATGACCACTTCTGAATCCATATTCAGATATTGCAACAAACGGAGCGCCAATTCAGGAAGCTTGCAAAAGCCCTTTTCCGCCTTGGCATCCCCAAGATACAGCAATATGCGCATTTTTGAATTTCGAACGTTCAAATGCCCGTTCTTCAGTTCTTGATGAACTTCTCCCGAATATCCTGCGTTAAAAAAGAAACACGGATGCATTTCAACCCGCACGGGCAAATGAAATGCTGAGTTATATATTTCTGACAACTCTCCAGATGCTGCAAAGACCCTCACCTTGGGATTACGCATCAACATCGACAATGCTATCCGATAACTCAGGAAACGCCTTTGTGCCAATATGCTTCCACGTACATCAACACCGGGATTAAACATCAAGAAAACAATCTGGATTGGAAGCTGGCCGGAGAAATCATGATGTTTCAACGCAACAGCCAAGGCAAGCAGATGAGGCCAATCCATGGTGTGATGCAGCACGGCGTTGGCAGTTAGCACTTCAGGTTGCTGAAGAAGCCTTAGATAGTCCTTGGTCAGAACCCGCACATAAGGCTGAGCTTCTGCAATTGTCCAGTCTTTTCCAAACGCATCATAAAAATAATTACTAAAGTGGGCGCGAAAAGGAACTCGGAGTCGATCAGCCAGGGACAGCAAATCCTGATCCGCATCATGGTGCCCGAAACAAATCAGCTCATCAGAGGCACATGCTGAAACCAAGGCTGCCAGTGCACCCGCGTGATGGCCGCTGGTGCTCTGGAGACCGGGATCTGCTATGCATAGCTTCAAGGGTCACAAGACTCAGGGAAAGTACATCATCTGATATGGGTGAAATTCACGGTATATCATCCTCTAAAACGGTCCTGATTCGCGACAAACCATTGATAGGCATCGCGCAGGCCGTCTTCCAATCCGATGTGCGCCTGCCATCCCAACGTTTTCAGTCGTGACACATCCATCAACTTGCGGGGAGTTCCATCAGGCTTGGTCGAATCAAATACCAGCCGCCCCTTGAAACCGGCTACCCGTGCAACGGTTTCTGCAAGTTCGCGTATCGTGCAATCCACCCCGGTGCCCACGTTGATGTGCGACAACATCGGTTGAATATTCGATTGATATATCTTGTCATCAAGATCCATCACGTAAACGCTTGCCTCCGCCATATCATCTACATGCAAAAATTCCCTCATCGGCTTGCCGCTACCCCAGATCACCACTTCATCCGCCCCCTCCTGTACCGCTGCAAAAAAGCGCCGTAACAATGCCGGTATAACGTGAGAATTCTCTGGATGATAATTGTCGTGCGGGCCATACAGATTCGTCGGCATGACAGAACGATAGTCGCGCCCGTATTGCCGGTTATAGCTCTCGCACAGCTTGATGCCGGCAATCTTCGCAATGGCATATGGCTCGTTGGTCGGCTCCAGCAACCCCGTCAATAATGAATCCTCGCGCATAGGCTGTACTGCGGCCTTTGGATAGATACATGATGATCCCAGAAACAGCAGTTTTTGCACTCCGGACAAGTGTGCTGCATGAATGATGTTGCACTCCATCATCAGATTTTCATAAATGAATTCTGCAGGATAGGTATTGTTGGCGTGGATGCCGCCAACCTTTGCAGCCGCCAAATACACCTGGTCAATGCTTTCGTCACGGAAGAATTGCTGCACATCCGCCTGATTCAGCAAATCCAGTTCGGCGTGGGTACGCATCACAATTGTACAATCACCGCTTGCCTGTAATCGCCTGACGATAGCCGACCCCACCATACCACGATGGCCGGCAACAAAGATTTTTCGGGGCCTGTTCACGAAGACTTACTCGTGATTTTTCGACACGACATAACCATGCTTCTTCACCAGCTCGTCGCGTTCTGCCCCCTTCAGATCTTCCCGTACCATCTCTGATACCAGTTGATCGAAGCTGATCTTGGGTGTCCAGCCGAGTTTGGTCTTTGCCTTGCTGGCATCACCCAGCAGAGTTTCCACCTCGGTTGGACGGAAGTAGCGCGGATCGACTGCGACAATGCAATTACCCGCCGCATCGTAGCCTTTCTCTTCCTCGCCCTTTCCCTTCCATGTAACCACCATCCCGAGTTCCTTGGCTGCAGCATTGACGAAATCTCGCACGCTGTATTGCACGCCAGTGGCGATGACAAAGTCCTCAGGCTTGTCCTGTTGCAGCATCAGCCATTGCATTTCGACATAATCCTTGGCATGCCCCCAGTCGCGCAAAGAATCCATGTTGCCGAGATAGAGACATGACTGCAAGCCAAGCTTAATGCGTGCCAACGCACGTGTGATCTTACGGGTGACAAACGTCTCGCCGCGGATGGGAGATTCGTGATTGAACAGTATGCCATTGCAGGCATACATGCCGTAGGCCTCGCGATAGTTCACCGTGATCCAGTATGCATAAAGCTTGGCAACAGCGTAAGGGCTACGCGGATAAAATGGCGTGGTCTCCTTTTGCGGGATCTCCTGCACCAAACCATACAACTCAGAGGTGGATGCCTGATAGAAACGTGCTTTTTTTGTCAATCCCAAGATACGAATTGCCTCCAGGATACGCAGCGCTCCCAGCGCATCGGAGTTGGCCGTGTATTCAGGCTCTTCAAACGACACGGCAACGTGGCTCTGCGCCGCCAGATTGTAAATCTCGTCTGGCTGCACCTTCTGGATAATGTGCGTCAGGCTGGACGAGTCAGTCATATCACCATGATGCAGAAAAAAGGGCTTTCCCTTCTCATGTGCGTCGTGAAACAGGTGGTCGATTCGGGCCGTGTTAAACAAGGAACTGCGACGCTTAATACCGTGAACTTCATAGCCCTTGTTCAGCAAAAACTCGGCCAAATAGGCTCCATCTTGACCAGTAACACCGGTAATTAATGCTTTTTTCATTCTTGCCATCCTCTAACTAGTTAAATTTATGTATGAAACCTTGATTGAATTCAATATTAAAGACGAATTATCTAACATTACCTTTTTTCCAAGTCTTACCAGCCAGCAACTTCAGGACTCCACAATTATGAAAGGCATCCAATTAGTTGCATCACAAAAGCGCAATAAATACTGGCAATAGCGGACATTTAAAATGGCGCTTCGCTCGATTCAATTATTTCTTCGTATTTGGAAATGCAAATTTGCTCAGGGGCAGACTGCAATATTATATCCGAGAACACCCACTTTTCCTCTGGCAACCCATCTTGATGAGTGTCAACCACTGAAACTTTCACACAACTTCCAGATCAGACGTCACTCAAGGCACGCTGCTTGATTACCTCTTTTGCATTCTTCGGAATAATGCTTCCCGTTCACAAACACGTTGATGCAGCCTCAATTTCAGGGAATAAAACCATCCGCTTCTGGATCTTCAATTTAAAAGTATCAAAATCCTACAACAAGCCGTCAATAACATTATGCCAACGGCTGGATTCCCATCCCCGCCAAAATGAATGCGCTGAATCTTCCTGCGGGAACATAGTCACGTGCTGGAATGGCCTCAGTCGTTCTGCATGGTGCACATCCACCTCACTATGCGATGGGTAATAAACATGTGTTTGGGGATGCTTCCCACTTGTCGCAAATCGGCTCGGCACATCTGAAATCCCTAGCAGATTAAGCTTTTCTATCCTTCTCCTGATCGAGAGCCCCCGAATATCATTCGAATCATCGCAAGCAGGCACATAACTTGGCGGCGAAAATACAAGGCATGTCGCAGCGGACAGTGCATCCGCATATAGAAGTGCTCCAAGCCCTCCGCCTGAAAAACCTATGGTATGAACCTTGGCAAATCCTTGTTCCTTGATAAAAGTTTTCAACTCCGATACGGATTTACTAAAACTTTCGGGATGAGGGCCGAGCCCGGACAAACTCAGGTTTCTCTGAAAGTCATGCACAATAATCGGGCTGATATTCTTGTCCCGCAGCAACGCAACGATACTCCATAGAGCCTTGGGCACGAGACTGCTAAAAATGAGCATGGCTTGATTCGAATCTGACCGGTACCCGGTCAAGCCCAGATTTTCGCTCTGAATAAATCCAGCCTGCTTTAATGAAACTTCCTTTCCATCTTGCATTTGTGGCGATGCTGTCAACTTTTGGATAATACGCCGTTTCAATACAGCATCACCCAGTAATGTCGCAAACGTCAGTGTAAAAAACAATTCACTTTGCGACAGAGGCCGCTCCAAAAGCTCAGACAGAACAATATGAATATCGTCGTCTCTGACTACCCCATAACTAAAATCAACCAAGGCCACAAGGTTGCTTGTACTTTCGCTTTTAATATCCCGCAAGTGCTGAAGCACTATTTTTTCCACGAGCTGATCAGAGATCGGAATTTCCAACATCCGTGACAAATTACAGAGTAATCGCACAGGCAGTGCTGTACGCGAAATCTCTTCAAGTTCTGAGAGCCGGCGAGTAACTTCAACCAAATACTCTTTTGCTTTTCCTGTATCGCCAACCTCCACCCAATCATTTGCAATAACGCACAGTTGATCAATTGAGGGGCTGGCCCCACATAATGATGCATATTGATCGATTGCATCTCTAGCACCCTCAGAATCGTTTCCATACAATTTGGCGCGCAATATTTTCTGATGTGCCACCAACAACCATTCGGGATAAATGAATGCTTTATTTTCATCGCGCATCCGGCTGAGCTCTGTAAAAGCCCGTTCCGAATCATGAACCACCAGCAATTTTGCGTAATATCGTTCCGCCTTCGGATTACGTCCATCCCCAAGGTTGAAGCTATTTTTGATTGCTTGGGTTAGGGTTTTCAGGGCCAGGCCGATCTCACCATTTTTTTCAAATGCCTTAGCCAGCACAAGGGCATGAGTAATTTCAATTTCTTGGCCAAGTTGCTCAATCCGTTCTGCCACATCTCCTGCATTACCCTTGTGAATCAAGTGAGCAATGAAGCGTATGCCGAGTGGCTTGTTATCTTTATGTACCTGCAGGGCATTCGAAAGAATTTTCCCCGCCTTCACATGTAAAGACCTGGCTTCAAGGCTCTTGGCCATGCGCAGCGCAACGGGTGGCTTGCACTTGGCTTTTTCTGGCAGTTCCTCAAATATTGCCTCGGCTTCCAGATGCTCGCCATCAGCACACAGACTTTTAAATTTCTCAATTCGCTGCTTTATGTTTTGCTGCTGATCATTGAGTTGACCGCTCATATTCACCTCTCATTTACCCAATATTCTGCCCTGCCCATACCTCATCGTCGTCCAGCAGGAACAGACGTCCCCATTGGTCGCAGATGGATAGCCATTCACGGAATGACTTGGTATCAGCAGAATATTTCTCCATGTGGAAGAGTATTGTATTTAACCCCGGCGCAAATAGCCGGCATTCACTGCATTCGATATTCGGTGTACAGCATTTGGATTCGATTGGTTTCATGTCAACGCCGTAGGCGCTGTGCCACTTGAAATTTCGACCATTGCAGTTGATTGCATTTCCGGACGTGCCATCGATCTTGTAACGCTCTTTCTCCTGCGTTGCCCAGCGGTTAAATTCATGCGTGTGCAGGCATGACATGGGATACTTGTCAATAATACTTCCTATCTTATCGTGTGCTTTAGCCAATTCTCCGGTAGAAAGCATCATGTTGTATTGAGCATTACTGAACCTGAAAAATCCGTTGTCATTGTCGGCGGCAATGTTCAGTTTTTCAAGATAGGACTTGGTAGGACTGAAATAATTGAAAGCGAATCTTGCACCTTCTCCATCCAGGATTTCAGCTACATTCTCAATTGAATCCAGATTGTGACCGTTGATGGTGTGTACAAAACGCGCACGCGGATCACGTGCAAAATTTCTGATAGCCTTCCAAAAAGTTTCTCCGCCGCGGAATTTTTTAGTTTCTTTTTCATCACCCCACACGGATATGGAAAGAACATAGGGTAATTCTTCGTCAATTTTGATAGTCCCGTTGGTAAAGATGGCACCACGCTTGATGTATTTGGCTGCGACTTTAAGGCGATCCTGCACCAGTGCTGGTTCGGCTCCCGCAAAATTTGCGAAACTGACACCCGCCTCACACTGCCCGGAAAAAAAACTTTCCCAACTTCGAATATCATTTTTTTCACTCAATCGTGTCTGCGCGTCACCCTCGAAGTAGAAGCACCCTTCACAAAAGAGATTGCACTTTGAAGTGATATCGTAATTGCATGCATTGCGGGCAATCTTCCTGAACCGTAGCGCGCGCCTGTATCCACCTTCAAGCTCTGGCGCGACTTCCATCTCCTTGAGCAGCCTACGCAGGCTCTGTGTTGATACGCCTTGCAATTTAGAATATGTTGGCTTTTCTGTCGAAATTTTGAATTTTGATGGCGTTAATAAGTTCATTAGTTTTTCTCCACTCCCATCAAATTCTAACAAGATGTCTGCTTGCAACGAAATTTTTAGCAATTAATTGTTCTTGCAGTATTCCGTATCTTGAACTACCAGCTTAGTGCCCAAAAAAACAGGCCGCAATGAGCGGCCCACTTTCTTCACACCTACTGAAACACGTCGAGCATCAGTTAACTGATGTGCCCAGAAAAGGACACTGGGCAGCTTGTTTCCCTGCTGACTTACTTGGCTTGTGGGATGCGGAATAACACCCGCTTTACCTTAGTTTTATTACCGTCTTTCTCACGTTCTATTTGTTTGATTACGAAAACGCCCAAACCGGGAACAGCAATCCTACCCTCATCCATCTCGCCAACCTGCTTGGCTATGATCTTCAATACGCTAGCCACCATTTTTGATGCACGTCCGGCATTCACACCGTCAAATTCCGTAACGTTAGCAGCCATTGCCAACTCTGTAATCTCTTTCAATTTCATCTTATTCTCCTGTTGTTTTTTTGATTAACTAGCCGCTCTATTAGAGCAGGCCATTTTTCCTCATGGTTTTCCTGAGTGCCTGCAGGTGAGGCAACATATCTGCCGCCACCGCACCTGCCGCACTGGAATCACCCTGCCTGGCAAGCCAGCTATTTGCTGCTGCCAGCGTTTCCGCCAACGTCAGCGCTGCCAACTCCTCACGCAATCCGCTTATCCTGCCACGTCCTTCAATCCAGATCTCCGCCTCAGCTAATTCACTTTCGGTAAGTTGGCTACGCAATTCGTCGCCAATCAATGGGCTGTCAAGCGATATCCGGCCAACCACAGTTGATTTGGCCGCCTTTGTTTTTTCGTCATAACTAGTGCGTATAAACTGAACAACATTTTTACGTGTACGAAAATGCATCAGGAATCCACTCTCTTGCCATTAATTACAGACATTATATTGCCCGAGTTATTTTTGTCAATATTTATTAATTCAATTAGTTGCATTAAAATTAACGGGCAATACTTAGAGGCGTCTGAATTTTAGCCTGTGCAAAACAAAGCGCCCAAGCATAATCCGGAACTATTATCTGCGTGAGGTAAGGGACAGATTTCGTTGTAAATTAATTGCTTGACTGAAAATCAAGCCGATTGCTGACCTGGTTGGCCGCATCTTGGACGAGCTTCATCCACAACACATGCATATAATCTGTCCACCTGCACCAATATCCTTGGATATAGTCCAGATAACCACCAGTCATGAAATAGAAGTCGCTTAACCCAAAAATGAGTAATTTTCGCCAGGAATGAAAATGTTTATAAATACATACTGCCTATTTCACGGGTAGTGATACACAACCCGCCTCAGAAGGTCGCAATACATAAAGGTTGGCAGCATGCAGCCCTACTTTAATTTTCCTCTTAATCATGTTGATCGCTTCACTCAATGGCTGGTAGCGGCATGAATCGGCCGCCATGGTTTGGGGCACAGCCCAACCCAATAAGTCGCTATATTTCGTCGAACCATCGGTGGGGTTAAAACTGATTTCATAAGGATCGTCAGTAACCATGTCTTCCCCTGAGCCGACATCGCGGAGCAGAAATAATGGCTTAGCATCGGGAATATAGTTTTGATAGGTGTAAAAACTAGGCGTTGAGTCCTTGGCACAGACACGTGTTAATGCATTGTCGGCATCCGGGCATATCTCCAGTCTGGCCACCGCCCCTTCAGTCATAGTGATTTTCTTTAGCTCCACCGAAGACTCCAACTGGTTAGCTTTTGCCTGAATATCCGCAAGCGTACCCAACACCACGTAATACCGATAAAACAGTGACTCACCGACGTCAAGAGTAACATCCCGATATACGGCCACTATTGTCCCGCCAACTTGCGGATTTCTTGGCGGACCATAGCTCCCCCATGACACCATGCTGTCTTTTCCATCAAGAAGCCTGGGGGCCTTGCCATATACAATTCCAATACCTTGCGCCTCGGGATTATCGGAGGTAACCAGGGCTAGCCAACCACCCGCGCTCCCCTTCTTAAGCCTTGGCATAGGTTTTTTGTTTCTTAGCGTCCTATTATCTTTTCGATAACTGCCATCACGATTGCTGATGATTTGCACAGGCAGGGTTTTGGTACGAAATGCAGCCCAAGGCAGGGAGAATTTTTCATGCCGTTTCCCGCCCCACTTGTTATATTCAAGACTGATTTCAACAACCCCGCCGCCAAGGTCCTTGATCGTCTGATTGATAAACACCAAATTTTCAGCATATCTGCGGGGCAAATGAGCATGTTGTGGCCAAGTAATGTAGCTAACGCTGCTTTCGGCTTTATTGAACTGATATGCAAATACAGGCGAATAAACGCTACTAGGCAACAACTGTTTCTTTTCATCAAGGTCGCTTGCCATGTAATAGCCTGCCTGGTGAATGTCCCCATCAACCACGGTATTGTCCTTTGATTTTGACTTTTGGGGCGGCATCGGCAGCGTGTGTTGAAAAACCTCATCAACCCACTGCCCATGGTCGGCACGCTGGTAAGCTATTAGCTCCCCCAACACCGGCATTTGTATGGAATATATCTGCCCGCCTTTCCCGATTTTGATCACCCAGGAATTCCCGGGTTCAGAATGGGAAAGTTTTTTGTAAAAAACCTGTCTTTCATCAAGGCCAAGCCAGTCGCTGGGGTCGCTATTAATGCCCGATTCCGAGAAAGTAAAATTCGTCTCCGACATGGAAATAGCCGGATAGGCGAATATCAATATGGCAATGAACATCAATTTCAACCGTTTCATGCAATTGTCCCTTTGCTCACACTATTCAGAAAAGACAACTTCGACTTCAGTCGAAAAATCGGTATGCCGCTGGAGGTGGCGAATACCTGGCTTCCAGTTACCAAGTAATGTTCACAGACTATTTCAGATCATATCCATATGAACTGGCGATATCGGACAGGATCGCATTCAATTTCTCGATAGTCTCAGGCTTCAGCTTATTGATATAGTCACCAGGCGCGCCCTTACGGATATGCTTTGATACATCCTCCTGCTCTGGGCGAACATCATGTTTCTTCGCAACTCGAGCCAATAAGGCATTATCAACATCAATGCTGAAGTGCTCGAATATCGCCTTTAAAAATTTAAGCTTATCGTAATAAATATCCTCGTAACGGAATATCATGCCTGTATTGAAGTCAAGATGATCTCTGTACTCGATCATTCTCTTGAGATTTGTTTGGGAATGCTTTATCACATATTCGTCAATGTCCAGATTAGCGTTGTTCTGCACCCTGGCAAGGAAGGCCTCAGAATTCTTCTGAGGCAACTTGTGACTCAGGTGCTTCCCGCCAAAAGAGAAAAATGCCGAAACAAGAGCGTCACGGGGATCACGCACGAGCAATACAAATTTTTTGTCCCGAATTTTCAAATCAGGATTCATTAGAACTTGAGGCAAAAAACGGAAGCCTAAAAAAAGTCTGCTTTGCTTAAAAATGGGAATCAGCGATTCATCAGCTGACCAATCCTTCCCCGCAATTCCCTCTTTGAATGCCAACGCCGGAATGTCAAGGATTGGGATATTCGCCTGAATGCAAACCTCCCTGACCATCTTGTGCATCAGCGTGCTGCCGCATTTGTGCAGACCGAAAACAAAACACGGATTAGGCAACACCTGCTCCTCTAGGTTACCTACCAGATTAGACCACTCCATAAATACTCCTCAAAAAATCTAATGCAAACCAGCATCATCCTGATGCTCAGACATGATTGAAAATTGACGCATAGCCGGAATCCTTCAATAAGGATTCGTGCCTTACCAAAAAGCGCTCTATCGCTTCCCCGGAAAAATAATCTTTGAAATAATAGGCACTCATCTTGTTGTAAAACACCGACTGATCTTTTGTCCCACCGGTCGACATTGAGCGTGCCCTGGAATTCACATAGTCGAGTGCGGACAGGACATCGCTCCTGTCAAAACGGAACAAGTCGCACAATTTTACAAACTGTTCCGGGTCCTCCAGGCAGTCCTCGTAACGTATGGAGTGCCCGGGTATATCTCGAGCGGCATCAAACCAAGACTGCGTGTGCTCGGCCCAACTCCCCGACATTCCGGTAAACGTGTTTAGCGCCAACCCATTGTCGGAAAAATAATCCAGTGCATGATCAAGATTGTTCTGCGGAATCGCGTCCAGCTTGATCTCCAACCAATCTTCATATTCATATTGCCGGCCCAAGCCCAACATATCCTCGAACAGCGTTTTCCTGTAACGCGCGCTACTGGCCTGCGCCTTGTATTCAAGCTTGGTGAAGTTTAGATAGGAGAGCAGGACATCCAGCGGATTCCTGTAGATATGCACATATCCTGCATTTACCAGTTCAGCCCCGGTAAAACAATGCAGTTGCTCATTCTTCTTGTATGCCGCGTGCGTTTTCAGCGCTACACATGGAAGCCCAGTGAACTGCTGCTTGACTGCAGGACAAACGGTCGGTCGTGCATCTTTTGACAGGATGTTATATGCATCCATATCGACTTGTGGAAAACCGTAGTCCCTGCCAGCAAAACGCAGTACTGAGTGGATCCAGGTATTGCCCGACTTCGGGTAGGATGCAATCCAGATCGCGTTATGTTTCACAACCGCTTCGCTGGCCTGAACTTCATCGTTCTGCGGATTGATTGGCTGGTGGACACGTTTTCCAAGCTTCATCCTATTGTGTCCATCCACACTTAATCCGGCAGCAGGCTCGGACTCTCCTGTATTACCGATGGGTAAGATTTCCATGGCTTGAACGCGTACCCCTAGTTTTCTAGTGTCTTTAGACATGCCGTAGTCAACAGGTGCCGCTGGGTTACCGATCAACAAGCTGACTTGCATATCTCCATTCACGATGAGTCCATTGGGCACAATAACCTCGTGCCATGCAAGTCGCCTAGCCATCCAGCTTGCCACTTTGCTGCCATTCACCAGCACTTCGACAGACTGATGCTCGATCATCCCGCCTGCCAGGAATCCGGCGCACTCAATTCGCAACAAGAGATCACGTCCCATCAGGCCGACGATGCTCATTGCCATATCGGCGTGCTCACCGACTGTCCAGCGATGCGACTCTCCTTGCCCAGCCCATCCACCAAGAAGGAATTTTTCCCAGTCGGCACCAGACTGGAATAATGGGATTGCATCCTGACGGGAGATACTGGATTCAACAGCGTTGTTTGACATAACCATATTCAATTCTTTACGTTACTTGTATCGCTCATGGATTTAACCACATCTCGCATGTGTTTGGTCGCCGACCACTCGAGCTTGTTCGCAGCTTTGGCTGGGTTGCCGAGACTTCGATTGATATCGGTCGGCCGGTAAAGGTCAGGAGAGATGTCGACATGACTCTGCCAGTCCAATCCATTGGCTTCAAAAGCGACCGCCACAAAATCGGCAAGTGTATTCGATTCCCCGGTTGCAATCACAAAATCTTCCGGGCTTTCCAACTGCATCATCCGCCACATCGCATCTACGTACTCCGGAGCCCAACCCCAGTCGCGCCAGATATCAAGCCTTCCAAGCACCAGACGCTCGTCGCTGCCAGCTGCAATGCGCTGTGCCGCAAGAACGATTTTTTGCGTGACAAATCGTTTGGGGCGAAGCAACGATTCATGGTTGAAAAGTATGCCATTGCATGCAAACATTCCGTATGACTCACGATAGTTCGTAACCAGCCAATGTGCGGAAGATTTTGCGACCGCATAGGGACTGCGGGGGTAAAAAAGAGTGAGTTCGTTCGCGGCCAGGGCACCGGTATCACCAAAGCACTCACTGGAGCCCGCATTGTATAGCTTGATGAACCTCTTCCCCATCCTGATTGCCTCGAGCAAATTAAGAATGCCGGAAACAATACTTTCCAGCGTCTCAGCAGGCTGCTCGAAGGAAAGGCCCACCGAACTCTGCCCGGAGAGATAATATATCTCATCGGGATCGCTCTGATCTACAGCGGTCAGGACGCTACGAAAATCATTGGGCGCCATGGAGATGACTTTCAATTGATCTTTCACGCCCAGCGTTTGCAGATTGTTCAGTGATGATGCTTGCGCATCCCTGGAGGTTCCCCAGACCTCATAGCCTTTCTCCAGCAACAGTTTGGCCAGATAACTGCCATCCTGTCCATTTACTCCACAGATCAAAGCTCTCATCAATAGATACCCTTAGCAAACAAAATCGACACTGGCTTGAGTTTCACGCAGCGTCTTCCATTCGCTGAAGAATGAATCATAGGCGCCAGACTTTGCCTCCCGATCCAATTTCTCGATCTCAGCAGCAAATGTTTGCGCCATTGGCTGCCAGCGGAATTTGCGGGCTTGCACCAATCCTTTTTCCTTCAGCTCTGCACGGTATTGTGCATCCTGCATCCGTTCAAGTGCGCCACACATCTCGCCTACTGAAGCTCCACTGATCAGACATGCCGCATCACCAGCGGCTTCGGCGAGAGAACCGTGGTGAGTGGTTATCACCGGGCAACCGGACGCCATCGCCTCGATAACGGGCATGCCGAATCCTTCGTATAGTGACGGATACACCAGTGCCAAAGCACCGCCATAGGCCATCGCAAGTTCATCATCAGTGAGCTCTACCCGACTACACCGCACCCCTGAAGGCAGCGAATCCAAAATTACTGCCTCTATCTCCTTCTCGCCGCCAACGCAAAATATATCGAATTCGACATCCTCCATAAGGGCAAGCGCATCAAAGAACAACCGGCTGTTTTTGTATCCGTTATGTTGCACACGCGTTCCCACAAAGAGAAAGTATGGTTTTTTAAGTGCAAAGCGCTTACGGAAAGCAGCAACTTCATTATTATCGCGCGGGTAAAACACCGCTTCGTCAACGCCGCAATGCGCAACCGCTACTTTGTCGCCCGGAATCTCGGGGTAAAAAGCCAGCAAATCATTTCGCGTATTGTGAGATATGCAGAGATAACTCTGTGCAAAGGAAATTGCCGTGTCTTTTTCCATCCATGCGCGTTGTGTCAGATCGAATTCGAACAACTCCGGGATCATGTCATACACCATGAGCACCATCGGCGTGGAGACCGGAGAGGTATAGTATGTAGAGGTAAAAATATCAATCTTGTAATGATCGCAAATTTTCTGAATCAGGAATGAATCCGCAGCACAATGTGCAAAAAGGGTTTTTTTAGGGAAGGGTATATATTGCATACCTGATATTTCTGGCGCATGCCCGCGATCAAGAAAAAATATTTCAAATCTTCCACTGTCTGCCAGTATCTGAAGGATGGAACGCCATAGCCTGGCAATACCCGTGTTATTGATCTGGAAAAATATCCCGTCGACTAGCAGTCTGATCATTGCGCGGCTCCATTTCCGGCGGAATACTTGCCTTGCCTTGCCGCATTGCGCAGGGCACGTTGTACTTGAGCATAGCGGTCTTGTTTTTCATCATTCATTGCCACATTCACGCTAGGCAATTTTTCCCTGCAAAATTTTTGAAAGGGCATCACGAGATTTTCCGAAACCAGCTTTCGGCCATAAGTTTTATGTATCTCCTTTGCCTCGACAACACCGCGAGTATCCGGTCGAGTCGAAAGCCCATTTGGATTTTGATAATAAACCACATGCGGGTCGTTTAGTTTATAGAAACATTTTCCGGCTGCCAGACAACGCATCCAGAATTCATAGTCCCCAGCCGACTTGTAATGAGTGTTGAAATAACCGAGTTCTTCATGCAAGCTTTTTCGCCACATGGGTGCATTGTGCGGTGAGTTGTATTGCATCAGGTTATATGTCGTCACTATTGGCAGGTTCGTTTCATAACCGAATGACGAAATCTCTTCAAAGGAAAGGCGTGGATCAAAGGTGTAATAAAGATCCTGATAAGTGACATCTACAAACGGCAGATTATCCAGCACAGCCGCCTGTCGTTCCAGAGAATCGTTACGACGAAGATCGTCCAGGTTGGTATTGGTCAGGTAGTCTCCGCGGGCTGCCTTTGCGCCCACATTCCACGCATCGTAAATTCCAATTCGGTAATTCATTCTTATATAGTTGATGTTTTTATGCTTGGCAAGGTAGCGTTTGATCGTTTCATACTCATGCTCTGGAGAATCGGCATCTACAATGACCAATTCGCAATAGTCATCAAAAATCCCCTGCGAGGTAATGTTATCCATGAATTGTTCGATAAAGTCTCCTCCGCGATACAGACTGGCGATGGCTGTAACCAGAAAGTGCGGCTTACTCTTGATAGAAAATTTGTGGGTATATCGCTCATCCGGAGTGGCGGCTGACTTCTTCTGCATGCCACGCGCTTTTGTTTTCCAATCATCAGCCGTAACAAAGCGTGATGTCCCCATGACTTGGCAAGATAGTCCGTCATGGACAGTTTCGGTGCTATTTTCATGCAGCTGCACTGCATCATTGAATATGGCAGCAAGCAAATCCTGACGTTGCATGGACCCGGAGGCAAGCATGGCTACCCAATGATTAATTTCCCATACTGAACAGCCCCTGCCATGTAATAACTCATATGCGGATTGAACAAATTCACCGTCGTTTTTTTCTGCCAGAATCGTTTTGGAGTCATTGCGGTTTTTCGCTTCATCACCGTTGACCATCAACATCAAAAATTCATGGAATGGCAACCCGTTTCCAAAATTGTTTTTCCAAATATCAATCTCTTCCTGAACTGGTGTGCGGCCTACACTTTGTTCATATACTTTTATAATCGCATTTTCCAAGCTTACCTGCGTCTCAGGCTGGGGAGTTACACTGCCGTCTTCAACGCTGACAAGATTTTCTTCGCCTTCTTTAGTCAATGAAAGTTTTCTGATAAGAACATTTTCCCTGACCATTGCAAGCTCTCTTATCAAGGCGGCACGATCCACAGGATTGGTGGCCAAACTCAATGCCCGCCAAGCACGGTTTACCATCATGCCTATGGTCTTGAATGCCGTACTGGATTGATCGCTTTTCAGCAACGCCAGGAAGCGTGGTGAAGGCTGGTAACGCGCACTTTCCTGCAAAGCCGCTTCTGCCAGAAAAAGCACCTCATCCAACTCCGATACTGAAAGCCTGGAAAGGGCCAAGTCAATCATTTTTTGCCTAACGTTCTCTTCCATCAGTTTTAATTTGGCCTTGCCTTTAATAGATTGCCTCATACCCTAGCCGGTTTATCAAACTGCGATAATGTCCCGATGCGGCTATTTCAGTCTTGATCGATGCATCATATGTCCTCCGCGGACGTGGCTCTATCATATTGCCCGTTCTTCCGCTATCCCCGGAAAACTTGAATACATCAAAGGTTTCTGAAAAGGTTTCGGAAAATTTAATCCGCAGCAGGTCACACATTTGTTTCATTGTCTTTCCCGGTTCATACACCAAGGTTTCATATTTGAAAATTGGCAAACCCTCATGCGCATCCAGAAAAAGCATGTACCGCTTACAATACTCATCAATGTTAAACGGTTGAAATGTCCTCCAGCCCTGCGCATCCAGGGAAAGGTAGCTGTCTATCGGATTTCGAACTGTGATTATTGATAGCGTCGGAAATTGCTCATCAATCATGCTGAGAACCGTTTTTCTATCACCCACTTCAGTGCCCATGAAGAAATGGCTATGACTATGGTCTCTAAGCAGAAGATGTTTCCCGGCCAGAGTTAACTCCTTTGCCACCAGCTCTACATTCTGCAAAAATAGTTGCGTCAGCAACTCGTCTGACACTTGCTGGTTACCTTGCCTCAGGAGTGCCAGCATATCTGTCGGCGTAAAGTCAGGCTTTTCGGGTTTAAAGAGCATGGTACTCAACGGGTCGACCTCATTGAGCACGGTCACATTTGGCATTGCAGCCAGGCACTTGGTGATCAGTGTGCCGCCCGTGCATGAAAGATGATGAATCGTTCTGATGGGCTCAACTTCTTTCACGCCTTGTTGACACAGCTCAATGCATTGCTCAAACAGGCTGGAAGGTATTGCCTCGGAGACATGATTCTGCTCCATCACCGGATTTTTACCCTTCAGGAGATCCAGCGCCTCATCCAGTACATCGGTTAACTGCTGCAATTGGCTGGAGGCATTAAACACAGGCAACTGACTCATGCTTTTCGGTTTCGCCTGTCTTTAGATTTAAATCTGTCACGCTGCTGAATTTTCCACGCAGGCAAGGTATTTTCACTTGCAACCGGCTTCAGATTTGCCACATTGCTTTGTAATTGATGGAAATATTGGGCAGCCGCACGCAATTTCGCTTCCAGCTGTAACATCAGCTGGTGTTGCCGCTCCTGAATACTGGCGGCCTCTTTATAACGATTTTGCAAATCCTCCAGATCGGCGGTTCGCAAGGCATAAAGCTTGGTTGTAAGATTGGCTGTTTGGCGTGTCTGGGATAACTCTGTTTTCAATTCATTAATTGCGCTGTTAAATACATCCGATCGTTCAGACAATTGCCTGGTGTGCTCGTCTCTCTCTTGGTTCAGGCGTTGATTCTGCACTTCCAATTCACTTGTCTGTTTCGCTTGTATCTCAATGTCGCGTTTCAATGATTGAATATGAGCCAAGCGTTGCTCGGACACGCGCGCATGCTCATCAAAACCAATCGTCAGCTGTTCAATGTGCGCCAATCTGTCAGCTGACACCCGCGCATGCTCATCGCGAGCGCGTGTCGTTTCAGCCAGAAGTGCATCACGCTGCTGCATCTGTAGCTGAAGTTCATCATGTGCCCGTGTCAGGCTATTGATTTGGGTGTTCAGTTCCGCGGCCGCCTTGGCCTGCTCGTCGCGTTCCTGTGCCAGCTGCTGCGTTCGCCCCTGCTGTTCGGCAAGCTGCTGGCCCTGATAGTCGAGCTCCCGTGTCAGCTGTTCAATGTGCGCCAGTCTTTCAACTGACACCCGTGCATGCTCATCGCGCGTGCGTGTCGTTTCAGCCAGAAGTACATCACGCTGCTGCATCTGTAGCTGAAGTTCATCATGTGCCCTTGCCAGACTTTCGATTTGGGCGTTCAGCTCTGCGGCCGCCTTGGCCTGCTCGTCGCGTTCCTGTACCAGCTGCCGCATCCGCTCCTGCTGTTCAGCAAGCTGCTGGCCCTGATGGTCGCGCTCCCGTACCAGTTGTTCGATTTGTGTTTGCCGTTCAACCAGCTGCCCAGCCTGCTGGTCTCGCGCATGTGTCAGCTGCTCGATGCTGGTCAACTGCTCGGCAGAGACACGAACGTGTTCATCATGCGCGCGTGTCAGACTTTCCAGTTGCGCGTTCCGCTCCGCAACAGCCTTGGCCTGCTCGTCGCGTTCCTGTGCCAGTTGCTGCATCCGCTCCTGCTGTTCGGCAAGCTGCTGGCCCTGCTGG
>Ga0224495_10000648_pt1 | contig 26552 bp, 42 predicted proteins | sample SF_Jul11_sed_USG_FD_168128 | JGI IMG/M metagenome (GOLD analysis project Ga0224495, IMG submission 168128) | Sediment microbial communities from San Francisco Bay, California, United States - SF_Jul11_sed_USGS_4_1 | ecosystem: Environmental > Aquatic > Marine > Sediment | place: USA: California...
TATCGATGGCCTGGAGGGGATGTTGACGGCATCGTTGACGCTGATCGGGATCACGGGGCTGTTGTTCATGTTGAACTGGAAGCTAGCCGCCCTGTCCCTCTTGCCGATTCCAGTGCTGGCTCTATCCGCAAGTTGGTTCACGTCGAAGGTGCATGGGTATTATCGAGAGACCAGGCAGAGTGCAGCCGAACTGAACGGCTACTTGCAGGACGCCTTGTCCGGTATTAGAGAAACAATGGGGTTCGGACGCCAAGGGTATGAAGAGACGAAGTTCAATAGGCTGAGCCAAACCTATAGCGACAAGAACCTCCAAGCGATGGTGTTGTGGTCGGTCTATTCGCCCGGGATGATTCTTGTCGGCGCCTTCGGGACCGTGCTGATTCTCTGGTACGGGGCCGGAGAGGTGATGGAGGGACGGCTCACGCTCGGTGAGTTGGTGCTGTTTCTGTCTTATCTGGCGATGTTCTACGTCCCCATCAATCAGATCCATTCCGTCAATCACATGTTGCAACATGCGTTGGCCGCGAGCGAGCGGGTCTTCGATGTGCTGGACACGGTTCCGGAAGTCGCTGATCGTCCTGGGATAGTTGCTCCCGACTATCGTGCTAAAGGAGAGGTGCGATTTGAGCAGGTGCAGTTCCATTATCGGTCGGATGTTCCAGTACTGAAAGGATTCTCAGTGACGGTGCCGGCTGGTGAGCGGGTCGCCTTGGTCGGGATGAGCGGGGCCGGCAAGAGCACACTGTTAAAGTTGCTGATGCGGTTCTATGACGTGACCGATGGAGCGATCTCCATTGATGGAAAAGATATCCGCGATCTTCCGATCGCCTATCTACGACAGCAAATCGGGTTTGTCCAACAGGAGCCGTTTTTGTTCAACGGAACGGTCAGAGACAACCTTCTGTACGGGGATTTGACTGCCGATCAAGATCAGCTAGAAGCTGCAGCCCGTGTTGCGAGAGCGCATGACTTTATTATGGCGCTTCCAGAAGGATACGACACATGGATCGGGGAACGAGGGGTCAAACTGTCTGTCGGGCAAAAACAACGTGTGTCCATCGCCCGCGTCTTGTTGAAAGATCCGCCCATCGTGATTTTTGATGAGGCGACCTCCAATATCGATACCGAAACAGAGGTGAAGATCCGTGAGGCCTTGAACGAACTTATGGAGGGGAGAACCACGTTCATCATTGCGCACCGGCTGTCTACGCTTCATGACGTCGACCGGATCATCGTGCTCGATGGCGGCCGGCTGGTGGAGCAGGGGCGACATGATGACTTGCTCAGCCGTGGCGGAGTATATGCCGGTCTCTACGAAGCCCAGTTCCAGGTCTAGTGAGGAGATGAGGATTATTCTTTTTCCCATGGTTGCGGGTTTGAGGAGCCTGTCGTTATACTCGCAGCAAGTGGACAATTCAATCGGGTAGATTGATGGTTTTGGTGTACGAAAGTGATCCTCTAGACGATGAACATGCGCGAGGGCGGTTCTATCATGTCTGTCAGGGTCGCATTGATCGGACCCCATTGAACGTACCGGCACCAGAGAGTCCGTACGAATGTCCGCAATGTGGGATTGATCTCGAAGCGGAAGATTTTTTTGTGGCCCTTCAGAAAGGATCGGTCTAGGCGTCATGGCTACAAGTGCAGGACGAAAAACTGTCGGAGTATCACGTGGCTTGATGATGCTCTGCGACATTTGCTATGCCCAGGTCATTGCGGACAAGCTCACCGACGAAAAGAATTTTGTGGCTGATGCAGACACACTCTTCGATACCATCTGTGTCGGCTGCACCGACATCAATCGCCCCCTCATCGACGATATGGCCGGGAGCGGGGAATAAGTCTGCTGGGTATATGCCATGAAAGTCAGCTATTTCCGCGATACCGACACGGTATATATTGAATTTCGTGCCGACGATATCGTGGAATCAAAGGACCTAGACGAAAATACCACGCTGGATCTGGATGCAAAGGGCAATGTCTGCGCCATTACGTTTGAACATGCAAGCCAACGTACGGATGTCAGTCATTTGGTGGTAGAAGGTATTGCTGCCTAACTAAAGAGCCAGGTTTGCATCGGCTGCACCGACATCAATCGCCCCCTCCTCGACGACATGGCCGGCAGCGGAAAAAGGTATCAGCCTGTGAGTGATCCGGAAGAATTCTACAAATTAGATTAGAGCTAGAGGCAAGTGCCGTTTGTGCTCCAATTCACTTCACGTCTCGCTTCCGACCCCCATACATTGACCCGTTCATTCCTGTACCTCTGTTGAATGCCCCTTTCTACCGCACTACCTATGGAGGATATGGCCACTTCTGCCACAGTGAGTCATCTCACTCGCGACATGGCCACTCCATTCTCAGCCGCCATCATTGCTACCGATGGTAATCCTTACCAATCTGCTTTTGCCCAAACGTTTCTCATAGACTCTGCTTAGGAGGGGCGTGCGGTATGTGGATCAGTGTATGCGTATGAGGAATATTAGCTGTCGTTTCCTTCAAATTATACATTCCCTGGTGAGTACGTACCATCATTTAGAATGGTATGGGTATTGAATTCGAAGTTCAGTGGAGGCCGAGGTCAGAGTCCGTCGAGGAGCAGTTCATGACTGGCTTGGAGTAGGGGCGTCTTCCATCGCGGCCGTGCTCGAACTTTGAAAGGAGCTCATATGCCTCGTATGTCATGCGGAAGCCTTGTCTCGATCTTCATCTCGCTCATCATTCTGATGCACGGCTGTGCGTCACAAAGGCCTCAGCAACCCGTCGCCAACTGCCCTGATATTGCCAGTACAGGTCAGCTCAACGTGCTTACGCTGAACCTGCTCTACGACGCGCCGGCTTCGACCCGCGCGAAAGCCTGGACCAATATCGCTCAGTTTGCCATCACGCACAACGTTCACGTGCTGTTGCTCCAGGAGGCCGTCTTGAGTGATGTCGATCATATCCAAGACATCCTCGGCACGTCCGATAGTGCCCGTGATCTGCAGCGAGTGCTGAACGAGCGCAGTGTGGACCCCTATGAGCTGCGGGTTGCATGGGAAACCGGCATCCCGCTTGTCCTCACGACTGCCAATGCGATCTTGAGCCGCTGCGATATCACGCGGCATTTTGAGACTTTTCTTCCGATTGAGTCGGAGGAAGCCTTCGAAGGGATCGACCTCAAAATCACCAGGAATGTCCAAGTGGCCCAACTGAGTCTCCCGGGATATGGAACGCTCCGCGTCTATAACACACACCTGTGCGCTGCCTGTTCGGTTGACTCTCTACAACGACAGGTCGAGGCCGTGCTGAATGTCGTGGAACGGGTGGAGGGGAGATCCGCCGCGAATCATGTGGCTCTCGGTGGCGATTTCAACTTGGATCTCTCGAAAGGGGCGGCCGAGCGGATAGTGTTTGAAACCATCGCGCGAGCTGGCTTTCGCGATGTGTATGCCGCGTATCGGAAGGATACATTCGGAGACGCACGTGAGGCGCTCTGCTGGAATGGAACGGCTGACATCCACTGTACGGTTGGCGTGAGCCCGGTACTGGGTCTGATCGATCAGAAATCCGGTGCCGGTTTCTCCGGACCCAGGCGAATTGACTATCTATTCCTTCGAGGTACTGACACCATCCGAACCAGTCGGGTTATCTTCAATCCTGGTAATGCCGCTACCGGTTCGATTAATGCTGATGACCCGGCGGTGTCCGACCACAGTGGTGTCTTTGCGGAAATAATGCTGCGGCGATGAATGGCCAGCGCAAGCTGACCATATTCTGCTGAAGAAGTTCTTGACCCAAGTCGGTACCGAGCATTCCACTATTTTCCGTTCGAGGGAGAGCAGAGACGGGTGTGGGATTAGCTTCGAGGCCGAGGATTTTTATGCTGCTTCAAAAATGATTAGCATAGCGGATGCGAAGTGGAGAAAGAAAAACGGTGGGGGGCTCGCGCAGGTTCAGTATGCTCTGCGACACCTGCTGTAACAAAATTGTGGCGGAGAAGCTGCCGGACACGAAGAATTTCGTCGCCGACTTCGAAGCGCTTTTCGATACCATCTGCATCGGCTACACCGACATCAACCGCCCCCTCATCGACGACATGGCCAGGAGTGGGGAATAAGAGGTGGTTCAATGGTAGCCGTTTCCTCGTTTCTAAACTTTCCGGCGTCGACCTCCTTCGTACTTGTATCCCACAAGTCAGCATATGCACAAGCTTACATATCGCTCACCGCACGCAGGACAGTCCCCACCAGCTACATCACACGTCACATGCCAGTGTGGAAACTGCAGAAGAAATGTAGCAGTGCATTTTCGACAACGGACTGGCCCTGTCCCAACCGGTTGCGCACAATAAGGGCACACATCGGAATTATCAAGATCTCCGTTGAAAGTTTCTGAGCAACCCCATGGTAATGGTTACGCTGCCTTCTTCGTCGACGCCGGCTGCGGCTCGGTCTGCTCGGCCTCAAGCCTTGCCATGACCGGTGCAATCTCAGCATAGCCTTTCACTCTTCTGAACCGCCCCTCGCAGGCGAGCAGCACCGTGCCGAGCCATCGCTGAAGCATGTGGCTCCCCCGCGTCCGTTTGAGATTCCGCTCACTGTGGCGAACCAATGAGAACATACTTTCGATCGGGTTGGTGGAGAGGAGCGTCTTGCGGAGCAACGGCGGTACCTGCACCCGATGCAGGGTCAACAACTCCTCGAAGGCTTCGACGAGCGACGCTGCCGCTGACTCGTTCTTCGTCCGCAGCCACGTCTCCAACTCCCGCAGCATGCGCCGAGCGTCGGCATAGCTCGTTTGTTCTAACGCCGTCATGAGCCGCCGATGCGCCTCAGGGCGGTAGGGCTTGGCCAGGTGCCGCTGGAGGTTCCGGCTCTTATGAATGGCACAGCGCTGATGCACCAGCTTCTTGCCGAACCGGGCCCGGAGGGCTTTACTGAGCAGGTCGTCAAATAGTGCATGTTCTATCCGCTGATTCATCATGAAATAGGATATTTGTGAGTTTCTACTCGAAATGAGTACGCACTATTTAGTGGTCGGCTCAGTAATCAAACCGCTCCCGCCATCAGTCACGAAGAGAATTCGTCGGGCGAGCGCCAAACCGCGCTGTTCGAGATTCCGAAACAACGCCTCGCAGATCTCATGATTCTCCGAGGAGCCCTGCCAGAACCCGAGGGCCATCTTCTCCCCGGACACATCCACGCCCAAGGCCACGACAAACGCTTCACCCCCTCGGTGGATCGTGTCCAAAAAGAGCGCAAACGGCGTGAAGCCCTTCAGGGACCGCTCTTGGAACGTCTTCAGCTTCGCGGCTGTCAGCTCCACAGCTTCTGCGAAATTGCGGTAGAAGACACGCCCACGGCGTGTGCCGCATTGAGAACGGTGCCGGCATACTTCTGAGCCGAGACACCCCGAAGAATCTTCTCCAGTAGTTCTTCCGAGAACGCCCCGGGATTGCGTAAGCGGGCATAGGACTGGAGGGTGACCTCCCCCTGCTCGATGTGCCGCAGTCGAGGACGAGTCACAGGAACCGTCTGGTCACCGAGATAGATCGAACCAGCCTCATGCGCCCATTTCTGAAACGCTGGGTCGGTGGGATAATACTCAGGTCCGGCGATTTCTTCCCGCTCCATCAGCATCACACTCTCGGCCACCATCCGCCCCATCTCTAGCATCACGGCATCCAGCGCCTGTTTGCCGGAGTGGATCACACGGACCAGCGTGCCCAGCATCCAATCCATTCCGGCGGTGCGCTTCAATCCCGCCAAGGCTTGCTTCCGTTGTTGGGTGTCTCGTCGTCTCATCGGTGGCTCCCTCCTCTGTGCCGGGGAGTATCCTACGGCGGAGCCACTCAGCAACATTCAACGAACTTCAGGATAATCCCAGTGGTCACCATCACGATGTCACGAGCCGATCAAAACCGTAGGCAAAAGTGATGCCTTTTGGTAGAGGGTCTCGTTTCTCAATCGAGCATCCATTTCACGGCGGATTTACAGGTGACAAGTAGAAGTATAGAGACCGGAAGATGTCACATGAATCTTATTGGATTCACCATGAATCCAAAAGGATACGGTAATAAGGATGAGACCAGCCTGATATGTACGATGTATGTGTTAGGGAAGGCCTGCCAATGAGCACTGATCCGTACGCTGTTGCCACCCCATCAAAGTATGTCAACCCAATTTAGAAATGTCCTCTTCCTCCCAAAGTAGAAATGTCCGGTTTTAGGTGATGGGCCCCGCCGCCAGGAGTTCTCGTGGAGGCAGCACCCGTTTGCGCCATGGATGAGTCCGCGCCTGTGTGACCGGCCGGTGCCGGCGGAACTTCGTCTGCGGTCCTGCCGGGCGTCCCGGACGTGCGGCGATGCGGGCATAGGCGAGCACGTGGCCCTGATGTGTTATGCGCAGCGTCCCATCGACCCGTTCTTCTATGACCACCTGTGTCGCCCGCACGTTGGTCTGGACCTGATAGAGGTAGCCGTTGTGGGCGACGGTCCAATCGCGCCGCAGGACTCGCTTCGTCTTGATGCACAGGATGCGATCCAGTTCGCCGCGCGCCAGCCTCGGTCGATGCAGATCGGCTGCCTGGGCAGGCGGCACGGCGAAGCGCCGATTGTAGATCGGCAGATAGCTCTTCAGGAACGCATTGGCCGCGTCCAGCGTGGAGACCTCCGCGAGCCGCAGCTCCTTGATCACTCGATCTTGAAAGGTCTTAAAGAGCCGCTCGACTCGCCCCTTGGCCTGCGGGGAATGGGCCGCGATCAGTTCGACACCCAGTTCTTCCAGCGCGCGCCCAAACTGACTCTGGGGCGCGGCCCCCGCTAACTGCTCCTCGATCGTGGGCTCGGCGGGTGACCGGTACGTCGTATGCTTGTCGGCATAGACAGCCAGTGGGATCCCATGCTGCCGAATGTAGCACTGGAAGCTGTCCATCGCCGGGATCGTGCCCTCGTACGCATGGAACCGCGCAAAGACTCGACGACTTGCATCATCGATGGAGGCCATCAGGACACAGCGCGGCCCACGCCCCTCGAACCAGTCATGGTGTGAGCCGTCCAGTTGGATCAGTTCCCCCACATGCGCTCTTCGCTCCCGCCAGGCCCGATGTGGGCGCTTCCGTCGTCGAAAATGCTCGACCCCGTTCTCCAGCAACCAGCCCCGCAGCGTCTCATCGCTGATCGTAATCCCGTGGCGCTCGGCCAGTTTCTCCGCCGCCAACGTCGGGCCAAAATCCCCGTACTGCTGCTCGTAGAGCTGCAAGGCCTTGGCCTTCCGCTTCTCAGAAATCCGCCGATTTGACGGTTTCCCGCGTCCCCGATGCACCAGCCCCTGGTCGCCCTCCGTCTTCACCCGCCCAAGCAGGCGCCGGATCTGCCGATCCGTCAGCCCCAACAGCGTGCCCGCTTCCACCTGCGTCAGCGTCTTCTCCATGACTTGGCGGATGACATGCACCCGCCGCAATTCCTTCCCACTCATCATGATCCTGTCCTCTCCGACCATCCCGACCTCCTGGTGAAGGTCGGTAGTCTATCCATGAAGAGGACATTTCTACTGTGGGGAAACCGGACATTATCATTGTGGGATTACACCACCCCATCAAAGTAGATACAAGTCGATTCAGCTGCGTTAACCTTCCAGGTTTTGACCAATGCATTTTGTCATACTCCATGTTTGGTTTGGACGCTGCTTTTTAAGGCAGCACATTCACGTTGTGGGAACGAGCTAGACTCCATGTACATGATTCAGTACACTGTGGGGCAGGAGGTACTGCTATGACAAAGGTTGCATCGGTATCCTATGTGAGAGCGCATTTGCCGGAGATGGTGGCTTCACTTCGCAAGAAAAAGCGGGGGCGAGTCATCATCACTCGAAATGGCGCCGCCTCGGCTGTTCTCCTCTCGCCCGAGGAGCTGGAGACCCTTGAAATTCTGGCAGACAAGAAGCTCATGCTCTCTCTGTTGAAGGCAGAGGAGGATGAACGTGCCCAACGGTTGGTCGAACATGAAGACATCTTCAAATGACCTATCGGATCCTCTACACGGAGGAGGCAGTACGCCGCATTCATAAGCTCGACAAAACGGTCAAAGAACGTGTCTCCAAAGCAGTCGTCAGGCTGTCTGAGGACCCAGAACTGGGCAAGCGTCTCACAGGCCTGTTGAGTGATCGGTGGTCATATCGAGTCGGTGATTGGCGGATATTGTACAAGGTCAGAAGGAAGGAAGTCGTGATCTTAGTGCTGACGGTCGGACATAGAAGCGATGTGTATGGATCTTAGCAGGGAAACAGGGGATGAGATTTTCACACCAAACCTATTTGCACTCCTTCCCATTGAAGTGCATACAGCTCGATTCACCTGACTTCACTTTCCACGTCTTGATCACGGGTATTTGATCATCGCCTTTCCAATCAACCACAAAATCAACTAACCCTGAAACCGGAAGCTTTTCCATGTGGGGTCGCGCGACCTCGGGGACATCGATGTAGAACACTCCACCAAGCTGTGAAATCAGGATACGGTGCTGTTCAACGTCGATGTAGATGACCGGGCTATAGAAACTCTTCTCCTCGGCTTGACTCGTGTAGACAAGTCCAAACAGCAACAGTGTTGTGAAGAGCGTGGCGTGCAGGAATCGCATCGCAGTCACTCCGTCCATGGATTACCGATGTTGCGACATTAGCACAACCACCGGCTGAGAAGAAATGTGGACGAGGTAGGTCAGCGAATCACAAAATCAGTAGGGGAGACGTGTCCCGATTTGATCCAGTAGCACCGTACATCGGGCGTAGGGTTCATGAGAGAAACAAGAAGGTAGGCGGGAATAGGGAGATTGATCTTGGGCCAAATTTCTTCGTAGTCACTGGCAATCTTGATGTCGGTCACCGAGGGACGGGCCGGGTCATGGGGATGGGAGTGATAGACGACTTGTAGGTCGAGCCCTTTATTCCGCATGTCCTTCTTCGCGGTCGAGAAGTCCTGCATATCCATGACAAACGCAATCTCCGCGCGTTCATCCGGTGTGAGCCGTTCGAGATGCGCGACTTTCGCTGCATCGAAAGAGGAGAGATTTTGAGCACCTTCCATCGCGACGATGTTCTTAATGCGATAGAGGTGGCTGACGACCCCGTTGGTTCCAGCCAGCAGTCCACAGCATTCGTGCGGAGTGAGTTCCTTCGCGTGGGCGAGGATGTCGTCGACTATGGTCCTGGGAATGACGAGGTCTGCCACGTTAAATTGTGCAGCTGACGGTATAGTCCAGACTCAGATCCTTGATCTTCGGATTGGGCCCGCACAAGGGGCAAGCAGGATCCTTGGGTCGGCCGACCTTTCTGAACTTCATCTCGAGCGCGTCATAGATCACGAGCTTGTCGGCGACGGTTTCACCGATTCCCAGGATTTCCTTGATAGCTTCGGAAGCCTGAAGGATGCCCATCGTCCCTGCTAAGACACCGAGGACTCCGGCCTCTTGGCAATTTGGCACCAGTCCGGCTGGTGGAGGCTCAGGGTAGAGGCAGCGGTAGCAAGGATAGCCCTGGTGCGGCTTGATGGTCGTGAGTTGGCCTTCGAATCGAAACATGCTGGCAGAGATCAAGGTTTTTTTGGCGAAGAAACAGGCGTCGTTCACTAAGAACCGTGTCGTAAAGTTGTCTGAGCCATCCAGTACGATGTCGTATTGCGAGACGAGAGGCAAGATGTTGTCGGCATCGACCAGCTGGTGATAGGTATTGACGGTGATGTCTGGATTGATGGCTGAAAGGGTCTTTCGTCCGGACTCTACTTTCGGCTGCCCGAGTGTGGCGGTCGAGTGCATGATCTGCCGTTGCAGATTGGACAGATCCACAACATCTCCATCGACGAGACCGATTGTGCCGATCCCGGCAGCGGCGAGGTACAGACCGGCTGGAGACCCCAACCCACCCGCACCGATCAACAGAACCTTGGCTCGCTTGAGCTTGAGTTGTCCCTTACCGCCGACATCCTGAAGAATGATGTGTCGGCTGTAGCGTTGAATTTCTGATTCGGTCAGGTCCATCGTTATTCAACCACATTGAGTTCAATCGGGTCGACGATGCATCCCTTGGCTCGTAGTCCCGCGATGGCCCGTTCAATTTCCGCCGTGTCACCTGAGAATTCCACGTCCGCCCAGCCAGTGGTGTCGCGGACATCGGCCCGTCTCACATCAGTGATGACATTATATTCCCGCCCGATTTGATAGATGATCGGCTGCCTGATCTTCTCTTCCGGAAACCGAATATGGAAGCGCAAATGTGACATGGTTATCCTCCCGCGATCGCTGGGACGATGGAAACCTCATCGCCGTCCTTGAGGGACGTGTCCTTCCCCTTGAGAAAGCGAATGTCTTCTTCGTTGACGTAGATGTTGACGAAGCGACGGAGCTCACCCGTTTCGTCGCAGAGACGGTCTTTAATGCCGGGATGGGCGTTGTTCAACGTCTCAATCATTTCGAGGACACTGGAAGCGTTGGTTTCAACCTCTCCCTGACCTTTGGTCAGAGGACGAAGCGGAGTCGGAATACGAACCTTAATCATGCGTCACCACCACCATTCTTTCCCATTTTAAATGTCTTCTCAAAGTCGACCAGGCTGGGCTGAATTCGAACAGGACGACCGACCGAGTTGATCACCGCCTCCTGCGTCTTTAAGCCATTGCCGGTCACGTAGGCCACTGTGACCTCGTCTTTCTTGATGATTCCCTGCTTCACGAGTTTTTTGAGCACGCCGATCGTGACACCGCCGGCCGTTTCCGCGAAGATGCCTTCGGTTTGGGCCAGCAACTGGATGCCTTCGACGACTTCTTCGTCCGTCACCATATCCATGGCTCCATGACTCTCCGCCGTAGCCTTGAGCGCATAGTACCCGTCGGCCGGGTTGCCGATGGCAAGAGACTTGGCAATTGTCTGCGGTTTGACCGGCTTGAAGAAATCTCGTCCCGCTTTGAATGCCGTGGAGATCGGTGAGCAGCCTTCGGCTTGGGCACCGTTGATCTTCGTGCGAACGTCATCGATAAGGCCTAAGGCCTTCATCTCATGCAAGCCTTTCCAAATCTTGGTCAACAGCGAGCCGGACGCCATTGGAATGACGACTTGATCCGGCGTTCTCCATCCCAGTTGTTCCACGGTTTCAAAAGCGAGCGTCTTCGAGCCCTCGGCATAGTAGGGACGGATATTGATGTTCACGAACGCCCAACCGTGCTCGCCCGCGATCTCGCTGCAGAGCCGATTGACGTCGTCGTAGTTACCTTCGATCTCGACGACATGCGGCCGATAAATCAAATTGCCCAGCACCTTAGCAGCCTCAAGGTCTCCGGGAATAAAGACGTAGCAATGGAGATTGGCGGAGGCGGCGTGGGCGGACACGGAGTTCGCCAAGTTGCCGGTGGAGGCGCAAGCGACTGTTTCAAAGCCAAGCTCACGAGCGCGTGTCAGCGCGACGGCAACGACGCGGTCCTTGAACGATAGCGTCGGGTGGTTCACCGTATCGTTCTTAATGTAGAGTTCGTCGAGTCCAAGATAGGCCCCGAGATTCTTGGCGCGCACGAGGGGGGTGAACCCTGCATGCGGCCCGACGAAATTCGTGCCTTCGACCGGCAGCAGGTCGAGATAGCGCCACATGCTGTGCGGACCAGCCTCGATCTTTTTGCGGGAAATCGTCTTCTTGATCTCGTCGTAGTTGTACTTCACTTCGAGGGGGCCGAAGCACATTTCACAAACATGGATCGCTTTCGTCGGATATTCCTTGCCGCATTCCCGGCAAACCAGCGCTTTCATTTTGCTCATCGTGGCACCACCGTGAGTTGTTGAATCTTAACAGACTTCAGAGATACTTCGTTCATATAGAAGAGTGCCGAATGAAATCATCAGGGTGTTCAAAAAGTCCGTCCAGCGCGGCCGCAGCGAGGGAGGTCTCGATGCGTACCTTCTGGGTACGTCGAGAGGCTGAGCGATGCGAGAACAAAGCTGCGGGCTTTTTCAACGCTCTGTTATGGACGCACGGCGCATCCGGCATAAGGATCCCCATCGTCGAACAACTCGGTAATCGTGGGATGTTCTCCGCAGAGCGCACAATTCGGGTTACGTCGGACCTTGATCTCTCGAAATTGGGTCTTGCGAGCGTCGAAGTCGAGCAAGCGATCCGTCAACGGGCGTCCGACTCCAAGAATGAGCTTCAACGCTTCTGTGGCCTGAATCGTTCCGATAATACCTGCCAGCACTCCGATGACTCCAGCCTCTTGGCAGGACGCGACCAAGCCGGGTGGAGGAGGGGCTTTGAACACGCAACGATAGCAGGCCGATTTCTTTGGGATGATGGTGGTGACGCGGCCGTCGAAACGGAGAATGCCTCCATGAATCAGCGGCTTTTCGGCGAAGAAGCAGGCATCGTTGATAAGGAACTTTGCGGGGAAGTTATCAACACCATCGATTACGACATCATAATCACCGAAAATCTTAAGCGCATTTCCGGCGGTGAGACGCTCCTCGTACATTGAAACGGAGACATCTGGGTTCAGTGCCTGGATCTTTTCTTTTCCCGACTGCACCTTTGGACGCCCTACGTCGGGAGTATGGTGCAAGATCTGGCGCTGGAGGTTGGTCAGATCCACGACATCACTGTCGATCAGCCCAATGGTGCCGACTCCTGCTGCAGCCAGATAGAGCGCCGCCGGTGAGCCGAGACCGCCGGCACCGACGAGAAGAATCCGAGACTTGGCGATCTTTTTTTGCCCCTTGCCGCCGACCTCCGGCAGCAAAATATGTCGGCTATAACGATTTATTTGCTCCTCAGTAAATTCCATCTTAATCAGCAGTTCCAAGAACGCTCAAAATGAGTTTCCAACGAGGCCGCAGGCAAAAGAAAACCGGAGGCGTACCCTCTGGGGTACGTTGAGGATTTTCTTGAGCCGAGAACAAAGTTGGAAGCCATTTTCAGCGTTCTTATATGTTGAAGTATTTCTCAATACTGATATACCGCTCGCCCGTATCGCATAGGATAGTGACGACGTTCTTGCCGGGCCCCAATTCTTCGGCAACCTTTTGTGCGGCGAACACGTTTGCACCGGCTGAGATTCCGACGAGCAAACCTTCTTTCTTCGATAACTGCTTGGCCGTCTGATAGGCCTCGTCGTCCGTCACGGTGATCACGCGGTCGAGGAGTTTCCGGTTCAGGACCTTGGGAATAAAGCCCGCTCCAATTCCCTGAATCTTATGGGGGCCTGGATCACCTCCTGATAAAACCGGGGAGGTAGCCGGTTCGACGGCAATCACTTTAACTTGCGGGTTTCTTTCTTTGAAGACTTCTCCACAGCCCGTGATCGTCCCGCCGGTTCCGACGGCGGCCACCAATGCATCGATTTTCCCTCCGAGCGCATCCCAGATCTCTACCGCCGTCGTTGTTTTATGTATCGCTGGGTTGGCGGGGTTCGAGAATTGATCGGGCATAAAGTACGACGGGTTTTGCGCCAGGATACTTTCTGCCTCTTTAATTGAACCCTTCATGCCTTCCCAAGCCGGTGTCAGCACCAGCTGGGCCCCATACGATGAGAGCAGGCTAGCCCGTTCCATGCTCATGCTCTCAGGCATCACGAGGATTAGCTTGTACCCGCGTACTGCAGCGACAAGGGCCAAGCCGATACCCGTATTCCCACTGGTCGGTTCAACAATGGTTCCGCCAGGCTTCAGTTTGCCTTGCCGTTCCGCCTCGTTGATCATGTTGAGGCAAATACGATCTTTGACGCTGCCTCCAGGGTTGAAAAATTCGACTTTCCCATAGATGGTCGCCGATCCATCTTTGGAAAGGCGGTTCAACCGCACGAGCGGAGTGTTCCCGATCAGTTCCGTAATGTCCTTGTAGGATGGTGCGCTCACCGACCGCCTCCCATATAGAAGAGAAACTCCACCTGGTCTCCTTCATGGAGATGGGTTGTGGCAAGATCGTCGCGTTCCAGCACCTTGTCATTCACCTCGACAGCGACCATCTGAGGCTCGATTTTCTTCGCGTTCAATAAGTCGAGGACCGTTCCGCTCTGGATCTCCTCGGGCTTCCCATTGATTTTGACCTGCACAAATTCTCCCAAGTTGGCTTATAGATTGAAGTTTTTGAACGTATCAAAGCGACGTGTCGCTTGTCAAGGCTGGTTCATCACGCGTGAGAGATAAGCAGCGTTGACTAGATGACTCGAGCGAGGATTCGAGGTTTCACAACAAAGGAGGGACATGCTGACTTGACTTTGCGCTGAGTGGTCGCCACTATGCCGCCTGCAGGATGCTGGGATGTGGAAAAAGAATTTCCTCTTTCGCGCGACGGAGTCGACTCCTTTAAGCCAGTCCGAGAATGAGCTCTTTCACGACACGGAACCGGCGCTGGACAGCGCTGGCCTTGTCTTCGAGAAGTTTCTCTCGGTGTGGGTCCAGGGTGAAGGGACGGACGAAAAACCGTCCGCCTTTACGAATATGTATGTCCGGACCGCGATGCTGGATGTCCACAAACATGTGAGCCTCTTGCACCCGCTTCAAGGCCGATCTCACCAGATCAAACAGCTTCTCCTGCCCGAACAGAAACAATATCTCCGCCAATGGCTTGCGGTGCATGCGCCACAGGCCTGGGAAGCTTCGGAAGATCATTTTCGTGATCTCTTCGAGCTGAAGTGAGGTGAGCTTGCCGCCTCAACTACACAAGACCGTTCGCGCGGGATTGTTCTGTACGCTACTGCTGGTTGCCTCAGTTGGGGCAAGCGTGACGCCTTCGACCGCATCCGTGGAGGTCTGGTATGGCCCGGATGATCGACCGCTCGAACAGCTTGTGCAGACGTACGATCGTGCCAAACGGTATATCTTTGTGGCAGTCTATGGATTAACGTCCCCTCTGACGGTGAAGGCTCTGGTAGGAGCGAGAAAGCGTGGGGTGGATGTTCGCGTTCTCACGGATCGCCAACGATTGAATGATCCGAAGCAGAAGACGGCGCTGTCGGCGTTACGTGAGGCTGGAATTCCCATCAAGATCAATCGACACGACGCGCTCATGCATCTGAAGCAGGTCGTCATCGACGACGAGGTGAATACCAACGGATCGATGAATCAGACGACCAGTGGTAATCGGTACAATGATGAGCGGCTGGATGTCATCAGAGACCATGCCACCACGGTCAAGGCACGAGAAAAGTTTCTCTCACTGTGGAAGGACCAAGAACGATTCCAGGATTGGAAATGAAAAGCGATCCATGCGGTCGTGGGCAGGATGAACTAGTTCGATCGCCTTGTCTATGAATATCGATAGGGTAGGCCGGGGGAAGCGAGAACGGTGATGGTCGTGGAGACAGACATTGCAGTCGTCGGAGCCGGTGGAGGCGGGGCCGTCCTGGCTCTTGCCTTGGCACAGAAGGGGATCAAAACCATTGTCCTTGAACAGGCGCCCGGACCGCCGCAGGGATTGCGTGGCGAGATTCTGCAACCGAACGGGCAGCGGGTGCTTGATGAGCTGGGACTTTTGAATAAACTGCCCAGCGAATCCACGCGAACGGTGCACAAGTTTCATTTCTGCCGGGTCGGCGGTGAGCGGTTATGTACCGTGGACTATGGCGACCTCCCATCACCGTATAATCGTGCCGTGGTCACCCTTCCCAATGTGGCGCACCATGCCATTCTCAGTGCGATCGAGCAGGAGCCTTCCGTCTCGTTGCGGTATCGATCGACGTTTACGGGGTTGCTGCGTGACCAAGGCCGAGTCGTCGGCTTGACCGCCAAGCAGGACGATGCGGAGCTCACCATAAAAGCCAAGGTGGTCGTCGGTGCCGATGGAGCCTTTTCAAAGGTTCGGGAAGCTTTGCAGATTCCAGCTGAGCTGCATCTCTATCCGCAAGGATACTTGATCGCCCTGTTAGATGCGGCGATTCCTCTGGAGGAAGCGAAGTACTTCGTCGGGAAGAAGACCATCCTCGGGATGTTTCCTGCTGCCGGAAACAAAGTGTACGCGTTCTATATGATCAAGGCCGGTTCGTATGACCATGTGAAAGCGCTGGGGCTTCCAGCGCTCCAGGAAGCCTGGACCAAAATCGATCCGTCCAGTGAACCGATATTCCGGACGTTGACGGACTGGAAGCACACGGCCTTTATGCCGACCGGGCGTGTCCGCACGCCGACGTGGGTGGCGGATGGGGCGGTGCTGATCGGGGATGCCGCCCATGCCATGAATCCCCATGCCTCACAGGGGCGCATGCAGGCGATGGTCGACGCGATGACCTTGGCGGACCTCTTGCCGGATTGTCTGGCGACGAATGAGTATTCGGCCGCCAAACTCAGGAGCTACGAAATCCTCCGTCGCCCACAGGTGACCATGCTGCAGAAATTGGCCGACGAGCAGGTGCTGTTTTGGAATACGGCAAACCCGGTCATTGCTTTTCTCCGTGACCGCGTGTTCAGCACGTTGGACCGCAACGCGCGACTTCGATATCGCGTTTTGTCGACGACAGCCGGACTTCGCAAGGACCCCCCATTCGGCATGATGGACCGCCTCATGGCAGCCGGATTCTTGCCGGATCCTTCAGCCCGCGACATGGCAGCGGGAGGGGCGCGGTAACGTGATGGCACCGGTCGACTGGAGCATCGACGGCTTACCGGAAGGCACACAAAAACTCTTAAAGTCATACGTGAAAGATGTTGTAAAAACATATGGCAATGAACTTGAAAGCATTATTCTGTATGGCAGTGCTGTCCGCGGTGAATTTTTACCAGGTCTCTCAAACCTCAACGTTTTATTGATCTTATCCTCCTACGATCTCTCAATCTTAAAACAGTACGACGGCCTTCACAAGCGCTGGAGCAAGGAGCAGGTGGTGGTTCCCTTGTTTCTTACGAGAGCCGACCTGGATTCGGCCTCAACCGCCTTTCCCTTAGAGTACCAAGACATTCTCGACTGGCATCGCTTGCTCTGGGGACAAGATCCCTTTGTCGGCCTCAAAATCGACACACGGTATTTGGCCGCCGAGGTTGTACAGGGGCTCCGTGGAAATTTGTTTCGACTCCGTCAACGTCTCGTGGAAGGACGAAGCACTGAAGAGGCCATCACGATTCTATTGCCGTTGTCGATCACCACGCTTCTGCCGGTGCTTCGTGGGTTACAACGGTTATTGGGGCGCCCAGTGATGAAGCATGGAGAGCCGCTACTGCATGACATCGAATCCCATCTTGAGATCGACATGACCGGCCTTCGTGATGCGCTGGCGCTCAAGCGAGGGCACATCTCTCCTGGACAGAAAGAGATCCCAAGACTCATGGATCGCTACCTAGACTGTCTGACACGATTGGTGGGGGTCGCAGAGGCACGTATAAAGTGAGCCTGTTTCACGAGCACCGGTACTGGAGGAGCAAGGCGTGGCTAGGTGTGATCTTCTTCCTTTCGGTTGGCGATGCGTCGGCGGCGCTCTACGAACGGCCAAAAGAACGTGTGCCGCTTCCGAGTCCCATCGGATATGTCAGCGATCATGCGCAAGTCGTCGACGATGCATGGAAGGAACGCATCAGGTCTGTCTGCACTGATCTTGAAAAGAAAAGCGGCGTGGAGATGGTGATCGTGACGGTGCCGACGATTAAACCGTATCCGAGCGCCAGAGAATACGCCGATGCCTTGTATCAAAAATGGCAGATCGGCTCGACACAGCAAGAGCATGGGCTGATGGTGTTGGTGGCTGTGGAAGAACGGCAGGCAGCCATGGCCCTGGGTCGCAGAATGTTTCCGGTCATTACCCTGACCGTCAGGGATGATGTGGGCCGTACCTATCTCCAGCCTGCGATTGAACGGGGACAATTTGGGGAAGGCTTGTATCGTGCGGCGGTCGCTCTGGCGACCCCTGCGCAAGAGGTGCGACTCGATACGCCGACTCGGCCTCGTATCAAGGGGCTCGGAGTCTGGATTACGCTTGGTACCACCATGGCGATCGTCGCGTTCTTCTGGATGATCAGCCGACCCGATCTCCGGCATCCGTATCGGCGCATTCAGAATGGTGAATATTGGGGAACCGGCCAGGGCGGCTTCGGCGGGAACTGGGGTGGCTTCGGCGGCGGCACGAGTGGGGAAAGCTGGAAATAGGATAGAAAAACACCAACCGTCATCGAGCCTCGAACTATAGAGGAGATCCATTGATGAAAACGGCTAAAGGCTGCATTCTTTTCTCACTTCTGCTCAATGGCTTGATTGCGCTTGTCATGTTCGTATCCGGCTGTGCAACCACGGCGACTGAAACAAAGAGTGTGTCGGCCACTGCTCAAGATGCCACCGACGCTGCTATTGAACGCTATATTCGTACCCACCCGGAAGTGATCGAGCAGTCGTTGCAGGCCTTGGAAGTCAAACGGGAAGCGGAACTGAGAGATCGGCAAAAGGCGGCGCTCGCGACGAGGCAGCAAGACCTGTTGCACGATCCCACCTCACCCGTCAGCGGTAATCCGAAGGGCGAGATCACGCTAGTCGAGTTTTACGACTACCGGTGCGGCTACTGTAAGCGCGCAGCGCCGGCTGTGACGGAACTTCAGAAGATCGATCCTCGGGTGCGGGTCGTCTACAAGGACTTTCCCATCTTAGGCGAACCGTCTGAACTCGCGGCTAAGGCGGCGCTCGCGTCGCAAGCGCAAGGCAAACACCAAGCCTTCCATGAGGCGCTGCTCGCGTCCCATGCTGATATGACGAAGGATGAGATCTTGAACATCGCGGTGAGCGTCGGCCTCAATGTGAAACGACTGGAAGCCGACATGGCCAATCCCAAGTGGCAAGCCGTCATCGAGAAGAATCGGGCGCTCGCTCAGGAGCTTGGCATCTCGGGAACTCCCGGCTTCATCGTGGGCAACGAGCTGGTGCCCGGAGCGTTGGATTTGAATGGGCTGAAAGAACTCATTGCCCGGGCGGGACATGAAAAATAAGGGGTCTTAATGACGCTTGACGGCGTCTAGGAACTGGCCGAGAATCTCCAGAAAATTGGAGATCCGCAGTGTACCTATATCTGTAGAAACGATGCGACTCGCAATAGTGAAAAGACCGAAGTAATATGCCGACGATTTCCATGTTTTACGGGATTCTGATTCGGATGTTCTTTCGAGATATCGAGAAACATCGTCGGCCTCACATACATGCTGATTACCAAGGTAAAGTCGCAGTTTACTCGATTCCCGACGGAACGCTTTTGGCCGGAGAACTTCCTCCGAATAAACATAAGCTCGTCGTCGCCTGGATTGAGATTCACCAAGAAGACTTGTTGGCAGACTGGGACTTGGCCGTTAACGGTAAGAAACCTTTTCCTATCAAAGGACTTGACCAATGAGGATCACGGAACTGCATGTAGAGCCGAACTGGATGTTGTCGATAGTGGCAGACGACGGCCGGGTTGGTCGGTTTGATGTGAGTCCCTATCTTCAGTATGAGGCGTTTGAAGCACTTCGGGATCAAGGTGAGTTTATGAAGGTGGTTAATGGTGGATACTTTGTCGAATGGGATTGTGGAGCCGACTTGTCTGCAGACACGATTGAGGCAGGGTGGCAAGTTGTAAGGAACGTAGCCAAACAAAGATCGGGCTAACAATTCATAAATGGTGGGCTTAGCTGTCGAGCTTCATCGATCTAGCCGTTTCCGTCGGCCTCGACGGCTGGAAGCCGACATGGCCAATCCCAAGTGGCAGGCCGTCATCAATAAAAATCGGGTGCTTGCGCAAGAGCTCGGCATCTCTGGGACCCCCGGCTTCATCGTGGGCAACGAACTGGTGCCAGGTGCATTGGATTTGAAAGGGCTGAAGGAATTGATTGCCCGGGGGGGACGTGGGAAATGACGAATCGGTCAAAAAAGCGCTGGCACATTAAGAACTCGCGCACAATGGTTTCGTTGTTGCAACTCATTGAAATGGAAATAGTTGTGGCGTATCGTTCATGACCAGGGCGGCGTATTATCTGGACTGAAACTGGAAGATCCAGCTCTTATGTGGATCGGCCTAAGCATGGTTCGGGCGACGCTTCGGGTCCCCCGAACGGCCCCGCGGCTGGGGCGCGTGGTTCGAGACGCGACGCGCGTTCCGAACCAGCGACTGTCCGGTGCAGTCGCTGTACAACCTCCGGTTGCTCCGAGCCCACCGGTGAGCCGCGGGGCGGTTGACTCACGTAATATGCAAGATCGTACCAACATACGAGCGGGCAGCCTTCGCGAGCGAAAGCAAAGCCGCAAGCCAATGCAGCTCCTGCTGCGCATCACGATGGCTGAAATCACTCCGTCAATCTGGCGCCTCATTCGCGTGCCGGATCAATTTACCTTGCATCAGTTACATCGTATTCTCCAAATCGTGTTTAGCCATCTTGACTACCACCTCTATGAGTTCCAGGTTAGGTCTCGTCGCTTTGAGGCACCGGACCCAGAGTCCGAGGCCGAGGATGCTACGCGAATCAGACTGTGCGATCTCACGCTCTCTCCTGGGTCTCAACTCACCTACATCTACGACTTCGGCGATGGGTGGGAACACAATATTGCCGTAGAGGCTATGCTCCCGATGCCTTTGGAGAATGGGCCTGATTGGTCACCAAGGCTTCTCGATGGTGAACGAGCTGCACCGCCAGAAGATGCCGGCGGACCGCATGGATTCATGGAAGTGATGGCGGCGCTGAAAGATCGGAGCCATCCCAGGCATAAGGAGATTCGCAACTGGGTTGGAAACGCGTACGACCCCGGGAAGTTCGATACGTGGGCGGTCGACCACGCGTTAACGTTAGCCGTCGCCTGGGGCGCGGTGTAGATATTGAGGCAGTAGTAGTGGGGCCTAACCCACGCATTGAATTGTTGGGTGCGTTGCCATTCGAAATCTTACTGTTGAATATCCTCATTGACTTCTCTTGCATCGGCCTCTAGACTTCGCCGGTCTTCCAGAGAGATCATGGATCAAGAATCACTCGCACAAATCCAACAACTCATCGTTTCAGCGACCGACACCCTTCGCGGAGAACTCGTTGACTCCAAACGGCACGCTGGCGTGTTGGCGGAAGGGCTCAGTCATGAACTCCAGCTTGTTGCCGAAGGATTTCAGCTGCATCTCGACCGGCGCCATGCCGAAGATCGATCCTTCCTTGAAGAGCAATTTCGAGAAACACGCGCTCTCATTCACCTCTCGTATGGCCAGATTCAGGAACGGGTAGAGCGCTTGGAGCAGCGTGTTCGAACCATTGAACAGCATCTCGGCCTGGCCATTCAGTAATTCCCGCGAAAACAAAGAGGCTGGGCCCCAAGGGCTCACATGCTGTTTCGAGGGGCGTTGACTCAACTTCAGGACTGGTTCGCCGTTTAGACTTAATCCGTTAGGCTTCACAGGCTAGCCGCTGGTAGTACACACCCACCATGTTCTCCTTGTTCTGGGTTGTCTTAGCGTTATGTGGCATCGCGGTTATCCCTGCAATTTGGTTTAGAACTGATACGAGACGAGCGTACGCCCGAATCGCTGGTGGCAGTACGATCGTGTACTCGCCAGTGGGGAATATTGAATTCAAGCGTGCAGAGGCTGGTGTTCCCGTCCTGGTAATCCACGGAAGTGGAGGAGGATTTGACCAAGGGGAACTTATTGCGAGGGCGATCCTAGACGAACGGTTCGACTGGATTGCGCCGTCGCGCTTTGGGTACCTGCGATCGACGTTCCGCGAGGGCAACACGTTCGACGACCAAGCCAAGGCCTATACCTTCCTTCTTGACCACCTTGGCCTACAGAGAGTTGCCGTCCTGGCGATCTCTCATGGCGGTCCATCAGCACTTCTCTTCGCGGCGCTCTATCCAGAACGCGTCTCCTCACTGACACTGCTGTCTTGTGGGGTTGCGTCTTCATCAGATGTGAGCCAGACGCAAGCGAGCCAAAAGGGCAACGCGCTGACCATGATCTTCAAGTTCGAGATCCTCTACTGGGTTGTCCGGAAGTTTCTGCGCAAGAAGCTGATGCGGTTGATGGGTGCCACCGACGAGGTGATCGCAAATCTCACGACAGAGCAGCGTACGATGGTGAATCAGCTGATTGACTTCATGGCTCCGGTAGCTCCCCGCTACGCGGGCGTCGCTGTTGACAATAAAGCCAGGATGCCGAATGAACGGGTGGCGGCTATTCGAGCCCCGACGCTCATCGTCCATGCAACGGACGACGCGCTGCAACTTTTTCACAATGCTGAGTATGCGGCGGCAAACATCCCTGGCTCCCGCTTGCTGTCCTTTGATCGGGGAGGCCACCTCCTACTCCTGGTCGAACAGTCGGCCATTCAGACGGAAGTCCGGCAGTTCATGTTGGCCCACGCCGGATGATGCTTGGTCGCATGGAGGCGCGACCTAACATTTCGCTTCAAATCCGGAACATTGCTTGGCAAGGCCTTGGTGAAACAGTAGCCTGGCGCCTTTGCTTCACGTTTTCAGCCCGATCTATCCGTCTTGCACCTCTGTCTGGCGATGCGTATGATCGCGCGGCTTCAAACTTGAGGAGGTACCATGGCGAAGATCACCGAGATCGCTCCGGACCTATTCCGCATCACAACGTTCGTTGAGCCGATCAATCTTCAGTTCAGTCAGTTCTTGTTGCGCGACGATGAATCGCTGTTGTTCCATACCGGCCCGCGGGCACTGTTTTCCGATGTCAAAGCCGCTGTGTCGTCGCTCATCGATCCAAAAACGTTGCGCTGGATTGGGTTCAGCCATTTCGAATCGGATGAATGTGCGACGGTACCAGAGTGGCAGCAACTGGCTCCGCATTCAGACGTAGTCTGTAGCCTGGTGGGTAAGATGGTGAGTGTCGATGATTGTCTGGCGATTCGTCCCGCGAAAGGGATGGTCGACGGCGAGGTGCTTGAGACGGGGAAATACCGCTTCCGCTTTCTTGCGACGCCGCATGTCCCCCATTGCTGGGAAGCAGGGTTGCTGTTTGAGGAGGCGGAACGAACGCTCCTCTGTTCGGATCTCTTTCATCAAGAAGGAGATGTCGAACCGATGACGGATTCGGATATCATCGACCGCTGTCGGAAGACGCTGGTGGATTATCAGCAAGGTCCGTTGGCGAACTATGTGCCCTACTGCTCACTGACGGAACCCACGTTTCAGCGATTGGCCGCACTCCTGCCAAGGCGACTGGCGACCATGCATGGTTCGGTCTACGTCGGTGATGGAAGAAAAGCGCTCCTTGATCTGACCACAGTCTGGCGTGAGGTCCTCAGCTCCCCGTTATGATCCGTGATGCCCGAGGGGTGGGAGGACTGTGCCCTGGCGCTATTCCAGCGATCCAACATCATATGTGCGTGTTTTGGTTTGGTTGTTTGGCCGGAGGGTTAGCCGTAGGGGTCTTCTTTGAAGCGAGCCTGGATCTCTTCGACTTCTGCGCGCTGGGCGATGAGGGCCTCGACGCAGTGTTGATCGACTTGTGAGCCGGCCATGCGCCGCAGCATGGCGAATGCCTCGTCGTTCGACCAAGCTTCCTTATAGGACCGACGGCTTGTCAACGCGTCGAAGATGTCGGCGACGGCCACGATTCTCGCCTCGATCGGAATATTGTTCCCCTGTAATCCACTCGGATATCCGCTGCCGTTCATCGCTTCATGATGGTACAGCGCGATGTTACGGAGCATATCGATGTGCTCAAGACCGTCGAGACCGAAATTGCTCAACATCACGTCGATGATCTCCCGCCCTTTGGCCGTATGGCTGCGCATGATCGTCTTCTCACCGTCGGTGAGCGTGCCGGGTTTCTGTAAGATCTCGTCGGGGATTGCGATTTTCCCGATGTCGTGGAGTGGGGCAAAGAGAAAAATGTGTTCAATCAGGTCGTCGGTCAGGCTGTAGGTAGGGGCGATGGTCCGTGCGATCAATCGGGCGAAGTTAGCCATGCGATCCAAGTGGGCACCGGTATCCATGTCTTTGTGGTGCACGATGTCGGCGGCGGTTCTCACGGAGGCTTCGAGCGTCCGGATCGAGGACAGTTCGGAGATCGCTGTGAGCGAGGTGAGGTGCCCGAAGATATCCAGGTCATGCAGGACTTGATCGGTGAACACGCGTTTGAGTCTCGAATTGAAAAAGACGAATCCAAAGAAGGTGCTGTTCAGGAACATGGGTAAGGTATAGCTGGCTCCGTATCCGGCGGCGCGTATGCGCACCGCGTGCTCGGTGCGGCTGCGTTTGAAGACATCGAGATCATTGACGACCCGTGGTGTGCCGCGTGCCATCGTATCTTTGAGGGACGGGACTTCGGTGAGCCTTGCGGAATAGTGCCGCAGCGGATGAGCAGTGCGGCCACTGTCGACGTAGGTCTTGAGCAGGTCCGTCTTGGGGTCATAGACAGCAACAGCGATGCGCGTAATGAACGGATACCGCCGCTTCAGCAGTTTATGAAGCGATGCCAGCTTATCGGCCAAGGAATTGTGACGATTGAGGGTATCGAGTGCGTCTCGGTGGTAGAAGACGGCTTTGGTGCGGGCGGCTCTAGGCATGGAGAAAGTCTAGCATGGGAGACAGGAAACACCGTTAAAGAAGTGAATCCACACCACTCGATCTCGACGGCTGCTTTCTTCCAGAGGTGTCAGATCGCACCAAACAATCACCGCTCCCGCACTTGACCGGAGCCTGGGAACAGGCTGAGAATGGCACTGAAGCCAAGTTCTCCAAATCAGGCCGGTCCATTGCAACTTGGTTAGGCCACTGACAACAAGACAGGGAACATGAAGATCGCCATTATTGGAGCCTCTGCTGGAATAGGGCTGGAGACCGTGCGTCAAGCACTCGAGCGGGGGCATGACGTCACTACCTTGTCGCGGCGAATGGTTCCGCTCCCGGATCAGCCTAGATTGACCAAGGTGCAGGGGAGTGCGACAAACCAGGATGATGTTCGGATTGCCGTGGAAGGAGCTGACGCCATTCTCATGACGCTTGGTGTGAAGAGCCCATTCGCCACTACGCTGTTCTCCGACTCCGCGCGGCTCTTGCTGAAGATTCTTGGTGAAAAGGGGAGCTCTCCGACGCTCATCGTCCTCACGGGGTTCGGTGCAGGCGACAGCTGGGGATACAATTCGGTTCCCATGAAACTTATGTTCACGCTGCTTCTGAAGAAAGTCTATGCCGATAAGAGTGAGCAGGAGCGGGTGATCGCCGGTGGATACCCACGATGGGAGATCGTGCGCCCAGGTCGCTTGACCAACGGGGCGATGACCGGCTGCTATCGCGTGTTGGACCAATTGGTGGGCGGTATGAAGGTGGGCGCCATTTCTCGTGCTGATGTTGCGCACTTCATGCTGGGCCAGGCGGAAAACCCGACCTACTTGGGAAAGTATCCGGCGCTGACTTACTGAGAATGAGTCCCTGGTTCCCGTCTCGGAACGACTCGTCCTTCTTCCAAGTCTTGCAGATCCGACCAAGCGGTGATGTCGGTGCGTGAGGGATCAATGGCAACCAGGTATTTCTTGAATCGGGCTGCGCTGTCAGGGGAACTCGGCCCGCGTGCCAACAACTTCTGATTCCATTCTTCCAATTCAGCAGGCCGGTGCGGCTTGGCTTGCTTCTCAAACCAAGTGACGACTCCTTCATCGGTCTGGTTGGCTTTGACGGCAGCCGTGAACTGTTCGCTGGTGATGCCGGCAAACTCCAGCAGCCGATCGTCCATCGGGCAGGGATAGATGTACTCACCTTCGGTGCCGGCGAGCACAGCACGGCACTTGTCGATCATGCGAGCCAAATGGGCATAGCCTGCCAGTTTGAACCGCATGCTACGGGGGAAGTCTTGCCGTAAATCCATCGTTGCTAAAGCAACTTGTGATTCTTGAACGTGAGGTTTTTCACGATGACCTGATTGTTTTCGTAGGTGATGATCCGCCTAGTGGCCGGCAGGTCGCATGCTCCGACACGGATATGAGTGTCCGTGAAGCTCTCGACATTGGTGAGTTTCCCATCGGTGGGTGAATAGTAGTAGACCGTGTACTTGGTCGTGAGATGTTTCTGGTCCTGCGTGACGGCGCTTTCTTCCACGTTGATCGTAAACGCAAAAGGATTCATGCCGGGATGAGCCATTTTTCGGTTGATCTGGGTGATGCGGTTGTTGTTCACCCGGTAGAAGGAATTCGAGCCATGGATCGTCAGCTTGGTCCCGAACGGATGGCCGTCTTCTTCCATCGTGAGTGAGTACTTTCCATCCGATTCCTCGAAGGTGCGCGGACCGCGATGGACTGCGATCATACCGAGTTGTTCCTGAGCCCACTTTTGGATCTCGCTGTCCCCCAGCTGAACCGAGACCTCGCGCGGACTCTTGACCATGACCGAACCGCTGGTTTCTTTCCCGTTCACATTCACGGTGAGGTCGGCAGTAAAACCCTGAAAGTCTTTTGGCCAACGAGCGGTTGCTTCAAAGGCCCGCCGAAGGAGGTCTCGGGCCTGAGGGTCGTCGGCTACAGTGGAAGGTGCGTGTGTCGGCTGCATCATGAATCTCCTCTCATAAAAGTCACTGGATTATCTGTAGTTATACCGGGATCGTGAGCCAAGGCTCAAGCCTCAAATCCACATGATCGAGGGGTAGATCCTAGAGTCTGTGGTGCGCCG
>Ga0224495_10000649_pt1 | contig 26509 bp, 26 predicted proteins | sample SF_Jul11_sed_USG_FD_168128 | JGI IMG/M metagenome (GOLD analysis project Ga0224495, IMG submission 168128) | Sediment microbial communities from San Francisco Bay, California, United States - SF_Jul11_sed_USGS_4_1 | ecosystem: Environmental > Aquatic > Marine > Sediment | place: USA: California...
AAGGTCGCTGGGCTGAATTCTGGGACAATATGAAATACCGAACTTTTCTAAATGGGGAAAATGCCTTTGACTTAGTCGTATGATTTACTAAAAAGTAGCCGCTCCCTCTTAATTTGCGGCCTTTAAAAACACATAATTCTTATACACTTTAAATATGTTTGAGTATTCACTGTATTGTAATTAAGTCATCACTAAAATAGTAATACTATGTCTTTATTATGCTATTTCAAATTTTCTTTACATATGGTTTAAATAAAACCATATGGTGACTTTATCAACACGCTTACAGCGTATAAACAGGGAATAAAATGTATAAACTGGTGATGTTACGACACGGCGAAAGTCAATGGAATAAAGAAAATAGATTCACGGGCTGGAAAGATGTGGATTTGTCAGAAAAAGGAATATTAGAGGCCAAAAAGGCTGCACAGCTTTTAAAAGAAAATAACTTTGTTTTTGATATAGCTTTTTGTTCTGTTTTAAAACGCGCCATTCGTACGCTATGGTTAATTCTCGATGACCTCGACCTTATGTGGATTCCCATTCAAAACAGTTGGAGACTCAACGAACGTCATTATGGTAACTTACAAGGCTTAAATAAATCAGAAACCGCTTCAAAATATGGAGAAGACAAAGTATTTCAATGGAGACGAAGTTTTGACTATCCGCCTCCGCTTTTAGAAAGTACAGACGAACGATCGCCGCTTCTTGACGATCGATATTCGAATGTAGATAAAAGATTATTGCCGCTGGGAGAGAGTCTTGAATTAACCATCGACCGAGTACTTCCATATTGGGCTGATTCCATTGCACCTGCCATTTTATCTGGTAAAAAGGTCATCATTACAGCCCATGGTAATTCGTTAAGAGCGCTTGTAAAATACCTTGATAGCATGAGCGATGAAGAAATTCCGCTATTTAATGTTCCAACCGGAATTCCGCTTGTCTATGAGCTTGACAAAGACCTGCGTGCCATAAAAAAATATTTTCTGGGCGATCCGGATGAAATTAAAAAAGCACAGGAATCTGTCGCTAACGAAGGAACTAAAAAATAATCACAATGCGATTAAATATCGCATCATTAAATCATTTTCCAATGCAAAACCGGCTGAATATTCTGCCGAGTAATTCCTCATTATTATATTCGCCGGTAAACTCAGAAAGATAATGCATGATTTGGTTTAAATTTTCAACGACAATTTCAGCGCTTACTGCTGATGATAACAAATCCATTGTCTCTATGATATTTTCTTCAACTTTTTCCATGATCTCAGACTGCCACGGAGCTAGATTTATTGAATCGTTATGCGGTAAAATATCCTCAAGTATTTGCTCCATTTTCTTTACAAGCGCACCCATACCAAAAGAAGTTTTTGCAGAAACAGGTATTATATTTTGATTCCATTTCGAATAAAACATTTCATCGATAATACCTTCTTCAATAAAAAGATTTGTCCAAAATTCTTCATTCTCAAGATTATTTTTCCAGTCATTTGAAACAATGTCCCATTTATTTAAAATCAATATAGACCTATGCACATGAGAATCTGCATGATCAGAATGTAAGTAACCCTTTAAATCATGAAATAAATTTTCTTTCGGAGAAATGGATGCATCAATGAGGATCAACCGGAGATCCGCTTCTAAAAACTTTTCAATTGTTTTTTTGATTCCGAGTTTTTCAATTTCATCTGCACTTTTATTGGTATCTTTTGAATTTGATTTTTCATCGCTAATTTTTCGAATTCCTGCCGTATCTACCAGAACAACGGGAAAGCCGGATATTTCCATTTGAGCGTCGATATAATCACGGGTTGTTCCTGGAGTTTCTGATACGATAGATCGGTTTTTACCGGTGAGTGTATTCATTAAAGAAGACTTACCTGCATTTGGCGCTCCAATTAAAACCATTTCAATTCCATCTTTCAGCATGGCATTCATTTTGGCATTTTTAATGAGCGAGTGGATTTCATTTTTCAATGTAACAAGTGACTCGATCGTAGCTTGTTGAGACTTAAAATCAATACCTTCGTCTGAAAAATCCAGCTGGGCAGTTAAATCTGCTGTAATGTTTAGTATATCAGAACGAAACTGGTGAATTCGTTTTTTTAATAAACCCTCTTTTTGTAAAATTGCCTTTTGCAATTGACGTTCACTTCGCGCCTCGATAATTTCTTTTACGGCTTCAGCCTGAGTTAAATCTATTTTTCCGGCCAGATAGGCTCTGCGGGTAAATTCGCCAGGATTAGCCTGGGTAAATCCAATGTGATATAAAATTTTTAATATTTTTTTTAATATAATTGGATTTCCATGAGCATGGATTTCAGCGGCTTCTTCGCCTGTATATGATTTTTGTTTTGAGAATATAAGTACAATAACGTCATCGATAACATTTTCCTGCCAGATAATTCGTCCATATATGGATCTTGATGGATAGTCAGATAAAAGTATTATTTTCTTGTTTTCAGGTTTAAATATACGGGCAAGTAAACGATGAGTTTCCTTGCCCGTTAATCGAATCACCCCTATGGCGCTGTGACCATTAACTGTAGCCACAGCACAAATGGCGTGCGACATTATTGCGGTAAAAAGTTTTGTTCAGGCTCTTCGTTGTTTAAATATGAATTGTAATGTTCCGGAAGATTTTCATTTTCAACATCGTGCGGTATTTCATCATCTTCATCGATATTGTCGGAGAACTGTTCATGATTTGAATTTGGCGCAGATTCGCTGCCTTTTAATTTAATTCGTACTCGTTTATAAATACCCTGACCTTCAGATTCAGTTTCAACAACCCCATCCTCCTGAAGCGCCATATGTACAATTCTTCTTTCATATGGATTTAGCGGTTCCATTAAACGGCTTTTTTTTGTTTTCTTTACCGCTTGAGCTATCTTCATTGCAATATCGGTTAGATAGTTTGCCCTTCTCTCCCGATAATTTTCAATATCCAGTAAAATCTTTGGCGGTTCGCCGGTAAATTGCTGAACAATTAAATTTACAATAAATTGTATTGCTTCAAGAGTCTTTCCTCTTTTACCAATTACATAACCGGCCTGATCTGATTCCATATGAATGTATGTTTTACCGTCTTCATTTTTGTCAATAGCTCTAATTGAAACATCATAGCCCATTTTTTCAGTAACAGAGATCACAGCGCCTTTTAAGAGAGCTTCTTCAGGAGTTTTATCTTTAATGGCAAAGACCCTGTATGTCGACGGGCTTTTAGAGCCCATTCCAAGAAATCCTCCTCCGCCTTTTTTAAAAACCTGAACGGTTATATCGTCGGTAGTGATTTGTAAAACTTCCGAAGCATTTTTTAAGGCTTCTTTTTCGCTTGCAGCGTTAATTTCCAGTATTTGCATTTGATTCCTCGTTAATTTATAATTACACTGTATTTTTGGATGTTAATTTATTGGTATAAAGCTGCTGTAACACAGATAACAGGTTAAATAATATCCAATATAAAACAACACCGGATGGAAAATCCCAGAACATCACAACCATGACTACAGGAACTATTTGCATCATTCTTTTTTGATTTTTATCTACGGTTACCATTGTAAACTGAGTTTGCAAAAACTGGCTTACAATCATAATGATCGGCAAAAGATTCAAGTTAAAACCGCCAATAAGCGGTATGCTGTGACTAAATACATAGACGGTATCTGGTTCAGATAAGTCGTTGATCCATCCGCTGATAAAAGGAGAGCCCCACAGTTCATAAGAATCAGTAAAAGCGCTGATTAAAGAAATGATGATTGGAATCTGAATCAACATTGGAAGACATCCGCCAACTGGATTGGCTTTTTCTTTTTTGTACAATTCCATGGTTTTTCTTTGTTTTTCTTGCGGATTTTTTTTGTACTTTTCGTTGATTTCCTTAATCTTGGGCTGCAATTCCTGCATTTTTTTCATTGACTTTGCTTGAGCTTGATTTAATGGGAAAAATACCGCCTTAATGCCAATAACCAATAAAATAATAGCTACACCATAATTAGGAATGATTTTATACAACATTTTAAGTATCATTACTAAAAAATCACGAATCGGCGCAGTAATGCCGAAATCAAAGGCTTTGTATAATTCTTTATGTACGAGCTTTAATCTTTCGTTTTGAAATAATTGTTCCGGACTATTGTTGAAAAACTTTTTTACTTTTGGACCGGTATAAACAATAAAATCATATTTACCGGATTGGCCGGCTTCCATCGTTAGCTGCCCCATATGAGCATGAATTTCATTTTTTTTATGACTGTTAATAACAACTGTAATGGCGCTAACAGGGGTGATCGGCTGAATGGCCATAATCATAAATCTTGAGCCCATACCAAAATATTCGATTTTACCACTAAATGTTTCTTTATCATCAATTTGTTTCTTTTTACCAAATGAAAATAAATTAGAAAAAAAACCTCCGCTATCGGCTTCAGTACTTACATGAGCTTCAATTGGCATGGATTTATAAGAACCATCGATATAATAAAAACTTTTAAAACTTTTCGTACTACTTGATGTAATATGCTTTGGATAAGGTCCTATATCATCTAATGCAATAAAATACATTTCTGGTATGTATAATTTTATCCTGGATTTATTTTCAATTTCCCACGAATAATCCCAGTAATGGGTTTTTTTATTAAACTTATATGTTTTAACGATATTTACAGGATATAAAACGCCATCTTTTGTTTTTGCAGATACTGGTAGTGTTGCTTTGACAATATAATTATTTTTATCATCTTTCTGGGTTATGACAAATTGGCTACTTTGGAATAAGGTTACCAGTTCATGACCTAGATATACACTAAAACCAAAAGGATCAAGCGTAACGATGTCTACGTTGTTTTTAAGCTTGTTTTCATCGTCTTTATGACGAAAGCTTCGAATAACTCCTCCCTTAGAATCAATTTCAATATTAAAAAATTCTGTTTCAACTTTTTTAACTTGTTGGATTCCTCCCTGATTAGATCCGATAAAATCCACAATTTCTTTTGCATTGTCGGGTATAGCCGGTTTCTCGCTTTGTTCTGCATTTATTGGTGTTGCTAGATTAATTAAAATTCCGGTAATAAATATTAGCAATATTTTGTTAATTCTCATGATTTTCGGATAAAAATAGAATAGAAGACCAATCGTAAATAGTTTTTTATGATTTGCCGTTGCAACTAATCGTAAGCGGCAACTTCTTGGTAGAATGGTGGCGTTTATACGCGTTTAACGCACAAAAACTGCCACATTTTACCAAAATATAATCGCCCCAATTCATCGGAATAAATCTACTTCTTTCTTAAAATGAAAACAGGCTTGTTTTTTATTTAAATTACTGACTCATCAATTATAAATTTCTTGATTACAGCCCTGCAAATCACGCCTAAAAATAAATCTCAAATTTTATTTAATTAATTGACATATTTGTTAAATAATATAAAATGTTTATAAAAGGAAATCGGTTATATGAAATACAAAAACAGCAGTTTACCTCATTTAAAAAACAAATTTCACCTTTTCAAATTAAAAAGTACAATTAAAATCATTATCTCAAATTTAATTTTTATGTTAATGCTTGCACAATTTTCCCTGATTTATGCAGGCGAAGAAACAAGAGTTACGGGCGTTTCATCTAAAATAACTTTAATTGATCATATAGATTCAAACCATGAAAACAACATTCCTGCTGCCGGAATTGGAGATGAGATTATAATCACAGTAGATCACCTGGACTCCTTTTTAAAAAAGTATCAAAACCCAGATAACCCGTTTACTCCAAACATAATACTTCTCCTTAATAACATCGCCATAAAAGGGCTTAAGCCATTAAGCATTGATTCAACGAATGGTAAAATTGTTTTTGCATTATCAAAAGAAGATGGATCGCAAACTGCATGGGCCAGCCTTTTAGGAAAATGGAAGTTCAAAGAATTGTACCAGACTATTCCCATAAGTGTTGGTGTTGAAAATGAATCTATACCTTCGGATGCGAAACTAAGACTAATCTACATTAGAGGCACTGCATTCATTGTCTGGATAATCACAACCCTTTTGATTTTATTATTTTTTATATATCTAAGCATAAAAACTCCTATTTTAAAATTTACTGATATCAATAGTCCCTATAGCCTGTCGAAAACTCAAATGTTTTTGTGGATTTTTGTAATATTGACTTCATACCTTTTTATATGGTTCGTTATTCAGGATTTTAACTCACTTAACAAAACGGCTCTTACTTTATTAGGGTTATCGCTAACCACCGGAGGCGCTGCAATATTTATTGATTCAAGAAAAATAAATGGCCTTAGTCAGTTAAGAGCAGAAAGCGAATCCCTGCAAGAAACAATACAGGATTTAAAAGTAAAAATAAATTTACTAAAAAAATCTACCGGAGATCAACTGGTGAATATGCAAAAAGAGCTTAACGAGAAAACCATGCAAAAGGCAATCCTGGATCATAAGATAAAAGCGTTTCCTGTAAGTAATAATTCAAAAGCCGAAACGTTTATAAAAGATTTATTGCATGATTCAGATGGATGGAGTCTTCCTAGATTGCAGGTATTTATTTGGACCATTATTTTAATTGGAATATTTGTAAGTAATGTTTATAGCCAATTATCTATGCCTGAGTTTAACGAGAGCCTGCTGCTTTTAATGGGAATAAGTCAGGGCACTTATCTTGGATTTAAACTTCCGGAAAAAACGTAATACTCTTTTTGGATTTATATCAAATGACTGATTACGAGTATTTTTAAAGCAGTAAAATAAAAAGTAAACAGTATATATAAATTGAAATTAAATCATTGTATTTCTTAACTATTTCAATACTAAATAATTTCATGATTATTCGGGAATTATTCTTTTATCAATATTTGATAAAATATACTTGATGCTCTATTTAATATTAGTTAGACTACTATAGAGTAAATTATGAAAAGAGATATTGAAGCGCTAAAAAATAACAAATTTGACGTATTGATCATTGGAGGAGGTATAACCGGAGCAGCTATAGCATGGGATGCAGCATTACGAGGCTTAAAAGTAGCGCTAATTGAAAAAAATGATTTTGGTCATGCAACTTCTTCAGCTACATCAAAAATGATTCACGGTGGACTGAGGTATCTGGAAAACTTTGAGTTTTCTGTAGTTCGTGAATCTCTTCGTGAACGAAGACTTCTCGAAAAAAATATTCCGCACATTGCCTTTCCTTTGCCTTTTCTATTACCAGTTTATGACTATCTGCCGATTTCACGGTTTTTACTTAAGACTGGTTTGTTTTTTTATGATTTGTTATCCTTCGATAAAAATGAACTGCCTTATTCGGAAAAATTTCTGCCAAATCATCAATGGGTATCGAAAGAAACAGTAACAAAGCTAGAACCAAGAATCAATACACGCGGATTAAAAGGCGGTTACCTTTACTATGATGTGTTAAATAAATTTCCTGAAAGATCCAATATGGAATATATATTATCAGCTTCTGAAAAAAATGCAGTTATTGCCAATTATGTCGAATTCCAAAGCTTTATTTTTAATAAATCCAACACTCAAAAAGTTGAAGGCGTCTATGCAATTGATAAATTAACAAATCAGGAATTTAAAATTGAAAGCGACATAGTTATCAACGCTGGCGGGCCCTGGGTCGATAAAGTATTATCAAAATTATCCAGAAAAACTCCCCAAAAAATTGTACGAAGCAAGGGAATACACCTGTTATTACCTAGAATCAACAAAGACTGTGCTTTGACATTTTCAACGAAAGATAACAAACATTTCTTTATTATACCCTGGTTAAATTACACACTCATCGGAACAACTGATGATAAATTTACCGGCGATCTTGATGATGTTAAAGTTACAAAATCGGAAGCTCAGGAATTGCTAAATCTTGTAAAATCTTATTATCCTGCAGATGTAGGACTTTCTTCTGTAGTACATGCCTATGCAGGTATTCGCCCGCTTGTAGTTGGAGATGAAAATGAAAGTACTTACAGCGTTTCCCGAAAACATGAAATCATTGACCATCAAAAAACAGATAATATAGCAGGCTTGTTTTCTGTAATTGGCGGTAAGTGGACCACGTCAAGAGCCCTTGCAGAAATTATGATAGACAGGGTTTTTAAAAAAAGCAATAAAAACTTTATAAAATCAAAAACAAAAAACACCCCTCTTGTTGGCGGCAGATTTAAAGGAAGCTTTGAAAACGCGCTTACGGATGCAATTAAAAAAACAAACTCCTCGATGGATCCAAAATTAACTGAACATTTATTTTCTTATTATGGTTGTGAATATGAAAAAATTGTCGCTCGTATTGAAAGCAATATAAAAAGTAAAAAATATATCGATAAAGTTTCTTTTCTAACTGTTGCTGAAATTGAACATGCTGTTGAATATGAATCTGCGGTTAAATTATCTGATTTTTTAATGCGTCGAAATAACATAGGCAATACGGGGGTTCCCGAACCTGATATTTTAAGAGAAATAACAGATGCTATGGGTAATTTACTGGGATGGAATGCAAAGATGAAAACTCAGGAAATTAGTGAATATTTGTCAAGATATCAATTGGATTTTGAATAACTTATATTTATTTCAATGGTTGAAAAAAATAAAATAATAGTTATTGAATTTTGCAATTTAAATCATATTTTATGTTACAGTGATCATTCATTAAAAGCACATAACACGTTCAAAGTTGGAGGTAATGCAGAGTTGTTTATCATGCCAGATGATATCAACAAAGTATTACTTTTACAGAAATTATTATTAAAAATAAATGAAAAACATTTTATCCTGGGAGGTGGTTCAAATATTTTAATTTCTGATTTCGGTTATGACGGCGTTGTTATTAAAATTAATTATCCAGAAAATATTGACATTATTGCAAAGGATAACCAATCCGTTACTTTTAAAATCCCTTCGAGCGCTCGTAGCGCCTATATTGCGAAAAAAATCAGCTCAATGGAGTTTACAGGACTTGAATTTTTAACAACAATACCGGGTACCATAGGCGGCGCACTGGTACAAAACGCCGGCTGTTACGGCTTTGAAATGGCAAATTATGTAAACACCATAAACGTATCTGAAAATGGCGCACTGCATACATTAAAGAAGTCTGAAGCAAACTTTTCGTATCGAGATAGTATTTTTAAGCAAAATAAAAATTTATTCATACATGATTGTACAATGATCTTAAAAAAAGGAAACCTGTTTGAGATTAATCATAAAATAGATGAATATAAAAAAAATAGAATTAAAAGTCAGCCGAAAAATAAAAAAAATGCCGGTTCTATTTTTAAAAATCCTGCCAATGCAAAAGCGTGGACTTTAATTCAAAATTGCGGCCTATCCGGATACCGTGTTGGAGATGCTGAAATATCAAAAGATCATGCAAATTTTATTTTAAATTCAGGTAATGCCAGTTCAAATGATATATACACGATCATTCTACATGTACAAAAAACTGTTTATGAAAAATACAATGTAATGCTTGAACCTGAAATTATTTTTCTCGGAAATTTTAAAGTATAAAATATGCAAAAAATACTTGTCAACCTGATCAATGATAGCTTAAGAACAATTAAGTATTATGTCACATACAAAAACAAGACTATGTTATATAAAACTTGTTATCATTATTGTTTTAATGATGTCGTCCAGCTCTATTATCTTTGCTCAAAAGCAAACAAACAAGAACCTCTTAAATAATCCACCTGTAACTGAAAACGTTAAAGAACAATCCCCTGAAGAAAAACCAAGTGAATTTGAACAACTACTCGACAAAGAACTGGGTACCGATACTGAAAAACCAGGCAATAAAGAAATTGAATCAACGAACTGGGTATTTCAAATCATTAAAACAATCCTGGGTCTTGCTTTTGTTATTATTATAATTTTAATTTTCCAGAAATTTTTAAAATATAAGAATAAATTTATTACTTCCGATACCCATTTAATTAAAATTCTTCACGAATACCCTATTGAATCCGGTAAAAAACTTCAAATTATTGAAGTTGCCAATAAGTTGCTTTTAATTGGAGTTTCTGACGCAGGTATACAGTTAGTTTCAGAATTTAAAGAACAAGTATTTATAGATCAAATTAAATTAACCTGCGAAACGTTTAAACAAACAGAAAAACCTGATCTCTGGCTTGATTTAACAACCGTCATATCGAATAAAGTTCAAGATATTTTTAATAAAAAAAATAAAAATATGGATAACATCGACCACAGTAAATGGAATAACCTGCAATCAAACGCCCGATTAAAAATAAATGAATTGCGGGATAAGAAAAAACTTTTTGAAGATATGGACGATTCAAATGAACAGTAATATAAAAAACATGAAAAATTCAGTACAGAATCAATTCATCAAAATGTTATTAAAATTTGATAAATATTTTAGAGCAAAGTTATATGAAATAAATTTTATACAGCATAGAAAAAAAATATTTATATTTTCTATAGCTGCAATAATAATGTTAATGGGAGCACAAGCGGCATATAGCCAAACAATTCCTATTCCTAAAATTGACTTTAATATTAAAGAGGCCAAATCGCCAAAAGAAGTAGCTTTGTCACTACAGGTTTTATTGCTTATTACATTGTTAAGTATGGCGCCTGCGATCTTACTAATGCTAACATCATTTACCAAAATTATTATTATTTTTGACTTTGTAAAACGAGCATTATCTTTACAAAACATGCCGCCAAATCAAGTAATGGTTTCTCTGGCTTTATTTTTAACTTTCATCATCATGGCGCCTACTTTAAATGATATTAATGAAAAGGCTTTAAAGCCGTATATGGGCGGTAAAATCCAGGCAGACAGATTTTTTACAGAGGCATCAGCCCCTTTACATAAATTTATGGTTAGACAAATAGGAAAAGATGGAATTAAAGAAATTGCTCTTTTTATAAAATTAAGCAAATTACCCAAGCCTAAAAATTATTCTGAAGTACCTATGCAGGTACTGATTCCAGCTTTTATGTTAAGCGAATTAAAAAAGGCTTTTTTTATAGGATTTATTTTATACATTCCATTCCTTGTAGTGGATATGGTGGTTGCATCAACGTTAATGTCAATGGGTATGATCATGTTACCTCCGGTTATGATATCAATTCCTTTTAAAATTATTTTGTTTGTAATCATTGATGGTTGGTCATTAATCACTCATCAAATTGTAAGAAGTTACGGGTAAAAAATTGACAGAAGCAGATATAATTACAATTGGTAGAGATGCTATCTGGATTACCCTAAAACTATCTTCACCCATGTTAATCTTGGGACTTTTGGTTGGTCTGATCATTTCCATTTTTCAAACCACCACAAGTATTCAGGAACAAACATTAACTTTTGTTCCTAAACTCGTGGTAATACTTTTATCATTGATAGTTTTTGCATCCTGGTTAATCCAAACGATGATCGACTATACCTTAAATTTATTCAATATGATCAGTAAAATTTAGCGTTTAATGGATATTTTTTTATTTAAATTTAACTTATTTACTTTACTTTTTGCCCGTATAATAGCTTTGACCAGCACAATGCCTGCATTTGGAGGTGATGGAATATCAGTCTTTTATCGTATAGCACTGGCCTTTTTAATCTCTTTAATTTCAACTCCGGTAATTCATTTTCCGCCTCAAATGGATGAATTGCTAAAAAACTCATACTTCATGCTCATTTTTCAACAGGTATTTATAGGGATGTTTATTGGTCTTAGTTTACAGTTTATCATGGCTGGATTTCAAATGGCTGGAGAATTTTTTTCAGTACAAATTGGTTTTGGAGTTAGCGATGTTTATGACCCACTTGCACAGGTATCTTTACCGCTTATGGGTACATTAAAAAATATTCTGGCGCTGTATGTTTTTTTTGTAAGCAATTCACATTTGCTTGCCTTTAAGGCCATAGTGTATTCTTTTGAACGGCAACCATATTTTGCAGAAGGTTTTTTTTACAATAAAATTTCAATTGATAGCATGTTTAATTACTTAACGCAATTAAGCTCCGGCATGTTTTTAATTGCTTTAAAAATTTCAGTTCCGGTCATGGGTACGTTGCTATTGGTTTCTTTAACCTTAGGAATACTGTCCAAAGCAGCCCCGCAAATGAATATTTTAATGCTGGGCTTTCCTATAAAAATCATTGTTGCTTTTATTGTTCTTACCGTAACAATGCCCTTGATTGTTGAAACTATGTTTGTTCAATTTGATATTTTTTTCGACCATATGGATGTTATTTTACATCGCTGGTCAACAGCTCGATGATTTAATATGTTTTTTAATGCAGCAATGCTGATAAAGAATCTCGTAAATCAAAATCAATTATATCTGCAAGTGAAACAAAATCAGAGTTTTTCAAGCTATCATCAAGATCATTTAAAGTTTTCTTTATTTGTTCAATTACCAATACATCTGATCCGGATTTTTCAAATACCAGAATTCCAATTGATAGCCATTCGATAATATTTTCAAGAGCATTTAATGCTTTTACATCTTTTCCGATGGTAAGATCTGATGCAATTTCTTCCAGTTTAGAAATTACAGAGGATAATTCTGATAAATACATATTTTTTAAATCGGCTGCATTTATATTATCCAGCATATTATAAAACAATTGTTTTTTGCAATCATTAATATTTTGTAAAATAGCTTTAATGATACTGATTAATTGAACATAGTTTTCACCTTTTGACGCGCCAAGTAACTGCTGCTCATCAATTTCATGTATTGCTGATTCACTTTTTGCAAAGTACTTTTTTATAGAAGTCAGTGATTTTATTGTCCATTGTATCCCTTCATGAAGTTGAGAACTATCTATGCCGCTTAAATTTGACGTTTCTTGAAGCCGCGGTATAAGATACGTTACTATTTTTAAAAAATAATTTTGCAATTCACTGATATTTTCCCAAATCAGTGTTTGCTTAGAACCGAGATTTACTTCTAATGATTGAATATTATCCGAGTTAAATGTATCTATTTCATTTTCAATGGTTTCCCCATTTACCCTGTAATCAAGAATAAACAGGTTTTCTTTTAATGCCCAGTTTTGAATATTTTCCAGCAATTCAGTTAAACTTAACGTTTTTTCCAACTCAAAATCAAGTGGTTTATCATTTACAAGAATTTCCATATATATATAATCGGAATAAATGCAGTTATTTAAAGTAAAATATCTTAAATATATTTTATATTAAAGAAGGTTCGAGGCTCGTCCTTAGCCTGTGCGCCAATCATTTTTAATCATATCTATAATTTTACTATGCAGCATATGGACATTGAACAAGGATCCCTACGAATAAACGTTTGAAAATTGAAATCGATGAATGTTGAATCTTAAATTAAGCTGAAACTCCCTATCTTGAATAGAAAATCTAAATTGATAATTGAACGTAAAAAAGAGGATAAAATGAATATTTACATTGGAAATTTGGCATACTCAGTTACAGAAAGTCAGCTGACTGAAGCCTTTAAAAAGTTTGGTGAAGTAGTTTCTACCAATATAGTAACTGATAAATTTAGCGGTCAGGCAAAAGGATTTGCCTTCGTTGAAATGTCAAACAAAGAAGATGGCATAAAGGCAATCGCTGGATTAAACGGCACTCGCATAAACGATAGAGAGATAAAAGTTAATGAAGCCAAACCAAGAGAAAATCGACCAAGAACTGGCGGCGGAAATAATCGTTGGTAAAAAATACGAAAGCAAAAACTTCGTAATTTTTTAAATTTCTTTAAAAGCCCTCTCACTATTGCAGAAACGATTCTGAAATTTCAAATGACAGGGCTTTTTTTAAAAAGAAATCATCTCCACAAAGCATTTTAAAATCGAATAACCAAAAACATTAAATTACTTTGATGAATTTAAAATTTTCTTTAAACTCCAAAGCTTTACTGTTTTATCACTACTGCCTGTTGCAATCAATTCGCCATTAGGACTGACATCAAGGGAATTTATCGAATCTATATGAGCAGTTAGTGTGATTTTTTCCTTTGTCTTGAGATCATATACAATCACTTTACCATCTTTTGCACCGCTTATAACTTTTAAAAACTGTGGAATAATTTTAACAGAATTAACCGGAGATTTATGATCTTTAACAACTCCAATTTCTTTTAATGTACTTAAATTAAATAATTTAACTCTACCATCTACAGATGAAGTAACGAGTAAATTTAATTCATCGTTTACATCAAGAGATGTAACAGCATCATTATGAATATTTTGATTGTAATTTTCGCCTTCTGAGCACTGATCAAGAGACCATCGTAAAAGATTACCAGAGGATGTTCCTGCATAAATAGATTTTGTTTGTTCTGAATACTTTATTGCTCTAATTTTAAAATCGCTTGATTTACACTTATGAATCAATTCATGACCATCAATCTTCAATACATTTAAGCTTGTTTCCCAGATTGAGGCAATGAAAAATCCTCCGGCAAAATTAAACTCGATGTCTGATATAAAGCTGTTACCAAGTTGTTCTTTACTCTTAAATCCTTTTAATTCATCCCAGGTTAATAATGTACCCTGATAATTTGCTGTAATTATTTCATTTTTTGATTCCATAAATACAATATCAAATATTTTATCATACTCGCCATGGAGAATTCTTAAGAATTTTCCATTTACTCCATTCCACATAAGTATATCGCTGTCATTGCCGCCGGATGCGAGAAGTTTTCCATCCGGGCTGAATTTAACCTTTATCACTATATCTTTGTGACTTTCTACGGGATTGTTTTCAGAGTTAATCAATATGGGTGGTTTTGTACAAAGTAGCGATAAAAATATTATCCAGGTATATTTTAATAAATAATTTACAGACTTCATAGTTTAAACTGAAATTTAATGGTACCAGGTAAATGTTATTCTTGCTCAACCGGCGGCAATAACATTTTTCTGCTGATCTCTGCCCTTCTTTCAGGAGTAAAAAGAGTCAACATATACGGCGTTATTTGAGGAATGCCTTCTTCTTCAGAAAGTTTATCCATTTTATGTAGAACATCAATGATATCAAAGTCCCGCCAGTTTGTCATCATTTCTACGGCCTTTTCAGGAGGCATATTCATTATTTTTGAAGCAATATCTCTTACTTTTTTATCTCGATTGCTTAAATCTTGAGCTAGTAGTTTTATAGATTCGCGTTCCACTTCTATGTTTTTTTTAACAGCGTTAATTTCTGTTTGCTGGTTATTGATGTTATCCGACATTTCTTTTAATTTTTCTTCTTTTTGTGTCAATTGCTCTTCTTTCTCCTGAAGCTTTTCAGCCAGTTTTTGATAAGCTATTTTATCTACTTCGCCAGGGTATTCAATATCTGTCAATTTTTCAGGATTTTTCGGCTGTAAATATTTTATATAATATGATGCATTGATTACACCTACTCTGTCGAGCACAAACACCAAAAGAGCTCCGGCAAAAAAAATAGATATAAGTAACAATAAAGCCAATCGTTTTTCGTTCATGTATACACCTCTTTTCCAGACTGATCTGATTTAGCTGGGTTCTGTACAATGCTTTTCTCGTTTCTTTCATCTTTTATACGGATGCTTGATCTTACGTGATGATTTATTTTACTGCGTAAACTAAATACGAATCCTGACATAGAACCCAGTTCAACATCTAACTTCTTCATTCTTTTTTTTAAAAACTTAATACTTAAATTTTCTCCAGTTTTTTCAATATTTATATATTTCTTTTTATCTTTTAATATCATCATGTTGTGCTTCATTCATGACTCCGATCGTCTCATTCTCTGATTAAACTCGTCAAGTTCTTTAAACTCAAGCTTATTTAGTTCTAATTGATATTCATTATGTTTTTTTTCTTTTAAAATTTCCAGAATTTTTCTACGATGCCTTGCTTTCTCTGCATTTTTTCGCAACACTTCAGTTTCTTCCTTTCTTAAACTAATTTCTTTTTCAGCATGATCAATGACTTTTCCAAGATTGCTATAGTATTTGGCAGCCAGCTCTTTATCTTCCAGGTTAAAGTATCCTTCGATCATTCTCTTTCTTTCGAGACTGGTAAAATCAGTTTTTAATTGCTGTGTCTCGATTATTTTTTGAGTATGAACATTAATTTTAGCAAGCATTTTCCCGTATATTGAAAACTCCTGTTTTTCCTGATATTTTCTTATTTTTAATAATGGCTCCAATGGGTAACGAAATTTTTTCATTTATCAGCCCGCTCTTCGAGTTCTTCTTGTATCTCGACTTAATATAGAATAAATTTCTTTTAGTTGTTCAAGTGTATTTTCAAAAGACTGGAAATTCTCGACTTCTTGACATAAAAATCCGTTTAAATCATTTTTTATCAAAAGCGCTTTATCTAAAACAGGATTTGCTCCCTTTACATAGGCGCCAAGATTGATGATTTCTTCATTATCATTATATTCCGACATCATTTCTTTGATAGATGCTGCAAGTCGAATATGCTCCTTGGGAATAATGGAGTTCATACTTCGGCTGATTGAAGAAACAACGTCAATAGCGGGATAATGTGATCGATTGGCAAGTTTTCTGGACAATACAATATGCCCGTCAAGAATACCTCGCGTAGTATCTACAATCGGATCATTCATATCATCTGCTTCAGCAAGGACTGTATATATTCCTGTAATCGTACCTTTGGAGGAAGTGCCGGCTCTTTCCATCAATTCAGGCAGCATGGTAAATACCGATGGCGGATAACCTCTCGTAGTCGCAGGTTCGCCAGCTGAAAGCCCGATCTCTCGTTGGGCCATTGCAAGCCTTGTCACAGTATCCATGAGCAGTAATACGTCTTTACCTTTATCGCGGAAATATTCAGCAATGGTTGTTGCCATATATGCTGCACGTACCCTGTGCATAGCGCTTTCATTTGATGATGCAACAACTAAAACAGATTTTTTTAAACCGATTTCACCAAGGTCATTTTTTATAAATTCAGATACCTCACGTCCTCTTTCTCCAATCATTGCGATCACGTTGACATCGGCTTGAGCGTAGCGGGCTATCATGCCCAATAAAGTACTTTTACCAACTCCTGAACCAGAAAAAATCCCGATTCTTTGACCCCTTCCAAGTGTAAGAAGTGAATCAATGGTTTTAACACCTACCGGCATCACCTCGTTGATGATGGGTCTTTCCAGTGGATTGGGGGGTCGACTGTACAAAGTTCTAATTTCATCGCTGACAAGTTTTCCTTTATTATCCAAAGAATTGCCCATTCCGTCAATTACTCTGGAAAGCAATTCATCACCGAGAGACACCCTTAATGGATTGCCAGTTGACAATACGCGGCATCCTGAATATATTCCTGTAATATTTTCAAGCGGAGATAAAATAATAACATTATTTTTAAAACCGACCACTTCAGCCATAATATAACTTTCGTCTTCAACACGTTCAATATGACATATCTCGCCTAGTTTTGCATCCGGCCCTGTTGAATAAATGATATTTCCGGCAACTTCGATTACATTACCCAGAGATCTTACCGTCTCTGTTTTATTTAATATTACCTGATACTTGTCAAGAAGTTTGATTGGCGGAATAATTTTTTTAGCAATCATGGAATCAACATTTCCCCAAACTCAATTACACAGGTTTTGCGTCTCGAATAGCTTCTTCAATTTCTTTTAACTGAGTTGAAATTCTTGCATCAATAGCACCGACATCTGTTTCAATGATTACGCCGCCTCTATCAACCCTGGAATCTTCGTAAATATTTACTTTTCGTAATGATTCCATCATTTTTATAACTTCATCTTTATGTGCTGTCGTTAATTCAAGATCAGCAAAATTCACACGAATATCAATTCTGTCTCTTTCTTTAATACGGCTTAAGCCGTCTCGAATGTTATTAAGTACAACCTCTTTTCTTTCAACAATTTCATCTTTAATAACTTTTCTGGCGATGATTAAAATCATTTCAACCATTTGTTTTTCAGATTCTTTAATCACCTGCTCGCGTACGTCTATTGCATGACCAAGTATTGTACCCAGGCGATCTATTAAACGGCGAACCTCGCCCTGTCCTTCACGATAACCAATTTCACGTCCTGCATTATACCCCTTCTGGTATGCCTCATGTTCAATTTCAGCCGTTCTCATTTCGGCTTCTTTTACCATTTTTTCTACTTCAAGACGCGCTCTTTCTATGGTCTGCTCGGCTTCAAAACGCGTAGATTCCTGTTCTCGCTTAACCTTTTCTTTTGATTCTTGAATGTACCTGAACGATTCAGCTTTTCCTTCTTCGATGATTTGCTCAGATTTTTTCTTTGAGTCTCTGATTTGATCCTGGATTTGTCTTTCTGTTTCTTCCCTGTAACGCTGAAGTTCGCTCTCGATTTCTTCTATACTGGGACCCGAATACTGCTCAACAATATTACCGGTAGAATCAAGCTCAAACTCGGCCAATTCGTCTAACTGCTGATATTTTTTATATTTATCAGGAAGCTCCAGCATAACTGAATCTTCCTTTTTAACAATATTTGGTTTTCTGAAAATTATTCGAGACATGATTACTCCTCTGCTAACCAGGTTCTAATTAACTGGGCAACCTCTTCCGGCCGATCTTTGGCAAGACTAATGGCATTTTCAATCATTTCTCGTCTGGCGCGTTCTTCAAGAGACAATTCTACTTCGATTCCTTCATCTTCAATGGCTCGCAACGCAGCTTCTCTCATCATTTGCTGCTGAGCTGCAAGCTCTTCTTCTCTGGCTCGACGGCTTTTTTCAAGTTCACGTCTAAAAAGTTGAACGATTAAAACCAGAACTACGATTGAAGCAACAGCTACCAACGAAGTCACTAACATTTTTCTAAATGCGCGTCTCTTTTTAAGAATCTCGTCTTCTTCTTCGTGTTCTTTACTTCGATCTTTTTGAATATGCTTGACTGAAATTTGATCGGCACGCGAAACGTTATATTCTATTGCTTTTTTTAAAACATCAGTAACTTTTGCGATATCTTCATCGCTTACGGGATGATACTCGCGAATATAACCTGTTCCATCTTTATTTATTCCTTTTTTCTCCCATCTGCCGTCTAAAATCACCGCGAGGGTGACTCTGGATTTTTCCCAGGGTTGTTTTTCAATTTTATGAATACTTTTATTAAACTCGTTGTTTTCAATATTTTCTTCTTTGTTATACTCCGAATGTTGGGTATCTTTGTCCATATATCCAGGAGGTACGTTAGATTCAGCTCCCGCAGGTCCTTCCGGCGTCCAACCTCGTCCTTTAAAAGATTCCGTAACTTTTTTTCGTGATACAGTTAGTGCGTCTTTTGTTACAAGCTCTGAATATGGAGTTGCCGGATTATCGGGTACCATGGTTACAGGTTCAACAACTGTTTTATCAATGGTTTCTTTATCCCATCTAATTTGCAGGTCGAGTCTTACGATATCGGCCCTGTCGGCCCCAAAAGTGTATTCAAGAGCTTTCTGTATGTCTTTAAGCATCTTGATACGTTCAGTTTCCTGAATTTTAAGCTTCTTTTCAACCAGAGAAAGCTCGCTTTGTTGTTTATCAATTTCATCAGGAAATGCATTTAAAAGTTCACCGTTTGGGCCTGCAACAGACACATCCTCTTTTTTTAACCCTGCGACAGCACGGCTTACAAGAGTTACGATACCTTCGATCTCTTTTCTTTTTAACTGTTCGACTCCTGGCGCATATTCGAGCAATACTGCGGCGGTGATGTGTTCGGCATTATCTTCAAAAAAACCTGGTTCTGGAAATGCTATATTTACCTGCGCTTTTTCAATAGATTTAATACTGGTGAGCATTTTAGAAAGCGCGCCCATGACAGCCCTTTGTTTTTTTACATCCTTTTCGATCTTTGTTTCAGACCATTTTTCTTCATCAAAAATCTCCCAACCGTGAACGCCCTGCGGTATTAAATTTTCCTGGGCAAGAGATACAATGATACGATCTCTATCTGCCGGCTTTACGAAAATGGCATTTGTTCCCGATGATTTATAGGCAATGCCCATTTCATCGAGCTTAGATGTAATTTTCGCAAAATCTTTCGTCTCCATGTTTTTAAACAAAACTTCTCTGGAGTCTACGGATGAAACAGAAACCACAATCACAACGGACGCCGCCATTGTTAATGCAACTGCTCCAACTATAATTTTTTTTGTAGTATCGAGCTTGTTTACAATTTCTAAAATTTTCTGAAAAATCTGCTTGAAGTCGGGCATTTTAAATTCCTTACCTTATGATTTGCGGCTTTTATTTTTTTTGACCGCATTTCCTCCAAGCTCCCCTGTAACCCTTTTCTTTTTTATATTTAAATCATCAGAGCGATTTAAAACGCTCTGATGATCATTTTATTTTAAATTCTTTATCTTAAATTTATCAGATCACGGTATGTTTTTATCGCCAGATCTGCAATTGTTTTGGTAAAGGTGATCGCCATACGGGCTTTTTCTGCCGCAATGGTAACCGTATGCATCTCTACCGAAGATGGATCCGTAATCATTTTCTGCGTTAATCTTTCAGCATCGACCTGCTGATCATTTACTTTCATCAAAGCTCGGTTAAACAATTCTGAAAAATTTAACGCAGTTGATTCAGGAACTTCCTGTTCAGGTATTCCCCTGTCATGAGCTGTGTCTGTAACCCGCATCTGCATTATGTCACTTCCGACCATCGACTTAGGAAGAAACTGCAAATTGTTTTTAATGTCCATCTTTATACCCTCTTAATTTAATTCATTTAAGTTGTCAAATATTATTAATTTTTTATATTTATATAGCTAAAAGTACTATATATTTGTTTATATAAATATTTGTATACGTAAATTATCTTTTTACTAACCTCTTCCAATTTGAAGCGCCTGTTGAAACATTCCTTTAAAACCTTCAATCACCTGGACGTTAGCCTGATACGATCGGCTGGCGGCAATCATGTCTACCATTTCCGTAACTGGATTTACATTTGGATATTCTACATAGCCCTTTTTAGGACCAATTTGAATAGCATCGGGATGCCCCGGATCATATACAAGACGAACCGGAGAAGTTTCATCTCTTTGAACCTGGGTAACGCGCACACCGGCCCCATCGCCGGTTCTAAGTCCATGAGGAGCAAAAGGAGAATTCCATCGAGTCCGTTCGTTTATAGGCTGGAGTATAACCCTCCTTCTCCTGTATGCGCCGCCCTCTGTGGTTCGGGTAGTACTTGCGTTTGCAATATTGTTGGATATCACATCCATTTTTAAACGCTGTGCGGTTAAACCGCTGGTTGCAATGTTTATAGCTTCAAACATATTATGCCGTCCTCATAACCGTCTGCATCAATCGGTCGTTATTGCTCCAGATTTGTGTCAATGCCTGGTAGCGAAGTTGATTTTCAAGCATGTCCTGGGTTTCTTTTTCAGGATCGATGTTGTTTCCGTCATTTCGCATGGAAGTAAGGTAATCTAAATGCAGCCTTGGTTTAACTGTATGATAATCTACCGGCTGAAAAAAAGGAATGTGACGAGAGTCCGTCATTCGTGCCGGAACAGCTTCACTTTTTATATAATCTTCTGTATCAAGAGCTCTTTTAAGTGAAGCTTCAAAGGTAATTTCAGATCGTTTAAAATGCGGAGTATCTGCATTGGCGATATTATCAGCAATGACCTTTCGGCGGGTAGTTTCAACGTCCATGGATCTTTCTAAAAGGTATTGGGTTTTTCCCCAGTTTCCATTCTCAAAAATCATAATAGTCTTATTATCGCCTGTTTTTAGAAAAACATAAACGATTTTTTAAAAATGCGACATAAACATAGAAGTACCTTCCTGATTTTCAGTGCGGGTTTCTCGATTCACAAAACACTGCACTGAAAATCCAGAGCCGGGCGCACACGCAGCAGCATTGTATGATTTTTCCGCCTCGCCCCTGGTTGGCGCACAGGCTCTCAATGGCTGCTCGTTTGATAAAATGAAAAAATGAATTTTTGTTTACGGAATAAATTAATTAATTCGTTTGCTCACATGATGAAAAATATTAAAGGCATTGAAGATCTGGACGTACATAACGAAAAAGTATTGCTCAGAGTCGACTTTAATGTTCCTTTAGATCCAGCAACTGGTGACGTGATTGATCCCGGCAGAATGATAAAAAGCTTACCGACCATTGAACTTCTTTTAAAAAAGGGGGCCTCGATCATAATTATTTCACATCTTGGCCGTCCTAAAAATACTAAAGATTTAAATCTGTCATTATTTAAAGTAACTGAAAAATTAAAAGAATTACTACCTAAAGTCAACATTCAATTTTGCCCATTTGATCAAATGAGTAAAATGAGCTCCATTTCAGAAGGATTAAAGCCTGGCGAAATCATCGTTCTCGACAATATAAGATTTTTTCCAGAAGAAACATCAGAAAAAGAACAAGAAAGAAAAAAGTTTGCGCAAAAATTATCAACCATGGGAGATATTTTTGTTAATGATGCTTTTGGAGCCTGCCACAGAGAACATGCATCAGTTTATGAACTTGCATCATTTTTACCATCCTGTGCTGGTCTGTTATTACAAAAAGAAGTAAATATTTTAAACCGTGCATTAACATCTCCAGAAAGGCCGTTTACAGCGATCATTGGCGGATCCAAAGTCTCATCAAAAATCGAAGTGATTGACCAGCTAATTAAAAGAGTTGATCATATCATCATTGGCGGAGCCATGGCCTACACTTTTCTTAAATCAAGAGGTTTACGCGTAGGAAACTCAAAAGTTGAAAACGATATTTTAAGTCAGGCATCACAAATCATAGACAAGGCACAATTTAATGAATGTGGCTTTTACTTACCTGAAGATCATGTCATAAGTATGGATTTTTCAGAAAATGGAAAAATAAAACCATGTGGGCTTGAAATTCCAGAAGGTTGGATGGGTATGGATATTGGGCAAAAAACCATTAAAAAATATGAAAAAATTATCGGTGACTCCAAAACAATACTTTGGAATGGTCCGATGGGGGTTTTTGAAATGGATGCCTTTTCAGAAGGTACAATGAGTATAGCAAAATCTGTAAGTAAAGTTAAAGGAACTACCATTGTCGGCGGCGGAGATTCCATGCTGGCATTAAAAAAATCGGGACTTGAAAATAAAATTACGCATATCAGCACTGGCGGCGGAGCAACTCTTGAATTTCTTGAGGGTAAACAACTTCCAGGGCTTAAGGCGCTCATCGTTGAAGAGTGACCATTAAAAAATCATCACAATTAAATAATATGCCAAATGTAGAATCTCAGGTTGAAGAAAATGTACTTAACTGGAACGAAAGGCTATCTTCACAAATAGTTTCCATACCATCATCGGGAATACGGGTATTTTTTGATATTGTTGCACAAAAAAAAGATGTTATTTCTCTTGGTGTAGGCGAACCTGATTTTGTAACACCGCAGATCATTGTAAATACAGCCATTGAATCTTTAAGAAACGGGTATACTCATTATACAGGAAACGCAGGAATTCCATCTTTGCGAAATGAAATATCAAATTATTTAAAAAATGCATATAACGTTGATTATAATCCTGATACGGAAATCATGATTACTGTTGGGGTTTCTCAAGGAATTGATATTGCTTTAAGAAGCATTATAAATCCAGGCGACGGAATCATTTATGGATCGCCGAGTTATGTTTCTTATTCCCCGATGATCAAACTTGCCGGCGGTATTCCAAAAACTATTTCTACAAAATTTTCTGAAAACTTTATATTAAAGCCGGATGAAATTGATAATGCATGCGACAGTCAAACCAAGGCTATACTTTTAAATTATCCTTCAAATCCCACAGGTTCAAGTTATCAAAAAAAAGACGTAGAAAAAATTGCTGATGCCGTCATTAAAAATGATCTTTTGGTTGTATCTGATGAAATATACGCTGATTTAAGTTATGATTTTGCGCATACCGCCATCAGCAGTTTTCCCGGGATGAAAGAACGAACCATATTACTTGGCGGTTTTTCTAAAAATTTTGCCATGACAGGCTGGAGGATCGGCTTTGCAGCAGGTCCCAAAGAATGGATAAAGGCCATGTTGAAGATTCACCAGTATTCCATGCTTTGTGCTCCGACAGTTGCTCAAATGGCTGCAGAGACTGCTCTTAAGTATGCGTTGCATGAACGCGATAAAATGCGCGACAGCTATGCACGACGACGTGAATTTATTGTAACCGAGTTTAATCGAATCGGTCTTGAAACTTTAAATCCGGATGGCGCTTTTTATACTTTCTCGCGAATTGAAAAAACCGGATTAACTTCCATGGAATTTGCTCAAACATTATTAGAGCAGGAAAATGTAGCGGTAATTCCCGGAGATGCCTTTGGGGAAGAAGGAAATGGCTTTATACGCTGTTGCTATGCAACCAGCATTGACAATATTAAAATTGCCATGCAAAGAATTGATCGTTTTGTAAATAAAATTTAAAAGAAAACTTACATCCATAGCTGAATGAGTTCAAGATAGATTTTTTTTTGATTACCAATCACCCCTTTAAACTTGCCATATACGATGGCCTGAGGTTTTTTTTCAGTTAATTCTTTTTTCTTTTGAAAATCAGAAAAAGACAGCCAGTTGGATTTTGAATCTTTCGTCTGCAAAAAAGCATCAACGAGATAATCGGATTTTGCATCTTTAATGAGAAGGCTCACTTCTTTACCATGATCGACATCTCTGATTTTTATAACGCTGCCCTGCCATAAAACAAGACAATCCGCATAAAATTCTGGTGTTTCCAGAAGCTTGTCAGGAAAAACAGGATCAGAAAAATCCTGGTAATCTGGTTCAGGTATAAAACTTAAAAATATTTTACTTTTTTCTTTTGTTTTAAAGTCTGCATTTGAGTAAATGATTCTTTGCAAAAAAAATCTTGCCTGGTTAAATTTGTTGTCAGAAAGTTTTGTTTTAGCTTGTTCAAAATCATCAATGAGTTTGTCTTTTGATTTATAAATATACTTAATGCTTTCTTTTTTTTGCGGATTTACCAGGGCAGCCCATTCATCAATTTTAAAATTTTTCCAGGCCATCGCATTTGTTTCATTTTTTTTATTTATAAAATTTAAAACCGGATTTTTTAAAGTATATACTAATCCGATGAGCACAATAGGTATTAAAATGTATTTAAAAAGTTTTGTAAAAACACCGGTATTACTTCCTTTTTTTATACGCAGTATCGGCTCATTATAAATTGCGTCATTATTCCGATCTAAATCAGCAATAAAGGATTCTGAAATTAATTCCTGTTCAGTTTTACTTATACCCTCAACAGAATCCGGCAAAACTATAAAAAAAGATATTTCTCCTCTGTCGGCCTTTTCAAAAAGATTTACACCTTTTCGCGCTTTTTCAATTAAACTTTTGGCAAGCCAGCCTTCTTCACGATCAATCAATGAAGTCCATTCGATCAATGCCGACTCAAGATCCCTGTTCCAAAGGTGTGTGTATGCTCTTAAATATACAATGTAAGGAGATTTAGAATTAAGTAAATTAGCCCGATCCAGGTAATGTTGAAATGGTTCTCTTTTGTTTAAAAAACCAAGAGCAATCGCTGCAAAATACCATGCCCAAAAATTATCCGGTACAACTTTAACCTGGGAGTTCGAAAGTTCAAACGCTTGTTCAAACTCCCCCTGCCGTATTGCATTAAAAGCCTCTAATAACTTACCCGAACTGTAATTCACATTTATTTATTTCAGGTCACTCTTTCCACATAGGAAAAGTCCCTTAAATCAATTTTAATTTTATCGCCTGTTTTTACAAAAAGAGGAACCTGCATTTTCCCGCCGGATTCCAGCTGAACTTCTTTGGTTGCATTTGTGACCGTATCGCCGCGGATAGCATCTTCAGCATAGGTTACTTCAAGAACAACAAAGTTTGGAGGAATAATACTGACAGCTTTATCTTCATAAACAAGAATCGTCATTTCCATACCGTCTTTCATGTAAGGGAGTAAATCCTGAACGTCTTCTTTAGCAATGGATATTTGATCATATGTATTTACATCCATAAATATCAGATAATCGCCGTCTTCATATGAAAAAGTAGCTTTTTTATTTTCTAGTTCAATATCTTCAAGCATTTCGCCGGAACGAAATGTTCTATCAATGGTTGTGCCTTTTGAAAGGCTTTTTATTCTCATACGTACAATGGCTGCGCCTTTGCCCGGTTTATGATGCTGAAAACTTGTGATAATAAAAATATCTCCATCTATTTTTAGTGCCATTCCACGTTTAATGTGATTTGAATTGATCATTTCCGCCTTCCGTTCTTTGGTATTATTTACCGAAATTACCGTTGCTGCAGGTTGTTATAAAACAAACGTACACCAAACGCTATGAGTCCGAATCTAATAAATCAGCAGCCTTGAACATTATTTTTTAAAGGGGAGAAGATGTAATTTTCTGGGTGTGAGTGAATTATATAGGGCATCATGCAGCTTTCCACATGGTATCCCATTGTCCCGACAGATAGGTTGTTCTAAGTTTTGCAATAGCATTCGCGCCCTCGGTAGTCCATTTCATTCCTGCTTTTTTT
>Ga0224495_10000650_pt1 | contig 26508 bp, 20 predicted proteins | sample SF_Jul11_sed_USG_FD_168128 | JGI IMG/M metagenome (GOLD analysis project Ga0224495, IMG submission 168128) | Sediment microbial communities from San Francisco Bay, California, United States - SF_Jul11_sed_USGS_4_1 | ecosystem: Environmental > Aquatic > Marine > Sediment | place: USA: California...
AGATTTGCGCAATAATCCTGCAATGCTTGTCCGCCTTCCAAGCCGGGCTTGCCGGATGGGATGCGCAGGTCTATGACCTTGCGTGAAGCAAACAGCGACAAACTTTGTGCGCTGTTGCGTAACTCCTCCCATTTGAAGTGCTGCTCGGCGATGAATGTCTCGCGCTCGGTATAGCCTGCCGCACGCGCCGCCGCGCGTATGCTGTCCGCAGCCTCGATGGCCAGCAACAGAGCGTCGCCAAATACCACGTAAAGCGGTTTTAAGCCGGAGGCGAGCTGACGCGGGAGATCTTCGCTGCTGATAGCCATGTTATTGGAGCTGTGGTTTGGCTCGGCTCAAGCGGCGCATGATCTGCTGCACCATGTCCGAGCGCATGCTTTGGAAAAGCAGGGTTTCCTCGGCTTCCTTGGCGAGCACCTTGGTGTCATCGTAGGAGTAATCGCGGCGTAACGCGATCTCCTCGGCGGGTATCCAGTCATATTGCTTGCTATAGGCGCGCAAGGAAACCCGGTACTGCAAGCGGAATTCATTCACGCGACCGTCACCTCCGAGCGACAGCACCTGTTTGTCGGGAATTTCCGAAGCGATATTCAGTACCACTGCGGCTTGGTCTGCAGATTCCACCAGCTTGACCCGGTTGGCCTCAAGGTTGTGCCGCAAGTCGTTGATGAAAGGTGTGCCGGGATTGGCCGCATCCAGATAAAGTGTCTCGAAAGGCAAAGCGACCTGTCCGCGCAGATGGAAACCGCATGCACTCAACAGCAAAGTGGCTAGCAGCAGAACCAGCAAATGCGGATAAATGCGCATAAGATTTTCTCTAGGCGACAATATTAATCAAACGGCCTTGCACGACAACAATCTTCTTTGGTGCTGCGCCTGCAAGATGCTTTTGAACGGCCTCGTGCGCAAGTGCAAGCTGCTCCAATGTCGCCTTGTCGGCATCCTTTGCGACGCGCATGCTGCCGCGAAGCTTGCCGTTTACTTGCAGCACCAGCTCAATCTCGTCTTGTTCCAAGGCTGCCGCGAGCGGTTCCGGCCAAGGCGCGGTGAGAATGTCGTCACCGTAACCAAGTTCTTTCCAAAGCACATGGGTGATGTGCGGGCAGATTGGAGAAAGAAGGCGCAGCAGAATGCTTAAGCTTTCGCAAACTAGTTCGTCTTGTACATTTCCAGAAGGGGTATAGCCCTTTCCGGCTTCTACTGCTTCGGGCTCGATTTCCTCAATAGTATTCAAAAGCTTCATCGCAGCCGAGGCAACCGTATTAAATTGATGCTTGCTCAGGTCATAGTTTGCCTGCTGCAGAATTTTATGAATCTGGTGACGTAACCCTTTATGGGAAGGGACGGCGTTCTTCCAGGCTTCGCCATTCCAATCAAAGCGCCCTTTCTTTCTGCTTTCCAAGGCAAATACAATATTTCTTTCATTTTTGTGTGCCGATGCCCATAGACGCTTCAAGAAGCGGTGTGCCCCTTCCACACCAGAGTCCACCCACTCCAAAGTTTGTTCAGGCGGCGAGGCAAACATCATGAACAGGCGGGCGGTGTCGGCGCCATATTGTTCGATTAGCGCCTGCGGATCGACGCCGTTGAGCTTGGATTTGGACATGGTACCTATGCCCTGATAATCCACGGGGCTGCCGTCGGCAAGACTCTTCGCACCGGTGATGCGGCCCGTATCGTCCTTCACCATCTCCACAGCATCGGAAGAAAAATATTCGATGCCACCCTTGTCGGTGCGGCGCGAGAAAATGTGATTGAGCACCATGCCTTGCGTCAGCAGGTTGGAGAAAGGTTCGTCGTAATTCACCAAACCGAGGTTGCGCATCACCTTGGTCCAGAAGCGCGAATAAAGCAGATGCAGGATTGCATGTTCGATGCCGCCGATGTACTGATCCACTGGCATCCAGTAGCTGGTCTCGTTGTCCACCATTGCGTCGGGTTTGAAGCCGCTGGCGTAACGAGCGTAGTACCAGCTCGAATCGACAAAGGTGTCCATGGTGTCGGTCTCGCGATTCGCAGGTTTGCCGCATTTTGGGCAAGTGCAATTCAGGAAGTCGGCCCGCTTGTGCAGCGGATTGCCGGAGCCATCCGGCACGCAGTCTTCCGGCAACTTCACCGGCAAGTCTTTGTCGGGCACCGGGATCGAGCCGCAGGTATCGCAGTGGATGATAGGAATGGGGCAGCCCCAGTAGCGCTGGCGCGACACGCCCCAGTCGCGCAGGCGCCATTGCACTTTCTTCTCGCCCAGATTTTTCGCTGCGAGGTCGGCGGCGATGGTATCCACGGCGGCTTCGTAATGCAGACCGTCGTATTTGCCGGAGTTGATGCACACTCCGTGCTCTTTGTCGGCGTACCACTCCTGCCATGCAGTATCGCTGAAGGATTGTTCCTTGATGGAAATGGATTGCTTGATTGGCAATTTGTATTTCTTTGCAAAACCAAAATCCCGCTCATCATGCGCTGGCACCGCCATTACTGCACCTTCGCCGTAACTCATCAGCACATAGTTGCCGACCCACACCGGCACCTGCTCGCCGGTCAGCGGATGTGTGACCTTGAGGTCGGTGTCCATGCCTTCCTTTTCCATTGTTGCCATGTCGGCTTCCATCACCGAACCGTGCTTGCACTTTTCTATAAATGCGGCGAGCGCGGGATTGTTCTCGGCGGCATGCGCGGCAAGCGGATGCTCGGCGGCTACGGCGCAGAAGGTCACGCCCATGATGGTGTCGGCGCGTGTGGTGAACACCCATAATTTGCCATCGTTGATGGCTGCGCCCGCCGCATCGCGGATGTCGTGGGTAAACGCGAAGCGCACTCCGTAACTCTTGCCTATCCAGTTCGCCTGCATGGTCTTCACGCGCTCGGGCCACCCAGGCAACTTGTCGAGGTCGTCGAGCAGTTCTTCTGCGTAATGGGTTATGCCGAGGTAGTAGCCGGGTATCTCGCGCTTCTCGACGACGGCGCCAGTGCGCCAGCCGCGCCCGTCTATCACCTGTTCGTTGGCCAGTACGGTCTGATCCACCGGATCCCAGTTCACCACTTGCGTCTTCTTGTAGGCAATACCTTTCTCCAGCATGCGCAGGAACAGCCACTGGTTCCACTTGTAATAATCCGGCTTGCAGGTCGCAAGTTCGCGCGACCAGTCAATGGCGAAACCCAGCGATTTCAGCTGCTGTTTCATGTAAGCAATATTGTCGTCAGTCCACTTGGCGGGAGGTACATTGTTGGCTATCGCTGCATTTTCGGCGGGAAGGCCGAACGCATCCCAGCCCATCGGTTGCAGCACGTTGTAGCCGCGCATCCTGTGCCATCGCGATAGAACGTCACCTATGGTGTAGTTGCGCACATGGCCCATGTGCAGCTTGCCTGAAGGGTAAGGAAACATCGACAGGCAGTAGTATTTTGGCTTGCTCGCATCAATTTTTGCGCGAAATGCGAGCGATTGTTCCCAGTAGCCCTGGGTTTGTTTTTCAATGGTCCGGTGATCGTAATCTGGTTGCATGATAGCCGCAGTATTGCTGAGTTTTCTGGTGCGGCATTATAACGGCATCCCTGGAGCTACGCTCGAAAGCCATTCTGTTATAGAATCCCGCCTCAAAATATTTTTAACCTGCCCAGGAGTTTCATAATCATGTCCCGCAAGCATCCCGTCATCGCAGTCACCGGCTCGTCCGGCGCAGGCACCACTACGGTCAAACGCGCCTTCGAAAACCTGTTCCGCCGCGAGAAAAGAAAGAAAAATAACAACATCCCTCCCCCTGTTGCCGACAGACGGAGTCTGAATCGGTCAGAAAAGGGGATTCATGCGGCGATCATTGAAGGCGACAGCCTGCACAGCCTGGATCGCATGGCTTTCCGCGCTGCAGCCGCAGAAGCTGCTAAATCCGGCAACAATACCTTCAGCCACTTCGGTCCGGAGGCGAATCACTTCGACAAGATCGAGGAAATGTTCAAGACCTACGGTGAAACCGGTATGTGCAAACGCCGCTACTATGTGCATAGTGAAGAAGAAGCGGCACAGCATAACAAGCATTTCGGCCTGACCGATCTGAAACCCGGCGTATTCACGCCATGGGAAGATATCGAAGAGGGTTCGGATCTGTTGTTCTATGAAGGCCTGCATGGCCTTGCCACTGACGGTAAGCACGATGCGGCCAAATATGTGGATCTGGGTATCGGTGTCGTGCCGGTAGTCAATCTGGAATGGATCCAGAAGATCCACCGCGATGGTGCTGAGCGCGGGTATTCGGCGGAAGCGACAGTGGACACCATCATGCGCCGCATGCCGGACTACATCAAATACATTACGCCGCAGTTTTCGCGCACCCACATCAACTTCCAGCGCGTGGCGACTGTGGATACTTCCAACCCGTTCATCGCGCGCGACATCCCTACCCCTGATGAGAGCTTCGTGGTGATCCGCTTCCGCGAGCCTAAGGGCGTGGATTTCCCGTACATGCTCACGATGATCCCGAACTCTTTCATGTCCCGCGCCAACACGTTGGTCGTGCCCGGCGGCAAAATGAGCTATGCGCTGGAAATCATCCTTGCACCCATCGTGCACGAGATGATCGAAAACAAAAAGAGCTAAAGTTTTCCAAAGGAATGACGGGGAAGCAGACGTCAAGTTTGCTTCCCCGTTTTTTATGGACATACTCAAAGGACTTAATCCCGAACAACGGCAAGCCGTCACGCTGCCGCACCAGTCCGCGCTGATCCTGGCCGGGGCTGGCAGCGGCAAGACGCGTGTGCTGACCACGCGCATCGCATGGTTGATCAGCACAGGCGCGGTGAGTCCGCACGGCATTCTCGCGGTGACGTTCACCAACAAGGCGGCCAGGGAGATGGCGACGCGCCTGTCGGCGATGCTGCCCATCAATACGCGGGGAATGTGGATAGGCACGTTTCATGGCCTGTGCAACCGTATGCTGCGAGCGCATCACCGTGAGGCGAATCTGCCACAGGCTTTCCAGATACTAGACAGCGGGGACCAGTTGTCCGCGATCAAGCGCCTGATGAAGGCGATGAACGTGGACGATGAAAAATTTCCACCGCGAGAGATGCAGTGGTTCATCAGCGGTAGCAAAGAGCAGGGGCTGCGTGCAAACGAGGTGGAGGCTTACGATTCCTACACGCGGCGTAAAGTGGAAATCTTTGCTGAATACGACGTGCAATGCCAGCGCGAAGGAGTGGTGGATTTTTCGGAATTACTGCTGCGCAGTTATGAATTGCTGTCGCGTAGCCAGCAGATACGCGAACATTACCAGGAACGCTTCCGGCACATACTGGTGGACGAGTTTCAGGACACCAATCCCCTACAATACCGCTGGCTGAAGTTACTGGCGGGGAACAGCAACGCGTTGTTCGCAGTTGGGGACGACGACCAGTCCATTTACGCGTTCAGGGGAGCTACTGTCGGCAATATGCAGGAGCTGCAGCGCGACTTTCATATCGAGAGTGTCATCAAGCTGGAGCAGAATTACCGCTCTCATGGGAATATCCTGGATGCCGCCAACGTGCTGATCAGCAATAACCTCAAGCGTCTCGGCAAGAACTTGTGGACTGCGGAAAGCGGAGGCGAGCAGTTGCGTGTCTACGAGGCGGCGACCGATGTGGACGAAGCGGCGTTCATCGTCGAAGAAATCAAGCAGTTGAAAACAGAAGGCGTGAATCTCAAGGAGATTGCATTACTGTACCGTTCCAATGCCCAGTCGCGTGTCCTGGAACACGCGCTGGTGTCCGCCGGACTGTCATATCGTGTGTACGGCGGGCTGAGATTTTTCGAGCGGCAGGAGATCAAGCATGCGCTGGCTTATCTGCGCCTGATGGAAAACACCGATGACGACAACGCGTTGCTGCGCATTATCAATTTCCCGACACGCGGAATCGGTGCGCGCAGCATAGAACAAATGCAGGAGGCGGCGAAGCAGAACAATACAACAATGTGGGATGCTGCTGCACGGGCGGGTGGCAAGGTCTCTGCATTCGTGGCATTGATCGAATCCTTGCGCACAGCGACACGCGAACTTCCGCTTCCAGAAATCATCGATCACGTGTTGCATCAAAGCGGATTGGTCGCGCACTATCAGAACGAGACCGGCGCCAAGAAGCGAGAGGTTGAGGAGCGGATGGAGAATCTAAACGAACTGGTCAACGCGGCGACGTTGTTCGTGCATGAGAATGAGGACGACAGCCTGACCGCATTTCTTACTCACGCTTCGTTGGAAGCGGGGGAACACCAGGCGGGCGAGCAGGATGATGCGCTACATTTGATGACCGTGCATTCCGCGAAGGGACTTGAGTTTCACACTGTGTTCATCACCGGACTGGAACAGGGTTTGTTTCCACACCAGAACAGCATCAATACGGATGGTGGTCTGGATGAAGAGCGCCGCCTGATGTATGTCGCGATCACTCGCGCGCGGCGCCGGCTGTACCTGAGTTTCGCGCAAAGCCGCATGCTGCACGGACAGGTGAGTTACGGTATGGCATCGAATTTCCTGCGCGAGTTACCGGAAGGGTTGTTGCACTGGATTACTCCAAGGGTGAGTGCGAGGAACAGGTTTGAGAGCGGCAGCTACCAGACAAAGAGCTACGACAACGCATTCGCAGCCACGCCGACGCCGGAGAGGGCGCCGCCATCACCTAACGCATTATGGCGTATTGGCCAGCGTGTGCATCACCAGAAATTCGGAGATGGCACGATCACCGGCATAGAGGGTGGTGGGGCAGATGCGCGCGTGCAGGTGAATTTCAAACACGCTGGCACTAAATGGCTAGCACTGGAATATGCGAAACTGACGGCCTTGTAATAATATCGGCTGCTCGCCGCGTCCAGGTTGATCAATTCGGATGTGGTGCACTGCCGGTTAGTTTCTCTGCCGGGAAGATATCGCAATAGCTGGCATACAGAGAGGTGAATACGAGAGGCAGCAATATCAGCCAGCCGAGCATTACCGGGAGACTGGCGAGGATCGCTAAAAAAAAGAATGTCAGGCCATATACCAACATCGGTCCGATATTGTAAAGGAAGGCGCGCAGGCTGAGCTGCATTGCCTGTAGCGGGGTCGTGTTGTTGAAAAATACCAGCAACGGCGCGAATTGCATGGACATCATCAGCAAAAAGAACAGAGCGATGCCCACCAGCACTGAAATACCTGCGCCGCTGATTGCCTGACTTAACACCTCCTGGTCTATATCCGGCTGGGCGCTCATCAAAATGGCAACCAGTTCCTTGCCTCCAGCCAGGATCATCAGGCCAAAAATCAGGAATTGACCGACCAGCGCGATACCACCCAGCGTCACCAGCTGTGCTGTGTGCTGCTTAAAGCCGCTGAACAGATACGCCAGCTCCAATTCCTCGCCTTGCTGCAATGCGCGGCATCCGACCATCAGACCAATCAAAACTACCGGCATCAGCAAGCTCACCAGAGGTTCGCCTACCACGGGTACGCTGGACAAGGCCACAGCAGCGAATACGCATATCAACAGCAAAATGATCCATATTAGCGGTGCTTTAATGAACAGCGCGTAGCCTTGCTTGATCCATGCCCATCCATGAGCTGCCTCTAAGTGCCTCGGCTCCATTTTCTATTCCTCCTTTATAGCCATACAGTTTGGGCCGCCGAGATATGATTCTGCAAGATGCGCTCAAAGTGGCGCGGATCGTGCGCATTGATCAATTCACCATCTCGCGGCAGATGCAAGTCGTACAGGCGCGACAGCCAGAATCGCAGTGCGGCAAGGCGCAGCATCAGTGGCCACGCATCACGTTCGCTATCCAGCAGCGGTCGCACAGCATGATAAGCGCGCAGCAAAATTTGTGCACGCTGTGTATTCAGCTTTTGGTTGTCATCCATGCACCAATCATTGACGGTAATCGCCACGTCTAACAGCAGCGCATCGGTGCAAGCGAAATAAAAATCGATCAATCCGCCGACGCGCTCATCTTCCAGTAATACATTGTCACGAAATAGATCGGCATGGATCACGCCTTGCGGTAATAAGGGGGGTTTCTGCTGGCTATGCAGCGCGAACTCGCGATCCAGCAACGCTGTCTGTGTCGCATCCAAAAACGGGCGTACCTGTGGAATAGTAGCCGCGCGCCATGCAGAACCGCGCGGATTGGGCATGATCTGCGAGAAGCTCTGACCGGCGATATGCATTTGCCCAAGCATTGCGCCAATGGCCGCACACTGCGCGTGATTCGGCGCGGTAATAGATTTACCGCTCAGACGGCTTACGATGCACGCGGGCTTGCCTTTGAGCATGCCGAGAAACTGATTGTGGCGATTTGCCATCGGATTGGGGCAGGGAATGCCGTGGCGTGCCAAGTGCGCCATCAGATTCAGGTAGAACGGCAGTTCGTCGGCGGTGAGCTTTTCGAACAGCGTGAGTACAAAGCGGCCGTTGCTAGTTGTTACGAAGTAATTGGTGTTCTCGATGCCGGAGGCGATGCCATGCAATTCCAGCAACTGACCTAGTGAATAATCAGCCAGCCACGCGGTGAGTTCCGCTTCGGTAACCGTAGTAAAGACCGCCATGTTGTGGAACCTAGAACCGGCGTATGACCCAACGAGGCGGGCGAAGGCCGGAATCAAGGCTCTCCTGGCGGGCAAATTTTCCATCGCCGCTGTCATCCACCAAGTAATAGGGCTTTCCGTGTTTGGGCGTGATCTTGATCATATAAAGTTTGCCGGCTACACGATATTCCTCGACAGTCTGCTCGGTTCGTTTGGTGATGGTCACCTCAGGCTCATCATCGACGATTTCATCTGGACCTCCTGAGATCGGGGGGGGCTCAGGCAGGGGTTCGAGATTACCGGGAACCGGTTTGGCGGCAAAGGCTGCCAAAGAAAACAAGCCCAGCAGCAATAAGGAGAGATAGCGCATCAAAGTGGCCGTTGAAAATGGAATGTGTATTTTAGCCGATTACAGGTAGAGCTGCTTCTCGCGTTCGGCTGCGGAAGGTTCAAAGCCGCGCGTTTCGTAGTATTTGAAGATTGCGCTGACCACCTCTTTGGGCTCATCGATGACCTGGATCAGATCCATATCTTCCGGGCTGATGACTTTTTCATCCAGCAATGCGCTGCGAAACCAGTCAAGCATGCCGCCCCAGAATTTGCTGCCTACCAATATGATGGGCATGCGTCGGATCTTGCCGGTCTGAACCAGCGTCAGTGCTTCCATCAACTCATCCAGCGTGCCGAAACCGCCGGGCATCACCACATAGGCGCTGGCGAATTTGACGAACATCACTTTGCGGGCGAAGAAATGCTGGAAAGTCTGGCTGATGTTCTGGTACTGGTTGTTGGATTGCTCGTGTGGCAACTGGATGTTAAGGCCGACGCTGGCGGATTTGCCGTAGTACGCACCCTTGTTGGCTGCTTCCATGATGCCCGGGCCGCCGCCGGAGATGACCGAAAACCCGGCATCCGAAAGCAGGCGCGCGATCTCTTCGGTGAGTTTGTAGTAAGGCTGGTCCGGCTTGGTGCGGGCGCTGCCAAAGATGCTGACGGCCGGATGGATCTGGTTAAGCCGTTCGGTGGCAGAAACAAACTCTGACATAATGCCGAACACGCGCCAGGCCTCCTTGGAATTCCATACTTCGGGAATGACGGGGACAGGCAGTTTGGAATGGGTGCTCATGCAATTTTCCTTAAGAAGAAATGAAAACATTACTGTTGGTTGACGGCTCGTCGTTCTTGTACCGCGCGTTCCATGCCATGCCAGATCTGCGCAACCGGCATGGTGAACCCACCGGTGCGATCTACGGCGTACTCAACATGCTGCGCAAGCTGCGCCACGATTACCCGGCGGATTATAGCCTGTGCGTATTCGACGCAAAAGGTAAAACCTTCCGCGATGACTGGTATCCAGAATACAAGGCGCACCGGCCCGCCATGCCCGCTGATCTGGTGCAGCAGATCGAACCTCTGCATCAGTCCATTGCCGCATCCGGGTGGAATATCCTGATGCTGGAGGGTGTGGAGGCGGATGATGTGATCGGCACCCTGGTGCATCAAGCCGCGCAAGATGGGGCGCGCAGTATCGTCGCGACCGGCGACAAGGATCTGGCACAACTGGTCAATGCACATGTCATGCTGGTCAACACCATGAGCAACGAAACGCTGGATGTGCAGGGCGTGAACGACAAGTTTGGTATTCCGCCGGAACGCATGGTGGATTATCTGACTTTGACCGGGGATGCAGTGGATAACGTACCGGGCGTCGAAAAAGTCGGCCCGAAGACCGCAGTGAAATGGCTCAACCAGTATGGCACGCTGGATAACGTCATGCTGCACGCCGGGGAGATCGGTGGAGTGGTCGGCGAAAATCTGCGCAAGGCACTGGACTGGCTGCCGCTGGCGCGCCGCTTGCTCACCGTGAAATGCGATGTGCAACTGCCGGTTGCTTACAGCGAACTGGCTGCGCCGCCGACAGATAAGGAAAAGCTGCGCAGTTTGTATGAGCACTTCGAATTCAAGAGCTGGCTGCGGGAACTGTCTGCCCCCTCTCCCTTGCAGAGGGGAGGTGGTGAAGGAGGCAGTACTGTTCCCGCTGATGATTTACTGGGTGGTACGCCCGCCCGCACCGACAGCGCACACTACGAAACTATTCTGAACGAAGAGCAGCTTGATGCCTGGCTGGAAAAAATTCTCGCTGCCGAACTGGTGTGCGTGGATACCGAAACCACCGGGCTGGACATGATGAACGCGCAACTGGTCGGTATCTCATTCGCCATCACGTCGCACAATGCCGCCTACTTGCCGCTTGCACACGTCTATCCCGGTGCACCGGATCAGCTCAGGCGTGAGCATGCCTTGCAAAAACTCAAGCGCTGGCTTGAAAGTGCCCAGCACAGGAAGCTTGGTCAGAACCTCAAATACGACATGCATATCTTTGCCAATCATGGCATCACGCTGGCGGGGATACATGACGACACATTGCTGCAATCCTACGTGCTCGAAAGCCACAAGCCGCACGACATGGACAACCTCGCGCTGCGCCATCTCAACGTGAAGGCCATCAGTTTCGCCGAAGTGGCGGGCAAGGGGGCAAAGCAGATCTGCTTCGACCAGGTCGATATCGCCACTGCAACGCACTATGCCGCCGAGGATGCCGACATCACGCTGCAACTGCATCAAAAACTGTATCCGCAAATCGCATCACAAAATGGATTGTTGCATGTATACAGAGACATCGAGATGCCGAGTATGCATGTGCTCTACACCATGGAGCGTAACGGTGTGCTGCTCGACAGCGCTTTGCTGCAAGTGCAGAGCCGCGAGCTGGGCGAAAAACTCATCGCGCTGGAAGCCATGGCGCACGAGGCCGCCGGACAGCCTTTCAACCTGAATTCACCCAAGCAGATACAGGAAATTTTGTTCGACAAGCTCGGCCTGCCGGTAATAAAGAAAACACCGAGTGGTACACCCTCCACCGACGAAGAGGTGTTGCAGGAACTGGCGCTCGACTACCCGCTACCGAAAGTCCTGCTGGAGTATCGCGGTCTGGCAAAACTAAAATCCACCTATACCGACAAGTTGCCGCAAATGATAGACAGAAATACCGGGCGCGTGCATACCAGTTATTCTCAGGCGGTGGCAGTCACCGGGCGGCTGGCTTCCAGCGATCCCAATCTGCAGAACATTCCGATACGTACTGCGGAAGGCCGGCGCATCCGCGAGGCTTTCATCGCTCCGCCCGACTCGCGCATCGTATCGGCTGATTATTCACAGATCGAATTGCGCATCATGGCACACCTGTCCGGAGATGCGGGGCTTCTGGCGGCATTCGCCAACAACGAGGACATACACCGAGCTACCGCATCGGAGATATTCATGATCACCAGAGATGAGGTATCAAGCGAACAGCGCCGCTATGCCAAGGTGATCAACTTCGGACTGATCTATGGCATGTCCGCCTTCGGCCTGGCAAAACAGCTAGGCATCGAACGTAGCGCGGCCACCGCCTACATCGAACGCTACTTTGCGCGCTATCCCGGTGTGAAGAATTATATGGACAGTACCCGTGAGCAAGCCAAGCAGCAAGGCTATGTCGAAACCGTGTTTGGCCGTCGCCTGTGGTTGCCGGAGATCAACAGCAGCAACGGCATGCGCCGCCAAGGCGCGGAGCGCGCCGCTATAAACGCGCCCATGCAAGGTACGGCGGCCGACCTGATCAAGCTGGCAATGATCAAGGTGCAAAACTGGCTGGAATTGGAGAAGTTACACTGCCGCTTGATCATGCAAGTTCATGACGAACTGGTGCTTGAAGTGCCGGAAAATGAACTTCATCTGGTCAAAGAAATGTTGCCCAAGCTGATGTGCGGCGTCGCCGAATTGCATGTGCCGCTGTTGGTGGAGCTGGGCGAGGGGAAGAATTGGGACGAGGCGCATTAGCACTAAGGGCTTTGCATGTTGATCGCGATCGGAATAGAATTCCCAATTAGCGAATATTATACTGAATAATTCACATACGATTTGAAGCTATGAATGTTTTAAAAACCAGCATTTCCTCCAGCAAGATCCTGATCCTTGATGCTGCAGAGCAGCTTTTCGCCGAGCACGGATACCGCGAGACGACCGTGGCAGATATATCAAGCCAGGCCGGCATGTCGGCCGCCAACCTTTACCGGCATTATGAGAACAAGGAGGACATCGCCGCCGCCTGCGCTTGCCGTTGTCTGGAAAGAAAGAACGAGGCATTGCGTGAGGTGCTGCAGAGGAAAAAATTGGCTGCATCCGAGCGGCTGGAAGAATTCATCGTTGCCCTGTTGCGCTACAGTTACCAAGAGATGCGGGACAGGCCACGGATGAACGAGATGACCGAGGTGGTGATACAGTCCCGCCCGGAAGTGATACACGTGATGCTGTCCGGTCTGCAATCGATGATCGCCGAGATCCTTGCGCAGGGCAATGCACAGCGGGAATTCGCGGTCGATAATGTGGTCGCTGCGGCAGAAACCGTGTTTGCCGCCATCACCGTATTTTATACTCCCCTGTTTATGCACCTGTTTCCGTTGCCAGAATTTGAGAGACGCGCCCGAGCGATGGCAAAGTTGCTGGTGCGCGGATTGGCAAGAAGATGAACCAAAAATACCGCTTGCCCTTATGTGAATCATTTGTTAGTTTATTAACATAAATAACAAATAGGGGTCAGCATGCGAGGTTATCTCGGATGGGTTTTGCGATTTCGTTGGCTGGTGATTGCGTTGACGGTGGTGATCACCGGGCTGGCAATTTCACAGGCGCGCAACCTGCGCATCATCATCGATCCCAATACCATGCTGCCGCAAACGCATCCCTATGTGTCTACCACGCTGCGCGCGGAAAAGATTTTTGGTTCGAAATATATCGTGGTCATCGGCGTGACGCCCAAGAGCGGCGACATCTACCAGGCCGAGGTACTGGGCAAGATCCAGCACATCACCGCGGGACTGCTGCAAACTCCCGGTGTCGTAAAGGAAAACATCCTCAGCCTGTCGGCCCGCCGCGCCAAGGATATTGCCGGAACTGCAGAGGGCATGGAAGTCAAACCGCTGATGGGTGTCGTTCCACAAACGTCGGAACAAATGAAACTGCTCAAGCGGGCACTGCACAGAAACCCGGCCTATTTGAATTCCATAGTCTCGACTGACGAAAGAACTGCCACGGTCATTGCCGAGTTCAGGGATGTGCCGGGTGGATTTCGCAGCATGATGGAGTCGACTAATCGCATCGTAGACAAGGAGCGTGATGCAAGCGTAGACATCGCAATAGGCGGTATGCCCAGTTTCTTGTCGCACATCGAGATTTATTCGGAGCGCATGGGCATTTTGCTGCCGATCGCGATCCTGCTGGTGGGGTTGATCCTGTTCGAGGCGTTTCGCACCTTTCAGGGGATGATCCTGCCGCTGATTACTGCAATACTGGCGGTCGCCTGGGGTGTCGGGACGATGGGCGCGGCGGGCGTGCCTATGGATGCCTTCAACGCAACGACGCCGATATTGATACTTGCGGTATCGGCAGGTCATGCGGTGCAACTGCTGAAACGCTATTACGAAGAATATTACCTGCTGATTGACCGTGGCAGCACAACCCGGAGTGACGCCAACCGAAAGGCGGTGATCGAATCCGTGTCCAAGTCCGGGCCGGTGATGATGGTGGCAGGCATGGTAGCCGCGCTGGGATTTTTTTCGCTGATGGTGTTCGAGATCACCACGGTGCGCACTTTCGGTGTATTTACAGGCCTGGGCATCGTTTCCGCGCTTGTCTTGGAGATGACCTTCATACCCGCGCTACGCTCGTTGTTCACGCCGCCCGGCGACAAGGAGCGCAAAATCGAGCAGCGCATACGCATCTGGGATCGCCTCACCGCTGCGATCACCGGCGCAGCTCTGCATCATCGGAGGCGCATTTATATTGGGGCAACAGCGCTTCTGGCGCTGGGTCTGGTGGGCATGAGCCAAGTTGTCACCAACAATTCCACCAAAACATACTTTTCACCCAACCTGCCGTTTCAGTTGGATGACCAGTTCCTGAATGCTCGTGTCGGAGGAACCAATACGCTGACCTTGCTGATCGAAGGTTCCAGCGTAGATGCGATCAAGGACCCGAAGGTATTGCAGGCGATGGATGACATCCAGCATTTTCTCGATCAGCAGCCTTATGTAGGAAAGACCGTGTCTATGGCCGATTTCATCAAGCGTATGAATCAGGCGATGCACAGCGACGATCCAACGTTCTATAAAATCCCGGACGATGGGAATCTGATTTCGCAATATCTGCTGCTGTATTCGATGTCGGGCGAGCCGGGGGATTTCGATTCCTATGTGGACAACGACTACCGCCTTGCAAACATGACTGCGTACCTGAAGACCGACAGCAGCGCCTATCTCGAGCAGTTGCTGCCAAAACTCAAGATTTTTGCCGCAGAAAAGCTGGGTGAAAGCGCCATGCTGCATATCGGCGGAAGCGTTCCGCAGGGTGCGGCGCTTAACGAAGCGATGGTGCATGGCAAAATACTCAACATCGTGCAGATAGGTGCGGTGGTATTCGTCATTTCAACGCTGGTGTTCCGCTCCCTGCTCGCCGGTTTGATGGTGTTGCTGCCGCTGCTGATGGCAGTCGCGGCAAATTTTGGCGTGATGGGGTTTTCCGGCATGTATCTAAACATTGCCAATTCGTTGAGTTCGGCGATGGCGGTGGGCATAGGCGCGGACTATGCGATCTACCTGATCTATCGTTTGCGCGAGGAACTGCGAAACGGCCTGAATGAAACAGAAGCAGTAAGGCTGGTGTTGAGCACTGCAGGCAAGGCCTGTCTGTTCGTTGCGGTTGCGATCAGTGTTGGCTATGGCGTTTTGATGTTTTCGTTTGGATTTAATATCCACTTCTGGTTAGCCACGCTGATTGCGACGGCGATGATGGTCAGCGTGCTCGCTGCACTGTTCCTGATCCCGGCGCTGGTGCTGACCTTCCGTCCTGCTTTCGTTTTCCGGGGAGTAAAAAAATGAAACTGATCGTGAGCCTTATTATTACAGTGACGATGTGCGTATTGCAGATGGCCTATGCGGATGAGGTCGACCTTGCCAACATCGTGCGCCAGAGCCTTGCAGTTAGCAAGGTGCTGGACTCGACATCGGATGCGACCTTCACGCTGATCAACAAGACCGGGCAAGAAAGGACGCGCAAGACCTTCGGCGTTTCCAAATTGCAGGCCAACGGTGAGGACAATATGCGCATGACGCGCTTCCTTGCACCTGCTGACATCAAGGGTACGACTTCACTGTTGATCGAGCACTCGGTTGGGGATGACGACATCTGGATCTATCTGCCCGCGTTGAAGAAGGTGCGCCGTCTGGTCTCCAGCAACAAGAAGGACAGTTTTGTCGGTACCGATTTTTCCTATGGCGATGTGATCGGTCATAAACTGGTCGACTGGTCTTACAAGCTGTTGCGCGAGGAAGTGGCGGATGGCGCACCCTGCTATGTGGTCGAAGCCATACCGAAGAACGACGAGGTGCGTAGCAACAGCGGCTATGCCAAACGCGTGCTGTGGATACGCAAAGACAATTTCTTTGCGATCAAGGGCGACCTTTGGGACGAGGCCGGGCAACCGGTCAAGACGTTTCACATGACAGAATTGCAGGAAGTGGATGCGGCGCGGCATAAATGGCAGGCAATGCGGCTCGAGGCAAAGAACTTGCAAACCGGGCATCAAACCGTGATTAAGTTCGACAACTTCAAGGTCAACCAAAAAGTCCGCAATGAATTTTTTACCACCCGCTACATGGAGAAAGAATAAATTGCATCGCGCGCTGCTTGCTGCTGCGCTATTTGCTGGCCTAAACGGCGCGCAATCTGCGCAGGATGAACTGGCGCCTTCACCGGAATCAGCATCTGCTGCACTTTCTGCACTTAACTTGAACGGATCACTGCGCGGCAGTTATTGGGATGTCTCGCGAAATCCTTCTGGCCGCAACCGCTTCGGTGTCGCCGAACTTTGGCTGAAAGCCGCACCTCGAATCGGAGAAAATACCGCTCTGCGGTTGGAAGCCTGGAAGCGCAATTCTGGTGAAAAATCTGCAGCGCGCACGCAAAGTTTGGTGCGCGAAGCCTATGTGGACTTCAGCAGCGGGGCAGCGGATTTCCGTATCGGTAAACAGATCATCGCGTGGGGCAAGGCCGATCAACTTAACCCGACTGACAACCTGAGTCCGCGCGACAATACCTTGTTTGTTGCGGAGAGCGATGACCAGCGATTTGGCACGGTAGCGGCAAAGGGCAGCTACAACTTTGCCGACGCGTTATCCGGCGTGGTGGTCACTGCAATCTGGCTGACGCGCTTCCGGCCCAATATCCAGCCGATTGCGTCCCCAACAGGTGTCACAGTGATTGAAAGCATACCCGGCGGCGATCAGTATGCATTCAAGCTGGAACAGTCCGGCCAGGCGGCTGACTGGTCTATATCCTATTTCCATGGCTATGACCTGAACCCGGATTTAGCGATTCAGCCGCTCACTCCGCAGTACCTGTTGTTGCAGCATCACCGCATCCGCGTGCTGGGCGGAGATGCAGCCACGGTGCTGGGCCGGTATGGAGTTCGCGCCGAGGCGGCTTACACGCAGACCGAGGATGCGGCGGGAACCGATCCGTTCATAAAGAATCCGTTCCTGTATGTTGTGCTCGGTGCAGACCGTACTTTTTCTGAATATCTGAATATCAATGTGCAATATTTCGCGCGGCGTGTCTCTGCATATAGCGACCCTAGCCTGATCGTTAATTCCATGATACAAAATGTCGCAATGCAACAAAACCTGATTTCTAACCAGCAGGACAGTTTTCAGAAAGGATTGAGTTTGCGTATCGCGAACAAGTGGCTGCACGAGACCCTGGAAGCGGAGCTCGCTGCCGTATATCACTCCGACTATAAAGATTACCTGTTGCGCCCGAAAATCGGCTATGCCTTTGATGACCACTGGAAGGGCACTTTGGGCGCCATTCTGTTCCGCGGCGAGGCGCAGACTTTTTTCGGCATGCTGAAAGATCGCTCGTCTGTTTTCGGAGAATTACGCTACAGCTTCTAGATTCGCTTCTGTAAAGGGAAGTGTGACAATTAGCACAGACAGACGCTCTTGAGCTGCCTATCCTGACAATACCTGTAACAGCAAAGGATCATTATGAAATCAAACAAACTTGCACAGCTTTCCCTGCTGCTCTGGGCCGTTACGATAGGAGTGTTCGCCTGGTTTTTTGTGCGCGGCAACACCAGTGCAGGAACCGATGGCAGGACCGCGGTAGTGTTGCAGCCTGCCGAGCGTGATCTGGTGCTCGGCGAGATGCGCGGGCTTTTGGCCGCGACGCAACAGATATTGGAAGGCGTGAATCAGGGCGATATGCTGCGCATCAGCAAGGCTGCCCGCGCGGCTGGCATGGCTGGTGCTGCGGATGTCAATCCGGCACTGATGGCCAAGCTGCCGATCGAGTTCAAGCAACTAGGCATGAGCGTACATCGCGAAATGGATGACATTGCGCTGGCCGCAGAAAGCGGCAAATTGGCATCGGAAATCCTGCAGAAGGCATCCAACACCCTGATGAAGTGTGTTGCCTGCCACTCGGCGTGGCAGATCAAGGTGGCGAATTAGGAAGAACCGTGCTTGAACAAGAGCTACGCTTTGCTCTTTGCGGTTTTCTTTGCAGCAATCTTTTTTACAGCCGGTTTGGCTGCTTTTTTAGCAGTGGCTTTCTTGGTTGCGGGTTTCGCCGTCTTCGTGCCAGCCCCGGCTTTGGTGGTTGTCGCCTTTTTCTTTTCTGGCTTTGTAGCCAGTTTGGTTTTGGCCGCCGACTTCTTGGCCTTTCCGGATTTCCCGGCAGTGCTGCCACCTTTCGCGGCCTTGGCTGCGATCAACTCCAACGCCTCCTCCATTGTGAGCGCATCAGGTGAGACGTCCTTGGGCAACGTGGCGTTGATCTTGCCATGACGGACGTAAGGGCCGTAACGACCGCTGCAAATCTCCACGCTGGTTTTATCGTCTGGATGATCGCCCAGCACGCGCAATACAGTGTTGCCTTCGCGGGCCTGTGCAAGCAATTCTACGGCGCGATCCAGGCTGATATCGAAGATACTGTCGCTGCGCGGGATGGATTTGAACTTGCCGTCATGCCCGATATAGGGGCCAAAGCGCCCGATGTTGACGATGACCTTTTTACCAGATACCGGATGAGGGCCAAGCTCGCGCGGCAACGACAGCAACTTCAGCGCACCAGCCAGATCAGCTTGTCCGAGCGGTATTTCCTTGGGCCATGAAACGCGCTTGGGTTTGGCTTTGTCGCCCTCTATTACTTCGCCGAGTTGTGCGTAGTACCCATAAGGTCCACGCAATATCAGCACAATCTGTCCGGTCTCCGGGTGTGTGCCCAGCTCGCGTCGTGCGGTGCCGTCATCTTCCGTGTCGCCGTTGAGGCTGCGGGTGTAGTCACATTCAGGATATCCAGTGCAGCCGATAAAACTGCCGCGCTTGCCAAGACGTTTGGACAACGGCTTGCCGCATTTGGGGCAGGCCTCACCGATCAATTCCTGGGTGACGTCCTTGCGCTCTATGCTTTGCTTTTCAGTGACAAGTTTGCTGAAGCCCTTCCAGAATTCATCCAGCACCGGTATCCAGTCGCGTTTGCCTTCGGATACTTCGTCGAGCTCGTCCTCGAGGTGCGCGGTGAAACCGTAATCGACATAGCGGGTGAAATGTTCTGTGAGAAATTTGTTGACCACGCGACCGACATCGGTAGGCATGAAGCGTTTTTTTTCGAGCACGGCGTACTCGCGGGCTTGCAGCGTGGAGATGATGGAAGCGTAGGTGGAAGGCCGGCCGATGCCATACTCCTCCAGCGACTTAACCAGGCTGGCTTCCGAAAAGCGCGGCGGCGGCTGGGTGAAGTGCTGCTCACCATAGAGCTTGTCGATGGGCAACACATCGCCCTCGGCCAGCGGCGGCAGTTTACCTCCCTCTTCCTCGGTCACGTCATCCACGTCTTCCATGTACACGCCGATGAAACCGGGGAACACCAGCACCTGACCGTTGGCGCGGAACAAGGTGTTGTCACCGCCAAGCCGGATATCCACGCTCACCGTGTCAAAGCGCGCCGGCGACATTTGGCAAGCCAGTGTGCGCTTCCAGATCATCTCGTAAAGACGCGCCTGGTCGGCGCTCAAATGATTGCGCAGGCTGTCCGGTGTACGCGCGATCGAAGTCGGGCGTATCGCCTCATGCGATTCCTGCGCGTTCTTTGTCTTGCTCTTGAATACAGGCTGGGTAGACGGTAAATATTCCGAGGAGAAATAGTCCTTGATGTAATCGCGGATTTCCTGCACCGCTTCCTTCGCCAGCGATACCGAGTCTGTACGCATGTAGGAGATCAGGCCAACGGTTTGGCCACCTATGTCCACACCTTCATACAACGATTGCGCGGTGCGCATGGTGCGATCGGCTGTCATGCCCAGCTTGCGCACCGCTTCCTGCTGCAGCGTGGAGGTGGTGAATGGAGCGGCCGCGTAACGTTGCTTGGCCTTCTTCTCTACGCGCACCACCTTGGGCGGAAGCTTGGCATCTTTGAGTTTGGCATGGATATCATCGTATTCGGTCTGGCTGGTGATGCTGAGCTGTTCGAGTTTCTTGCCCTGGTACTGGAACAGTTTTGCGGTGAACGGGATGTGATCCTTGTTCGTATCGAGATGCACGGTCCAGTATTCCTGGCTCTTGAATGCCTCTATCTCCAGCTCGCGCTCGACGATCATGCGCAGAGCGGGGCTTTGCACGCGTCCTGCCGACAATCCCGGCCGGATCTTGCGCCACAGCAACGGTGACAGATTGAAACCGACCAGATAGTCCAGCGCGCGGCGCGCCTGCTGGGCGTTGACAAGCGATTGGGAGATCTCGCGTGGATTAGCGACCGCTTCGCGTACTGCTGACTGGGTGATCTCGTAGAACACCACGCGCTGCATGTTCTTGCCCTTCATGCCGCGCTTGGCCTTGAGCATTTCGGAAATATGCCAGGCGATCGCTTCCCCTTCGCGATCCGGGTCGGGCGCCAGAAAGATGTTGTCAGCCCCTGCCGCCGCCTTGGCGATCGCGTCCATATGCTTGCTGTTGCGCGCGATCGCTTCATATTTCATTGCAAAACCGTTATCGGGGTCGACTGCGCCGGTTTTGGGGATCAGGTCACGCACGTGGCCATATGAAGCGAGTATCGAAAAATCCTTGCCCAGATATTTTTGCAAAGTTTTGGCCTTTGCCGGAGATTCGACGATCAAAAGATTGGTTGCCATGCGTGAAAATAGAGGATCAATGTAGTTGTGCAGAATGCAGCGGGATAAGCAACTCTTCTATCAGCAGCGGGTCAAGATCCTGATGACGATTCCACAATACCATCAGCATGATCAGTTTGAGCTTGTCCAGTGCCAGTGCTTCATGCTGCAAAGCGACTGCACGGTCTATGATCATCTCTCGCTCTATCGCGCATATCAAATGCTGCTGCTCGGCAAACACCAGAAATTGACGCGCCTCGCCGCTGATGCGTTGCTGTTCGAGTTCGGCAAAGTGCCGAAGCCCGGCATGTTCAAGACGATCTGGGTAATTGCGCGGATTTTGCTGTTGCAACTCAGTCAGCCAGATCAGCGCTTCGCTGATGTCGCTGTCCTCAAAGCCGGCGGCTGAAAGCTTCCGCTCCAGTTTGTCCGGCTCAGGATAGCTGCCTGCGTCGAAGTAGCTTTCAAACAGATACATCAAAATTTCGAACATGATTTGCGTGGTTTTAATGAATTCGTTGGTAAAGTCCGCCGGGCAGCGTACTGATGCGCCCCTCCAGTTCGAGTGCTAACAGCATGGCGGATAGCTCGGCTATCGTCAAGCCGCAACGTGTGCGGAGCGTGTCCACGTCTACTGGGTCGAAGCCGAGTTGCTCAAGCAGCGCAAAGGCTGGGCCCTGCATGCTTGCGTCTGAGATGCCGGGCTACGTACAGGTGCAAGAAGCTGGCTGCTTAATTCCTCCAGAATATCCTGGGCGGTCTCGACCAGTTTTGCGCCCTGCTTGAGCAGGGCATGACAACCCTTGCTTTGCGGCACGTGTATTGAACCGGGAATTGCAAATACGTCTCGGCCTTGCTCCAGGGCAAGACGTGCGGTTATCAGCGAGCCGCTTTGCAATGAAGCTTCCACCACCAGACAACCTGCGCTCAATCCACTGATTATACGGTTTCGGCATGGAAAATTGGCGGCCAACGGCGGGGTGCCGAGCGGAAATTCCGAGATCAGGGCACCCTGCTGTGCGAGTGCGTGAGCCAAATCGCGATTCGCAGCAGGATAGACTTTGTCTAGTCCAGTGCCGACTATTGCTACGCTGCTGCCCTGCCCGCGCAGTGCGCCGCGATGTGCAGCAGCATCTATGCCATGCGCCATGCCACTAATGATGCACAATCCGGAATTGCTCAGTGTTTGAGCGAAAGCCTCGGCGTTGCTGATGCCCTGCGGGGTGGCGCTACGGCTGCCAACTATTGCTAGCGAGAGGTGATTGAGCAAATCCAGCCGTCCTTTCACATAAAGCAAAAGAGGCGGGTCGGGAATATTCAACAAGGCTTGCGGATAGTCCCTATCAGCGAGGGTGACGATATGGTTGCTGTCATCTTCCAGCCAGGCCATTGTAGGCGCAATGGCATCCTCAGGGATTCCTGCACTAATCTCGGCAGCGACATTGGACTTGACGACAGCTTTGAGCGAACTAGCGGAAGCCGCGAACACCGCTTCGGGAGAGCCGAATTCCTTTAACAAACGGCGTGCGTTTTCGCCGCCCAAGCCTCGCGTCAGGCTAAGTGCCAGCCAGGCTTTGAGCGAAACGTCGAAAGACATGAAGAGGAAGTGTGGTGAAAAACTTTGTGGAGACGGGTTGGAGTGACATTTCGCTAAGGATTTTGCGCTCTATCCAATAATTGTACCGGCAGTTTAGTTTGCATCACCAGCGCATAGGACACCTTTTCGAACACGCGGAAAACGAAAATCAAGCCATAGCGTTCATCCGGCAAGGTGTAATTGACCTTGTCGCTTGTTATCACTTCGCCCTTGTGGTACAGGGCCAGCACATGTCCAATTTCCAATCCATCGCGAGCACCTTTGTTCAGTGTTATTGCAGTATTTTGCCCGGCTTGGGATACCCCGCCATAAACAGAGATCACGCGGGCAGTGATGTCGCTATCCGGGGCACGAGGCAAATATGTCGTGGCGGTCTCGGCGGAGGGCTCGACCAGTCGGTCTCCTCGGTGAGTTTCCTGCAGAGAATGCGTGATCGAGATCGTGCTGATCTCAGCGAAATTTGTTACTTCGGCATTACCCAGATAAACAGCCTCGATACCCAATAGCTCGCCGCTGTCCGGATCGATGAATTTCTTCCCGGGGCGATAGATTTGCCACTGCCTGCCTTGCTTACTGGTCAGCCCCTTGGCAAAACAGATGTCTCCGGCTCCTAGAATCACACGCCCTTCGCGGGCGCCAATCAGCGTCGGTGAATTCTTGAACGTATCCTCATCAATGACCAGCGGCCGACTCAGGAATGGTGCGATGGCGGCGACGGGGATGCTGGGGATGGCATCGTGAATACTCAAGTCCTCGCGAACTCTTGGCGAAAGCCTGACGATGCCGGTGGTATCGCCGCTAACGCGCGCGTCTCGTGCTCCGGCTGTAGCCGCAGGGACAGCCGGACTTGCTTCACCGATACGCAAGGTGCCGCTGCTGCGGTCGAGAAAGACCACGTCTCCAGGGTAGATCCAGTGCGGATCCTTGATTATGTCCTTGTTAAGGCCCCAAATATATGGCCATTTCCACGGGTCTTCGAAGAATTTCCCTGAAATATCCCATAACGTATCACCTTTGACTACTACGTGCCGATTGGGTGCGTCGGGCCGGATCTGCAGCTGATCGGCCCAAGCCAGGACAGGCAACAAAAAGCAAATCAGCGATATAATCTTGTGCATTGGTAACTCCGGTACAGCCAATATTATTTGAGGGCACGCAGTTGCAGCGTTGCTGCCAAATTCTGCATCTTGTCCTGCAAATTAGCAAGCATATGTGGGTTCTATTATTGAAAAGTCTTTATGGCGATCCTGAAAATTTTGCAGTATCCCGATGAGCGTCTGCACAAAATCGCCAGACCGGTTGAACATGTCAATGAAGATACCATCAGGCTGGTTCATGACATGGCGGAAACCATGTATGCCGCTGAAGGAGTGGGATTGGCGGCGACCCAGGTGAACGTGCATCAGAGAATCATTGTGATGGATATTTCCGAAAAGCACGACCGATTGCGTGTGTTTATCAATCCCGAGATTACAGCCAGAAGCGGGGAGGAAGAGCATGAAGAAGGTTGTCTGTCAGTGCCAGGAATATATGAAACAGTGCGGCGTGCCGCCAAGGTCACTGTGCGAGCGCTAGACGAAAAAGGAGAACCTTTCACACTAGAGGCCGAAGGTTTGCTGTCAGTATGCATCCAGCACGAGATGGATCATTTGCTCGGCAAGGTATTCGTTGAATATCTTTCACAGCTTAAGCAAACCCGTATTCGTGCGAAGTTGAAAAAACGATTGCGCGAAACCATGTAACTGGTGTGTTGCATAAGTGAACAAGCAATCGCTGTCCACGTAAAGACATGGAAGGCACGGCAGAACCACATGGCAAACTCGCTACCCAGATATTTCCGGCACGCATCCAATACTAAAACCAGCACCTGATATCCACCACATCAAACTCTTCCCGCCATCTATAATTTCATGTTTTTTGTGTCATTAATGGACAATGTCTGATTATCAAACAGGGCAATATGAAAATCATCTTTGCAGGCACTCCTCAGTTCGCGGCCAGCGCATTGGCAGCATTGCTCAAGGAGCACGAGGTCGTCGCGGTGTTGACGCAGCCGGATCGCCCCGCCGGGCGCGGTATGCGCCTGACTGCTAGCCCGGTGAAGCAGCTTGCGCTGCAGCACAGCCTGGCTGTATTACAACCCGCCACTTTGAAAACCGAAGAGGTGCGGCATGCAATCGCAGCTTTCGATGCCGATGTGATGGTAGTGGCTGCTTATGGGTTGATCTTGCCGAAAGTGGTGTTGCAATTGCCGCGCCATGGCTGCCTGAATATCCATGCTTCGCTGTTGCCGCGCTGGCGCGGCGCAGCTCCAATCCAGCGGGCCATTCAAAACGGCGATACCGAGACCGGAATCACCATCATGCAAATGGACGAGGGACTGGATACCGGCGATATGCTGCTACGGCGCAGTTGTCCAATCGTAGAACATGAAACTGCCCAGACCTTGCACGACAAATTGGCTGGACTTGGGGCGAGCAGCATCCTTGAGACCTTGCGTTTATTGAGGGATCAGCGCTTGATTCCTGTCAAACAGGACGATGCGACGGCGACATACGCCTCCAAGCTGCTTAAGAATGAGGCGCAGATAGACTGGCTTCAGGATGCGCGGCAGTTAGAACGTACTGTGCGCGCTTTCAACCCTTTCCCGGTTTGCCAAGCGGCACTGCATGGAGTAACGATAAAAATTTGGCAGGCTCGAATATGTACTGGTCTGCAGGGCGCACCTGGTGAGGTATTGGCGGTAGACAAGCAAGGCGTCAGCGTCGCTTGCGGCAAGGAAGCGTTGTGTCTGGAAGTATTGCAGCGTCCTGGTTCCAAGGCGCAGCCGGCCACGCAGTTATTGCAGTCGATGCCGATAAAGGTTGGCGACCGTTTCGCAGCGCATTAGATGCACAACATACAACTTGCTGCCAGCCAGATCATTCAGCAGGTGCTGGGGGACGGGCGCAACCTGAATCAGGTGCTGGATGAGTCGCTGCGTAGAAAGGAGGTATGGTCATCGGGCCAGCGAGCTGCGTTGCAGGATCTGAGCTATGGTACGTTGCGTTTTTACGGGCAATTGGATGCGTTGCTGGATGCGCTGTTGCATAAGCCCTTATCGGACCAGCGTATCTATTATGTATTACTGGTGGCGCTGTACCAGCTGCAATACAGCAAGGCTGCACAGCACGCTGTAGTGGATCACGCAGTCAGATCAGCGCAGATGCTGAATGTGAAAGCAAGCGGGTTGGTGAACGCGATTCTGCGCAATTTTTTGCGCAACCAAGCAGTATTGCTGGAACAGGCTGCACAACAGCCTGAAGGGAAATACAGCTATCCGCAATGGTGGATAGACGAATTGCACGCACAATACGGTGAGTGTAGCGTGGCGCTGCTTGAAGCCGGGAATCAACATCCTCCGATGACGCTGCGCGTCAATCAGCGGCGCATTTCAACCCCGGATTACTTGGCATTGCTTAAGCAGCAGGAGCTGCCAGCGCGGGTCGTCGAGCCGGATGCACTGCTACTGGATAAACCCGTGCCGGTGGACAGGTTGCCGGGATTCCACGCCGGAATGGTCTCGGTGCAGGATGCCGGGGCGCAATATGCCGCAAGGTTGCTGGATCTACATGCCGGGATGAGTGTTTTGGATGCTTGTTCTGCACCCGGCGGCAAGACAGCGCACATTCTTGAGCTGGCAGAGGTAAAAATGCTGGCACTGGACAAAGATGAGAAGCGTTTGCAGCGAGTCGCGGAAAATTTGCAGCGCCTTGGACTGTCGGCGCGGCTGGTAGCTGGAGATGCAGCCGAACCTGAAAAATGGTGGGATGGCAAAGTCTTTCAGCGAATTCTTGCTGATTTACCCTGCTCAGCATCTGGAGTAGTGCGTCGCCATCCCGACATCAAGTGGCTACGCCGCCGAGCGGATATAGCTGGATTCGCGTCGCAGCAGCTTGATATCCTGCGTGCATTATGGCGACTGCTGGAGCAAGATGGTAAATTGCTCTATTCCACCTGTTCGGTGTTTCAGCAAGAAAATGAACAGGTCATCGCAGCGTTCCTGGCGCAACATCCGGAAGCACGCCGATTGCAGGTGGCGTTGGCAAGTCGCTCACCAGACAAAAATGTAGGACAGTTATTGC
>Ga0224495_10000651_pt1 | contig 26493 bp, 17 predicted proteins | sample SF_Jul11_sed_USG_FD_168128 | JGI IMG/M metagenome (GOLD analysis project Ga0224495, IMG submission 168128) | Sediment microbial communities from San Francisco Bay, California, United States - SF_Jul11_sed_USGS_4_1 | ecosystem: Environmental > Aquatic > Marine > Sediment | place: USA: California...
ATCCGAGATGGTCAGTTCGCCGGAGTAATCGGTAGAAGCCACCCACAGGCGCAGGATGTCGGCACCCAGCGTATCAAGGATCTTCTGCGGCGCGATCACGTTGCCCTTGGACTTGGACATCTTGTGGCCGCTGCCGTCCACGACGAAGCCGTGCGTCAGCAATGCCTTGAATGGCGCGTGACCATTGATCGCGCAGCCGGTCAGCAGGCTGGACTGGAACCAGCCTCTATGCTGGTCGGAACCTTCAAGATAAAGATCTGCAGGCAATTGCAATTCCTCGCGACGTTGCAACACTGCCGCGTGCGTCGCACCGGAATCGAACCAGACGTCCAGCGTATGGGTCATTTTTTTGTAGTGCTCAGCCTCCGCCCCCAGCAAATCCACCGAATTCAGGCTGAACCATGCCTCGATGCCGTCATGCTCGACCAGCTTGGCTACCCGCTCGAGCAGTTCGGGCGTACGCGGGTGCAACTGCCCGGAATCCCTGTGCACAAAGAACGGCATCGGCACGCCCCAGTTGCGCTGGCGCGACACACACCAGTCGGGGCGGTTTTTGATCATCGCCTCAAGGCGTGCGCGTCCCCAGCTGGGGAAAAACTCTGTCTGGTCGACGGCCTTGTTCGCGAGCTCGCGCAGGGCAATGCCGTCGTGCTTCTCGGCCTTGCCTGAGTGCGAACGCTTCTCCTGCACCAGTTGTTCCTCATCCGAGGTTCCACTAGAACCGAAGTTCTCCATGCCGATAAACCACTGCGGTGTAGAACGGAAGATGATCGGGGTCTTGTGCCGCCAGCAATGCGGGTAGCTGTGCAGCATTTTCTCCATGCGCAGCAGTTGGCCGCTGTCCTGCAGTGCGGTGATCACCACATCGTTGGCTTTCCAGACAAACAGCCCCCCGACCAGCGGCAGGTTCGGTAAAAACTTGCCGTCGTCACCGACCGGATTATCGGTCGGCAGCTTGTATTTCTGCCCGACAAAATAATCGTCCAGACCGTGTGCCGGGGCGGTATGCACCAGTCCGGTACCCGCTTCCAGCGTAACATGATCGCCACAGATAATTTGTACATTGCGATCATAAAACGGATGCTGCAGCAGCAAACCCTCCAGCGCAGAACCCTTGCAGGTGGCCGCCTTGCCATCACCGCGATCATTGTTGCCGCCCAGCGCGTAACGCGCCAGACACTGGGTCGCGAGATCAAACGCAAGTATCAGGTAACCCCTGGGCGTCTTGATCAGGTCGTATTGCAGGTCGGGGTGCACACACACCGCCTGATTCGCCGGCAGCGTCCAGGGCGTCGTGGTCCAGATCACCGCATAGATTTTTGCATCGGCAGGCAGCGAAACACCGAACGCCTTGTTCAGAGCAGCCTTGTCTTTGACCTCAAAACCCACATCTATCGCGGGCGAGGTCTTGTCTTCGTATTCGACCTCGGCCTCGGCCAGTGCAGACTGGCAATCGAGGCACCAGTTCACCGGCTTGTAACCCTGGTACAAGTAGCCCCGCTCGTAGATACTGCCGAGGGCACGAATAATGTCTGCCTCAGTCCTGTAATCCATCGTCAGGTAGGGATGGTCCCAGTCGCCCGCCACACCGAGGCGGATAAAGTCCCTTTTCTGCCGCTCGATTTGTTCCTTCGCATAGGCGCGGCACAGTTCGCGGAATTGCCCCGGCGGAATCGCCTTGCCGTGCTTCTTCTCCACCTGCAATTCGATCGGCAGCCCGTGGCAATCCCAGCCTGGCACGTAAGGCGCATCAAAACCGGCCAGCGTTTTCGATTTAACGATAATGTCCTTGAGGATTTTGTTCACCGCATGGCCGATGTGAATGTCACCGTTCGCATAGGGCGGACCGTCGTGCAGGACAAATTTCCGCTTACCCCGTTTCGCCGCGCGTAACTTCTTGTAGCGCTGCTGCTCCTGCCAGCGCGCAAGCATCTGGGGCTCGCGCTTGGCAAGGTCGCCACGCATAGGGAATGGGGTATCTGTCAGATTCAGTGTTTTTTTATAGTCAGTCATGTTGTTCAAACCATTTTTTTGCATGTTCCACATCCAACGCAATCTGCCGCGTCAGCGTTTCTACATCGGGATATTTTTTTTCGTCGCGCAACTTTTGCAGAAACTCCACGCGCAAATGTCTGCCGTAAATATCTTGGGAAAACTCTAACAGGTGCGCCTCAAGAACCGGTTTGTTATCTTGTTTTACCGTCGGGCGCACACCTAGGCTCGCGACTCCCTGCAGCACACCCAGACCCTCGGCATGCGCATGTACCACGTAGATGCCAAACAACGGCGGACGATTGTGTTTCAACTGAATATTTGCGGTAGAGAAACCTATTTTCCCACCCAGTCCGTCTCCGTGCACGACCCTCCCACTGATGCTGTAGTGTCGGCCCAAGTAGCGTTGGGCGGTACGCATCTGACCGGCCGCCAATGCTCCACGCACAGCCGTACTGGAAATACGCACTCCATCATAAATCACACTGTGTACCACCTGCACTTCAAAGCCCTGCTGTGAGCCAATTTTTTCCATCAACGCGAAATCGCCCACGCGCCCTTTTCCAAAACGAAAATCATCGCCAATTAACACAAATTTTGCGTACAATTTTTCACGTAGTGCATTAATAAAGTCTGACGCGCTCATGTGTGCGAAGCGCTCGTTGAAACGACAGACATGCACTCGGTCTATACCCAGCGATGCAAAGAATTCCAGCTTCTCGCGCAGGCTGGTCAATCTGGGCGGAGCTTTTTCTGGCGTAAAAAACTCCAAGGGATGCGGTTCAAATATTACCACTGAAGCAGTGATCCCCCGTGCTTTTGCAGCTGCACGCAATTCGTTCAGCAATATCTGATGACCCTGATGCACCCCATCGAAATTTCCGATGGTAAGCGCTACGGGGTGAGAATCTGGGGAATATAGTCCGCGTAGAATTTGCATAGCGCACGGATTATACCGTGAGATGACATGTTGACACTCATTCTGGGTTGTTTATCAGGCTATTCGACGTAAGCCTGAATAACATCGTGCACTTCATCAACATCTTCCTTGGCACAATTCGAAACAAATGGAATTATTCATCGTTTCTTTGGCAAGCCATCAAGAGTCAGACGATAATCCCAATATGACATTTCTCTCACTAATGAGACGAAAAATGCACATTCCCCACTAATTTCAACATTTCTATACGGCAGTCTGCAACAGTACGTAACCCACGGAAAGCCAGTGTATTAGCCATCACATGTAAAGAAGATTAATTTTGGCGCGGAATATGCTTGCTCAATCAGCAAGGGAGTATTCAAATTCGGCAGTCTTATGCCGTATTGCGGGGAAATTGAAGGAGGTGTGTCATGATTACCACGATGGATATGGGCAGCTATGAGATCGAACAGGACGAGATGGAAATTCAGTATGGCGAAGAAATTTTGTCTGTCGGATGGAACCCTGCAGTTGACTTGGTTTACGAGCAGCTTCAGGAAGCAATATCCGACGAACAGATTTCAGCATTGAAAAATGCTGCCATGCTGTACATGCCTGACAATGCCACTGAGGCAGCCTCGGAAATGTGTATGAGGAGGAAGCATTCTTATCAACATTAATCCTCGTCAACCGCCAGCTTGGGACTCCATCATAATGCGGCACGCATTTGGCGAGTTATGCGTGCCGTTGCAGTACAGCCCCTGATTGCCGTCTTGTTCTGGCCGCTACACTTGCGGCTATATTCAAAATCTGGATTTTGGAAAGTTGGCTTGTGATTTCCGGTCAAGTTCCGTAATCATCATGCAGTACCACCCACTGTCAATCCGTCGATACGCACAGTAGGCTGCCCAACACCCACCGGTACGCTCTGCCCCTCCTTGCCGCATGTACCGACACCGGAATCGAGAGCCATGTCATTGCCTATCATCGAAATCCGTGTGAGCACATCGGGACCATTACCGATTAGCGTTGCGCCCTTAACAGGGTAGGTAATCTTGCCATCTTCAATCATGTAAGCTTCAGTAGTGGAAAAAACGAACTTGCCACTGGTGATATCAACCTGCCCACCACCGAAATTTAATGCGTACAGTCCGTGTTTCACCGAGGCAATGATTTCATCAGGAGTTTTATCACCGTTCAGCATCATGGTGTTGGTCATGCGCGGCATCGGCAGGTGTGCATAGGATTCGCGTCGTGCATTACCGGTCCGTGCAACACCCATTAGCCGCGCATTCAGACTGTCCTGCAAATAGCCCTTGAGAATTCCATTCTCAATCAATGTAGTACATTGCGTCTGATTTCCTTCATCGTCCATTTGCAACGAACCGCGCCGGTTCGCGATAGTACCGTCGTCCACGACAGTGACGCCCTTTGCCGCAACACGTTCGCCAACGCGGCCAGAAAATGCCGAGCTGCCTTTACGATTAAAGTCGCCTTCCAGTCCGTGTCCAATAGCTTCGTGCAACAGGATGCCGGGCCATCCGTTGCCCAGCACGACTGTCATGTTGCCGGCCGGTGCCGGTGCCGCATCCAGATTAGTGCTTGCCTGATGCACCGCCTGTGCGGCATATTTTCGCAACATGGCTTCATCGAAATAGTCGTAACCAAACCTGCCTCCGCCACCTGCCGAACCTTGCTCTCGCCGGCCGTTGCTCTCAATAATCACGGTAATCGATAAACGTACCAGTGGACGTATGTCAGCGTTCATCATGCCGTCGCTGCGCGCGACCATCACCACCTCGTATTCACCCGCCAACCCGGCCATCACCTGAACGATGCGCGAATCAAGCGCACGCGCATATCTCTCAATGTGCTCAAGCATGGCGACCTTGTCAGCATCCTTGAGGCTGGCTATCGGATCATGCGGCAGATAAATCTCGTGGCGCGACCCGTGGTGGATGAGCGGCGCAGTCTTGCTATCCCCTTGCCTGGCAATAGCACGAGTTGCTTTCGCCGCACTTTCCAGCGCATTCATGCTGATATCGTCGGAATATGCGAAGGCAGTCTTTTCTCCGCTCACCGCGCGCACACCTACGCCCTGATCGATGCTGAAGCTGCCTGATTTGACGATACCCTCTTCCAGGGACCAGCTCTCGGCGCGGCTGTACTGAAAATACAGATCGGCGTAGTCTAGCCGGTGTGCCATCATACTGGCGAACACCTGTTCAATTTGACGTGTCTCAATGGAAAATGCGGTAAGCAGCGATTGTTGTGCACTCGCAAAAAGCGTATCAAAAGGTTTGCTAAGGTAAGTTTGTTGTTGCACTATATTCCCTGTATTTTAAAATCAATCACAAGCAAACAAAACACGGTGAGACAGTGCTGGCAGACTAGCACGCAGGCTGGCCTGATAGGACGGATTCACATCGGCGATTACGACGCCCGAACCTCGGGGCAATCTATCCATAACACGCCCCCAAGGATCTACGATCATACTATTTCCGTGTGTCTCCCTCCCATTGACGTGGTACCCACCCTGCGCGGCTGCAATCACATAGGAAAGATTTTCGATGGCACGGGCGCGCACCAGCACCTCCCAATGCATCTTACCTGTGGTCTCGGTAAACGCGGACGGCAGAACAATGATGTCAACATTCTTCATGGATCGGAACAACTCAGGGAAACGCAGGTCATAACAGACCGCAAGGCCGATACACCCGAATGGGCTATCCACCACCACAACCCCATTTCCCGGCTCGATAGTTTTGGCCTCGTGATAATTTTCGTTACCCAGTTCAAGATTAAACAAATGTATCTTGTCGTAACGAGCCACTTGGTCACCAGACTCATCAAAAACCAGACAGGTATTCATCACCTTGTCCTGTGTGCTGGCTACCAGCGGTATCGAACCACCCACCAGCCAGATACCGTATTTTCGCGCTGTTTCGCTGAGAAAATTCTGTATTTGACCTGTTCCGGGCTGCTCGCGAACTGCAAGCTTATCCTGGTCAGTCATACCCATGATGGCAAAGAATTCCGGCAATACCACCAGACGCGCACCTTTTTCTGCGGCCGTAGCTATGAGACGTCGCGCCTCGCTCAGGTTACCGGAGACATTGGGTCCGGAGGCCATCTGAATCGCAGCAACCTTGAATGCATTCGCCTGCGCGGCTATGCGTTTTTGTGTGGAATCTCCTATGGGCATCGCTTCATTTCCTATTCAATCATATCTGCACTTGGTTTAACTTTGGCTCCGCCTATCTTGACCACGTTAGGGTTGGCCCACGTCCCATCGACATTGTATTCAAATGACACCAACTTATCGAGCGGATCTCCCAACACCTTGCTGACAATGAGCGTGCCAATACCCACTGCTGGCCCCGCGGCAAATGCACCTATCAGCGATACTCCGGCACCGATAGAAGGCAAAACCCTCACGCGGAGATTTTGTGTTTCATCATTTAGGCTTGCAGTACCTTTCATGGTAACTTTGGCCGCAGATCCGTCAATATGCAAATCCTGAGTATCAATCACACCGTTGTTGATAGTTGCATTACCGTTGATATTATCGAACTGAAAACCCGAGCTGAAAACATCGGTAAAATCCAGCGTGATGTGTTTTGGCAAAGCCTGCAAGCTGAGAATACTAAGTAACTTTCCAGCACCGGGATCCATTTTAAGAAACTGCCCTTTGCCGGTATCCAATTTGAGCGACCCGTTCAAGGTAGCATACTCAAACTGATCAGGCGAACCGACCCATGACACATTTGCCGCGAGTTTGCCACTGCCACCTTTAACGGTATCAGGATAACCAGAACGGGACAGGATATTTCCCGCATCAGCAAGTATCAGCTGAAGATTCACCTCGGTTTGCGTCCCGTTGGTAACCACTCGCCAAATACCATCCCCTGCAAAGCTTCCGTCAGAATTAGAAATATTCAAACGACGTACTCTCCAGTCCCGCCCGTCCGGATGCCCCACCAAATCAAAGCGACCAATAGGTTTTCCTTTTAATTGCAGACTTTCAATTGCGATCTCAAGCGCAGGTATGTCGCCCGGAAGTATTGCCTCAGCCCGCTTGATTTGATTCTTGATAACTGGTTTAGCAAATCCGGATAGTGATTGAAGCTTTTCTGACCGAATGTCATCAAACAAATGCAACTTGGGTAAACGTGCACTAAGCTTGCTTCGTGTTTTATATCCTTTAGGCAACCATACTACTTCGCCGCTGAGATTATCCCCTGACATCCTTAAGGCCAAGCCTTCCTTGCGCCTGATGGAATTTAATTTCACTGCGCCGACCGTTTTTCCGTAGCCGATGAGATTTCCAACCGAAAGATTTATTCCTGCAACAGGCAATGCAAAAGCACTCCCGCCTTTAGCGCCAGCAAGCCCCCCCCAACCTTGAACCGACACTTCCGGCAGGCTACCTGTCAGCCAAACACCTCTCCTTTTCCGCCCCCCTTTCCGAATATCCTGTGTGCTCGATTCTGTCTGAGAGCCAAATTTAATTTCACCAGCCTTGACTACCCTCTCACCGCCTTCTTCGCTACGCTCTAATCTTACACTGAGTAAATTCCCCAACCGGGCAGAAATCAAATCCTGACCCTCGGATAGATTCAACTTTTCAAACTTCAACGGCATCACTTCCTTGGCAGACTTGATAAAGGGTTGTGGCAATCTGGATTCGATACCCTCAAGATTCGATTGGATAGTAAATTGCGCATTTTTATCAACCACACTGATATCTGCATCCCACGTGGCACCGCCTCCCAAATAATCAAGCAGTGGATGCTTATTATGCTTACGCAGAACATCCAGATTACTGTATCCATGCACAACTGCATGCACCTTGCCACCCCCGACAGCTTCAACATCGATACTTGCCGCCCCACCCAATATTCTTGATTTAATCTCATTGGCATGCATCCCGGACTCGGTAAAAGTCAATACACCACTGGTGTCACGCAACCATGGAATACCGGCACCTAAGTCAATATCGCTCTTTTGCACATGAAAGTTGCCGGACACTTGAACCGGTTTATGATCAACGATTTCTTTCCGAACATCAGCTTCGCCAATGCCAGCCCGAGCCGGAACACCGTTACCTCCCTCCAGTGGTATCCGTAAAAACAATGCCAGATGTCCATTGCCGCTGGCACGAACCCCGTCGGTAAAACCGGCTATATAACCGCGCACGGGACTCTGCTGGATAAATTCCAAGAAAGTATCGTTTTCAGCCAACGCTTCGCCGTTTATTTCCAGTGCCAAGTCGTGGCTTCTCATGTCCGGCAAGCTAACAACGACGTGCTGCAAACGCGCACCAGCCATGATTGCTGAAGGCGCAATCACCTCCATTTTATTTCCATTGATCAAAAATTCTCCGGAAATATTCTCGATACGCGGCCAATCTTTGGCGAACTCCATCACCGCATCCTTCGCATGCCCGCCGATCTTGAAGAGCACATCCTTCGATCCGTCCAGTGGAAAATCGCTTAAATTCCCTTTTATGCGAATCCTGAAATCTTCAGTGTGTCCAGCCAGCAATGCGCCATTCAACCAGTCGTTTCCAGCCTTATGCAGCGCAATTAATGGCGTATAACGTGCGGCACGCCTAATATCGCCGCGAGTCAATCTTGCCGTCAAATCCAATACGCCTGCGGTGTCGGCCTGAGTCTTGTAACTGCCATATAAATTACCGGCCAGATCATCATTTGAGACAGCTACGTTATCGATGTTGATTAACAACTCCCCACCCTCGCTATGCCATCCAACCTGACCGGTTAAAATACTGAAAAATAAAGTCTCACGCATAATGCCAGGTGCCTCAAGAATCACCTGATTTGAAGTTACATTGATTCGCCCCCCCGCATTGCTGCCGTCCACTTCAGCTGTCAGCCCGGAAAATCCCGGGAATTTACCGACTTGGCGTACCGCTATATTCTCTAACTGCCCTTTAATCCTGTAACTATCCGGTTTCATCAGTCCGCCCTGCCATTGCACATCCAATCTGGAGACTCTCCCACTCGGCGCATAGGCATCAAGACTTTCGCGCAAAATTGTTTCCAAGGGCAAATATTTGGCCAAACTTACCAAATCCTCCAATTGCAAAACATTGGCACGGATTTCCCCGCCAGACGGTTGCTCATCGTTTACCCGGGTATAACGGAAATAGAAATCAGTTGGTCGCAACTCAATCCCATTTTGCAGATGCATTTCCAGCTTCCGGCTTGAAATCTCCGTACCTCCGGCTGCATCCCGCCAACTTGCACGGCCTCGCAACTTCAATAACTTCATTTCCGGTGCATCACCGGCCAATTGGGTCACAACATCACGAAGATCCATATCTGCTATAACATATTCAACTTTACCGCCTTCAATTCCCATCCAGCCACGTATCGCACCCCGCCCATTACTGAACTCTACGGGCATATCTAGCCAGGGTCTCCAACCCGTCACATCGGTATAATCAAGCTGCGTGAATATCTGCCCGCGCCATTCCTTCAACTCATTGAAGCTAGCGCCGCTAAATTCACCGCGCAAAACCAATGGCGCTGACAATTCAATCGGCGGCAATGCACTCAATGCAAAACTGTGATGATTGAACAGGCTTTCAACACGCAGATTAACTTGTTGCAAAACCAGTGGCGGAGCATCGCGTTGCTCGTCTACCCACACAATAAGTGCATCGCGCACTACCATGCGCGATTGGCGCAATAGCCAGTCAGACAAACCCCCATCGCCCTCCTTGCCAGACAAAGGCACACCGCCAACAAACAAATCCCCCGAAGTATTTCGGCGCACCAGCAACTCGGGCTTGAATATTTCCAGGTCTGCCAGCCGTAGATCCATCGTAAATAGCGACATCCAAGACACACTGGCATCGATTTCCTGCAGCACCAATTCAGTTTGCTGCCGCTCATTCAGAATATGTACATCAGACAGCCGGAGGTGGGGACCTACGCCACGCCAATCACCTTCGATACTGCCAATCGTAACGGGATGTCCTATTGCAGAAGAAAAGGAATCTATGATATCTCCGTGATACTGTTCAATACTGGGCAAAATCGAATATCGCAACACAATGATGAACACCGCGACTAAAATGGCAATTGCAGACAAAACCTCAATAGTTAGTCGTGTTAGCCAGTTGAGACTGCGCCAAAGCAATCGGATAGGAAAAAAATTCAACATCAAAAGTGGTTCGCCAATGCGCAATTTATTACTGGGGACTTAATAATTAAAATCGTGGCCATTCTAACTTGAAGCCTCACCTGTGAATACCTTGAAAACCCTATCTTTCGAAGGATTTTTGCAAAAAGCTTTGCATTGCAGCCGCTATGCCAGACAAGTGCTCAATGCAGACCAGTCTATGCTGGATTGGTTGCAAAAAAACCACCACACGCCATGCACCCATATTGAAATGGAGGGTCTGTTGCGTAATTCCAGCTTCAATCCGAACGATGAGATAGATTTGTCCCGTGCGGTACGATACCTGCGTAAACAGGTCATGGTAAAACTCATCCTGCGCGACCTTAACGGATTAGCTGATCTTAACGAAGTCATGCATGCCATGACGGCGCTGGCAGAAATCTCCATACGGCAGGCGCAAACCTGTTTAATGCAAGCCTTGCAGCAACAGTTCGGCGCTCCGCTCAGCGAAACAGACTCAACTCCGCAAGAGTTGCTGATCATCGGTATGGGTAAACTGGGTGGTTGCGAACTCAATGTCTCATCCGATATCGACTTGATCTTTGTTTACGGCGAAGACGGTGATACGGACGGCCCACGAAAAATAAGCAACCACGAATTCTTTACCCGACTCGGTCGCCGTTTGATTGCTCTCATCAATGAACCAACCGAGGACGGATATGTTTTTCGTGTGGATATGCGTCTGCGCCCTTATGGAGACAGCGGTCCATTGGTGGTGAGCTTTGCCGCACTGGAAGAATATCTGGTCGCACAAGGACGCGAATGGGAACGTTACGCGTGGATCAAGGCAAGGGTCGTGTCCCCCGCTAATATCCCGCAAGCAACCGAACTCAAACAACTGGTGCAACCTTTTGTATTCCGCAAATATCTCGACTTCGGCGCGATAGAATCGATGCGAAAACTGCACGCGCAGATACGCCAGGAAGTGCAGCGCCGCGACCGCCTCCACAACATCAAGCTCGGCCCCGGCGGCATACGCGAGATCGAGTTTACCGCACAGGTGTTCCAGTTGATACGCGGCGGGCAGGATGCCAAACTGCGTGTGCTACCGACTCGGCGTGTGTTACAGGTGCTTGCCGCCAACGGCCAGCTCGACAAACAAGTCGCCGCCGACCTCGATGCCGCATATGTTTTCCTGCGCGATCTGGAACACCGCCTGCAATACCTCGACGACCAGCAGACCCAAGAATTACCCGAGAAGGCGGAAGATCAACAAATCATTGCCGATGCGATGAGATATGAGACTTATGCTGCACTACTGGAGGAACTCGACCGTCATCGCGCCATCGTCAGTCGGCAATTCGAGCAGATTTTCGGCGCCCCAAAAGAAGATGCAAACGACGCGCAACTATGGCGCGAAGGCATCAGTAATGAAGAGCGTGCCGCACAGCTGACCCAACTGGGTTATCACGCCGTCAATGACAGCACACAACGCTTAATGCAATTACGAACCAGCAATCGTTACCTGCAACTGCCCGAACTGAGTAAACAGCGGCTGGACAAACTAGTGCCGCAATTCATCACGCTGAGCGCACAGCATGACGACCCGGACGCAACGCTATCCAGATTACTGACCCTGTTGGAAACCGTCAGTCGCCGCGCCGTGTACCTCGCCTTTCTATCCGAATATCCTCAGGCTTTGCAGCGTCTTACCGAGGTGGTCGCCGCCAGCAGTTGGGCCAGTGAATACCTGACCCAGCATCCTGCCTTGCTTGATGAGTTGCTGGATACGCGTGAAATATACCAACCACCGGAATGGCAGCAGATAGATATCGACCTGAAAACGCGCCTCGACGATTGCGCAGACGATACCGAGCGGCAGCTCGACGTGCTGCGGCATGCACAGCAGGAACAGATTTTTCACCTGCTGGCAATGGACCTGACCGGCTTGTTGCCATTGGAAAAACTCAGCGACCACCTAAGCGATCTTGCCGACCTGATCCTACAGCATGTGCTGAGATTATGCTGGGCAGCCCTGCGCAAACGCCATCGCGATGACGCTAAATTCTCGATCATCGCCTACGGAAAGCTGGGCGGCAGAGAGCTAGGATACGCTTCCGACCTTGATCTGATCTTCTTGTACGACGATGATCATCCCGATGCGCAGGAAAACTACTCGCGCCTCGCACAACGCATCAACACCATGCTGGGCAGCTACACTTCATCGGGTCGCTTGTATGAAACCGACCTACGCCTGCGTCCGAATGGCGAGAGCGGCTTACTGGTAAGTTCGGTCACAGCATTTTCCGAGTACCAGCAAAAAGAAGCATGGGTGTGGGAACATCAGGCATTAACGCGCGCGCGCTTCAGCACGGGTGATACACAGATTGCCGCAGCCTTCGATCAGATACGCGAAATGGTGCTATGTCAGGAACGCGATCCAAAAAAATTGAAAAAAGAAATATTGGAAATGCGCCAGAAAATGCACGATGGTCATCCCAATGACAGCGGCCAGTTCGACATCAAACACGACAGCGGCGGCATGGTGGACATCGAATTTATCGTGCAATACCTCGTGCTGGCCTATGCTCACCAGCATCCGCAATTGACCGACAACATCGGCAACCTCGCGCTACTCAAACTTGCCGGCGAATTGGGCCTGATTCCGGTGGAACTCGCCAAACAAACTAGTGAAATATATCGCACCTTACGCCAGACACAACACCGCATGAGACTGAACAATCAGTCGCCATGCCGTGCAGCTCGGAACGAAATAAATATCACCGCTTGTAAAGCGCTGTGGGCCAAGTTATTCGGAGGATGAGGGCGTAACCGCCCGAAAGCTCCCCGAAGAAGTAAACCGTGGCGATGCATCATTCAATTTTGCGGTAAGTCTGTACATGACCATTTCACCTTTACCCTTAACATGAATGGTGGCGGGCGGTTCAAAAGCGTAACCATGCCTAATCCGGTTGTAAGTGGTTTTATCCACCTGAATCACATCCTGCACCGCTTCGTCAGTCAGCCTGCTGGCAATATTCACCGTGTCGCCCCACAAGTCGTAGATAAAACGTTTAGTGCCAATCACGCCCGCAACTACCGGGCCCGTTGCAATTCCTGTATGCATTCCAAGGCTGTACCCGGATAAATCCGGATGACTCACCACGAATTGTCGCATTTCAAGGGCCAAGTCTGCGATATCACACGTGTATTCACCTCTGTCGCGATTCAGACCTCCTACTGCCATGTAGGCGTCGCCTATAGTTTTTATTTTTTCCACACCATATTTTTCACACAAATCATCAAAACCGGAAAAAATGGTATTCAGCAAACCTACCATCTGTTCCGGAGATAGCGATTCGGTCAGTTGTGTGAAATTCACCAGATCGGCAAACATTACCGTGACATCCGCGTGACCATCCGCGATCAGGCCATGATGGTTTTTTAGCCGTTGCGCAATGCTGTTAGGCAACACATTTAACAGCACACGCTCAGATTTCTTCTGCTCTTCTGCCAATAATTGATGCTGCTGATCTAGTTGCCCCTTGATTTTTTCTGTCTCCAGTACAAAATGCCGTACTAAAAAATAAATAATCGAGGACATGGCGGCGAAGTTAAGCGCGAAGAAAAACCCGATTGTTTTCATCGATACCCCCACGGAATCACTGGGAGCAAGATAGTAATCAAAAAAACCGGATATCGCAGTCATCAATATGTATGCGACAAACCAGGGAACCGAATCGCGCCAGCCGGAAACCACCAGCGCCCCAATCGGCGCAAGCAAAGCCCATAGCATCACACCGCTGGCAGTAACGGCACTGCCAATGCTCCATTGCATAATGAACGGAACAAAAAGGAATAAACTCAGTTGCACGAACCGGAATGTTTCAAACTTCTTGGTCTTAAAGAAGTGCAGCAACGATGCTACAGAAATCAATTGATAGGCCAATGGAACATTGGCCGAAAAACTAAGCCCCATCAGCCAGTATATCGCCAGCCACAACACCACCGCCAGATTCATAAATGCACAGGCAAAGATCAATAAATCTCTGTGCAATTTATCCTCTTGCTTGTATGTCGCGTCTTCAACAATCCCTAAAAAACTAATCATTTGCTTAAAGTCTCATTAACGTGCGCAAGCTATTAGGTCGGTTTCTTTACTCAGCTACTATCATACCCGAATTTTCTGGTGGGTAGCCTGGGTAAAAAGCGCTGAATTCCATGCCTATTTACAGAATCCCCCTTCATAAGTCATTCGGAAAAAGATAGAATCAGCCTCTTAAACATGACCCAATTTAAGGAACCCCCATTATGTCGATGTCTGACCGCGACGGTTTTATCTGGTATGACGGCAAGCTGGTGCCGTGGCGCGATGCCAATACCCACGTGCTGACCCACACACTACATTACGGCATGGGGGTGTTCGAAGGTCTGCGCGCTTACAAGGCGGCCAATGGAACAGCGATCTTCCGTTTGCAAGAGCATACCGACCGCTTGTTCAATTCTGCACACATCTTCCAGATGAGAATGCCCTACGACAAGGCCACCATCATCGAAGCGCACCGTGAAGTAGTGAGGGCAAATAAACTAGAATCCTGCTACATCCGGCCAATTGCATTCTACGGCTCGGAGGCAATGGGCATCGCTGCCACAACCCTGTCCACTCACATTGCCATAGCTGCTTGGCCATGGGGCGCATATCTGGGTGACGAAGGCATGCAAAAAGGCATACGTATCAAGACTTCCAGCTTCACTCGACACCACGTTAATGTGAACATGTGCAGGGCAAAATCGGTGACGACTTACGCAAATTCGATATTAGCCCATCAGGAAGTTGTCAAAGATAACTATGACGAAGCATTGTTGCTGGACGTGGACGGCTACGTCGCAGAAGGTGCCGGTGAAAATATATTTATCGTTAAGAAGGGGAAACTGTACACGCCGGATCTGACTTCTTGTCTGGAAGGCATTACCCGTGATTCTGTAATCACGCTGGCAAAGGAAATGGGCCTCGACATAATCGAGAAACGCATCACCCGGGATGAGATTTATTGCGCGGACGAAGCATTCTTTACAGGAACGGCGGCAGAAGTAACACCCATACGCGAACTTGACAATCGCACCATCGGCAGCGGGTCACGCGGCCCGATCACCACCATGCTGCAGCAGGCATTTTTTAATTGTGTCGAAGGCAAACACCCGCAGCATACTAACTGGATAAGCTACGTTTAAGGAGAACTCTGTGAGCAAACAAAATATCACCCAGCGTTATATCGAAGTAACCGCTCATGATTTACCTTTGACTTGCCCGATGCCGGATATGAATCTGTGGAATGCCCATCCGAAAGTATCGATTCCGCTCAACCACGGCGGAGAAGCTCGTTGCCCGTACTGCGGTACGCTATACCGCTTCAAGGGCGATTTGCCTCGCGCCCATCACTAAATCGCCATCGCAAAATGTTTAAGATACTGATTATCGGCCCCAGCTGGGTAGGTGACACCATGCTGATGCAACCGATGTTAAGGCGTCTTAAACAACATCACCCAGATAGCCTGATAGACGTATTCGCCCCATCGTGGACAGATGCACTGCTACTGTCCATGTCTGAAGTAAATGAAGTCATCATCAACCCGTTCCCACACGGCTCGTTGCAACTTAGCGCACGATATAAACTCGGCAAGCAATTGCAGAGTGAAATTTACGATCAGGCAATCGTACTGCCCAACTCACTAAAATCAGCTCTCATTCCATTCTTTGCAGGCATTCCACTACGGACTGGCTTTGTCGGTGAAATGCGTTATGGCCTACTCACTGATGCTCGTAAACTGGACAAAAGAAAACTCCCCTTGATGGTGGAACGTTTTGCCCAACTGGCCGAACCTGCTGTGGATAATATTCCACGACCGTTACCCAATCCAACGCTTGAAATATCCAAGGCAAATCTTGATTCAACCTTGGTCAAGCTGAACTTGACATTGGAAAAGCCAGTCGCAATCTTTTGTCCCGGAGCCGAATACGGCCCTGCAAAGCGCTGGCCTATTTCCTACTTCGCCGAAATCGCCCAGCGTCTTCAACAAAATGGTTTCGCAGTCTGGTTAGTCGGCTCTTCCAAAGACAGGGAATTGGCCGAAAAAATCGTCTCGCTGGGCAATCAGTCCTGCCGTAACCTGTGCGGCAGCACCGATCTGGGCGATGCAATTGCGCTGCTATCCTGCGCCGAACTGGTCATCAGCAACGACTCCGGGCTGATGCATCTGGCTGCCGCGCTGGATCGCCCGATGTTGGCACTATTTGGATCAAGCAGCCCGCAATTTACCCCGCCGCTTTCACCCCATGCGGAAATTATCAAACTTGATTTGAAATGCAGCCCCTGTTTCAAGCGAGAATGTCCGCTCGGCCACTTTAACTGCATGACTCAACTCACCCCCGAACTGGTCTGGAATAAGATCGAACAAATGTAACCTGCGCACGCAGATATTCTAATCAATCAATAATACCTATACGTAAATCGACTCCGCCATGCCAATTGCTATCCCCAAAGAAATCTTCAAGGCCTACGACATACGCGGCATCGTCGGCAAATCGCTGACACCGGAAATCGTCGAAGCCATCGGTCATGCGCTCGGCTCTGAAGCCGTTGCACGCAAGCAGCATAGCATCGCCATCGGCCGAGACGGTCGTTTGTCCGGCCCAGAATTCGCCAAGGCACTGGCGCGCGGCATCCAGAAAAGCGGCATCAACGTCATTGACGTCGGCATGGTCGCCACCCCGATGACCTACTACGCCGCATTCCAGCTCAACACCAATTGCGCGGTAATGATCACCGGCAGCCACAATCCGCCCGACTACAACGGCCTGAAGATGGTACTAGCGGGCGAAACACTGGCCGGCGACACGATACAGTCGTTGCGCACGCGTATCGAAACCGGCGACCTTGCACATGGCAATGGTAGCTACTCCCAATATGACATCGCCCCGGAATACATCACGCGCATCGTCGGTGACATCAAGCTCGCACGTTCCATGAAAATCACCGTGGACTGCGGCAATGGCGTGGCCGGCGATTTCGCTGCCAAGCTGTATCGCGGCCTCGGCTGCGAGGTCACCGAGATGTTCTGCGAGGTGGACGGCAACTTCCCCAACCACCATCCCGACCCTTCCGACCCGCACAATCTAGAAGACATTATCGCGGCACTGGCGCAGAACGACAGCGAACTGGGTTTGGCTTTTGACGGCGACGGCGACCGTCTGGGCGTTGTCACCAAGGACGGCAAGATCATCTACCCGGATCGCCAGCTGATGCTGTTCGCCGCCGACGTGCTGAGCCGCAACCCCGGCGCGGACATCATCTTCGACGTGAAGTCCACGCGCAATCTGTTCGCATGGATACGCGAACACGGCGGCAAGCCGCTGCTGTGGAAGACCGGCCACTCGCTGGTCAAGGCCAAGATGAAAGAAACCGGCGCACTGCTGGCGGGTGAGATGAGCGGCCATGTATTTTTCAAGGAACGCTGGTACGGTTTCGACGACGGCCTGTATACCGGCGCGCGCTTGCTGGAGATACTGAGCAAGGTTGCCGACCCGAATGTGACGCTGAATGCCCTGCCTGATGCGTTCAGCACGCCCGAACTGCACATCAAACTGAAGGAAGGCGAGAACCACGCGCTGATCGCGCGCCTTGGCAAGGAAGCCCGATTCACCGACCAAAAAGAAATCATCACGATAGACGGCCTGCGCGTCGAATACGCCGACGGCTTCGGCTTGATGCGCGCCAGCAACACCACCCCGGTGATCGTGCTGCGCTTCGAGGCGGACAGTGAGAATGGTTTGCAGCGCATCAAGGACGACTTCCGCAGGATATTCCAGCAGGCAGCGCCGCATTTGAAATTGCCGTTCTGATATGGCTCCCTCCCCCTTGCAGGGGGAAGGCTGGTGAGGGGGTCTGTACATAAGGCCGTTCGCCCTGATAACCAGCGACTTGGCTATCGTCGTTTGATAGCCTAGTCGAATGGCTAGTTGTTCCATCAGCCTGTCGAAGGGTCGCCGCAAAGCGGCTGGCTCACTGTGATGTACACAAAAACCAAATCAACACCGCCGGGGGTTGCCCGGCAGCAAGTTACCTTTCTTGTCTTGCCAAGAAAGGTAACCCAAAGAAATCGCCCCCGGTTTGCCGCCCACTTCGTGGGTCCCCTGCGTTGCTCGACGGCGCACAGGGGAAGAAAAGCGGCAATCCAAAACCGTAAAACGGAAGGGCAACAAGTTGCCCTCCATAGAAAATAGCCAAAGCAATTCGACTCCGGTACATTGTGGCCTTCACGTCTTAGGTACGCTTCTCAACCATGAAATCCCTTGTGACTTGGCTGCAAAGGCTCTCTGAAGTTACATCAGAAGATGGGCTGGCGATAAACTGGTACCGCGTTACGGTTCCGGGCGATCAACCGCTCGATATTGCTGAATGGTTACTGTCGATTGATCCACAGGGCTCACTAGCACACGACATGAGAACAACATGTCCAGAGTCGTGGTCAGTGATTCGAGTTCCAGATTTGCCAGGACGAGAAACTAATCTGCATGATCGGCATCGTTTTTCGTATGATCTGGCGTGTCTTTTGTCACTGGCACTTGACCGGAAAGTTGTAATTCCAATCGACTTTGCTATGAGTATTCCAGAATTGAATACTGTCACTTTCTTGCCGATTTCACAGGTTGTAGACCAAGGCATTATCGGGCCATTGCCGACAGACCCAAAGAACAGACTAACTGCTTTTCTTACGGCGGTGGTTGGGTTGTCGGAAAAGGATCAAGAGCAGATTGGCGCCGCAGCATCGGCATATCACGGAGCACTTCTGTTATTTGATCGTGAGCCGCGAGCTGCCTATGCATTGCTCGTCGCTGGGATCGAAGCGCTTTCGCAGTGGTACGGTACACCTCCAACTGAATGGAAAGACTGGGATGAGTCGAGCAAATGGGAAGCTTTCTTCTCTGAGCAAGGTCTGACGGAAAATCAGATTAGTTCTTTTCAGAGCAGGCTTATGCGGGATAAACATATAAAACTTGGAGAGACATTTCGTAACTATGCTTCCTCTCGCCTAGGCGATGATTTTTGGCTGAAACCGTTGGATCGATGGATATATGGGGTGGATGCAAATACTGGTCAGCAGCTTCCAGCCCATAATATGCAGGTGGGTCGAGTTAATGACGTGCTGCCTCAAGATCGTAATCACCTAAAAAAGCTTCTCAAGGAGAGCTACAACCTTCGTTCTGGGGTTGTTCATAGTGCCAACTGGGTGGAGCTGATGACGCTGGCACCTCCACCTTCTCCGCCACTTGGTGCTAATCGTCCGCTTCCGTTTCCCATTCTTCGATTGATACTCGCTGAGCTTATCTGGCTTGAGCTATCTTCGCGCTCCAAGCCAAGCAAACTGCCCGATTTTCAACTACTACGAAAACAGACCTCGTAGGGCGCAATCATTATTGCGCCGCATGAACACATACGGTGCAATGCGCTTCGCTTATTGACACCCTACCAACCACGGAAGGGTGGCACGAAGTGCCCACTCGGAAGTATTTGCTTTTTCGCTTTTCATCCCCTGTGCGCCGCCGAGTAGCGCAGGCTGGTCAGGGAATTCTGACGAATATGTTTGAGCACGTGGCCGCGTAGCGGATCGTGCGAGTTTATGAGGAAGCCTGACCTGCCGAGCAACGCAGGGAACCCACGAAGTGGGCGGCAAACCGGGGTCGCCTTCTTCTTGGTTACTTCTTCTTGGCGACGCAAGAAGAAGTGACTAGCTGTCGGGCTACCCCCGACGGTTTTGGTTTATTTTCTGTCGTTCATGCTTCGACAGGCTCAGCACGAACGGGACGATGTTAAAGTTTACCCTTCACCCATTCCGCAACCCCCGCCAGCGCCTTCGCCAGATGCTCAGGCTGCGTGCCCCCTGCCTGCGCCATGTCGGGACGCCCACCACCTTTGCCACCGACCTGCTGCGCAACAAAATTCACCAGTTCGCCCGCTTTTACTTTGGAAGTCGCATCCGCTGTCACACCCGCAATCAGGCTGACCTTGCCGTCGCTCACCGAAGCCAGCACGATGGCTGCGGACTTGAATTTGTTCTTCAGTTTATCCATTGTCTCGCGCAACACCGCAGCATCCGCGCCGTCGAGTTTGGCGGCCAGCACCTTTACACCGTTGATCTCTTGCGCCTGAGCTAACAACTCATCGCCCTGCGCGGAGGCGAGTTTTGATTTCAACGCGGCCAATTCTTTTTCCAGCGACTTCACGTTGTCGAGTATCTGCGCGATGCGAGTGGCGGCTTCATGCGGCTGCGCTTTCACCGCATCGGTTACTTGCTGCAACTGCTGTTCCTGCTGCTGAACCATCGCCAGCGCGCCTTCGCCGGTCACCGCTTCGACACGACGCACGCCAGCGGCCACGCCGCTCTCGGCCACGATCTTGAACAGGCCGATGTCACCGGTACGCTTCACATGTGTGCCGCCGCACAGCTCGATGGACGAACCGATATTCAGCACGCGCACTTCGTCGCCGTATTTCTCGCCGAACAGCATCATCGCGCCGGTCTTCTGCGCATCGTCGATCGCCATCACACGCGACTGTGATTCGGCGTTCGCCAGAATCTCCGCGTTCACGATGGCCTCGACGCGACGTATCTCCGCATCGGACATTGGCTGGGTATGGACAAAATCGAAGCGCGTCTTGTCCGGGTCGACCTGCGAACCTTTCTGCTGCACGTGAGTACCCAGCACTTCGCGCAACGCCTTGTGCATCAGGTGGGTGACCGAGTGGTTGCGCTCGGTGCGCGCGCGCGCCTGCACGTCCACGCGCGCGGCGACGTTGTTGCCCACCGTCAACTTCCCGGTCTTAACCACACCGTGATGACCGAATACCGTCGCCTGTATCTTCTGTGTATCTTCCACCGCAAAGATGCCATGCACACCGCGTAACTCGCCACGGTCACCGACTTGGCCGCCGGACTCGGCGTAGAACGGGGTATCGTCCAGCACCACCACCCCCATGTCGCCTTCGGTGAGTTCGTTGACCGACACGCCGTCTTTGTATAACGCGAGGATGTTACCCTTCTGCTCCAGTGTTTGGTAACCGTGGAAGGTGGTTGCCGGGCCAGCGTATTCCAGATTTGCCGCCATCTTGAACTTGCCTGCGGCGCGCGCTTGTTCTTTTTGATGCGCCATCGCTTTGTCAAAACCCGCCGCATCCACAGTCACCCCATGCTCACGACACACGTCCTGCGTCAGATCTAGCGGGAAGCCGAAAGTGTCGTGCAGCTTGAACGCTGTCTCGCCGTTGAAAATAGAGATACCCTGCTTCTTCATCTCCGACAGATCAGCTTCAAGTATCGCCATACCGTGTTCGATGGTGGTGAAGAACCGCTCTTCCTCCTGTTTGAGTATCTCCATCACGCGCACTTGCGCCGCCGCCAGCTCAGGAAACGCCACACCCATCTGCTCGACCAGATCGGGCACCATCTTGTGGAAGAACGCCCCGCGCGCGCCGAGCTTGTAGCCGTGGCGGATGGCGCGTCGAATAATGCGGCGCAATACATAACCGCGCCCTTCGTTGCCCGGAATCACGCCGTCAGCGATCAAAAAAGAACAGGCGCGAATGTGGTCAGCCAGCACTTTGAGCGAGGGCGAATCCAGATCGGCGCAATTGGTTTCGCGCGCCGCCGCCTTGATGAGCGCCTGGAATAAATCAATTTCGTAATTTGCATGCACATGCTGCAACACCGCCGAGATGCGCTCCAGCCCCATACCTGTATCGACGCTTGGCTTGGGTAGCGGATGCATCACGCCCGCCTCGTCACGGTTGAACTGCATGAACACGTTGTTCCAGATTTCGATGAAACGGTCGCCGTCTTCGCCGGGCGAACCGGGCGGGCCGCCGGGGATGTGTTCGCCGTGGTCGTAGAAGATTTCGGTGCAGGGGCCGCAGGGGCCGGTGTCGCCCATCATCCAGAAGTTGTCGGACGCATAGCGCGCTCCCTTATTGTCGCCGATACGGATGATGCGCTCTTTCGGCACGCCGATCTCGTTGGCCCAGATGTCGTAAGCCTCGTCGTCCTCGGCATACACGGTGACGGTGAGTTTGTCTTTGGGCAGCTTGAATACCACCGTGAGCAATTCCCATGCGTAATTGATCGCGTCGCGCTTGAAGTAATCGCCGAAGCTGAAGTTGCCCAGCATCTCGAAGAAAGTGTGGTGGCGCGCGGTATAGCCTACATTCTCCAGATCGTTGTGCTTGCCTCCGGCGCGCACGCATTTCTGGCTGGATGCAGCACGGGTGTAGGGACGCTTGTCGAAACCGAGGAACACATCCTTGAACTGGTTCATGCCTGCGTTAGTGAACAACAGCGTCGGATCTTCGTGCGGCACCAGCGAACTGGAGGCAACTACGGTGTGGCCCTTGGAGGCGAAATAATCGAGGAATTTCTGGCGGATTTCACTGCTTTTCATTGCGCACCTTGAAAGTCAATTGCCTTATTAAACAAGGCGCGCATCATACCATGAGCGGCTTCTGCGGCTATAACGCAAACACAAGGGAATGTATTAGCTGCCGGTGCATCCTGTCAAAACAGCTGGTCAATCCTCCGGAGGGTATTTTTGCAGTATCTTGAACACCACATCCAGTGCAAAACCTCGGGACTGCATAAAGCGGACTTGCTTGGCTTTTTCTTTCGCATCCTGCGGAGCGATGCCGAATTTTTTTTGCCACACTTCGCGAGCCGATTCCAGTTCGGTTTCCTTCAACTGCGGCAATGCGTCGTCAATCAAACTTTCTGCAATGCCTCTTTGACGCAGTTCGTGGGTGATACGCTGAACACCAAATCGGCTGCGTTTCGCATGCACCATTTGCGTGGCGGCACGTTCGTCAGATAGCCAGCCGCGCGCAGTCAAATCATCCAGCAATGCATCGAGATTGACTGGCTGCGCCGACTCGACATTCTCGTCTGTTTGCACATGCGGTAACAACTTGCCGCGCAATTCGGCGCGGCTGTATTCGCGCCGCGCCAGATATTGTAAAGCCCGCGACCGCAGGCTAACTTCAAGTTTTTTCCTCAACGGCCTTGCCTGCTTTCGCCCCAGTTTTTTCACTGGCTTTTTCACCAGCCTTGTCGACGGCTTTAGCGGGTGATTTCACGATGGGATCGAGTTGCCCCACGCCAACAGCTTCGCGCACCTTATTTTCGATCTCCCGTGCGATTTCAGGATTTTCCCGGAGATATTCGCGCGCATTATCCTTGCCCTGTCCGATCTTATTGCCTTTGTAGGCGTACCAAGCACCAGCTTTCTCTACCAGTTTGTGCTGCACACCAAGGTCGATGATCTCTCCTTCACGGGAGATACCCTCACCGTACAAAATATCGAATATCGCCTCACGGAACGGCGGGGCCACTTTGTTCTTCACGATCTTGACGCGCGTCTCGTTGCCGATCACCTCGTCGCCTTTCTTGATCGCGCCGATACGGCGGATATCCAAGCGTACTGAAGCGTAGAATTTCAGCGCATTACCGCCGGTCGTGGTCTCGGGGTTGCCGAACATCACGCCGATCTTCATGCGAATCTGGTTGATGAAGATCACCATGGTGTTGGAACGATTGATGTTGGCCGTAAGTTTGCGCAAGGCTTGTGACATCAGGCGCGCATGCAAACCCATCTGCGCATCGCCCATCTCGCCCTCGATCTCGGCCTTGGGCGTCAGCGCGGCCACCGAGTCCACCACCACAATATCAACCGAACCGGAACGCACCAGCATATCAGTGATCTCCAACGCCTGCTCGCCGTTGTCCGGCTGCGAGATCAGCAGGTCTTCGACCTTCACGCCCAACTTCTGCGCATACTGCGGATCAAGCGCGTGTTCCGCGTCGATGAAGGCTGCCGTGCCGCCCAGTTTTTGCATCTCCGCAATCACTTGCAAAGTCAGCGTCGTCTTGCCAGATGACTCCGGGCCGTAGATCTCGATCACGCGACCACGCGGCAAACCGCCCACACCCAGCGCGATGTCGAGACCCAGCGATCCGGTAGACACGACCTGTATGTCGCGCGCCACATCATTTTCGCCGAGACGCATGATCGAGCCCTTGCCGAACTGTTTTTCAATTTGGCCCAATGCCGCTGCCAGTGCTTTGCTTTTATTGTCGTCCATTTTAATTTCCTTTCAAAAAATGATGGCCCAAAACCGATAACGAATTGTGGCACATCATTTTAAATTTGTACAGAACGTTCGTTCTCTTTTCAATATCAAGCCATTTCTGATTTTTTATTCAATAGGTTAACAACACCCCGCAAAGCGACATGCACAGCTTGGTCACGTATTTCAGCACGATTTCCATTCAATTGATGTCGCTGTGCAAGAGTCTCACCGTTTTTAAATCCCCAGGCAAACCACACCGTACCGACCGGCTTCTCAGCGCTACCGCCGCCCGGCCCGGCAATGCCGCTGACCGCCAGCGCCACCTGCGCAGCACTGTTCGCCAGCGCACCCTCCACCATCTCGCGCACCGTCATCTCCGACACGGCGCCATGCTGCTTGAGCGTCTCCTCACGCACGCCTAGCATCTGCTGCTTAGACAGATTGGAGTAAGTGACAAAGCCACGCTCGAACCAAACTGAGCTGCCCGCAATCTCCGTCATGGCCTGCGCCACCCCGCCGCCAGTGCACGATTCCGCAGTAACCAGCATCAATCCGTGCGATTTAAGCAACGCTCCAACTTGCGCGGCTAATTCCATCAAAGGCCGCGCTTCAGATCGTTCTGTATATCCACCACAGCCTCCAACCCAACCGCAATACGTATCAGCCCGTCAGTGATGCCCGCCGCCGCACGTGCCTCGGGCGTGATGCGCGCGTGCGTGGTGCTGGCCGGATGGGTGATGGTGGTCTTGGTGTCGCCAAGGTTCGCAGTGATCGACAGCAATTTGGTATTGTCGATCACACGCCAAGCCGCATCCTTGCCGCTCCCTCGGGATGAAGCGACTTCGAACGATACGATGCCGCCGCCGGACTTTTGCTGCTTCATCGCCAGCGCGTGCTGCGGATGCGATGGCAGACCTGGATAGAACACACGCGCCACATTGGGCTGTTTTTCCAGCCAGCTCGCCAATACCAACGCGTTGGCACAATGCGCGTCCATGCGAAGCTTGAGCGTCTCGAGGCCTTTTAAAAAAACCCAGGCATTGAACGCGCTCATCGTCGGCCCGGCGGTGCGCAGGAATCCGTACACGCCTTCCAGATTTTTCTTGCTGCCCAGCACTGCACCGCCGAGCACCCGGCCCTGTCCGTCAATGTACTTGGTCGCGGAATGAATCACGATGTCCGCACCCAATGCTAGCGGCTGTTGCAGGATGGGTGTGCAGAAACAGTTATCCACCGCCAGCAGCGCGCCGCATTGCTTCGCCACTGCCGCAAGCGCCGCAATGTCGGAAATCTCGGTGAGCGGGTTGGAGGGCGTTTCAAGGAAAAACAGCTTGGTCTCCGGGCGCACTGCGGCCTGCCATTCGGCCACGTTGGTGGCGGAAACATAGGTTGTCTCCACACCGAATTTCTTGATGATGTTGTTGAAAAGATTGACCGATGCGCCAAACAGGCTGTGCGATGCGACCACATGATCGCCCGCCTTGAGCACGCCCATCACGCACGCGAGTATCGCGGACATGCCGGAGGCGGTGGCGATGCATTGCTCCGCACCTTCCAGCGCCGCGAGACGCTCCTCGAACATCGTGACTGTGGGATTGGTGAAGCGCGAATAGATATTGCCCGGTTGCTCGCCAATAAAACGTGCGGCGGCCTGTGCGGCACTCTCGAACACAAAGCTGGACGTTAAAAACAACGCTTCGCTGTGTTCGCCGAACTGGCTACGCACCGTGCCGGCATGGACAGCCAATGTTTCAGGTTGATACGATGATTCAGACATGATTGCCCCCTAAAGTACAAAACCCGGATAGCTTAGCGCTAAACCGGGTTTCCCACGCTTTAGCAGTATTTATTACGCGCCCGCAAGCTGATCCTCAAATCGGCGCAGGTTGAAAGTTACCACCCGACTTCTCATGTTGTCAACTCGCCAGCTTAGAAAAACGTGGTCCACGAAAATTCCACTACCGCAAAGCGTCCAGCGGGACAGGTAAAGTTTAATACATTTCTGTTATGTAAATTTCTCCAAAGCAAAAGCTCAACACTACATATCTACGCCGTTATGGGTCAACACACCGGCTAGTGGCAGGCTGCTGATTGTCACGGCGCTGAACCCTTCGACTGAGCTCAGGACAGGGTTGTTCGCACCGGCATTTGATCCCGCATCAATTGCATCGCTGTAACCGAAGTCCGCCAACTGGAACACGTAGTCCGTGTCTTCCAGCGTGGTGACGGTAGCGTCCATGCCCAGCGGTGCGTCGTTCACCG